>Ga0247813_10002831_pt1 | contig 11566 bp, 17 predicted proteins | sample UWRJL169409C1_FD_180719 | JGI IMG/M metagenome (GOLD analysis project Ga0247813, IMG submission 180719) | Plant litter microbial communities from Arlington Agricultural Research Station in Wisconsin, United States - UWRJ-L169-409C-1 | ecosystem: Environmental > Terrestrial > Plant litter >... | reverse complement strand
TGTCCTTGGCGGTGCGCACGACGATGGCGCGAACCACTTCACCTTTTTTGACGCGGCCGCGAGGAATCGCTTCCTTGACCGAGGCGACGATCGTGTCGCCCACCGAGGCGTAGCGACGCTTTGCGCCGCCGAGCACCTTGATGCACATGACCCGGCGGGCGCCCGAATTATCGGCCACTTCCAGGTTAGTTTGCATCTGGATCATAGTGTCAGATCCTTCTGATTACGATGCCGAGGCCGGGGTGTCCTTGGACAGGACTTCCCAGCGCTTCAGCTTGGACTTGGGGGCGCACTCACGAATGCGGGCGACGTCGCCTTCCTTGAAGGCGTTCGCTTCATCGTGGGCGTGGTACTTCTTGGACAGGCGCACGATCTTTTTCATGACCGGGTGCAGCAGCGTGCGTTGGACGACGACGACGACAGTCTTGTCGCCCTTGTCGGACACGACCACGCCTTCGAGAATACGTTTGGGCATGGGGTTTCCTTACGAAGCCGAACGCTTCTCACGCAGAAGCGTGGAGATGCGAGCGATGTCTTTGCGGACTTCACCAACGCGGTGGGTCTTTTCCATCTGACCGGTGGCGGCCTGGAAGCGCAGGTTGAACTGTTCCTTCTTGAGGGACAGCAGCTGGTCGCCCAGCTGATCGGGGGTCTGGGACCGCAGGTCGGCGATCTTGGTCATGCGGCGTGCTCCACGTGAGCGATACCGGCGTCCAGGCGGGTGACCACCTTGGTGCGGACCGGCAGCTTGGCGGCGCCCAGACGCAGCGCTTCGCGCGCAACGTCGTCGGCGACGCCGTCGATTTCGAACAGGATCCGGCCCGGGTGGCAGCGCGCCGCCCAGTGATCCACGGCGCCCTTGCCTTTACCCATGCGGACTTCGGCGGGCTTGCCCGAGACGGGCACGTCCGGGAAGACGCGGATCCAGACGCGGCCCTGACGCTTCATTTGGCGGGTGATCGCGCGGCGGGCCGCCTCGATCTGACGCGCGGTGATGCGTTCCGGCTCCAGCGTCTTCAGGCCATAGGACCCGAAGTTCAGCGAGAAGCCACCCTTGGCGGCGCCATGGATGCGGCCCTTGAAGGCCTTGCGGTACTTGGTTTTCTTAGGCTGCAGCATTTTCCTTAGCCCTCACGACCACGACGGGGACCACGGTCACCGCGCGGACCACCGCGTTCGCGGCCTTCGTTCGACGACGGACCGGCTGCTTCCAGGGCCCAGCGCTTGTCTTGCGCCATCGGATCGTGCTCGAGCACCTCGCCCTTGAAGACCCACACTTTGACACCGATGATGCCGTAGGTCGTCTTGGCCTGGATGAAGCCGTAGTCGATGTCGGCGCGCAGGGTGTGAAGCGGCACGCGACCTTCGCGGTACCATTCCATGCGCGCGATTTCAGCACCGCCGAGACGACCCGAAACGTTGATCCGGACGCCCTTGGCGCCGAGACGCATGGCGGCCTGCATCGAACGCTTCATGGCGCGACGGAACGCGATACGGCGTTCCAGCTGCTGCGCGATGTTCTCGGCGATCAGCTGCGCGTCGGTTTCCGGCTTGCGGACTTCGACGATGTTCAGGTGAACCTCGCCTTCCGTCTGGGCCGAGATGTCCTTGCGGAGTTTCTCGATGTCGGCGCCCTTCTTGCCGATCACGACGCCCGGACGGGCGGCGTAGATCGTCACGCGGCACTTCTTGTGCGGACGCTCGATGATGATGCGCGACACGCCGGCGGCGTTCAGGCGTTCCTTGAGCCACGTGCGCAGCTTCAGGTCCTGGTGCAGCAGGCGAGCGTAGGAGGCGCCGTCGGCGAACCAGCGGCTGTCCCACGTACGGTTCACGCCGAGGCGGAAACCGATCGGATTGATTTTCTGACCCATCAGGCGGCCTCGCCGGCTTCACGGACCACGATGGTGATCTCGCTGAACGGTTTCAGGATGCGCGACGAACGACCACGAGCACGGCTCGCGAAACGCTTCATCACCAGGTTCTTGCCCACGAAGGCCTCGGCGACGACCAGGTTGTCGATGTCGAGGTTGTGGTTGTTCTCGGCGTTCGAGACGGCCGAATACAGCACCTTGCGGACGTCGTCCGAAATGCGCTTGCGGCTGAACTCGAGCTCGTTCAGCGCCTTCTGAACCGGCAGACCGCGGATAGAGGCGGCGACCAGGTTCAGCTTCTGGGGGCTGATGCGAACGTTGACCAGCTTGGCGCGGGCTTCCGTATTGCCGACTCGGCGGGGGTTGTTGGTCTTGGGCATGACTACTTCCGCTTCGCTTTCTTGTCAGCGGCGTGACCGGGGAAGGAGCGCGTCGGCGAAAACTCGCCGAACTTCATTCCGACCATGTCCTCGTTCACGTGCACGGGGACGTGCTTGTGACCGTTGTGCACGCCGAACGTCAGACCGACGAACTGCGGCAGGATGGTGGAACGGCGCGACCAGGTCTTGATCACGTCCTTGCGGCCCGACGTCGAAACGGCGTCGGCCTTCTTGAGCAGATACCCGTCGACGAACGGGCCTTTCCAGGAGGAACGGGCCATCTTTAGCGAGCCTTCTTGAGGTGACGGCTACGGATGATGAACTTGTCCGTGGCCTTGTTCTTGCGCGTACGCGAACCCTTGGTGTCCTTGCCCCACGGCGTAACCGGGGTACGACCGCCAGAGGTCTTGCCTTCACCACCACCGTGGGGGTGGTCGACCGGGTTCATGGCGACGCCGCGAACGTGCGGACGCCAGCCCATGTGACGGACGCGGCCAGCCTTGCCGAGGTTCTGGTTCATGTGGTCGGCGTTCGAAACGGCGCCAACCGTGGCCATGCAGCCGTCCAGGACCATGCGCAGCTCGCCCGAACCCAGACGGATCTGGGCATAGCCGGCGTCGCGGCCGACCAGCTGGGCGTAGGCGCCGGCCGAACGTGCCAGTTGGGCGCCCTTGCCCGGCTTCATCTCGACGCAGTGGATGATCGTACCCACCGGGATCGAGCGCAGCGGCATGGCGTTGCCCGGCTTAACATCGGTCTTCTCGCCGGCCACGATCGTGTCGCCCGCCTTCAGGCGTTGCGGCGCGATGATGTAGGCCTTTTCGCCGTCCTCGTAGTTGACGAGAGCGATGAACGCGGTCCGGTTCGGATCGTATTCCAGGCGTTCGACGGTCGCCGTGGCGAACTTGCGACGCTTGAAATCGATCTTGCGGTACAGCTTCTTGGCGCCGCCGCCGCGGAAGCGGACGGCGATACGGCCGCCGGCGCCACGGCCGCCCGACGAGGACAGACCCTCGGTCAGCGACTTTTCGGGACGCCCCTTGTGGAGCTCCGAACGGTCGATCAGCACCAGGGCGCGACGGCCCGGCGAAGTCGGATTGTATGTTTTCAAGGCCATCTGATCAGAGCCCCGTGGTGACGTCGATCGACTGGCCGTCGGCCAGCGTCACGATCGCTTTTTTGATGTCGACCCGACGGCCCAGGATGCCGCGGAAGCGCTTGGTCTTGCCCTTGGTCACCATGGTGTTGACCTTGAGGACGTTGACCTTGAACAGGCTTTCGACCGCAGCGGCGATTTCGTCCTTGGTGGACGTGCCGGCGACGCGGAAGACGACCTTGTTCTGCTCCGACAGGATCGTCGCCTTTTCGGTGATGATCGGCGACAGAATGGTGTCGTAGTGTTTGGCGGTGGGAGCGGCGGCCATTACGCGGCTTCCTTCTGGGCTTGCTCGCGACGCGAGGGCTTGTAGTCGGCGTAGGTGGCCTCGATGGCTTCCACGGCCGCCTTGGAAAGCACCAGCTTGTCCGCGCGCAGGATGTCATAGACGTTCAGGCCGGCGTTCGGCAGCACGTGGATCTGCGGAATGTTCCGCGAAGCCAGCGCGAAGTTCACGTCGACTTCCGGTCCGGCGATGATCAGCGTGCGGGTCCAGCCCAGCTTGCCGAAAGTTTCGCGCAGGGCCGAGGTCTTGGCGTCCTTGACCGTCAGGGCGTCAACGACGACGAGGTCGCCGCTCTTGGCCTTGGACGACAGGGCGTGACGCAGGGCCAGGGCGCGGACCTTCTTGGGAAGATCAAAGCCGTGATCGCGAACGATCGGGCCGAAAGCGCGCGAACCACCGACGAACTGCGGCGCACGGCGCGAACCGTGACGAGCGCCGCCGGTGCCCTTTTGCTTGTACATCTTCTTGCCGGTGCGAGAATTCTCGTTCCGGGTCTGAACCTTGTGCGTGCCGGCGCGGCGCTTGGCCAGCTGCCAGTTGACGTAACGGGCCAGAAGGTCGCCGCGGATGTCGGTGATGCCGAAAACGACGTCCGACAGCTCAACGTCGCCAGCAGCCTTGCCGTCGAGTTTGATGACTGAGAGTTTCATTACGCTTCACCGCCTTCGACGGTTTCGACCGCGACAGGCTCTTCAGCCGGCGTTTCGGCCGGAGCAGCAGCAGACGCGCCCTTCTTGGTGAAGGAGCCAGGGAACGGCAGGTCGGCGAACGGCTTCTTGTGCGCGTCGCGAACCTTGACCCACGAACCTTCATGGCCGGGGACAGCGCCCTTGACCATGATCAGGCCACGCTCGACGTCGACGCGGACGACGGTCAGGTTCTGGGTGGTGATCGTCTCGTTACCGAGCTGACCAGCCATCTTCTTGCCCTTGAACGTCTTGCCCGGGTCTTGACGTTGACCGGTGGAGCCCAGCGAACGGTGCGACAGCGAAACGCCGTGCGTTGCACGCAGACCGCCGAAGTTCCAACGCTTCATACCGCCGGCGAAGCCCTTGCCGATCGTCTCGCCCTGGATGTCGACCTTCTGGCCGGCCACGAAATGGTCAGCAGACAGGGTCGCCCCGACGTCGATCAGCGCGTCTTCCGACACGCGGAATTCGGTGACGTGGTGCTTGGGCTCGACTTCCGCGTTCGCGAAGGTCGTGCGTTGAGCCTTGTTCGTATTTTTTGCCTTCTTGGTGCCGGCGCCCAGTTGCAGGGCGACGTAGCCGTCCCGCTCCTGAGTACGTTGACCCACGACCTGGCAGCCATCCAGCTCCAGAATCGTGACCGGGATATGCGCGCCGTCTTCAGCGAAGAGACGCGTCATTCCCAGTTTTTTGGCGATCACGCCCGTGCGCATGTCGGATCCCGCCTTTGCTTCTTTAAATCTTGATCTCGACGTCCACACCGGCGGACAGGTCGAGCTTCATGAGCGCGTCCACGGTCTGCGGGGTGGGGTCGACGATGTCGAGGACACGCTTGTGCGTGCGGATTTCAAACTGCTCGCGCGACTTCTTGTCGACGTGCGGCGAGCGGTTCACGGTGAACTTTTCGATCAGGGTCGGCAGCGGGATCGGACCACGAACAGTGGCGCCCGTGCGCTTGGCCGTATTCACGATTTCGCGCGTCGAAAAGTCGAGGACGCGGTGATCGAAGGCCTTGAGCCTGATGCGGATGCTTTGATCCATATCGGTCGTATTTCCCAAGCAGGCGAACCTGCGTCCCTGTGAACCATTTCAAAGACCGGAGGCCTTCAGGCGAAAACGCCTTCAGAGTACGCACGTCCGCAAAAACGATCGGCCCACGCAGTCGCCCGCGAGAGCCGTTGAAGTCCTGGATCGCTACAAAGAACGGGCCGGGTCGTTCCTGCGAACCGCGTCTGCATCCCGAGAGATGCACAGCCGGTCCAACAAGAGTTGGCGCTTATGACGATGGATTCCTTTTTCGTCAAGCGGCGAAACCGTGGCGAAGGCCCTTCAAAGCGAGTCAGGGCGGACTCCGCGCGGGCGTGACATCAGGGCCGCAGGGTGCGGGCTGCGGAGTCCCAATGCAGGGGCTCGCGCGCGCACCCGTCGTCATCCATGCAGTCCGTAATGCGGGTCAGTGCCGCGGGGACCACGCCGACATCCAGCTCGACCTCGCCCGTCTCCGCCTGCCAGGCCAGGACGGCGCCGCCCTCCCCGTCCGACACCCACAGCTGCGGCGGCTCCAGCACCCGGCTCGAGTCGCACGGCCCCGGCGCCTCAACCAGCCAGTCGGGTCGTCCGTCGCCATCGACATCCGGGATGGAGCGGATGTCGGCATACAGCGCCTCATGGCCCGAGGCCTCCCAAGAGGCTGGGCAGATCCGCTTGCTGGCCGTCCAGACCTCCTCCAGAACGGCCGGTAACCTTGAGGCCGACGGCACATCGTCGTCCACCGGCGCGGCGCCCGCCCCAAGCATGACCGTGCGCCCGTCGCTCGCAGGCCTCTGCACCAAACGTTGCGCAGCCTCATCCCATGCCCAGGCGAAGACGCACTCGGTCCGGTCGTCGGGACATAGGGCGTGGTGCACCGTGGCCTGGATCCGCACCTCGTCCCCGACCTTGGCGATGGAGAAGTCCAGCGCCTGCCGGTCGAAGGCCCGGGTGAAGCCCGTCTCGACCTCGTCCGCCCCCACCTCGTCCGGGCCGGGCGTCGCCGCGTTGCTTATATAGAGTGTACGGTCACACCCGCCTGTGCCGCAGAAGGCCACGGACTCCGGCCAGGTGATCAGCCAGTCGGGCCGGCCGTCGGCGTTGATGTCCACGGGCGTCAGCACGCCTTGCGGGATCTCGGTGACCAGAGGCGGTCGGTCGGTCGGGTCCTCGATATCGAAATAGAAGACATTGATCTCTTCCAGAACCCGCCAGACGATCCCATCGGGTGGCGTTGGCGCGGCCGTGGCCAGTGTGGCTGAGGCGGACAGAGCGGCGAGGCCGAGCGCCCCGATCCGGATGGCTTTGCTGAACATCGTCGTTTCCCGACCGGCGGGCGCCGGCGGCCGATGATGACTCCGGGCCCTGCGGGCGACAACGATCGAATCCTGACGACCGCGCCTGACATCCCGACGTCAAGAAGGCCCGGAGAGGTCCAGGCCCCGGGCCTTCCCGTTGACGATGGAGCGGAGCCTAGTGGCCGACGATGACCCGGCCCGACCCCATCGAACTCTGCGACACCGAACCGGAGACGGACTGCACATGCACATCGCCCGAGCCGACGATGCTGCCCTCGACCGAGGCGACCCGGGCGTTGATCCGGACGTCGCCCGAACCGGCGATGCTGGCCTCGACCGTGCCGACGTTGCCGCCGTTGACCAGGACGTCGCCCGAACCGGCCACGCTGGCCTCGACGGGGCCGTCGACGCGGCTGGCGGTGACATTGCCCGAGCCGGCGATGCTGACTTCCAGATCGCGCGTGGCGCCCGAGACGACGTCGCCCGATCCGGCCAGGCTGACTTCCAGGCTGCTGGATGTCCCCGCCCAGATGTCACCCGATCCGGCCAGCGACAGCTCGACCGGGCCGTTGACGTTGGCCACGGTCCAGTCACCGCATCCGACATTGCCCAGCGAGACCGAGGTCGCGCCGCGGCCGATGGCGCCGAAGACGGCCGAGCCCTCCTCGATGTTGACGTCGACGGCGCGAGGCGTGCGAACCACGATCAGGGGTGCGGCGGACAGGGCGACACGGCCCAGACGGCGCACCTCGACCGATGCGCCGTCGCCGGGCTGGCGGGCGGGGCTGGAGCCGCCCTGGCAGTTGCGGACCGAGTTGCGGCCCAGGTCGCCGTCGATTCGCCACTCGTCGCCGCGGCGCGTGACCTTAAGCGCCGGCAGGCGGCTGCCGCCCTGTTCGATCTCGACGGCTACGTCGGCGCGGTCCTCGACGATCACGACCATGCGCGCCACGGCATGGCGTACGCGCACCTCGGGGCCGTCCTGTGCGGAGGCAGGGGCGGCGGCAAATGTCAGGGCGACGATCGAGGCGGCGGTGGCGGCGACAGCGAAGTTCATGGCGGATTTCCTCTCCAGCGGTTGAGATGAAAATGGCCCACGCCCCCGGCCAAGTCATTTTAACTCGACGTCATGACCTCGATTTAACAAACGGCGGTCGTCAGGCCTCGGTCGTCAGGCGCCCAGCGATCCGGCTCCGTCGGTCGCGCCCACCGCCGGTTCGAAGTCGCGTTCGAAATGGGCGATCCGGCTTTTCAGCCCGCCCACCCGGCGCAGGGCCAGCGAGGCCGCCCAGCGCGCCGCCAGCTCGGGCTGACTCATCCCGTCGGTGAAGCGCGGCGCCCCGCCACGGCTGCGGATCACCGCATTGGTATAGAGGGCCCCGTTGCGCATCCGCGACGACCAGGTCTGGAAGTCCATCGACAGCGACACGCAAAACTTGTCCAGATTGTCGACCCGGTGCGGCGCGTACAGCGGCCAGGTCAGGGCCTCGCCGGGCTCCAGATCCATGACCTGGGCGTCGCCCTCAAAGGCGCGGGTATACGGAAGTTCCTCGGTCGTCTGGCGCGACACGACCTGTTCCATGTTGCGCTCGGGCAGATGCTGCTCGTCGCCCGGATATATGAACAGGCGCTTGCGTCCCCGCAGGTGGAACAGCACGACCCCGGCGGCGTCGAAATGATAGGGCACCTTCGCCACCGGCGACGAGATGATCAGCTGACCGGCGTTGGTCACGGCCTTCATGCCGGGATAGGTCGCCTGGATCTTGCCGAACTCGACCATCGAGGCGGCCCACAGCTCGGGGCAGCCCTGCTCGGCCTTGCGCAAATTGACCCACAGCCTCCCGGCCTGAATAGCCTCCAGCAGTTGGTCGCCCGACAGCCTGCCCCGCGCGCCGGTGCGCAACGAGACCTGTCCTTCGTCGTCGTAGTCGTACAGGTTGATGTCGAACAGCTCGGCCGGATAGCGATCCAGCACCTGGGCCAAGGCCTCGTCGCTGGCGAAGCCCTGTTCGACAAGGCTGTGCGAATGCTTCTTCGCCTCGGTGATCGGGCCCGGGTAGCGGGTGCGGCTGGCGGCCTTCACAACATTGTCCTTCATCCCGTCACCTCCGGCTGGGCCAGTCGCGTGGCCGTGCGTTCCGCGCCCTTGTTCAGCGCCACCTGCGCCGCGCCCACGGCGCCTCTCAGGCGATTGATGGATGTGGTCTCGCAGGCCTCGATGGCCGCCCAGCGACGCCGCACGCTGGTCCGCAGCCGGTCGCCCCGCGACTTGCCCGCCGTATTCAGCAGGCCCACGGCCGCATTGCTCAGGCTGGCGCCCAGCCCCGGGCGCACCACGATGGCCTCACGCACGGTCTGCATCTCGTTGCAGAAATACTTCTTGTAGCCCTCGCCGCCGAAGCCGAAGTCGAACACGCGATAGCCCTGCTCCGAGGCCAGCCGCATCGTGTCCATGCTCAGCAGGATGCCTGGCGAACAGCGCGCCAGCGACGGCTCATAGACCGGGAACCAGAAGTGATACCGGCCGCCCGCGTGCAGCGAATACTCGACCGCCACCAGCTTGCCGCCCGCCCACATGGCCGCCATCGACGCCCCGAAGTCGTCCTCGCCATGCGCCTGCAGAAGCGCGTGCAGCAGGTCGACGGTCCAGCCGCAGTCGAAGATGTCGTGCCGGCCCGTGCGGCGATACTGGTCCCGTTTCAACGCGATCAGTTGGTCCAGCAGGGCCGGGTCGCGCAGGTTGCGCTCGACCGTCACCTCACCCAGCTCGGCGGCCAGGCTGCGACGCGCGCGTTCCTTGTCCTTGAAATACTTGGCCCAGGTCTGGCGGCGCTCGGCATACCATGGCTCGAAGCCGCCATGGGGCATCGCCACCATCAGGGTCTCGCGATCCTCGGCCGTATGGGCCTCCCCGACCCATGCGCCCACCCGCAGGCGCGGCGCCTTCAGCAGGGCGGCGACCGTCTCAAGATCCGGAGCCTCTCCCGGCATCGCGATGACGCCGTGATAGTCGTTCATCGGCGCGCCCAGCGGCTGGATCGTTCCGCCCCGCTTCTGGTGCGGAAAAAAGCCGACCGTGCGACCGTCCCGCCGGAACACCGCCACCGCCGCATCGGGGCTGACCCGGCTGGCGATCTGCGTGAATTCGGGCCGGAAATAGGGGCTGGCGAGGTCGGGGTTGGCGGCGATCATCGCCCGCCACAGGGCCGCGTCCGCCGGCGTCAGGGCGTCGGCCTGGATGATCTCGACCTGTAGCGTTCCGGCCATGCGGCTCTCCGATGCGAACCGCCGCTCCGGAGGTTCAGCAGTCCCCTTAGGCCGACCGCTGTTTCGGGACGGTGTACCGGGATGGTGAACGAGACGTTGCTCGCGGTCGTTCGGAGCCTCCTCCGCGCCGGAGCGTTGCCGTGGACCACGCGACCGTGGATAATCAGGACGCTCCCATGACCGACCCGACAAACCCCTCTGGCCGCCCCAAGGACCGGGCGACCGAAAACGAGAACCAGCGTCCGGACGCCGACGGCCAGCCGCCCCGCCCGGCGACCGAACCGCGCGGCTCGGAAGGCAGCAGCAATTCCGGCGAAACCGCCACCGACCCCGCCACCGGAGAAGAGAACGGGTGAGACTGACCACCTTCCTGCTGACGGCCGTGGCCGGTCTGGGCGCCGGCCTCCTGCTGGCCGCCCTGACCGCCGCGCCCGCGCGCGCCCAGACCGCCATAGGGCCGGCCACCGAGCCCGTGATCCCGACCCCGGCCGAGACGCCGCCGGTCGGGGCCGCCGCCTGTCCGGTCAGCGGCGACAGCCTGATCCTGGCCGGCGACGGCCTCTTCCGCAGCCGCGCGGCCGTCCGCGCTGGCCGCCTGACGGTCCTGGCGTTGGGCTCGTCCAGCATCGAGGGCATCGGCGCCAGCCGCGCCGAACTGGGCTTCGTCCCTCTGCTCCAGGCCGACCTTCAGGCCCGCCTGCCCGGGGTCGCCGTTACCGTGATCAATCGCGGCAAGGGCGGCGAGACGGCGTGGGAGACCGCCAACCGGCTCGAGACCGAGGTCCTGACCCACAAGCCGGATCTCGTCATCTGGCAGATCGGCACCAACGACATCCTGCGCGCCCGGCCGTGGAACGACATCGTCGCCGACCTGCACCGGGGCGAGGCCATTTTGGGCAAGGCCGGCGTCGACGTCCTGCTGGTCGATCCCCAGCGCCTGCCCGAGGACGAGGCCAACGTCCATTTCGGCCGCATGAACGCCCCTCTGGAAGAGACCGCGCGCCTGATCGCGCTGGAGGGTAATCGCGCCGGCTATGCGGTCCAGCGTCGCTTCGACGCCATGCGCGCCTGGGGCCGTCTGACGCGCGGCGGCGTGGGACCGGACGGCCTGCATCTGAACGACGAAGGCTATGCCTGCTGGGCCGCCGTCACGGCCGAAAGCCTCGCGGCCGCCCTTCGCTAACCGGCGGTTCCATCGGAACATTCGCGCCGTGGCGCGGTTGGAAGGGTCTGGCTTTACCGGAACCGTCCATGCTCGTTCGCCTCACGCCCTTCGCCGCCCTCGCCCTGCTCGCCGCCTGTAACGCGCCTGAGTCCAGGCGCGCAGAAGCGCCCGACGCACCGACCGCGCCTGCCCGGCCCATGGCTGGTGGCCTGACGCGGCAGGGGATTGAAAGCGCCGCCTTCGCCCCGCTCGCGCCTGGGCCCGCGACGCCCCAGACGAACCCGGGCCAGACGACTCCGGGCCAGACGACTCCGGGCCAGATGACGCCCGAAGCCGGGCTCCCCGCCAATGGCGCGACCCCGGCGGCGCCGGCGCCGCCCATGCCCGACGCGGCCTTGATCCGCGCCCAGATCATCCTCGAC
>Ga0247813_10002830_pt1 | contig 11567 bp, 8 predicted proteins | sample UWRJL169409C1_FD_180719 | JGI IMG/M metagenome (GOLD analysis project Ga0247813, IMG submission 180719) | Plant litter microbial communities from Arlington Agricultural Research Station in Wisconsin, United States - UWRJ-L169-409C-1 | ecosystem: Environmental > Terrestrial > Plant litter >... | reverse complement strand
ACGGAAATAAAATGGAATGGCAGGACCGTGTTGCCGGAACCAATTATTTCGATGATAAACCCGGACATAATCACTATCACGTTGATGATTGGGTTGAATTCAGAGTGATAAAAGAAATCAAGAATAAGAGCGGCAAAGTAACTAAAAGGGAGCTGGTTTCGAAAGGAAGCAAGGTAAGTTACTGTCTGTTTGATTCCGGAATATGCAACAATAACGATAGCCTTTGTGTCCTGAACGGAAAAACTTATGGCGATCAAAACCTGACCAATTACGGACTGGGTAATTATGTGGATTGCAAATCTCTCAAACAAGGCATCAGTGTCGGAGGTTACGATACGTACGGAATGATGTATGAAGGGCAATCAGTTTCATTGCCAAAAGGATTAAAATCAGGCGATTACATTCTTGAAATCGAAGTCGACCCGACGGGTATCTATAAGGAAAAAGACAAGTCGAACAATACGTTCAAAATGCCAATCCATATTTCGAAACAGGAATAGCGGATTATCAGGATAGAAATAACTGACATCGCTGGCTCTGAAAAGGTGCCGGGGATTTATATGGATTTACACTAACAAGCATTATTAACTCAACTCTATTATTAATTATTATGAAAGGGATTATTTACAAATGGCTTCTTCTGGGGCTGACATTGTTTTTAACAAATACTATCTACGCACAACAATGCCCTTCCGGAGACTTTACAGCAGTAACCGGTGGAACTTACAAACTTGACGGAAACAAAACATTACTCATTTCTTCCAACGTCACAAATCTTACGCTGGAAATCAGCAACAGGGATAATATCATTTGTGTTGCTCCGGGCGTAACGTGGGAACAGAATAAACAAACGAATTTTAATGGTTCTGTAAGTATTAATGTTTACGGGACTTTCAACTATAACAGCAGCGATAATTTCAATGGAAATGTTCCCTCGTATCTGAATGTACAGGAAGGCGGAACATTAAACACAAATACAACTGGTATTGGCAGCAACTTATTAATCAATAATCAGGGAACTACGACTTTTACTACTACGGGAACTGTTGAATTCCGCGACTCTTTCTCTTTTTATAATTTGGGACCTAACGCTAAATTAATCGCAACGGCGCCGGGTTTGGTAAAATTTGGCACAAATACTACAATCTGCAACGCCGGAACGATGGATTTCGGAAGTCTTGAAAATGCAGATGCAAAACGTTTCAAAAATGAAGCGTCAGGTGTAATCAATATCAGCCGGTATTTCTATAACCACGGATCAATTCTAAATGATGGTGAAATCAACACGCTTTGTGGGAAATTCGGCTCATCGGGTTGTGAGTTTATAATCGGTGATAAGGGTGCAGGAAAAGAATTTGAAAATAATGGATGTATGAATATCACAGGAAATGTGAATATTCGTGGTGCCGCTTTTAACAACGGAACGATTACGATTACAAATGGAGACCTTACTATTGACAAAAAAATATCAGGTTATAACGGGTCGATCATCGTAGTAAATGGAAGAAGCGTGATCAATAGCGATGGCGGATATAATGGAACGAATATGTTTTTCTGGGACGAAAATACTACGGGACATGATTTTGATGAAAAAAGAAATAATAATCCAACAACGACTACTGTATATAAAGTTGAGAAAAGAACGTGTGTTAAGGAAGAGGCTTTCGGCTCGATTGGAGATTATGTATGGTATGATAAAAATCAGGATGGCAAGCAGGATGATACTGAACTTCCTGCAACAGGCTTGAAAGTTCAGTTGTATAAACTCGTTTCGGGCGTGTGGACGTCAGAAGTAAGTGCTGTCACTGATAAATTCGGGAAATATCTTTTTGATGAATTAACATCCGGTAAATATAAAGTTCAGTTTACATTGCCAACCGGTGGGAAAGCTTTCTTCACATCATTCAAAAGATCAGGCGTGGATGCGGAGAAAGACAGTGATGCAAATACTGATGATAATAACTCGAGTGATGAGATTACCATTGATACAACATATCCGGCAGGAAACCCCAAACGTGATAATATGACATACGATGCCGGAATTTATGAAGGTTCAACGCCGCTTCCGGTTACTCTGATCAGTTTTACAGCAAGCAAAGAAAATGAATCGGCCCAGTTGAAATGGTCAACTTCCATGGAGACAAACAGCGAAAGTTTTGATGTAGAACACAGTTTGACAGGAAAGAACTGGCAGAAAGTTGGAAATGTTCTGGCTTCCGGAGAAAGCTCGGCAGAAATTAAATACTCATTTATTGACACAAATCCCGCAGACGGGGAGAACCTTTACAGGTTGAAAATGATCGATGCTGACGGAACCTTTGCATATAGCGGAATCCGGAGTGTCAGCATCGAGCTTGGCGAAGGAGTGGTTGTTTATCCTAATCCTGTTGCTGACCGTCTTTATTTAAAAATTACAGACTGGACAAAAATAAATAAGGTCCAACTATTTGACCTTAACGGAAAGGCTATTTTCAATTCAGCAAAGGCTCCTGTTGATGGAATTGATGTTAAAAACCTGCCGTCCGGATTGTACGCTGTGAGCGTAACACGTACAAACGGAGCTACGGACAGTTTCAAAGTCGTTATCAATAAATAGAAAAAGGAAGACTTCTCGCGCCATTAGAAGTTTAATAAGACCAATCAAGTTCGCGCCCTTGCAGATAGTAATTGCAAGGGCGCTTTTTTGTTCTGAAAATTAAGTAAGTTCGCTTCATATTTTACAAAATGAAATTGAACCTATTGGGATAGAATTGGTGTAATAAAATAAACCGTACAGGTATTTTCGTTATTTGTTCAAACTATAATATAACCAAGCAATGAAAGGTTTTCAAAAAATGATTTCACTGTTGCTAGTGGCAGCACTTACCTTTTCAACGGTATATGCTAATGACGGCGACAAGAAAGACGCCAAAGCAGTTGGAATTAAGTTCTCGGAAGGAAATTGGGCTGCAATTTTAAAGAAAGCAAAAGCGGAAAAGAAAATTGTTTTTCTTGATGCGTATACAACCTGGTGCGGGCCCTGTAAGCTTTTGCAAAAAAATGTTTTTACAAAACCAGAGGTAGGAGCATTATTCAATCAGAAATTTATCAACGTGAAAGTAGATATGGAAAGTGGTGAAGGTCCGAAACTTGCTAAAAAATATCCTTTGGAAGGTTATCCGACATTATTCTTCATCGATCCGGATGGAAAAATCGTTAAACAGGTTATTGGCTATCAAAATCCTGAAACTTTGCTTAGTATCGGTAAGGCTATTCCTGCAATTTAATTATTGTCAGGAAGTTCTGAAAAATTCAGGGTTTGTTGAAATGAGAGTCAGGTATGGTCATTTGTTGGCCATACCTGTTTTTGTTTAAAATAAAAAATGTCAGGCTTTATCATTGCTCAGGCATTTCCTGACTACAAATGATAAAACCTGACAATAAATGACTTATAAAATTCTATTCGTAATAGTTCATCACACGGTGACCGCTGTTTTCCAGCAACTGATCTTTCTTGAACAGCGTTAAATCTGCGGTAACCATATCATTGACAAGTGCTTTCAAATCATATTTTGGTTTCCAGCCAAGCTTCGTCATTGATTTGGTTGGATCACCAATCAATAATTCAACTTCTGTCGGACGGAAATATCTTGGATCAACCGCGACAACTTCCTTGCCAATTTCGATTTGATATTTTGGATCGTTACATTTAACTACCTTTGCTGTTTCTGCCGCACCTTCGCCTGAAAATTCAAGTTCTACGCCAACCTCAGCAAAAGCCATACGAACGAAATCACGGATACGCGTTGTAATACCTGTTGCAATAACAAAATCTTCGGCAACTTCCTGCTGCAAAATCAGCCACATCGCTTCGACGAAATCTTTGGCATGCCCCCAGTCACGCTGTGCATCCAGATTTCCAAGGAAAACTTTATCCTGTAAGCCCAATGCAATTCTCGCAACAGCTCTTGTAATTTTACGTGTAACGAAAGTTTCTCCGCGCAGTGGAGATTCATGGTTGAAAAGTATACCATTTACCGCATACATATCATATGCTTCGCGATAGTTTACCGTAATCCAGTAACCGTATAATTTTGCAACAGCATACGGAGAACGAGGGTAAAATGGTGTGGTTTCAGATTGAGGAACCTGTTGCACCAAACCGTATAACTCCGAAGTCGAAGCCTGATAAATCTTAGTTTTTTTTGTAAGTCCAAGCAGACGAACAGCTTCAAGGATACGAAGTGTTCCAATTCCGTCAACATTTGCGGTATATTCTGGTTCTTCAAAACTCACCTGAACGTGAGACATCGCACCAAGATTGTATATCTCGTCCGGCTGAACTTCCTGAATTATTCTGATGATGTTCGTAGAATCACTCAAATCACCATAATGCAAGTGGAAACGAACATTTTTTTCATGCGGATCTTCATAAATGTGATCAATCCTTTGGGTATTGAACAAAGAGCTGCGGCGTTTGATACCGTGCACTTCATAACCTTTGCTCAATAGCAATTCCGCCAAATAGGCACCATCCTGCCCGGTAATCCCTGTAATTAATGCCTTCTTCATCGTAAATTAGTATGTATATAAAATACAAAGATAAAATTATTAGTCAACTTTGAAATTCCGCCTATTCTGCGGATGCGCGGACCATCATACTACGCTTGATATCAACGCGGTCTGCCAGGATCACTGCGGAGGAATATTGCCCGCGGATTTGTTCAAGATAATGTTCTGCATCACTCCGGTACATAAAATCTCCTGCTTTCACACGGTAGGTGGGCTGGGAGTAGCTTACATAAGGACTTAGATCAGGAAATAACTGGTAAATGTAGGCTTTCGCATTATCAGCTTCCTGACGCACATTTCCCACATACAACTGTATTCTGAATCCGCTTATAAATTTGATCGCTTTATTCTGCTGAGACAGGGTGTCCAACACTGTCTGAAGTCTTTTATTGACATTTAAAGTTTTTCCGTTCGCAACTTTGGTATTATTTTCAACTGCGGTAGGTTTTGATTCTGCCTTTTTTCCGAAACTGGGTTCTACGTATTCAAAACGTGGCCTTACCGAAGAAAGGTCTTCGCGATAATCTGCTGATGAAGCGCTCATTGTACTCTTTTTACTACACCCGGAAATTGCGAGGAAGCCAAGAGGAAGAACGAACAAAAATATTTTTTTTTTCAGCGACATGGATAAATCAATTCGTGATGAACTCACAAACTTAACCAAAATTAGAGAGATAATCCATCCCGGTGTGCTATTTTGAATCTAATACCTAACTTTGCTTTGGTAATTGAATACAATCCATACAAATGCAACACCATGTTTCCCTGCGCAATCTGAATACCTTCGGTCTGGAATCACAGGCGCAATCTTTTGAGGAGGTAAAGTCGGTGGAAGAGCTTACCGAAATCCTTAAAAATCCGGATCTGAAAAATACACCGAAGTTCATTCTGGGGGGTGGAAGCAATATTTTGCTTACCCGGGATGTCGATGCTTTGGTAATAAAAATATCAATTGGCGGTATTGAAAAAGTTAAAGAAGATGATGAGCACATTTGGCTTCATGCGGGCGCTGGTGAAAAATGGCATGATTTCGTAATGTATTGTGTGGAGCACGGATATGCGGGTATTGAAAATTTATCTTTAATTCCGGGGACGATCGGTGCAGCGCCGATGCAGAATATCGGAGCCTATGGTGTTGAAATAAAAGATGTAGTTGAAACCGTGGAAGCAATTTTTTATGATTCGGCAGAAACGAGAGTTTTCTCAAAAGAAGAATGTAATTTCGGATACCGGGAAAGTGTTTTCAAACATGAGTTAAAAGGAAAATGCATTATTACCGGCGTTACCTTTCGTCTTAATAAAAAGCCTGTCTATCATGTCGAGTACGGTGATATTCAAAAAACATTGCAGGAAGCAGGTATAGAATCACTTTCTATAAAAGCTGTCAGCGATGCGGTGATCAAGATCCGGAAAAGCAAATTGCCGGACCCGGCCGAAATCGGAAATGCAGGAAGTTTTTTTAAAAATCCTGAAATCCCGGAAGAACAATTTAATAAACTTAAAACAGATTATCCGGCATTACCAGGTTATCCGGTGAGTCCTGGATTCATTAAGGTTCCGGCAGGCTGGCTGATCGAGCAGGCTGGATGGAAGGGCTTTCGCGATGGTTCAATAGGTGTTCATACCCGGCAAGCGCTTGTCCTGGTTAATTATGGTGGCGGCAGTGGAGAAGAAATTAAATTGTTGTCACAAAAAATTCAAAAATCCGTTGAAGAGAAATTTGGTATTTCTTTGATCGCCGAGGTGAATTTTATCTAAAATAAATATCATGAGTAGCAGAAAGCTCTACACATCCATCGTTATTCTTATCCTGTTCGTCACAATATTTTTTCTGAAACAGAATTTTTTGGGAGAACTGTATCAGGATGAAAATCATTATCTGCCGACAGCTGTTTTTTTTAGTAAGGAACCAGTTCCGTCACTGGATCTTTTGAAAAGTTATAACGAGCTTAACACTCCGGTTCCGTTTATTCTTGGTGGCTGGACCGTAAGTGTTTTTGGAGAAAATATTCAATGCCTGCGTCTATTGACTTATGCTGTAAGTTTTGTTTTGCTAATGACCTTTGTATGGTCAAGTCCTGATAATTCGAAGCGTTTTTTTCTGTGTCTCGCGGGATTGATGATTTTCCCGAATTATTATTTGTGCAGTGTTTATTACTACACAGATATTTTTGCCATGCTTGGAGTCCTGGCTGGCACGGTCGCTTATTTGCGAAAGACGCATTGGTGGGGGATGCTTTTCTTCATTGCCGCGGTCAGCAGCAGGCAATACATGCTGGCTTTTCCTGCCGCAATTGTTGCTTATGAATTTCTTGAACTACTGAAAAAAGATTTCAGTATCCCGAAATTTATATCTGGTTTGTTCAAGGATCTGACATGGCTTCCTTACGCACTGGCTGTATTAAGTATTCTTCCCTGGGTTTTACTTTGGAAAGGACCGGCACCGGCGGCGGTAATGGCTGACCAATATTACGATTCTGATAAGCTTATTCAGTATAACTTCGGTTATGTGATTTACTCATCTGCCTGCCTGGCGATTTATTACGTTATTCCGGAAATTTTAATCACGAAGAAGTTGCGGTATTTTATTGAATACCCTAAAACCCATCCCGGATTTTTCATTACGTTTCTTGTCCTGATTGCGGCGTTGATAACGCTTTTTCCCGCCAAACAAGCTTATAATCCTTATTTTACCTGGCCGTATCTTGGTTACGTTGATCAGTTGTTAATGACGATCGGGATCACAGGCTTTATCAAACAGGTTGTTTTTGGCTTACTGATGCTGATCACTTTGATGCGTTTTATTTCTCCTGGGTTCAATCTTGCAGGTTGTGTAGTGGTTATCAATATTCTGCTTTTAGGAAAGGCTCAATTGTCGTGGGACAAATATTCTCTGCCGATGATAATGGTATTATGGTTTCTGGCCATGTTTGACTATCACTGGCCTTTTTCGGTCAGTGATAATCAAAGCGAAAAATTACTTCACAACCAAAACCCGGTGCGTGGTTGATTTTTCGCCGGAATGCACTTTTACGATGTAAGTACCCGTGCTTAGTTTATTCGTATGAAGCGTCACCCATTCATTTCCAGGATAGATTCTTGTTTCCATTCTAACTCCGGATGAAGAAAAAATATCAACCTGATCAATCTTGTCGGAGGCTGAAACGATATTGATCACATCAATCGTTGGGTTCGGATACACATTAATTTTAGCGATTGCTTCATCCACTACGTCGTCCGATCCTTTGATGAGTTTTAAATAGGCAATTGGAGATTCCGATTTATCAGTATACCCTCTGATCTGATATCTGTATTCTTCTCCTTTTTTTGCCGAAGGGTCAGTGTACTCAGTCTGATCTTTCGATAAGTAAACAATTTCGTGAGTCTGCAGAGAATCTTTCCCGTGCAGCCTTTCCAAAATATATCCCGTAACATTGGGGAGTTTGTTCCAATTCAGCACAATGTTATTTTTCGGTTCAGAGCCGGTAAGGGTTAACGTTCCAAGGTCAAAATAAGGATTGATCGTGTTATGATGGAAAGCAAAGGCCCGGAAACCTCTCGTGTTCTTTAAAAAAGGACCAATATATACCCAGGGCGCTGTGACAAGACCAGAGTAATGATATTTTGAAGGTAAGTATTTTATTAACGTATCGTTTCCGACGGTTTTAAGTGAGACAATAATACGGTTCGCTTCGGCCCTTCCCGCCTTTAATTTCTGCCACTCTTTATTTAAGTAGAAAAAATCCTTGACAGAATAAGTGGAAAATGGTTCCTGACTACCTTCAATATTTGCATTAAGCGTATCATTCGGATAAACCATCTGCTGATAATCTTCAAACACCATCGTGATCTCATCCCGATTAGGAGTGGAGTAAAAGGCTTTTTGAAAACTAGGAGACGTTGCTTTTTCTTTTTCGCCATAATGATAGAATCCAGCCATTTCTGCAAGATCCCGGCCAACCTGCAGATAACCATTCAAGCCGTAGTGAAAGCCATTCCAGTCAGGAGCACCTAGTGCGGCGTAGGGCTGAATGATCGGATATTTTTTATTTAAGAGTCTCTGCTGTTCCCTGAAAGCGCCGATTCTGTCGTCGTAAGCTCCTCCTCCAAACAATGGCAATTGGAAAACATACATTTTTTCAATCATGGGATAGTCTTCCTGCAAGTTTGCCATGAGCTTGTCAAAACGCGGAGCCCAAACGCTTGGATCGTCAGAAGCCGCTTCGGCTTCTCCCTGCCAATAAAATATGCCTTTCAGGTTTGGTAAAAGACCTGTTTGCTGAGCGTAATTCAGTAGAATACCATATCCCGTAGAAGCATCTGCATGATTATTTGGGTTTCGGTTTGTAAGGTCGAGGATCGAAGCACCTGCTAAAGCTCCGTTGATAACACAGGTAGGAATTTTGTATTTTTCGGCGACCCTACGTTGAAATTCAATGCCAAAAATTCCTACGCGTGGTGTGATCTCATTTGATAAGTCCCAGCCATTTCCATTTCCCAGCGATCCAAAAGTGCGGCAAAATTCGTTGCGATACATGTAATCAACTTCCCAGGCAACAGCATTGGATTGACCATAAATAATGTAAAAATCTCCCGCTACAACATCATCCCGGCGAACAATAAGGGCGGAATCCGTAGATGACTTACATGCGTAAACTTCAAAAGCATATTCTGCCAGCTCTGCCTTAATTTTGGATGTCAGGCTGAACGGGGCGGTTGATCCTGAATACGCCAATGCGCCTTTCTGGTATCCGATTTTCGTTTTGTTTCTGTATTTAACGACAGAAACATATGCATAGCCGGAGGATTGAATTTTACCGGAAATCGTGATATCTGCTTCCTTGTTTTTGTCTCTCGCGAAAAGTTGTTTGTTTGCCGGAAGCTTATCAAAAGCGGCCACGCCAATTGTTTGTGCATCAGTCCGGTAAAGACCGATTGCGAGCAAAAAAAGAAAGGATAATAGTAGATTTTTTTTCATAGATGTATAGCGGCTCGTCTGTATTAATTCGCTGAGCGATCGGATGATTTTAGTGCGATTTCTTTAAAGCGTTGAAATTAACTCTTTTAAACAAATATTACAGAAGGGATGGATGAGTTTATGAATCTCTCCGGGTAAATTCTATTATTGAAGCAATCGAATATTGCTTCGTTCGCGAAGAAGTTGGTATTATCAGGGATGAAATAAATTCATCATAAAAAAATTTATTCAGGAAAATGATTGCAGTGCGAAGCCTTGCATCAACTGATCAGAAATATAAATTAGTGAATAAGTAACAAAAAATAATAAGCCTGGCTAGCCGGACTTACTATTTTTGTTGCTTATAGCCGGACTAGTTTCCCAGTCCGTAGCGAAGAATACAATAGATTGCTCTAAAACCATCCTTCCAGTTTATTTTTTTGCCCTCTTCGTAGGTGCGGCCGTAATAAGAAACACCGACTTCATAGATGCGGATGTTAGGAACTTTGGCAATTTTTGCCGTAACCTCCGGTTCAAACCCGAATCGTTTTTCTACCAGTGTCAGGTTTTTAAGAATATCTGCTCTGAACAACTTGTAACAGGTTTCCATATCCGTCAAATTCAGATTTGAAAACATATTACTTAAAGCCGTCAGAAATTTATTTCCGATTGTGTGCCAGAAAAACAGGATCCTGTGCGGCTTTCCGCCCATGAAACGTGAGCCATATACCACGTCTGCGAATCCGTTTATTATAGGTTTTAATAAAATATTAAACTCCCGCGGGTCGTATTCCAGATCGGCATCCTGCACAATAATATAATCCCCGCTCGCTTTATGTATTCCGGTATGCAGCGCCGCCCCCTTTCCCTGATTGTACTCGTGACGAAAGTAACTTATTTCAACAAATGGATTCTCCGCAATAAATTTTTTCACCATTCCTTCTGTATTATCAGAAGAACAGTCATTTACAACCACTATCTCGCGTTGAAATCCTCCGATGAGCTCGATGGATTTTAACTTGTCCAACACATTCCAAATCGTCTTTTCTTCGTTGTAAGCAGGTACAATTATGGATAACTTCATGCGGGGTTTATTGGTAAACAAAAAATATTATCAAAGGCCGGATAGACAGAATTTGTTATTCAAAACACAATGATGCAGCACCCAATAACCCAGCGTCGTTTGCAAGCGTGGCTCTTTTGATGCTGATTGTCTTCATATAGTATGGAGTGAGCCAGTAACTAAACCTCTCATTAATCGCCGGCAAAATATATTCAAAGGATGCTGAAATACCTCCGCCGATCAAAATCGTAGTGATATCCAGAATTCTGATCATGGAAACCAGTCCTTCTCCCAAAAGATAACCCATTTCCTGGAAAATCTGCTTCGCCAATTCGTCGCCGGCCCCGGCAGCTGCAACCAAACCAGTTGTAGAAATGGTACCATTGTCGGGCAATTGCGTTTTTCCGGTGTAAGACGCTCTCATAGAATGCGCCAGATCCAAAAGTTCCTTCTTTCCAATGTTGCGTTCAAGCACTTTTCCACCTTTTGAAGGAACGTGTCCTGGCTCCATTGCATTTCCGCCTCCGCCTTTGAAAACTTTTTTATCAATAATCGCAGCACCGCCGATACCGGTTCCAAGTGTTACGAAAATATAATCTTCAGGAAGTTTGTCTTCACCGAAATAATACTCTCCAAGCGCAGCTGCATTTGCATCATTTTCCAGAAAAAAATCATGTTGAGGAAAACGGGCTTTTAAATCGGGAACAATCGCAATTCCGTCAATTTCAGGAATCGCAGTGATTTCCAGTAACGTGGTACGATCACGTGAGATCAGGCCGGGAACGCCTATTCCTACTCTTTTAACTTCTGTATGTTCAACCAGCTGCAAAGCGATGGCGTCGCCGAGTCTTTCGATAAAATGTCCTGAATTGCGCCAGCTAGCGGTATCGTGGCTATAAAAATTAGAAATTCTCCCGTCTGTAGCGTCAACGATCCCCATTTTTACGTTAGTACCGCCCACGTCTATACCAAGGTATTGTTCCATGAAATGAAATA
>Ga0247813_10002829_pt1 | contig 11568 bp, 18 predicted proteins | sample UWRJL169409C1_FD_180719 | JGI IMG/M metagenome (GOLD analysis project Ga0247813, IMG submission 180719) | Plant litter microbial communities from Arlington Agricultural Research Station in Wisconsin, United States - UWRJ-L169-409C-1 | ecosystem: Environmental > Terrestrial > Plant litter >... | reverse complement strand
AAAGCAATAGTATGACATGGCAGATAGTTTTTGCCGTCAACTAAGATTTCTTTCGTTACTTTGAAATTACGACTTTTAGCGGCTGCCTCTGTCTGTGTTTCTTGTGGCTGCTCTTTTGCAGTCGGTGTATTTTCTTTCATTTGATTAGAATTTAATTGTGTGAATGCACATAGGTTCGCCATTTGCCTTTTCGTAGAAGTTAACGTTAGCCTCAAAAACGATCACATTCCAAATATCGATTGTGTAAGTTTTATCTTCTAATGCTTCTTCAGTATAGTTAGCACGACGATCCGTGTCATATAAACCGTCTACAATTTTAGTTACTCCGCTTCTTTCGAGGCATTTTAGCACTTTATCATATAGTGGGTTAAGCATTTCTACAAACTCTGTGTCCCAAACCGTGGGATTGATATTTGTTTTGTGTTCTGAATTCTTAGCAATAATCAGTTTTATCCGTTTGCTTGTTTTCCCGGTGTATAATGAATCAGATTGACGATTTCCCTGCACCAACCAAATCAAAGGGTATTTATTACCTTGTAATGATTTTAAGTAGGCAATCAAATCCTTTTCACTTCCCCAGCTGAAATTAACCTTTAAAGAGTTTTCCCCCCTATTCACATCCGTATAAACTACATCAGGAATCTGGCTGAATATTTCCCTTAAAAGCGTTTCGACAACTATCATAATCCTAACTGATTTTTTACGTCGTAAACGTACAATTCGCATTCCGGATAATCAGTAGCGTTTTCAGATAAGAACTGAAGCAAAGAAACATCGTTGTTGTTATTTCCGAAATAGCCGACATAATAGCCGTCATACTGCGGAATCCCGACGTGGTAAACATTACCTACTCTTCGAGAACAGTCCAAACCCTGATACATTTCTAAAAACTCATTCCATACCGTTGTGTACTTTTGAGTTGAGTTCACGCCTCTTGCGTTTTTCGCCTCAGCTTTCACTTCCCCAACACCACTTTGATAAGAAACGTTTTCTTCCAGGTAAAAGGGAAAACAGTAATTCGCCAATACGGAACCTTTGTAGGTGCCTTCGGTAAAATACAATCCCTTCCATCGCTTTGCAACACCATCGACCGTGTAATTGCACCCGGTGATTAAATTACGCCACTTTGTCGGAACCGGATCTACTACCGGACTTTCTGGAATAGCGGGTAATTTTCCGTTAACCAGAAAACTATCCATTGCCTGAAAGTTAGTCACTCCAAGTGCTCTGATTAATAACAAACGACACTTTTCATCGATGATTCTATTCAGAGCCGTTAAAGACTTTGAATTTGCTTCATCGAGATTGGAAACTTCTATCTTTCCAATAAAAAAAGTGTCGTCTATTAAGTATGGCATTTTTAGTTAGTTGCGAGTTGTCCGTCTACTACTTTTGGAGCGTTGTATTTCTTTACGTTTTTTTCCCACCCTTTGTCGATGATCCCTTTTTCCTGCATAATCAAGGCAACGGTAGGATGTACCGTATCTTTCTGTCCTTTTTTGTAGTACTTGGTTTTCTGGTTAATAGTCACTTCGACTTTATCCATGTGATGATCACCTTCGTAAGCGGCTTGCGCTTTCTTGGTAGCTGAGTTGGTTTCCTCTTTCTGATCATCTGTCAAAACTACGCTTTTGGTAGTTACTGCTTTTTCTTCTGCCATGATATATGGTTTTTAGATTAATAAATTAAGCTGCTTCGATAGCCGTTTTAACAGCAGCGAATGTTCCTTCAACGAAAGCAACTTTCGCATTTTCATAACCCCATAAGTGGTAACGGCTTTCCCCGATGATCGTATACATGTTCGATTCAAAATCAGAAACGATGTTGGCCGCTGTTGCGTTTCCAACAATACCCTGTCCAATACGAACTGTAAACGATTTGTAAACGTCACGGTGAATTTGTTTCCAATCCCCAACAATGAAGTTTCCGGCAGCTACAACCCCGTAAGGATCTTCGATGATAGCCATTCCTTCAACACGGGTACCGTCAGGCAACACGAAAGGAGGTAATACGTAATTCCCGTTAAGGTCTTTCGTGGCTCCCATTTCATAAACGTCAGCACTTGGCACAACTGCTGCGTTGGGAATAAACATACCTTTTGAGGCGATTTTGATTGCGTAAGCAGCAGCACGGATAACGTCGTAGTTGTTTGGAGCCTCTGTAGAAGCTGCCAAATCCCCAGCAACAAACGCCGGAGCAAAAGCAGATGCGAAAACAAATACGTCAGCCTGTACTGCAATGTCGTGTTGGTAAACCAATTCGTTACGGATGATAGACATGATGTTTGGTAAATCGTCCAATGCCTCTTCTGAAATTTTAGTACGCCCGGCCATTTTCTTTGCAGTTGAATAACGCAATACAAACGATACAGAAATAAGCGGTTTCAACGCGCCTTCCGCTGTAATCGCCATTGTTCCTTCAGTTGGAATTTTATCCATGTAAGGAAGCGACGCTTTGTTTGTATTACCGTTTGAAAGGTAAGGCAAGATGTATTGACGCGCTCTCGGGTCACTCATGTAGTCGGTCACTTGCTGATAAACATAGTTTACCGGAGTGGCCGTGTTGTTTGTGATCGCGGTAGTGGACATGTTGATTGGCGCTTTAATTTCAAGCTCCAATTCCCATGCTTTTTCACCTGGGTTGTTTTTGGCGTGTTCTTTTACTTTTGGCAAAAAGTCTTTCAGTCCTTTTTCGATGGTTTCCATCAAATCAAAACCTTTCGCCTCAAACGTGTGGGTGTTTTCTTTTACAATAGCCAACTGTTCTTTCAGCTCCTTAACGGTAGCAGCTAGAGTTTCGTCCGTCTTGTTTGATTTTACGAATTCTTCAATCTTGTCTTCTAAAGATTTGAATTCTTCTTTGGTAGCTGCTTTGGTAAGTTCGGTTTTAAATCCTTCGATTTGACCTTTCAATTCCTCTGCCGCTTTTGTTACTTCATCCATTTTTTTAAGATGTTAATAGTGAATAAAAAGTTTTAAGTTGTTGAGTGCTTTCCTGCGGCTCGTTTGTATTTTGAGTGTCATGCGACGGCTCTTTTATCATTAATTCCAATTCTGAAATTTTTGTTTCGATTAGTTTTCCGTATTCATCAGAATAGCCACAAAAAGAAACTCTTTGTTTTAGTTCTTCAATGAATTCAGACATATTTTCATCGGACTTTATGCTGTATATTGGGGTATTTGCGATTGCTCCAAATAACAAAGTAGAGTATTCGAATTGCTTTACCTCGTGGAAGTCACGCCCACCTTTTTCATTTTTCTGAAACTTACCAGCAACAGGGATAAATCCGTGTGAGTGCTGCAAAGGTCGCCCATGTTCCATACTAAATTTGTAGTCTTCCAAAAGATCGCGTCCCAACTGTTTGTTTAGGTTTAGTTTACTGTCAATAATCCCAGTCTTTGGATCTTTTCCTACAGGCAACCCCACAAAAGAATTTAGATTTTTTTGATGGTGCAACAAATGCACTTGTTTACCTTCGTTCCACGTCTTTGTAAGTGATCCTGTAAACATTCGATCATTATCAGAATCCCACTCATCAAATTGAGTAATTCCGATAGTAACGATCCCTTTTTCGGTAACGTCTTTAACGTCTGTCTTTAGGTTCTTGGTTATCTTCTCCATCTTCTTTTGGTATAAATACTGCCTTTTCAGACTTTTTGACTTTCTTGTGTGTTTTGCTGTTGGGTACTTGCGACCCTGTTCGCTGTTTCATAATTCAATTCTCTTAATTCCAAATCCAACATTTCATTAATCTGATCCATTGTAACCCCGGCTTTCATGTAATTAAGCAGCGTTTCGGATTTTATTTTATCCGTTTCGGCTCTTTCTTTGGCGAAAACCTGCATAAAAGGCAAATGTTCCCAATCGATTAAAACGGTTTTGTCCGTGTACCCGAAGAAACTCGCAAGGCTTTCAAACCATCCGTTGCCTTTTGGCTGTAAGCAGTAAGAAACGAATGCGCCTCTTGCTTTTTCCTGGTTCTCATAAGTTCCGCTGTTAAATGCCTCCAAAACGTCCTTTGGTATGCCATACATCGATCCAATTGTAAAATAGTCTGCAAGATAGCTGTCGTCCAATTTCAACGCCCCAATGTCAGATACAAACCTTTGTATGTCGATCATGCTTTTGATAGCATAAACCCGCTTACGTCCATTCATTTTAGTTTCAATGTCCCGCTTTTCCTGTTCGCCCATTGGAAGTTGGTCGATATTACCCGGATCTGCCTGTCCTGCTACCAGAAACTTAGCTGAATACTGCAAATTCACATTCTTTGCCTCGATTGCTCTTTCGGAGTTGCTTACGATTTTGTAAAGCGCATCAATCCGGCTTTGACCTCCAAACCAATTACCTGTCCCGTTGCTTAGGTCCGGGTTGTGGATAATGTACCTCCAATTCAAATTCGTTGCCGTTCCGTCAGCATAACGATATTCAATGTCAAAATTATTTATCGCGTCCTCTGTTGATTTAGAAAGCACAATCTTATCTTGGTAAGTCAACATTTCAGTCGGGAACTTCATTTTGTGATTTTCCAGAATGTACAGCTTATTATCGATTGCCGGAATATAAGAATCAGCATAAACGTAAGTGTTGCCGATCATGTTCCAAAACATGAAATCCCATTTAAATTGAGCTTCCCTTTGGAACGGGTTTGGCTGCTTAATCATGTCAAGGAACGGATCTGTTTTTAAGGCTTTACCGTTTTGGTAAACGTAAACTTTACCTAAGCTGAACATATCGCATTGTAAACAGAACACCTTCAATAAAGCCGGATTGCTAAATATGCGTTCCAACTTATTTTTATCATCGGTTGCGCTTTGAAAATTAGTGCTTCCGTTAATCTGGTCGTTTACGTACATCACAACCTCGTCGAGCGTAGGGATTCCGAACGTCCTGGCGATTGTGTTCTGAAACCAATTCATTATTTACCAAAGTAAAAAACCGCTGCCGACAATGAAGCCGGGAGCGGTAAATTAATATTGAATTGATCTCTCATACATTCGGGATGATGCATCTTCACATCAGTTAATGGCAAATATAATCAAATATTTTTAATTACGCCTAAATCGAATAATTTTTGTACAACATAGGCAATTTCGTCAATATGGTGATTGTCCTGGTCTACGGGCTCTTCTTGGATAACTCCAAATTTGTCTTTAGCGTAACAGAAGTTTTCCTGTTCGTACTCTATATTTTTACTACAATCGGTGTAAAATATATTCATTCCTTGCAGTGTTCCGATCCGGTCTAACAGCTTGCTTTTTCCACCAACAGCTACAGCGTACTCCCATCCAGCCTTTCTTAATGCTTTAATTTTATTCGGCCTATTGTTGTCGCAAACCACAACTGCGTTTTTACTAACGCCTAATCTGTTGAATTTCCAAGGGACTAAACCGTCTTCATCAATTCCGTTAATTTGATGCAATTCGGCAGGGGATAAGTTACGCCTGATTTCATTTTCGCTTGCATAATTCAATTCATGGACATAAAGATTTCCGTCATGGTATTTTATTTCTCCTACTGCCCAAGGGTCAACCATTCCCCAATCCGAACCATAGTATTTGGTTTTGTCAATTTTCAAATATTCATCGTAAGGCATAGGCTTCCAATTGTAAATCCGGCCTTCTACCTGTCCAACTTCCCCTAGACCGTAAACCCTCCACATGTTCGCCCAATACTGATTTATTACAACTCCGTTTGCGTCAAAACCTTTTTCTTTGTAACGCAGTATTTCTCCACGCTCTTCATCTGAAAGAAATTCGTTGTCTAGGTAGGTTAACTTAATAAAGTCGCAATCGTTTCGTGTTTCAACTTCAGTATGAAACCAGAACTTTTTGTTCGGGTTGAAGTCAATAATTACCCTTTTCGCTCTTGAAGTTAGTTCACGATAAGTGTCGAATTTTGATTTATTTGCCTCATTCACAAACATAATGTCCGAACGCAATCCCTTACCAATATCGACTTTATCAAGTCCTAGGAACTTAATAAAACTACCGTTAGGGAATCTGTAAAGAGTACCGTCAGTAAAATATTCTTTCTTGAATAAGTTAAATGACTGCATTACCTTAACAAAGTCTTTAATTACGGTAATCCGCATCTTTGACAATTCGTCAGAAGCTATGTATATTTCTTTGTTTGGATTCCCTGAAGCATGATTTATCAGGATTATTAAAATGGAAATTGTTTTCCCTGCCCCCTGTCCGCCCTGTATGCCCCAAATCCGCTTTCTTAACGCCGATATCTTACGTAGTGCTGTCGTTGTCTGCATCTGATAACGGATCGTTGTTTAGAACAGGTACATTTTGGTTTATGTTTTCGTTTACGGTTTTAGATCCGTTCAACCTGTGCGCTTCTTCATCGGTGCAAATAAGTTTCATTAAGGCAATTTGCAGTGCTGGAGCTTCAGCATCTTTCCACTTCTTACGCATTTGAGATTTGGCAGAAACACGGTTTTTATCTAACATTCCTTTTAGTTCGTTAAGTTCGTTAGAATCAACCTGGAAAAAGTCGTAGAATGTAGGCTTTGTTAGTGGCAATAACGAAACAATATCTTCGATGAAATATAAGTTTTCATCTTCGATTAATTGCTTTGCGTCTGAGAATATTTTTTCTTTATCGTAGGCCATACTGCAAATATACAATTATTTTCTTTCCAAATTCACAACCCTTAAAAATTCATCACTTCCGATTACTCTTAAAATCCAATGCGTTTGATCTCTGCCGGAAATGTAGACCATTCGACCGTTGTATTCGAAAGGCATTTCGTTGGATGGTATTTGGTTGGTTGAGCCGGCGCGGGTCATTTGTAATCAGATTCTCCACACTCAATGCAGCTGTCGTTATATTTGCAATTCAACCTATCGCAATGTTTGCATTTTACTAATCCGTTATTTTCATCAACAAGGTGCCTGTTTGATGTGAATTGTATCACGCCTTTTTGCTCCAGCCATTCAGGATATTTAGAAAGAAATAGTTCCAAATCCCATGTTTCGTAAAACCTCAAAGGGTCGTCTGCGTATTTGTCGTAATTAGGATGTGTAGTGATATACTCCCGTGCGTTTCTTAGGTCTTTTTCTTGGTTCGTCATTGTGTTATGATTTTAGGTTTTTTCTTACTTCTTTTAAACTTTCTAACGTCCAAACTTTCTGTTGATGTTTGTCGATGGACGCAAGCTCAACGAGCGCATTATATCTTTCCTGACCGATACGGCTTGGCAATATTAGCGAATAGTTATCAAAGTTTCCTTCCAGGAATAGGTTGCATCTGACGCAAGATGAATTTATGTTGTCTAAATTATATTTAAGGGTCGTGAATGTCTCTGACTTGTAAAAATGTGATGCCTGAAATGAATTTTCCCAAGGCGCCCCGCAACTTATACACGGTTTTCCTTTATCGCGTTCCCTAACAAATGAGTGTACTTGCATTCTAGTATTCGTGTGAGCCGTTTTAAGCGCGTTTTTGCTTTTATACTCACTTGCGTATGCTTCGGCTTCAATTCGTGGCTTCTGAACCTTTAAAATAGCTTTTTGCATTATTAGCTTTCCCGCATCGGTTTCGGTTATGAACTCAGCGTAACACTTCATGCAAAGTCCGTGCTTTCTGAACGGTGTTTTTGTTCCGCATCCGGAAACTCCAAACGCTTTGTTTATGCCCCTGCATGGTTTGGCTTTTATTTCCATTCAATTAAATCATTTTCTTTTAAAAAAATAACAAATTTTACGCAATAGTCGGATTCTTCTAATTGTTCATTTTCTGACGTGTCTATTTGTTTTATCACTTGCTCTGCTAGTGATAATAATTCATTTTCTGTCATATCTTTTTGGTTAAAGTTATATTAAAAATATTGTTGTAGTTCTTCTTCTAACGTTTCACATTCAATTGCTAAAAACTTCACGATTACATCACGAACCGCGGTGTAAACTTCTGCAAATTCGGTATCATCCATAGTCGAAAAGGAAATTGAGTTTGGCTTTTTTCTGATCTCGCCTGTGATTACATTCACGACTTCAGTATAAAATCCGGCTTCAATCGTTACATCGTGTCTCAAGTCTTCTAAGTTACGGTAACTATCCTGATTTTCAAAGCATAACTTTAATAAAGCAAAGAATTTACGATGAAATTTAGGATTTCGGACTTTCTTATATTCGATTTCGAAAACCTCGTTTAACGGCATTTTACCAAACTGCTCGTGATCGGAATCATAAGCGGGTTTTAAGAATCCGTTTATTGTTTTGGCTACTAGGATTTTCATGTGTTAATATATAATTTGCCTAAACCATTAGATTCGGCTATTTTAAGATCTTGAATTGCCTTTTCTCCAATACCAAAAAGAGTAGTGCCATTGCTTGGCTGAGCGCCTACCGATCCATCAGGCTTTATGAATTTTACTTTTCCGTCCAGAAATAAGACAGCACACGTTTCTTTTGCTGCGTTTTGCCACCATCCGCAAGAAGTTCGATCCGGCGTAAGCATAATTCCGTTTTTGTGATTGATGAATTTTTCAACCCAAGGCAAAATCCCATTTCGTCCCCCAAAAGGAGGGTTCATCCAAACGTAGCCAAACCATTCTGACGCCAAACTGTTTTCTGTAATGATATTATTTGCCGGAACGTGTGTTTCTATCTCTGGATGAGCAACGTCAAGATCAAAACGCGTGTTTAATGCTTTGAAAATGTATGCTGGCGTGTACCACTCGTCTGATTTACCAATTGATTCGTGTGACATAATTTCTATTTTTTAAAAAGGTAGTTTTAAATATAATTCTTTTGCTTTTCCGACTTCTTCAAGCGGCAATCGGTGTATCACATACGAAAACGTATTTCCGAATTTGTTTTTCTTATTCCTTCGGTCGGCAATTAGATTTAATCCGGCTCGGTTCAATTCGCTTACTCGGGTTCTGAATCCTGAAAGCCAGGGAAATTCCATAATAGAAACTGATCCGGTGTTGATTAACGTTAGCAGTATTTCTTCCGTGTTGGTCTTTGGCTGTGGTAAGCCTCCGAAAATGTCTTGTTGTGTTTTCATAATTAATGGGTTAAAATTCCTCGATCAAATAAGGCAATGCATCTTTGTTTATGTCAAAAGTAAAATCTTCAAAATGATAACCACGTGAATATGGATTAGAAACAGTAACGGTTTTATCAGGGTTTACCTCTAGGTTTATAACACTTTCCGCTTTCTTCAAAACATAAGTTCCTAAATGCCCTAAAGGCTTTCCTGTAATCGCACTTTTATGAATAACCGTTGTTACGTGAATGTTGTAATCATACGTCCATCGCATAACGTAATCGGATGCTTCTTTGCTCATTACAATGTCGTTTGTGTTCTCGACCAGGTCTGCAATACCATCAATTGAAATTAACTTAACCGGGTTTTTGTAAAGCGAATCTTGATTTTTTAAACAATAATCTATAAGCCCTAATCTTTCTGGAGAAGATAAATGTCTGGTCGCATATCCTTTGTAATGTTCGTAAAGAGTTCCCGTTATTTCCTGAACACGGCGAAATGTTCTTTGCGTGTAATATCGACCTTGTTCAGTATCAAAGTCCAAAATAGTATAATCTTTATCCCGGTGGGTTTTGATATTAGGAAACAACTTGTTTGATTGACCGCCAATGTATGATCCTAAAAAAGCAGACTTTATAAATGACTTTTTTGCTTTTGATACCGCGATTATAGCAGAAAATTCACTTGCGGTCATTACTGGCGTATCGTACCAATTGCCTTTATATTCATGCTGGCCGATTGATAACAGCGTTTCCGGCTTTAAAATTTCCTCGCTTAAGTCCACAAGGCAACTGTAAGCTATGGCAGAATAATCTTTTTCTTCTATTATTCCTTTTTCTAGATTGTCAAAATTTAAATCAGCCATAGTTTTCTATATCTTTTATAAAGTCATTGCAGGTTTTGTAAAAGCTTTTTGAAACGTTTGAAAGGCTCCAATTAGAATTCAGCTTATCAATTATCGACTGTTGATTCTGGTTAACATCCTCTTGGTTTATCGTGTTGAGAAAAGAGATCTTATCAGCTTCATTCAATGCTTTAGTGAGAGAAAACAAATGCACATCCATGTTTGTTTTTAAGTCGTGCGCCATTTGCATTTTTGCATCTCTAATGTTTCCGTAGTATTGAATGTGGTAACGCATCATACAGCAAAGCAGTTTAGAGAAAAGAATATTATCAACTGCGGTTTCTTTTGCGTTTGCCTCTACGATTTCGTTTAGGTGTTTTAACGCTTCGATGTCCTGAGGATAAACCCGATCTTTGTTCTTTTGAAATACATTGAAAATTCTTTGTATTGCGTTGTGGTCTTTCCAGCTTCCCATTAGAATAAAAGCGGTTTTGGTCTTTTTTCTTCTAAGTACTTCCTGATCCAAATACATACATCTTGTGCGGTTAGCTTGTATGTTTTTCCGTACATCCCTAAACCGCCATTTCGTAATGCTTGCTTAAGTTCTGAATCTTTTAGTTTTGGGAACTCTGAATAAACATCAATTATTATTTCGTCAAAGGAATTTAACTCTGTTCCGGTTCTTTGAGCAGCAACCAAAAGATAAGCCTTAAAGTTAGATAGTTTGGTCAGCGGATCTAATTGCGCTGGCAGCTTGTCTGAATCTTTCATCGTTTATAGATATTTTAGTTTGGTTAGTATTTATTTCATCATTCCACCGCTGTTTATTCAAATATGTTTTCGGGTTAGGATGGTTGTAATCAGGAAAAGGTTTGTAAGACAAAAACGCCGATAGGGTTTCAGATATTTTTTGCTTATCAGTAATCGAAAGTTTGGCGTATATTTTTCTACACGCATCCTTTTCAACTTTTTTAGGATAAAGCAACCAAAAACTATCAAAGCCGTTTTCGGCGTTTATTAATTTTTTCTCTTCTTCTATTCTCTTATCTTCTCTTATGGTATCGTTTTCGCTTTGCGACTTTGATGCGGTCGCATTGCGGTCGCTTAAATCCTTTTGTTTACGGCGTTTTTCCCAACCTTCTTTTGCGTTTTTGCTGTTCTTTTTGCTTACATCACCAAATTCCTCGAGCTGTTCTGATAGAAATTTAATAAAAATATTGCCGTCAATTACTTCAATTATTTTTTCCTCGCAAAGCGAATCATATGCGGTCGCATTGCCAGCGCATAACTTTTGTATTGCCAACTTTAAAGGCAAATCCCCTAGTCTTGACCAATACATTGAACAGGTATCTATAAATAAACCCTTATCGTCGCGGCTGCACATTTGTATGTTTCCGTTTTCCCATTGGTTGGGCTCAAATTTAAAATATGGAAGTTCTTTAGCCATTTTTTAATTTTTTATGTTCGTTAATGTGGCATTCTTTACAAAGGGTAATTCCATTTGATAAATTAGTCCTTAGTTCTGGAAACAATGAAAACCTTTTTATGTGGTGGGCATGAAGTTCGCCACCTTTTTTTCGGCATTTCTGACACGTGTATTCATCTCTTTCAAAAACACTAACTCTCCACCATTTAATAGCTTCAGAATTTCTTATAATCTTGTTTTCTGGAGTTATTCCTCCTTGATAGTTCCAATGATATTTTCCAGTTTTTGGATTTCT
>Ga0247813_10002827_pt1 | contig 11570 bp, 10 predicted proteins | sample UWRJL169409C1_FD_180719 | JGI IMG/M metagenome (GOLD analysis project Ga0247813, IMG submission 180719) | Plant litter microbial communities from Arlington Agricultural Research Station in Wisconsin, United States - UWRJ-L169-409C-1 | ecosystem: Environmental > Terrestrial > Plant litter >... | reverse complement strand
TGGGGAGTTTGAGCTACAGGTACCTCGAACTCCCCTACATGCGGGCGCGCAAAGGTCGCGCCGCGAGTAGTGCCCTGGAACCACCGTCGGGCATTCCGGTGCCTGCACATCAAGCGGCAAGAAATTCTGACGTCGACTGAGACCGGAGCTGGGGCTCCGCCTCACCTGCGCTCCTTTGCGAATCGGCCGGTCGCTGCGCCGGCAGCGCCGTGTTTGTGCGACCGGACGAGTGGACGATGGCTACGTGAACTACGGAGCTTCCGGTGACTGCTCGTCAGACCGCCCGCGCCGCATGCCATCGCACTCGCGCGATCAAGAAGCAGGTCAGCACCATATTCGTGGCCAAGACGGAGGTGGAGGCGCCGAGGGCGCCGCCGAAATGCGCGCCGAGCCCGAGGCCTATCAAAGCCGCAGCAACCTGGCCTGCCACAAGCGCGGAAGCGAACCGCTCATCGTCCCAAGCCTGAAGCGTCGTGACGAGCGCTCGGGTCACGAGAACAATAGAGACATTCAACACGTAGAGTCGTGCAGGCCATACCGCTCCGGCGTACTCGGCGCCGAACAATAGCGGCACCCACCACTGGGCGGTGGCGAAGACGACGCCGAGACCGACGAGTATCGCGACGACACCAAGCCACTCCCGACCTTTCGGACCCCGAAGTCTCCGGTTAGTGGAAGAGGCGAGCACCGGCAGCATCACGGCGACCACTGCTGATGCAGCGATGCTTAACGGTGCCGTGAGCTTGGTAGCCAATGCGAAGATGCCCGCCTCCGCCGCGCCCGCGAAGGCGATCACGATCGTGACATCAAGGAGAAGAGCCGAGGGTGCCACGCTAGCGATACCTAGGAAGAACGAACCCTTCCAAATCGCCAAGACCGCGCGTGGTTTCGCCCCGTCCACGAAGGCCGCTCTATCCGGACGAAGTGAGATGAAGGATACGATCGCGATGAGGACCCCGCTAAGTCCCATCACGGGTGCAAGGAGCAGTGGAACCATGGTTCCGGTGGCGATGAGCGCACCGGCAAAGGCAAGGGCCAGCGATTTCTCGAGGACTTGGAGCAGACCGGCTGCCGCGTACTTCTTTACCGCGATGAGGTGGTTTGTCGCTCCCAGACTGGCAAAAACCCCTGCCGTCGCGATCAGCCCAGAGGCAACCGCAGGCAGGAAAGGGAAGAGACACGCGGCCAGGACGAATACTGCGCCAACGATGATGAGACGCGACATAGAGTTGGCGCGGGTCACCGCGAGCAACAAATCGGGTGGCATCCGGCTGTATCTCTTGATCCGTTCCGTCTGCGACCCGAAGCTAAGAACGGCTCCAGCGAATTGGCCGGCCCCGAGGATTGCCGCGGCTCGACCCCAGTCTCCGGGATTCATTGCCGCAATGACCAGGAATACCGCGACGCTTCCGAGCACGGAAGCGAACGCGTTGAATCCGAAACTGACTGCGAGCGACCTAAACATGCGTGATTCTGGAGTTGCTCGAGCTCGGGATTCCCAATACCGAGCTGGCGAAATCCGTCACCGACAATGCACCAGTGCGCCCCGCAGGCGCGGGCGCGTCGTACGCGGCAGACATGCTCCCAGCAATTCCGCCGATTGTCAGCGCGCTCTCAAATCCTGCGTCGATCGAACGGACGAACCGTCTAATCGAATCCGGGCCTGCGGCAACCACTCTTGTTCCAAGAATCCATGCTTTTCCCAGGGTGGAGTTGGGGGAATGGGTCGAATATGCCATGACGACCGCGTCCAGTCCACCGACAGCCGCATTCATCTCGAAGTTGGAGAGCTTGCGATCATCGATAAATGTTGGCACGCCGGCGTCGGCGCACGCCTTGGTAATCCCTTCGATAGTGATGCCTAGGTTGTCCCCGACAGGTCCAATAAGCGCGAACCCGATTGGGAGATCCGGACGGATCGACTTCAGGCGGGACAGTGCTTCCACCACCAGCGCGACATTCTTGTGTCGACTTATCGCACCCGTGATCCCGAACCAGAACACTGGCGCGCTGCCTAGCAGCTCTGCGCGGGCCGCGGCTGCGGCTGCCTCTATTTCGGCGATGCTGCCGTCTGGCACGAACGGGTCGACGGCCGAGAGTTCTTGATTGTCCGAGCGGTAACCGGGCTCCCTGAGCCAGACCACACGAGCGCGGGGGGTTTTGGAGACAAGCCGTATGGCCGCCAGTTTCGCGAGATTCTTCATCCGTCGGCGGAACGGGGCTGGCTTCTCCCACCGCGGATCTCTCATGATCAGCAAATGCAGACGAACGTGACTCAGTAACGGCCAGCCGAGCACGAGTCCGCCAACGACAGGGTCGGCGTGTGGGATCACGATATCGGTCGCGCCGCTCCTCGCCGCCAAGTTTCTCAGGGCCCGAGGCGACAATGAGCCGTCCCAAGTCGCTACATCGACGGCCTCCGACAGACCGAGGAGGTGGAGACGGTATTCCGGGCTGTCCTTCGCCGCCCGAGTCAACGCGACCGTCACCCGTGCGCCACTCGACACTGCGGCCCGAGCCAGGATCCGGACGAAGACCAACAGGTGCCCGGTGTGCCCGGATTCCACAATCAGGTAAGTACGTTGCTTGACGGAAGAATCCCGGCGGATCGATAGATTCACGATGTACGCCTGTCAGACCTCTTCGATGTCGAGAGCGTGGACATGATTCCCTCCACAATTCGATCTGCGTGACCTTCCGGGGTCCACTTCGCAGAGTACTCTTCGAGGCAGTCTGCTCTTGCGTCCCGGAGGCGTTGCGGCGGGGAGCTCGTCCACGATGAGATCACGCGGGCCAGATCCTCGACGTCGTCCTCGACGAATAGGCCGCCAGTCTGCGCTTCGCGTATCGATTCCCATTCAGCGACTTGGTGATCGGGGTTTGAGTGGCTGATGACGGGAACCCCGTACTTCATGCTCTGGACGGCCGTCAGACCAACGGGGCCAGGCACCACCGTCACCGTCGCAATGGCGTACAGCTCCCGGAGAGTGTCCTCGTCGTAGATTCCGCCCGGCAGGATCAGCTCGACGCTCAATTCGTGGGCTAGAAGTCTCAGGCGCTCAAGCTCAGGACCGTCGCCCGCCAGAACGAGTCGGATCTCGTTCCCGGATTCCGACAGGATGGCGGCCGCTCGAATGAGCTGGTCGAGCTTCTTCGTTGCGATGAGCCTCACCACAGCGATAACCGTGGGCTTGGTACTTCCCTTTAGGAAGAGAGCGGAATCACTGCCTCGCTCGCCGGTCACGCCCGAAGGTGGCGAGCCTTGTGAATTAAAGATCACGGTCATCTGCGATCGGGGATAGCCGGATTGGGCGCCCAGATCGAAACCCCGCTGGTTGTAGAGCAGAAGCTGATGCGCAAGTCGATAAAATGCAACGCGCAACGCGCCTCTGGCCGCAGGATCCTTCCGGTGCCACCCTGTTGTCCAGAACAGGACTCGCGTACCTCTGAGTCGGGCGACGACGGCGGCCACCCACGCGCTGAAGTGAGTATCGCTGCCGGTGAGAACTACCGCGGAGTACTTGCGCGAGAACAGGGCCGAGACGAGTCCCCTCTGCCATAGAAAGGGCCCGAGCCAGATGTTCCTGAGCGAGGATGCCGAAGGGAGCAGCGCCTTGTCGAAGGTTGCGACATTGCCTTGGAACGTGTCAGTTCCGGCGGCAAAATCGAAATCAATCTGCTGACTTTCTGAGAGCGCTAGCAGTGTCGCGAATCTGTAGTGGGCATAGAGGGGCTGGACTAGGAGGACGCGCGGACGGACGGGTGAGGGCTGTCGTGTGGCCGCGATCATGTTCGGGGTCCCTTCACGGACCGTGTCTCTGGCAAGTTACGTCGGACTACGCCGGGCTCCGAACTATCCATGTCTATCAACGATGCCTTCTTTCCCGAAGTGATGAACGCGATGCAGAGAAGCATCACAAACAGCGTTGGCACCGTACTAAGTAGGGCACCTCGGAGCAGAATCACCAGGTAGAACGGAATCACCATGCCTGCGATTCCGGAATAGCGTCCGAGCGAGGAGAGCAGTTCCAGCTTGTCGTCAAGGCGACGCAGAAGCATTCCCAGACCGAAAAAGCCAAGGACAACGCCAATAAAGCCGAAGTCCACGAGCAGTTCAGCCCAGAGGGGCGAGGAGACGTTCGTGAACGGATACCCCATGAACTGCGATACGAGAGTAGACGTGCTTGTGGGCTTGCCCTCCCAGACGTCCCGCGGAACCCAGACGAAGAGCGCCCCGATCAACTGCCTGCCGAACTCGAACCCTTCGGCACTCACATAAGTCACAGCGTTATTGATCTGAGCGAAGGAGTCGTAGTCACCACCGAGCAGGACTTGCTCGAGGTCGCCAGTAGCGGACATGAAGTTGATTGATGTCCGGAATCCGCCCAAGACGGGAAACACGAAAATGAACCCGGCCAATGCGGAAGCGAATGCGATGCGGATACGTCCCCGAGTCCCGAAAATTCCGAGCGCCGCGAGAATTCCTACCATGACGACGATCGCGAGGTATCGAGGGGCGTTCACTACGTTGGTGATGACCAGCGAAGCCGCTCCGAGAGCCAGAGCCAGCATGATCAGACCGAAGCTGTTCTTCGCTCGACGACTTCCAATGATCGCCACCGTGGCCGCGAAGGTCACGAGCAGCGAGGCGACCACCGCAGCTCTCATCAGCACCGCCAACGATCCGTTGGAAACTCCGGCATCAATGGACGCAAATACCTCTGTCCGTGATTGGAAGAAGGTCGCGGGGCCGACCAGCCCAGTGAAGATCAGTGTGAGTCCGAGGGTCAGAAAGACCAGTAAGTCGAACCGCTGCTTGTTGATCGAGGGGGCCGTCCCCACGACGTCGAGCTCTGTTGAATCAGTGCCCGATATTGGCTTTGCCGCTCTGCGCCTCGTTACCCACTGTCCGACGTCGAAAGCGACCATCCCGGACAGAATTATCGCCAACGCGGGCCCGTTGGAGTCCGCCTCGACCCAAGGTGCCACGGAGGGGAAGACTCCCCTGCTCAGTTGAACCAGCGGTGCCAATCCGAGGAAGAGGTAGCAGTACAGGAAATACGAGAACGTGTACAGCCGTTTCTCGCCGCGGACGACCAAAGACGCCAACCGGCAACCGGCGTAGGTGGCGATCACGAAGGCCCACGGCCATTCAGCATATGCACCGTCGGCGACCTGATTGACAACTAGTGCGATAGGCAGGAGAGCGCCGAGAAGTACAACCGCAATGGGCGTCATCACGCTGTGGCGCAAGGTCGGCGCAGCGGACGGGTCCGCTCGGGTGGACGCGCGTGCTGCTTCCCTGACCGCCACGGATGTGGTCGCCTTAGCCACTGTGCGCCGCCAGGACGGAATCGTAGAAGCGCGGGACGCGGTGCCTGTTCTCGCGTCGCGAGAACGGGCTGGGAAGTTCGGCTTGGCTTCGTCCCGGTGTCTTCAGCATCAATTCGATGCCGCGTTCGATTGCGGAGGTCGAAGTCGCGTCAACCAGTTCGATATCGGCTCCTGCAGTTACGAGATCTCTGAGCTGCGGAAGATCGCCGGCCACAATGCGTGCGCCGCTTGCTACTGCGCCCAGAACGGTTACGGGCATCCCATCGGAATAGGACGGCGATACCACCACGCTGGCGGTGCGCACTGTTGCCGCGAAGTCATCAAGTCCGATTTCACCGATCAGCTGCAGTCGAGAATGGTCGTAGTCGCCGAAGCGGCGGATGACCTCCGATTCCAGCCGTGAGAGACCGATTCCCACGAAGGTGGCATCGGTGCGCTTCATGAGCGAAATGGCCGCTTCGATGAAGCCGAAGTAGTTGCAATTCGAGGTCGCCTTGCGGGCGTAGACCACCCTTCCCGGAATCTTGCTCGATCGCGAATGGAACTGGCTCTCGTCGACGCCGAAGTTTCCAGCCGCGTAGAGGGCGGGCGCATCAGGCGACAGACCCAGACCCAGCGCGCGATCGAGATCCGCGGGGGAGTCGTACTGAAGACCAGCCGCCTTCGGGAGATACTTTCGCAGCCATCGACGAAGAATCGGATCGGAGCTGGCTTGAGGGACGAAATCCTGTCCCCACGTCGAGACGATCGTCGGAACCGCGAAGTCCGAACCCAAAGCGGTTACTCCTTCGTAGGGCAGCCGGAGAGCGTGAACAAGATCAGGCTTGAATGACCTGACCGCTTCCGCCAGATCCGTCCGTCGAGCCTTCCCACGGCCGATCTGCATTAGCGAGTGAAGCGTCTGGATTCGGCTAGCCCTCTCGAGGACAGACAGTATGGGATTACTTCCGGCTGCTCCGCGGCTGTCGACGTACCGCTGACGGGCGGTGGCCACCATCCCCGTCGGCTTGACGGCATCTTCGCCTGTGACCAATTCGCTGCTAATCGCAAGGACATCGATCCCTGCAGACTCCAGACCATCGCGCCAGCCCTTCGCGTGAGGGCTCCGGAAGTCGCCGTACAGTACTACCTTCATCGTCTACTTTCGAATACCAGTGCGCTGGTGGTGCGAATGAGCAGTCGAGCGGATGAACGACACTACGCGCCGCGATGTGTCCGCGATCTGGTAGTCCTGAGGAGTCTGCGGGAAGCCGGATTCCTCGATCTCCCCAAGCACCATGCGTACGGAATCCACGATCGCGTCTGTGCCGACACCCGTCGTGATTATCGCGCCGGTCTCAATCGACTCGGGGCGTTCGATGAAGTCGCGAATGGTGATTGCGGGGAAGTGCAGCAGGCTCGACTCCTCGCTAATCGTGCCGCTGTCGGAAATCACGAGCTTCGACGATCTCTGCAGCTTGACGTAGTCGTTGAAACCGAATGGCTGATGGAAAATGAGTCCTTGCTTCAACCCTTCGGGCTGCGCAGCGAGCTTGTTCTTCGTCCTCGGGTGAGTCGAGACCAGAACCGGGCAGCCGTAGATCTCGGCGAGTCTGCCCAACGCCGTCAATACCGAGGCGAGCCGTTCGGGGTTGTCGACGTTCTCCTCCCGATGCAGGCTGACAAGGAAGTAGTCTCCCGCAGTTAGTCCCTCGCGTTCGAGAACGTCACTAGCCTGGATCGCGTTCGCACTGCTCTCGAGCACCTCACGCATCGGCGATCCCGTCAGGAGAATTCGAGATGGGTGGATGCCTTCGGCCAGCAAGTTGCGCCGCGCGTGCTCCGTGTAGACCAGATTGTAGTCGGCCACATGGTCGACCATCCGTCGGTTCGTCTCCTCGGGCACGTTCTCGTCGAAGCTGCGGTTGCCCGCCTCCATATGGAACACGGGAATCTTCAACCGCCGCGCCATGAGGGCCGAGATCGCACTATTCGTGTCGCCGAGTATGACGAAGGCGTCCGGCTGCTCGTCGAGCAGGACGGCCTCCATTTTCACCAGAATGGAACCCAGAACAGCTCCAAGCGAGCTCGTATCGGCTTCGAGGAAGTGATCCGGGCGTCGAAGACCAAGGTCCTCGAAGAAGATCTCATTGAGTTCGTAGTCGTAGTTCTGTCCGGTGTGGACGAGGACGTGATCGGTGAACTTGTCGAGGCGCCGGATGGTTGGAGCCAGACGAATAATTTCGGGTCGCGTGCCGACAACCGTAAGGACTTTCAACTTGGTCATGAGACTGCCTCTGCAATGGTGTCGGGACGGGACGGGTCGAAGATGTCGTTGCTCCAGAACGAGGTGAGCAACGGCTCCATCCCCGTATTGGTGATGTTGTGTGCCCACATAGTGGGCATGTCGATGGCCACGGGAGCGCTTCCGGTGACTGTGAAGGTGAAGACCTCCGGGGTGAATAGTCGACGTAGTTTGATCTCCGCCTCGCCGGACAGCACCGTGAACCGTTCGACCTTTCTCCGGTGGAAGTGATCTCCGCGACTTATACCGGGCTCGGTGGTCGAGAAGGAGAATTGGCCGGAACCACCGCGGCTACGAATGATTTCGAAGAAAGACCCGCGAGCATCTGCGTGTCTGGTCAGCTCGATAGGGGTCTGCTTCGCGAAGGTAAAGGAGCGGTATGTATTGAAGAGATCGCGATCGAACTCGCTCGCTATATCGGGGATGTCGCCGCCGCGGTAGATCGACGAGATCTCGGTCAATTTTCTCAATAGTTCCGTGACGGTGACCTGCGTCTCGAACTGCTGCTGGGCCGCAACAGGCGCTGTACCGAGGAGGAGGTCGGCCGCGTTCTGCGCGTGCATCAGTGTCAGAGTCTGATCACGCTGGACGTTCGGTGTCTCACCGGTCGCCAGGAGATGACTGAAAGTCGCTGTGACAGAGTTGTAGAACGGTCGGCCGTGCTCACCAAAAAGGTTGGGCAGCATGACGTTGTGGAACTCGACTCCTGCGGAAGCGCATGCGGACGCGACGATGTCCGCGGCCGTGCTTTTCGCGGTGCCGTAGACATTCGATGTGGTCGATTGTGTGGAATTCGCGAACGCCACGCGCTGAGGCGGCTTGCGCGCACTCGCGAGAGACGCCGCGAGCTGTCGGGCGAAAAGGATGTTGCCGTCGGCGACTTCCTCGTCGGACCCCCGGTTGACGCCGGCAATATGGATCAACTGTGACGCGCCGTCCACGGCCTCCGCCGCGGCTGTCTCGTTGTATCCAGCACCCAACCCGATGGTGGCTGTAGTCTCACCGCTCTCGAGGACTGCAGCACGAACATGATGTCCGAGGAATCCGCCACCGCCGGAGACGGCGACCTTAGACATTGCCGGTCACCGACTCGGCGGGAAGGCCGGCCAGCTTCAACTCGCGACGCATGTCCGGAAGGGTGAGGAGCAACTGCTCGACCTCGTGGACGCTCATGCGTCCAACAGTGTGAGAGTCGTAGTCGTCGTAGCTCTCCTGATTCACATCACCCTCTTCGACATACACGCTGTAGTTCAGGTCGCGATTGTCTGCTTCGATCCGGAAATAGTCGCCCATGTCCTGAGCTCGCGCGAGTTCCTCACGGGTAGCCAAGGCTTCGGAGAGCTTCTCCGCGTGGCGCGTGCCGATGGTGGTGACTTTGGCATTGGACTGGAACAGGTTGATAACGGCTTGTGCCAAGTCAGAGATGGTACATGCTCGCGCTTTGCGAATGAACAAGTCCCCCTGCTTGGCCTCCCGGAACGCGAAGTCCACCAGATCGACCGAATCGGCCAGCGACATCATGAATCTTGTCATTTGTGGATTGGTGACCGTCAGGTCGCGGCCGTTCTTTAGCTGGTTAATGAACAGAGGGATCACCGAGCCACGGGAGTACATGACGTTTCCGTAGCGGACGCACGAGACAGTCGTTTCGGCGTTCGGATTGTTGAGTCCGTGCGATTGCGCGACCTTCTCCATCATTGCCTTACTCATACCCATGGCATTGACCGGGTAGACCGCCTTGTCCGTGCTGAGGCAGACGAGCGACTTGACCCCAGCGTCCTCAGCAGCCCGAACGACGTTCTCGCTGCCAATAACGTTGGTACGCACTGCCTCCATGGGGAAGAACTCACACGAGGGCACCTGCTTGAGCGCGGCCGCGTGGAAGACGAAATCGACATCGCGAGTGGCGCGCTCGACGCTCAGGTAGTCGCGGATGTCACCTACGTAGAAGCGAAGTCGCGAATCTTGCAGCTCGTGCCGCATCTGGTCCTGCTTGGCTTCGTCGCGGCTGAGTATCCGCACTTCCGCCGCACCACGGCTCAGAAGGTCCCTGGTAACGGTGTGACCGAATGATCCGGTCCCGCCTGTGATGAGAACGGTACTTCCCGCATAGCTTTCCGACACAATATCTCCACTTTATTTCATTGATAAGTCAAATTCTCGGTGCGAACATTTCGAGTCCGCCCTTGTACAGCTACGCCGCGAACGGCTTCTCGAGCAAGGTGTCGAGCGAACCGGCCGGGGTCTTCTTGGGGTCGCTGTCCGCTGCCGTTCGCATACCGAGTAGCGGGCCGCGGTTGACGCGTGAGCGTCTCACCGCCATATCTTCGTCTCCGCAGCATCCGATCCGCGTGGTGCTGCTGCCGCGAGAAGGATCGACTCTATTTTGCTGACTCCTGAATCGATGGACATCGTCGCTTCGTAGAAGCGGCGAGCAGAGCGCCCCATCTCGAGGCGTAATTCCGGCGACATGCTCGACGCCGTTTCGAGTGCAGATGCGAGTTGCTGGACATCCTCCGGGTCACAAGCGATACCGAGCTCGTTCGACCGAACGAGTTCCTTGACGTCCCCTCGCACTGCGGTTATCACCGGGATGCCCTGGGAGAGGCTGGCCTGAAGCTTCGAGGGAATAGTGCCGTCAAAGATCGGCAGGTCTGTCAGCGAAACAATCTGGAAGTCAGACGCAGAGTGGATCTCGCCCATGTTTTCCGGAGCAACACGCCCCCTGAAGGTCACGTTGTGCGCATCCAGTGAGGTCGCGAGTTCGCGAAGGCGCTCTTCCGCGACACCTGACCCCACTATGACCACACGCAGGTTCGTTATCGACTTGACCTCGTTCGCTGCATGGATCAGAGTGTCGAGCGCTTGGTGATCTCCGAGGTTGCCCGCGTAGATTGCTGTGACCATCGAGGTCTTCGGCTGGACACGCTCCCGCTTCTCAGACTCGACTTCGCCGGCAGCCCAGTTCAACACCGTATGGATTCTGTCGCTCGGAACCCCGCGCTCCACGAGCATGCGGTTCATCGACGGGGCGATCGCAACAGTTGCCGCGGCCGAGCGATAGAGATATCGAAGCCATGGATTTAAGATTGCTCCAATGCCACGCTTGACTAACCCATTGCCAACCATCGATGAGCCGGTTATCGACTCGGGCCATAGATCCTGAATGTGCATGACGAACGGCGCGCGGAAGAGCACTCTCCAGATCGATGGGCCTATGGCGGGAGTCATCTGTGTTGCGTAAACATAGACTACGTCTGCCCGCCGCACCCATCTGCCTGCCGCTGCAGCGCTGATCCCGAACGAAATGTAGTTCACGATCCGCGAGAGTGGATTGTACGAATGGCTGACGAACATGGGGACACGACGGACTGGGACGCCGTCGATCTTCTCCACGAAATTGCGGCGCTGGTGGTACCCGGAGAAGACCTTCCCATCCGGATAGTTCGGATAGCCGGTGATCACGCGCACTTCGTGCCCGCGAGCGCGGAGGCCCCGTGCAAGAGTGTCTGGAATGCGAATTGCCTCAGGCGCGTAGTACTGACTCACGATAGCGATTTTCACGGCTAGGCCTTCCTGGATTGGACGTACCATTCGACGGTCTGATCTATCGACTGTTCGAAGCTGTACGGAGGGGCCCAAGTCCAGGTCGTGGAGCAAGATCCGCTCTCGACTTCGAGTGAACCTGTCAGCCGGGAGATGATGGCTGATCTCCCGGTCAAGCGTCCACCGAGTTCTAGTAGACGCGGAGGGAATCGGAAAGTCATCGGGCGCTTTCCCATCGCGCGGGAAATTCGAGTGAGAAGTTCGGAGGTGGAGGGGCTGTACGCGTCTCCAGCAAGGATGACAGCGCCCCGAGCTTCCTCTTCTTGGGCAGATCGCTCGAGAATGTCCGCCAGATTCCAGACCGAACACATCGTCCGCGCGTTGCGGACACTCTTCAGGGGCATAG
>Ga0247813_10002825_pt1 | contig 11575 bp, 9 predicted proteins | sample UWRJL169409C1_FD_180719 | JGI IMG/M metagenome (GOLD analysis project Ga0247813, IMG submission 180719) | Plant litter microbial communities from Arlington Agricultural Research Station in Wisconsin, United States - UWRJ-L169-409C-1 | ecosystem: Environmental > Terrestrial > Plant litter >... | reverse complement strand
TAGCGCCCTCGGGGAATGCGCCCGGTCGCGGGCGCGTTCCCCCGTGGGATGACTTCGACAGCGCAGAACCAGACCCCCGCACACCCCACAGCCCCCGGAGCCCGCACCGCGCTCGTGGTGGGCGCCACCGGCATCGGAGGCTCCGCCCTCACCGACCAGCTCGTCGACGACGGGTGGCAGGTGCTCGCCCTGTCGCGGCGCCCCGGTCGGGAACGCGAGGGCGTGCGCTGGATCTCGGCCGACCTGAGATCCGCCGACGACCTCGCCCGCGCGCTCGCGTCGGAGAAGCCGACCCACGTGTACTTCACGGCCTGGGCGCGTCAGGACACCGAGGAGCAGAACATCGCCGTGAACGGCGGCATGGTGCGCGAGCTGCTCGCCGCCCTCGACCACGCCCCCGTCGAGCACGTCTCGCTGGTCACCGGGCTCAAGCACTACCTCGGCCCGTTCGAGGCCTACGGCCAGGGCAACATGCCCGACACCCCGTTCCGGGAGGACGCCGAGCGCCTCGACGCACCCAACTTCTACTACGCGCAGGAGGACGAGCTGTTCGCCGCCGCCGAGCGCAACGGCTTCGGCTGGTCGGTGCACCGCTCGCACACGGTGATCGGGCACGCCGTCGGCAACCTGATGAACATGGGCCTGACCCTGGCGGTGTACGCGTCGATCTGCCGCGCCCTCGACCTGCCCTTCGTGTTCCCGGGCAGCGAGACGCAGTGGAACTCGCTCACCGACATGACGGACGCGACGGTGCTCGCCGATCAGATGATCTGGGCCTCCACGCACGAACAGGGCCGCGACGAGGCCTTCAACGTGGTCAACGGCGACATCTTCCGCTGGCGCACCATGTGGCCGCAGCTCGCCGCCTACTTCGGGGTGGAGCCGGTGGAACCGGGGAACCACCCGCGCTCCCTCGCCGACCAGATGGTGGGCATGGAGGGGCTGTGGGCCCGACTGGCGGATGAGCACGGCCTGGCCGAGCGGGACCTCTCGCGTCTCGCATCGTGGTGGCACACCGACGCCGACCTGGGACGGGAGCTCGAGGTCGTCACCGACATCAGCAAGAGCCGTCTCGCCGGCTTCACGACGCACCACCGCACGGTGGACTCCCTCACGGCCCTCTTCGACCGCTACCGGGCGGAGAAGCTGATCCCCGCCTTCCGGTAGCCGCGCCCTCCCGCGCCCCGCGCGCCCTCCCGCGGATCGGGCGCCTTCCCGCGGCCGCGCGCCCTCCCGCGGATCGAGCTCGTCGAGATCTCACACGCCAGTACGTTCGGCGGGGTAGGTCTCGACAGGCTCGACCCGCGGTGTGGTTCGACCCCCGCAACTTCGCGGATCGAGCTTGTCGAGATCTCACTCGCCTGTACGTTGGGCGGGGGTTGGTCTCGACAGGCTCGACCCGCGGGTGTGGTCTCGGACCGCGCAACTTCGCGGATCGAGCTTGTCGAGATCTCACACGCCTGTACGTTGGGCGGGGTTGGTCTCGACAAGCTCGACCCGCGGTGCGGCTCGACCCGCGGGTGTGGTCTCGGGCCGCGCAACTTCGCGGATCGAGCTTGTCGAGATCTCACACGCCTGTACGTTCGGCGGGGTTGGTCTCGACAGGCTCGACCCGCGGTGTGGCTCGACCCGCGGAGTCTTCCTAGTACTCGCGGCGCGGCTTGCGCGGCGGGCGCTCGGCGCCGTCGCGACGCGGGGCTCCGCTGTCGGGGCGCATCTCGATCAGCTTGCCGCTGATGCGGGTCGCCGACAGGCGGTCGAGGGTGTCCTGCGGCAGGTCGGCCGGAAGCTCCACCAGGGAGAACTCCGGGCGGATGTCGATGTGACCGAAGTCCTCGCGGCTCAGTCCGCCCTCGTTGGCGAGCGCGCCGACGATCTGCCGGGGCTCGACGCGGTGGCGCTTGCCGACCTCGATCCGGTACGAGGTGAGGCGCTTGTTCGGGTCGCGGGGGCGACGCTCGGCACGCTCCGGGCGATCGGGACGGTCATCGCGGAACGAGCGCTCCGACCGGTTCTGGCGATCGTTCTGGTCGCGGTCCATGCGCTCGCGCTCGCGTCGGGCGAAGCGGGGGTCGTCGGGCGAGAGCAGGAGGGGAGTGTCGCCCTGGGCCACAACCGCCAGCGCGGCAGCCACATCCGCTTCGACGACATCATGGTGCTCCACGTAGTGGGCGATGATATCGCGGAAGGTGTTGAGCGTCGTCTCGTCGCCGAGAGCCGCCGTGATGGCGTCGTCGAAGCGCGTCAGGCGCGTGACGTTCACGTCCTCGACGCTGGGCATCCGCATCTCTACCATCGGCTGGCGGGTGGCCTTCTCGATCGCGCCGAGCAGGCGGCGCTCGCGCGGCGTGACGAAGCTGATGGCGGCTCCGCTGCGACCGGCGCGGCCCGTGCGGCCGATGCGGTGCACGTAGGACTCGGTGTCGATCGGGATGTCGTAGTTGACCACGTGGCTGATGCGCTCCACGTCGAGGCCGCGGGCCGCGACATCCGTTGCCACCAGAATGTCGAGCTTGCCGTTCTTGAGCTGCTCGACGGTGCGCTCGCGCTGGGCCTGGGCCACGTCGCCGCTGATCGCCGACGCGGAGTAGCCGCGCGCGCGCAGCTTCTCGGCGAGCGTCTCGGTCTCGTTCTTGGTGCGCACGAAGACGATCATGCCCTCGAAGTTCTCCACCTCGAGGATGCGCGTGAGCGCGTCGATCTTCTGCGGGTACGACACCATTAGGTAGCGCTGGGTGGTGTTCGCCGAGGTGGTGGTCTTGTTCTTGACCGTGATCTCCTCGGGATCGTGCAGGTACTTCTGCGAAATGCGGCGGATCTGCGCCGGCATCGTCGCGGAGAACAGGGCGATCTGCTTGTCGTCGGGGGTGTCGGCGAGGATCGTCTCGACGTCCTCCGCGAAGCCCATCTTCAGCATCTCGTCGGCCTCGTCGAGCACCAGGTACTTGAGCTGGCTGAGGTCGAGGGTGCCCTTGTCGAGGTGGTCCATGATGCGGCCGGGGGTGCCGACCACGACGTGGACGCCGCGGCGCAGGGCGGAGAGCTGGATGCCGTAGCCCTGTCCGCCGTAGACGGGGAGCACGTGCACGCCCTTGAGGTGCGAGGCGTAGCGCTCGAAGGCCTCGCAGACCTGCAGGGCGAGCTCGCGGGTGGGGGCGAGCACGAGGGCCTGCGGGCTCTTCTGGCTCAGGTCGAGGCGGGAGAGGATGGGCAGCGCGAAGGCCGCGGTCTTGCCGGTTCCGGTCTGGGCGACGCCGAGCACGTCGCGGCCGGAGAGCAGAGGGGGGATCGTGGCGGCCTGGATGGCCGAGGGGGTCTCGTAGCCGACATCCTTGAGGGCCTTGAGAACGGCATCCCCTAGGCCGAGCTCGGAGAATGTGAGGGTGGCGGGGGCAGCTTCTGCCTCGCCGGGTGCGGTGGTATCTGGGGACGTCATGCCTTAACGGTAGCTGGTTGTCGCCCGGCCGCGCGCGAAGTCTAGGTCAGAACGCCCTCAAAGCGCTCCGATCCGCTCGGAATCAGGGCGCGGGCGGCGACATTCCGCGCAGGTCGGCTGCGAGCAGCCGCATCCGCCTGCTCCGTTCCCGCTCGTAGTCGGCGTCTGCGGCGGCGCCCTCGTTCAGCCGGGTGATCACCGCGGAGCCGACGTCGTTCCAGGCCCGGTCGCGTGCCGAGCCCACCACCGACTCGACGTAGTCGTCGTCGGCCGAGTAGCCGATGAGCCGCTCGGCCACGCGGGAGTAGATCGCGGCGCGAAGGGCGAGCGGCGAGACGTCGCCCTGCCGGTAGTCGAACTGGTGGGTGCCCGTGCCCTCGGTGCGCAGGGCCACGTCGAGGGCGTCCTCCATCCGCTCGGCCTCGAGCATCTGCTCCTCGGCGATGCGGTAGAGCTCGTGCTGGGCGATCATGCGGGTGCGCGGGAGGTCGAAGGGCTCGTCGGCGCGCAGGGCGCGCACGATGATGCGGTTCGCCACGGCGACCACCGAGGCGGCGCGGGCGATGAGCACGCCCTCGTCGGTGGCGCGCGCGATCACCTCGGCGTCGGGGTCGGCCTGCGGCTCGTCGTCCATCGATCAAGGCTAGCCACCACGGGAGGCTCGCGCTGACTCCTCCACTGGTGGGCAGCCAGGTACGGCATGGCCGCTCCCGCGAGCAGCGAGCCAAGCGCGCCGATCGCGAGGTCGCCGAGGGTGTCGGTGTAGCCGACGAAGATCGCGTCGTCGATGAAGGTGTGTCCGGCCCACTCGCCGAACTCCCAGAGCACGCCGCCCACCACGCCCAGGGCCGTCGTCACCACCGCGACGCCGAGACGCGGGCGCGCCACGTCGGGCGTCTCCGGCAGCACACCCACCCGCGCGAGCAGCAGGTACGCGACCGCCGCGACCAGCCCGTTGAGCACGAGGTGCACGGGCAGGTCGACCAGCGGAACCGAGACGTAGAGCCCGAGCACGCTGAACCAGGCGGCGACGACCAGCGCGAGCCCGAAGGCCGCGTCGAGCGCCGGGCGCACGCCGAGGAAGCGGGGGAGCACCAGACCGATCATCGACAGCGCGAACACGGCGACGTCGACCGGGGACCACCAGAGCAGCACGGCCACGACGCTCATCACCCCGAGGAGCCGCACCGCATCCGCCACCAGCAGCGCGCCGGCCGGCGGACGCAGGAACGACTCGATCATGTCGGCAGAATACCCGCGTTCGCAACGCCGGCGGGCATCCGCAGCAGGGCTTGCACCGGCTCGTGATCGGAGGCAGCCGCACCGTCGACGCGCACCGCGTTGATGCCGATCGCGCGCACCTCGATGCCCGGGCTCACCGCCAGCCAGTCGATGCGGCGGCCGGGCCGGGGCGCGCGGTAGCCGGAGTAGGTCTTCCACTCCGGCGTGAGCCGCTCGACGGCGACCGACCACGCGTCGAGCAGCCGTCCCCGCGCGGTCAGCGCACGGAACGGGGGAGAGTCGACCCCGGTGTTGGCGTCGCCCATCACGATCACCGGCACGGCGCTCGCCTCGGCCAGGTCGGCGACCATCCGCGCGGACGCGCGCCGCGAACGGGCCGAGAGGTGGTCGAAGTGCGTGTTCAGAACGAGAAAGCGGATGCCCGTGGCCAGGTCGGTGAAGAGGGCGGACACCACGATCCGCGGCACCAGGTTGCCCCACGACCTCGACCCGCGCACGGCGGGGGTGGACGACAGCGCCGACTGCGACCACTCCTCCAGGCGCAGCCTCGTGCCGTCGAAGAAGATCGGGCAGCCCTCGCCGCCGCCCTGCGGGCCGCGGCCGCGCCCGATCCGGCGGTAGTCCTCGCCGAGCGACTCCAGTACGAAGCGCGCCTGGTCGGGGAGGGCCTCCTGCGTGCCGAGCAGCGCGGGGCGCTCGCTCTGCAGCAGTGCGCGCATGAGGCGCCTGCGCCTCGACCACAGGTCGGGGCTGCGCTTCGAGACGCGCGTCATGCGCCGGCGGATGTTGTAGGTCATCACGTGCAGCCCGGGTGCGGGGGCTGCGTCGAACAGAGGGGTCACAGCACGATCGTAGTTGCGCGCCGGAGCGTCCCCGGCGGCACGCGGCCGCCCACGCCGAAAGCCGAGACAAAAGCAAACTCGAAGTTGAATTTGATCCGCTTTACTCTGAGAGCATGTCGTCAGAGAAAAGCAGCGCGCCCGCCGTCCAGCGATGGGTCTTCTGGCCAGCGGCGGTGATCGTGACGATCTTCGTCGCCTTCGCGATGCTGCTGCCCAAGGCCACCGAGGCCGCGTTCGCCGCCGTGCAGTCCAGCATCGTGAGCAACTTCAACTGGTACTACGTGCTGCTCGCCGCCTTCTTCGTGGTCTTCTGCCTCTGGATGGGCTTCAGCCGCTACGGCAGCATCAAGCTCGGCAAGGACGACGACGAGCCCGAGTTCTCGCTCGGCTCCTGGTTCTCGCTGCTGTTCGCCGCGGGCATGGGCATCGGGCTCGTCTTCTACGGCGTGAGCGAGCCGCTCAGCCACTTCGCCCAGCCCCGTCCCGGCGTCACCGGCACCGACAACCAGCTCGCCCAGCAGGCGCTCTCGCAGACCTACCTGCACTGGGGTGTGCACGCATGGTCGATCTACGTGGTGATCGGCCTGGCCCTCGCCTACGCGATCCACCGTCGGGGACGTCCCGTCTCCATCCGCTGGGCCCTCGAGCCGATCCTCGGCCGGCGCGTTCGCGGCGGCTGGGGTCACGCGATCGACGTGATCGCGCTCGTCGGCACCCTCTTCGGCGTCGCCACCTCGCTCGGCCTCGGCGTGCTGCAGATCAGCGCCGGGCTGGAGAGCGCGGGCTTCGTCGAGTCCTCCGAGCTGCTCAACGTGGGCATCATCGTCGTGATCACCGGCTTCGTGCTGTTCTCCGTGCTCTCCGGAGTCGGCAAGGGCATGAAGTGGCTGTCGAACTTCAATCTCGCGCTCGCCGCGGCGCTCGTGGTCTTCGTGCTCATCGTCGGACCCACCCAGTTTCTGCTGCGCGACTTCGTGCAGTCCATCGGCCACTACCTGCAGAACGTGGTCGGCCTCACCTTCAACGTGAGCGCCTACACCGGCGAGGACGGCGAGAACTGGCAGGGCGCCTGGACCACCTTCTACTGGGCCTGGTGGATCTCCTGGTCGCCCTTCGTCGGCATCTTCATCGCGCGCATCTCCCGCGGCCGCACCGTGCGCCAGTTCGTCACCGGCGTGATCCTCGTGCCCACCCTGATCACCTTCCTCTGGTTCAGCGTGCTCGGCGGAACCGCCCTCTATTCCCAGCTGCAGGGCGAGGGCGGGCTCGTCGGCGCCGACGGCTCGGTGAACGTGGAGAGCGCGCTCTTCTCGGCGCTCGGCCAGCTGCCCGGCGGGTCGGTCCTGGTGATCGGCGCGATCGTGCTCATCGCCATCTTCTTCATCACCTCGGCCGACTCCGGCTCGCTGGTGATGAGCATGATCGCCACCGGCGGGCAGATCGAGCCGAAGGGCTGGATCCGCGTGTTCTTCACCTGCATAACCTCGCTGCTCGCGATCGCCCTGCTGCTGAGCGGCGGGCTCGAGGCGCTGAAGACGGCGGCGATCATCATCGCGCTGCCCTTCTCAGTGGTGATGCTCGCCATCTGCTGGTCGACGGTGGTGGCCTTCAACCGCGAGCTGCGCGCCTACGACAAGGCCGAGCGCGCCGCCTTCGTCGACCGCATCGGCGACTACTACGGACTCGAGGTGGAGGAGCCGACCGAGCGCGGCGTCTTCGCCGGCGCAGTGCTGGGCAAGCTGCGCCGCAGGAAGAAGTAGAGCGGATGCCGCGGCTGCGGCCGCGGCATCCGCCCGTCGTTTCTCGCCTGTCGGGTCTGAACCGTCAGTTCCCGGCCGTCACTTCTTGACCGCGGTGACCAGCAGGTACTCCCAGCCGAGCACCAGCCGCTCACCCGAGCCCTGGTCGTGCTTCTCCGCCAGCTCGACCAGGTCGCGGTCGAGCTCTGCCACCCGCGCCTGGTCGTCCCCGACGTTGCGGTAGGCGGCGATGGTCGGGCCGTAGTGCGAGGCGAAGTAGTCGCGGAACTCCTCGGCCGTGCCGAAGCGGTCGATCCGCACCGTCCCCAGCTCGAACGACAGGTCGCGCACGCGGTCGCCGAACAGCTCGCGCACGTGCTCCTCGTCGCCCCAGAGCGGCGGCGGCTGCGCCCCGGGAGGCGGGGCCGCGGCGTAGGGCTTCATCGTGCCGAGCATCTGCCCCACGAAGCCGCGCGGCGTCCAGCTCAGCACGCCGATCCGCCCGCCGGGGGCGCAGACGCGCAGCAGCTCGTCTGCGGCCACCCGGTGGTGCGGGGCGAACATCACCCCGATGCTCGACAGCACCACGTCGAACGCGCCGTCTGCGAAGGGCAGGTCCTCCGCGTCGGCCTCGCGCCACTCGAGCTCGGCGCCGAGCTCGGCGGCCCGGCGGCGGCCCTCCTCGAACATCTCGGGCGTCAGGTCGCTCGCGGTCACCGTTGCGCCGGTCAGCGCGGCGGGGATGGCGGCGTTGCCCGCCCCGGCGGCGACATCGAGCACCCGGTCGCCGCTCGACACCCCTGCCGCCTCCACGAGGATCGGTCCGAGGGACGAGATCAGCTCGCTCGCCAGCTCCGGGTAGTTCCCGGATGCCCACATCTTCCTGTGGCGCGCCTTGAGCTCGCGGTCCGTGTGCACCGCGTCCTTCAGTTCACTGTCTTTCAACTCGCTCATGATTGCTCCTTCCGGCCGCGACGGTGCGGCCCGGTGCCAGTGTCCTCCGCTGCGCACCCGCTGCGCAGCCCCCGTCGACCTTCCCTCCGGTGAACGTTGGGCCTAGTCGCGCCGCGCCCGCGCCGGTAGCCTGACGCCCATGGCAAGCGACGCGGTACAGCTGACGGTGGGCGACCGGGAGGTGCGCATCTCGAGTCCGGGCCGCGTGCTCTTCCCCGAGGCGGGGATCACGAAACTCGATCTGGCGCAGTACCTCATGGATGTGGGTCCGGCGTTCCTCGCCGCGAACGGCGGTCGACCGGTGTCGCTGCAGCGTTTCTCCGCAGGCATCGACGGCGAGCAGTTCTTCTCGAAGAACCCGCCGAAGGGGGCACCCGACTATGTGCGCGGTGTCGACGTCGTCTACCCGAGCGGGCGCACGCATCCGCAGCTGGTCGTCGACGAGATCGCCACCGCGGTCTGGGCGGCGCAGATGAACACCGTGGTCTTCCACCCCTGGGCGAGCCGCGCGTCCGCGCCCGACCTGCCCGACCAGCTGCGCATCGACCTCGACCCGCAGCCGGGCACCGACTTCCGCGATGCAATCCCGGTGGCCGTCGAGCTGCGCGCCGTGCTCGCCGAGGCGGGACTGACCGCCTTCGTCAAGACCTCGGGCAACCGCGGGTTGCACGTCTTCGCGCCGATCGAACCGACGCACGAGTTTCTCGAGGTGCGGCACGCGGTGATCGCGGCCGCGCGCGAGCTGGAACGGCGGATGCCCGACCGGGTGACCACCGCGTGGTGGAAGGAGGAGCGCGGCGAGCGCATCTTCGTCGACTTCAACCAGGCCAATCGCGACCGCACCATGGCCGGCGCCTACAGCCCGCGGGCGCTGGCCCACGCCCCGGTGTCCTGCCCGCTGGAGTGGGAGGAGCTGGCGGATGCCGACCCCGCGTCGTTCACGATCGCGACGGTCCCCGACAGGCTGCGCGGCACCGGCGACCCCTGGGCGGGCTTCGACGCGTCGCCCGGCACCATCGACGTGCTCGCGCAGTGGTGGGAGCGCGACCTGGCCGCGGGGCTCGGGGAGCTGCCGTTCCCGCCGGACTTCCCGAAGATGCCGGGCGAGCCGCCGCGCGTGCAGCCGAGCCGGGCGAAGAAGCCCGCCTGACCCCGCTGCCGAGCGCCCGGCTGCCGAGCGCCCGGCTGCCGAACGCCCGCTGCCGAACGCGCGCTGCCGAATGAAGGAGATCGCGCGGCTTCCCCGCCTGCCGGGTGCGATCGGCGCCCCTGATCGGCGAATACTCCTTCATTCGGCAGGTTCGGACAGGTCGGGCTGCGTACTCTTGTCTGGTGGACTCCGGGGCTCGTCGAATGATCGTTACATCCAGGGCCCTGTCGACCGCCGTGCTGCTGGTCAGCGGGGCCGCCTTCCTGGTCGTCTACGTGGTGGGTGTGCGCACCCGCCGCGGCCAGGACCTCGAGAACCTCGCCCTCGACGCCTCCGAGTACATCGACCGGCCGGGCGGCCTGCTCTCGCTCGTGACGGTGCCCAACATCGCCGTCGCCCTGCTCGGGATCGTGGTCGTCGGGCTGGTCTTCGGCCGTGTGCGCCCCGCCGTGCGCGCCGTCGGCATGATCGCCCTCGCCAACGTGCTCACGCAGCTGCTCAAGTACGGGCTGCTCAGCCGGCCCGACTTCCTCGAGACCGCGGAGGCGAACACCCTGCCGAGCGGGCACACGGTGGCCTTCGCATCGGTGCTGCTCGGCCTGCTGATCGTGCTGCCCGCCCGGCCCCGCCCCATCGTCGGCCTCCTCTCCTGCGTCGTGCTCGGCATCGTCACCTTCCAGCTGCTCGCCTTCGGCTGGCACCGGGCGAGCGACGTGATCGCCGGCCTCTTGCTGGTCACCGGGCTCATCGCGCTCGCCCAGCTGCTGCTTCCCGACCGGGCCCCCGCGCGCATCGGCGGGCGCAGCATGTCGTTCACCCTGCTGCTCGGCTGCGGCGTGCTCCTGGTGCTCGGCACGGCGAGCATCGCCGCCGCGCTCGCGCTCGACATCGGGGGCAGCCAGGCGCTACTGCTCGCGAGCCAGCTGCTCTGCCTCACCGGCGTGGTCGTGGCCGTCGTGGTCACACTGCTGCTGCAGCGCACTATCTCCCGCCGCGCACGCCCAGCCGCGCAATCTGCAGCAGCGACGAGTTAGGCAGGTACGCCCGGGTCAGGGCGAGGGCGATGCGCGGCAGGTCGGCCTCGTCGCGGAAGGCCAGGCTCATCGTCTCGTAGCGCGGGTTGAACTTCTGCTTGAACGCGTGCAGCGACGCGAAGCCGTAGAGCGGCTCCAGCGCCCGGCTGAGCGCGTCGAGAACGGCGTCCACCCCCTCGCTGTCGCCGCCCTTCCTGCTCAACGGCGCGCCGGAGAGCGAGGCGATCGACGCGCCCTCCTCCTTGAAGGCCAGAGCGGATGACGCGATCAGGAACTCCATCACCGGCCCGAAGCCGTCGTCCCGCCGCCGCATCAGGTCGAGGGTCCACCCGGTGACGACGTCCCCGCCGCCGTACACCGGCAGCCACGAGGTGACCCCGTGCACGAGCCCCTCGGCGTCGACCGCGATGCCGCAGCGCACCTCCGGGTCGAGCGCCTCGTCCACGCCGCCGAGGGTGAATCCCATCTCGGGGAGCGCCTTGTCGCCCACCCACTCCTCGCTGATCGCGCGCACCTGCGCGACAACCGACTCCGGCTCCTGGGCGAGCCGGGTCATCCGGAAGGCGATCCCCTCGCGTGCCGCGCGGTTGACCGCGGTGCGCACGTTGCCCCAGCGTTTCCCGGTGAGCTGCAGCTGCGGGAGGTCGACGATGGTGTCCTCGGCGACGGTGATCCGCTGCCAGCCGGGCGGGGCATCCGCCACCGTCGCATCGCCCACGGAGAAGAGCGCTGGCACCGTGCCGTCGCGCTGGCAGGCGTCCACGAACTCCGCGAGCACCCGCGCCCGCTCGCCCGCCGGCCCCACCGGGTCGCCGAGCGCGATCGCCGCGCCGGCGTGCAGCTCGTAGCCGATGTAGCTGTCGCCGCTGGACGAGGCGAAGTACAGCGTGCGCGGCCAGAGCGTCATCCACGACAGGGTGCCCCCGCCGTAGCGCCGCAGCAGTGCGGCCGGCGAGTCGTCCGGGGCGGCCGGATCGCCCGGGCGGGCCGGGTGGCTCGGGTCGCCCGGGTCGCCGCCGAGTCGGCGCCTGGACGAGCGGATGCTGGCGCGGAACGCCCGGCGGCCGAGCAGCAGCATCACCAGCAGGGCCACCCACAGCGCATTGTTCGTCAGGAGCACGACGTACCGCGCCGGGAAGTCGTCGAGCACCGCTGCGCCGACCGCCAGCAGCACGAAC
>Ga0247813_10002824_pt1 | contig 11576 bp, 10 predicted proteins | sample UWRJL169409C1_FD_180719 | JGI IMG/M metagenome (GOLD analysis project Ga0247813, IMG submission 180719) | Plant litter microbial communities from Arlington Agricultural Research Station in Wisconsin, United States - UWRJ-L169-409C-1 | ecosystem: Environmental > Terrestrial > Plant litter >... | reverse complement strand
CTGCATGACGTCGTAGGCATAAGGGCCTGACGTGTTTTCACGATGGGCATAACGCAACACGGTTTCGGAGCCATTTTGCGATACGATTTCCCACTCGGCAAGCCAGCCATCGCCATGCAGGCAGTAAGGATCAGCGGTGTTTGGCTGGATCGAGAATTGCTTGCCATCGAAATCAAAGGCGTTTGCCTCGATCCGGTTGCCGTAGGGCACCAGCGGGAAGCTTGCCACCGTTCCGAACCGGCGCGAAGCGAGCCCGCCCGTCGGCGTTGGCTTCAGGAAAGGTATGCCGCGATAGCTTCCAGACAGAAGCGAGCCGCCGAAGCGGCTCACGTCGACCAAAAGATCGCCATTCCGCAGATGCAGAACGCTCTGGTCCATCACGGTTCACCCACGCCGGCCAGCGGCCACCGAGCGCAGGTTATCGAGCAGAACCGCAAGCAGCAGGATCAGGCCGCGCACCACATATTGGTAGAAGGCCTGGATGTTCAGCAGGTTCATGACATTTTCGGCGATGCCCATGATCAGGACGCCGACGATGACGCCGGCCATGGCGGCGCGGCCGCCAGCCAGGGAGACGCCACCCAGAACGCAGGCTGAAATGACCGAGAGCTCAAGGCCAGTCGCAGCATTGGGCTGACCGGAGGTGATCCGGGAAGCCAGAAGAACGCCGGCGATGCCGCAAACCAGTCCCTGCAGCATGAAGATCCAGATGCGCATGCGCGCGACATTGACGCCGGCCAGCCGTGACGCCTCGGGATTGCCGCCGATCGCCAGCGTATTCTTGCCGAACACGGTGCGGTTCAGCAAAAAGCCGAAGGCGAGGAAGAGCGCACCCATGACCCAGATCGGTGTCGGCACGCCGAGGAATTTCGACAATGCGAGCTGATAAAAACCGGGATCGTTGATGCCGACGGCGCGGCCGTCGGACGAAATCAGAGCGAGGCCGCGAACGATCTGCATGGTCGCCAGTGTGGTAATCAGCGCGTTGATGCGGAACCGGGCAATGACCACGCCGTTGACCAGGCCGACGAAACTGCCGCAGACCAGCGCCGCCAGCAGGCCAAGCACGATCGACCCGGTGGCATTGGATGCCATGACGGCGATCATGCCGGAAAACGCCACCGTCGAGCCGACGGATAGGTCGAAGTCGCGGGATGCCAGGCAGAACATCATGGTGCATGCGACGATGCCGATGGTGACCACCGACTGCAGCAGGCCAAGCATGTTGCGCTCGGTGAGGAAGTTGGGAACCGTCAGCGAGACGATCGCAAAGGCGAGAGCGAAAATGACGACCAGTCCCTGTTCGCCAAGAAGGAGTTTTTTCAAAGATGTCATCGGCGCTGTACCTGTTCAATCGGGAGGTCGTTGGCATTCGAAACGTCTGGCAGGGCGGCGGCGAGAATCCGACGCTCGTCGAAATCGGAGCGTTCGATCTGCGTGGCGATGCGGCCTTCGCACATGACAATGATCCGGTCGGTGATGCCGATGATCTCCGGCAGCTCGCTGGATATGACAATGATTGCCATGCCCTGCGCGGCAAGTTCATAGAGGATGTCGTAGATTTCCGACTTGGCACCGACATCGATGCCGCGCGTCGGTTCGTCGATCAGGAGCGCCTTGACGCCCTGCTCGGAAAGCCACCGGCCGAGGATGACCTTTTGCTGGTTGCCGCCAGACAGGTTGATGATGTCCTGCTTGCGCGAGGGCGTGCGCACGCGCAGCTTGGCGATGAAGGTATCAGCCAGTTCTGCTTCTTTCCTCGGGTTGAGGATACCGAAGGGGGAAAAATGCCGGCGCGAGGAAATTGCCATGTTTTCTTCGATGGACCGGCCCTGAATGATGCCGTCGAGCTTGCGATCTTCCGGACACAGAACAAGGCCGGCGCGGATCGAGTGCGCGGGGCTATCGGCGGTGACGGTTTTTCCGTCGACCGTGACCGTACCCTGTGACCGGGCATCGGCGCCGTAGAGAAGCCGCGCCATTTCGCTGCGCCCGGCACCGATCAGTCCGAAAAAGCCAAGGATCTCTCCCTTTCGCACTGTGAAATCGATGGGATGGGGAAGTTTCGGACCGGCGAGTTTGGTGACCTGCAACCGGTCAGCGCCGAGCGGTCGGCCTCGCCATCCCCAGATATTGGCAATCTCGCGCCCGACCATCTCGGCGATAACCTGATCGCGCGTTACCTGCGAAATATCCGAGTGGTGGGCAGCAAGCTTGCCATCGCGCAGCACAGTCAGGCTGTCGCAAAGCTTGAAGATTTCGTCGAGCCGGTGCGAGACATAGAGAATGACCGTGCCGTTGGTGCGCAACCGGTCGATCAGCGAGAACAGGATTTCGCTTTCCCGGGAAGACAGGGAGGAGGTTGGTTCATCCAGTGCGATAACGCGCGCGTCGACCATCACCGCCTTGGCAATCTCCACCATTTGTCGTTCGCCGATGGACAGGGATGCGACTTTCGCCGCCGGATCGACCTCAATACCCATGTCGGTGAGCTTTTCAGCAACCACAGCAATCAGCTTGCGGCGGTCGAGCACGCCGGCTCTGGCGGGAAAGCGGCCGAGCCAGAGGTTTTCGGCAACGGTCAGTTCGGCAACCAGTTGAAGTTCCTGGTGGACGACAATTACGCCGGCCTGAAAGGCATCGCGAACGGACTTGTAGGCCTGCTGTTCGCCACCGATGCGGATTTCGCCGGTATCGGCGGCTTGATCGCCCGAAAGAATGCGGATCAGGGTCGATTTCCCCGCGCCGTTTTCGCCCATCAGGCCATGCACTGTCCCCTTGCGGACGGAGAAGGAGACGTTGGACAGAGCCTGAACGCCCGGATAGCCCTTGGATATGGCGTTAAATTCGAGAAAGTCTTGCATAAGCGGCGCTCCGAATAGGGGCGCCCGGCGGCTGAAAGCCGCCAGGCGTTTTTCGTTGATGCGACGATTATTCGATACCCAGTTCCTTGCGTACCGTTTCATAATTGTCGCGAAGCGCGACCTGGCCGGCCGTCAGGATCAGCTTTTCCGGCGCTTTGCCGTCGGCGATCCAGTTGTACATATTGAGCGCAGTCTCGTAGCCATGACGTTTCGGCGAGATGATGATCGTGCCGAAAAAGCCTGTTGCCGTCGGTTTCTTGAACTCGTTGATAGCCGAATCCGCACCGCCGATGCCGACACCGATCATGCTGTCAGCGGGAATGCCGACGGTTTCCGTGGCGCGCACGGCGCCGAGAACGGCTTCATCATTGAGGCCGACAGCAATCCATTTCTTGATATTGGCATTCTTGTTGAGAACAACCGTCGATGCGTTGAGTGCTGCTTCCGTATCGGTCTTTGCCTGTGGGGCATCAAAGATATTGGCTTGCGGAAAACCGTTGGCTTTCAGCACCGAAAGAGCGCCGTCGATGCGGTCGACAGCCGTTGGCAACTGATCGTAGGAGACGCGGACCGCGCCGACTTCGCTCATGTTCCAGCCGCGCTTCTTGATTTCGTCGACGATCGTCTGGCCAACGGCTTCGCCGATCTTGGTTGCGGAGATGCCCATATGCGGAACATCTTCGATGGGGCTGCCATCGGCGTTGACGAGCCGGTCGTCGACGGTCATGATCTTCAGGTCGTTTGCCGCCGCCTTGGCGACGATACCAGGACCCAGCTTGACGTCCGGCGTGCAGACAATAAAGCCCTGCGCGCCTTGCGCACCGAGGTTGTCGATGGCCGACTGGAGCTTTTCACCGTCTTCTGCGCCAATCTTGACGAGCGTGAAGCCCTTTTCCTTGGCGGCGACTTCGGCGAACTTCCATTCGTCCTGGAACCACGGCTCTTCAGGCTGTTTGACAATGAAACCGATTTTCACATCGGCAGCAAAAGCCGACGTGGCAGCGAAAACGGCGACGGTGCCAGCCAGGATGGCTGCTTTTAAAAAGCGCATGGTCTCTCTCCCTAGATCAAACTGCTCCCTGCAGTGGTCATTTATGTATGACGAAACATCATACTGGTCAATTGCCTTTGTATGATGATTAAAATAACTATGTATGATATTGAGAATGCGCATAGGGGATCGCCTGCGGCGGTCGCCATGCGATTCAAACTGCGATATGCATCGCCGAAGGCTCATTGAGCATGCGGCGGCGGGGATGGAGATGCCGATGGAAGGACGACAGGAACGATCAGCGGACGAGGCCGGCAACAAGTCCGTCCGGCGGCCGCGTGTCCAGAAGAATGTCACGAGGGCTATCGCGGACGATATTTGTGCCGATATATTCTCGGCTGGCGATTTCCTTCCGACGGAAAACGATCTGTGCGAACGTTACGGCGTCAGCCGCACAGTCATCCGTGAATCGCTGAAAATCCTCGAATCGAAAGGCTTGGTGCGGGGCCGCTCGCGGGTCGGTACTGTTGTTTGCCGCAAAGACGAGTGGAACATTCTCGACCAGCAGGTGCTGGAATGGATCGGGGCCCGGATCTTTGAATTTGATCTTTTAAACTGCATTCTGGAAGCGCGTCGGGCGATCGAGCCTGCTGCTGCGGAGCTTGCGGCCGAGCGGGCGACGGTGCAGGAGATTGCCGACGTTGAGCGTGCCTGGCACGAGATGCGAAATGCCGATGGCGATATCGAGCGGTTCACCAAGGCTGATGTGGCATTTCACACCAACCTTCTCAAGGCGAGCCACAATCAGGTGTTTCTGCAGTTGGCGAGCATCATCCAGGTGGCCCTGGAGTTTTCGCTGCATGCTTCCAACGAAGCGGTGGACAAACGCGACGAAGCTCTGGATGTGCACCGGCAGTTGGTGGAGGCGCTGCGCATGCGAGACACGGTAGGGGCCAGGAACTGCTCGTTGCAGATGCTCTCTCTTGCCGCCCGGGATCTTGCGATCGCCGTGAAAAAACACGTGCCGCAATCTTCTTCGTGACTGTGCGGCCCACGGGCGCCTTGGCGACCCCGGCAAACTATTGAACCAACATACTCCTTCGACACAGGACCTTCGCCGATGAAGATCACCAAGCTGACTACCTATATCGTTCCACCGCGCTGGCTTTTCCTGAAGGTCGAAACGGATGAAGGCATTGTCGGATGGGGCGAGCCGGTGGTCGAGGGGCGTGCGCTGACGGTGCAGGCTGCCGTTCACGAACTGGAAGACTATCTGATCGGTAAGGATCCGTTTCTGATCGAAGATCACTGGAACGTCATGTATCGCGGCGGCTTTTATCGGGGCGGTGCTGTGCACATGAGCGCGATTTCCGGGATCGACCAGGCGCTCTGGGATATCAAGGGCAAGGCGCTCGGCCAGCCGATCCATTCGCTGCTCGGCGGCCAGGTCCGCGACAAGATCAAGGTCTATTCCTGGATCGGCGGCGATCGCCCGGCCGACGTTGCCAACAATGCCCGCGATGTTGTTGCCCGGGGCTTCAAGGCGATCAAGCTGAACGGCTGCGAGGAAATGCAGATCGTCGATAGCTACGACAAGGTCGAAAAAGCGGTCCAGACCATCGCCTCCATTCGCGAGGCAGTCGGCCCCTACATCGGCATCGGCGTCGATTTCCACGGCCGTGTCCATAAGCCGATGGCCAAGGTTCTTGCCAAGGAACTCGATCCCTACAAGCTGATGTTCATCGAGGAACCGGTCCTTTCGGAAAACAAGGAAGCGTTACGCGACATCGTCAATCATACCGGAACGCCGATCGCGCTGGGGGAACGGCTTTATTCGCGCTGGGATTTCAAGCAGGTCCTGTCGGACGGCTTCGTCGATATCATCCAGCCCGATCTTTCCCATGCCGGTGGCATTACCGAATGCCGCAAGATCGCGGCGATGGCGGAGGCCTATGACGTTGCACTGGCGCCCCATTGCCCGCTCGGTCCGATCGCCCTTGCCGCCTGCCTGCAGATCGATGCTGTCAGCTACAATGCCTTCATCCAGGAACAGAGCCTCGGCATCCACTACAACAAGAGTAACGATATCCTCGACTACATCGCCAACAAGGAAGTCTTCCGGTATGCGGACGGTTTCGTCTCGATCCCCCAGGGGCCGGGTCTCGGCATCGAGGTCGATGAGGCCTATGTGATCGAGCGCGCCAAGGAAGGTCATCGCTGGCGCAATCCGATCTGGCGCCATGAAGATGGCAGCTTTGCCGAGTGGTAGTGAGGGGAGCAATGCGATGACGGACCGGCTCAAGGACAAGCGGATCATGATCACCGGTGCGGCGCAAGGCATCGGCCTTGCAATCGCACGGGCCTGCGCCATGGAAGGCGCAAGCGTTTTCTTGGTCGACCTCGATGCTGGCTTGCTCGAGGCGGAAGCAACGGCGTTGGGCGCAGGCGGTGCCAAGTTCGGTTACGCCGTTGCCAGCATTACCGATACAGCGGCAATTTCCGCAGCCGTCGAACGGGCCGCAGCCGAGATTGGTCCGTTGAATGCGCTGATCAACAATGCCGGCGTCAATGTGTTCCATGAGCCACTGGAAACAAGCGACGCGGAATGGGAGCGCTGCTTCGACATCAACCTGAAAGGCGCGTGGAACTGCGCGAAGGCCGTCCTTCCCGGCATGATCGGGCAGGGCGGCGGGGTGATCCTCAACATCGCCTCGACACATGCCTTCACCATCATTCCCCACACGTTTCCCTATCCCGTTGCCAAGCATGCGCTCTTGGGGATGACCAAGGCTCTCGGCATCGAATATGCGCCGACGGGTGTGCGGGTGAATGCGCTGGCGCCCGGCTATGTCCGGACCCAGAAGGCAACCGAGTACTGGAACAGTTTTGCCGATCCCGTGGCTGCCGAGGCGGCAACGATGAAACTGCATCCCGGTGGCCGCATCGCCACGGCAGAAGAGATCGCGCTTGCTGCCCTGTTCATGATCTCCGACGAATGCCCGTTTATGAACGCCACTTGCCTGACGATCGACGGCGGCCTGAGCGTCCTGCACCATCCGGTCTGAATTGCCACTCCGACCGACTGGTTGGCGCCGTATGACATCCAGCGTGTCAGCCAGAGGTCGGGAAAGTGACCTGAGGCAGCGTTTGCGGCGCAGGCCGTGGAGGCTTTTGCGCAAATATAGCTGCGCACGCGTCATCGCAAAAGTTCGGCAAATGACTGCATCGGACCCTCGAAACGATGAGCGGCGATCCGGCATTAGCGATCGGATCGATCATCGAGGCGGGTGGCGTCAGGCGGCATGTCATTCAGAAACGTCTTGGTGTTGAAACTGAGATTTCTAAAGTCCATTGCCGTTGCTGCTCAGGCCATCTCGATATCGGTTTTGGTGAAGTCATCGCCCTTGAAGAAGAGCGGCAGCCGGTACGATCGAGCGCATATCCATGCGAAACAATCACCGAAATTCAATTTCGCCGGATGACCGACAAAGCGGCCATGGGTTCGGGCACCCTCGATGGGTATCGCAGTCCACAAAAGCCTGATTTCTCAAATATCAGGAACTTGACGGCAAATAACTCCGATTATATGAGGAAAGGAATTGGCATTAATCGGAGGAATGACCGTGTCCCGGACATTGAGATCGCAGCATTGGTTCAAAGGACTGGACAAGGATGCGTTTATTCATCGCAGCTGGATGAAGAACAACGGCTTGCCGAATGACGTCTTCGACGGCCGGCCTGTTATCGGCATCTGCAACACCTTCTCCGAGTTAACGCCGTGCAACGCCCATTTCCGCGGACTGGTCGAACAGATCAAGGCCGGCGTGCTGGAAGCCGGCGGCCTGCCGCTAGAGTTCCCGGTTTTCTCCTGCGGCGAATCGAACTTGCGTCCGACGGCCATGCTGTTTCGCAATCTGGCATCGATGGATGTCGAAGAGGCCATTCGCGGCAATCCGATGGATGGTGTCGTGCTGATGGCCGGTTGCGACAAGACCACACCGTCTCTGATGATGGGAGCAGCGTCCTGCGATCTGCCGGCGATCGTGATTTCCGGCGGGCCGATGCTGAATGGGCGGCTGAAGGGGCGCACCATTGGTTCGGGTACCGATGTCTGGAAATTTTCAGAGGACGTCCGCGCCGGCGTCATGTCTCCGGCGGACTTCATGGAGGCGGAAAGTGCGATGTCGCGCTCGCCTGGTCATTGCATGACGATGGGCACCGCTTCCACCATGGCGTCGATGGCCGAGGCGCTCGGGCTGGCGCTGCCCGGAAACGCCGCCTATCCAGCGGTCGACGCGCACCGTGCCCGGCTCACGCGGCTGACAGGGCGGCGGATTGTCGAGATGGTAGCGGAGGACTTGCGCCCGTCGCAGATTTTGACCCGCCAAGCCTTTGCCAATGCCATCAGGGTCAATGGCGCGATCGGCGGTTCGACCAATGCCGTTGTCCATCTCCTGGCGATTGCCGGCCGGATCGGTACGGAGCTGACGCTCGACGATTGGGACCGCTTTGGCCGCGATGTGCCGACCATCGTCAACCTGATGCCCTCCGGGGCGCATCTGATGGAGGATTTCTGTTATGCCGGTGGTCTACCCGTGGTGATGAGGCAGATCGCCGACATGCTTGATTTGACCTGCATGACGGTGACGGGCAAGAGCGTTGGAACCAACATCGAGACTGCTGAAAACTACAATCCGGATGTCATCCTGCCACGTGAAAAGGCTTTGACCCAGCAGGGTGGCATTGCGGTGCTCAGAGGCAATCTTGCGCCTCAGGGCGCCATTCTCAAGCCGTCAGCCGCAACGGCCAGCCTGATGCAGCATCGGGGCCGGGCCGTGGTCTTCGAAACCATCGACCACTACAAGAGCGTTGTTGACGATCCGGAACTGGATATCGACGAAAACTGCATCATGGTGCTGAAGAACTGCGGCCCCAAGGGCTATCCGGGCATGGCCGAGGTCGGCAACATGGCGCTGCCGCAGAAGCTTCTCAAAAAAGGCGTACGTGACATGGTCCGCATCTCCGACGCGCGGATGTCCGGCACTGCTTTCGGTACTGTCGTGTTGCACGTTGCACCGGAAGCCGCGGTGGGCGGCGCGCTGGCGCTGGTCGAGAGCGGTGACTTTATCGAGCTCGACGTCGAAAGACGCCGGCTTCATCTCGACGTCGATGAGGCGGAGCTGGAAAGACGGCGGGCTCGATGGATGCCGCCTAAGCCTGCCATGGCCGGTGGCTATCAGGGCCTTTATGTCGAACGGGTCATGCAGGCGGACACAGGTGCCGATCTCGATTTCCTCGTCGGTACCCGCGGCCATGCGGTCCCGCGCGACAGCCATTGAGGAGGCGGCCGTGAACAATTTCCGGATGAAGGATCTGCACGGCATTCATGCCATCCTCTACGCGCTGTTCGACAATGACGAAAAGCTTGATCGCAATGCGATGCGCCGGCAAGTGGAGCTTTGTCTCGCCAGTGGCGTGCACGGCATGGCAGCGCTCGGTCTTGCTACCGAAGTCTCCAAGCTGAGTGAACATGAGCGGTTGATGGTGATGGAATGGACCGTCGAGGATACGGCCGGCCGCGTGCCGGTTGCGCTGACAATCTTTGGGTCTTCGGTCGATGAGCAGGTGCGCCAAGCCCGCCATGCGGCCAGTATCGGCGCAGACTGGCTTATCCTGCAGCCACCGATGGTCGGGCAGTTCGCGGCGCGGGAATATATGCAGTTCTTCGGCCGGGTTGCGGACCAGACCGATCTGCCGGTCGCCATCCAGAATGCCCCGGCCCTGATGGGGCGCGGATTGTCGGCTACCGATATTCGTGACTTGGTTCAACAGCATCCGAATATCCAACTCGTCAAAGGTGAGGGGCCGGTCGTCGAAATCGCAGCGCTGATTGAACTGACCGATGGCGGGCTTCCAGTCTTCAACGGCAGGGCAGGGCTGGAATTGCCGGACAATCTGCGTGCCGGTTGTCACGGTCTGATCCTGGCGCCTGATTGCATTGACTATGCCGTCAGAGCTTATGAGTTTTTCCGTGATGGCTGGGAAGAGCACGCCGAGGACGACTATCGCCGAATGTTACCGGCAGTCGTGTTTACCATGCAGGGTATCGAGAATCTCTTGTGCTATGGCAAGCGCCTCTTCGGAGAACGCGCCGGAATCCCAATCTACGACCGCGCACCGGCGCTGCGCCCCAGCAGCACAGGTCTTGCCATGACCAAGCGCTACGCTGAGGATCTCGGCGCATTTGAGCAGTAGTCCTTGTCGTCTTTTCGCGTTCACGCGACAGGTGCAAGTCGCCCGCACTTGCCCTATGACATGAGGTGTGAACACACGAATTGGATGGCGGATGAAGACCTTTGCAATTGGAGACAGGGGGTTGCCGGCACAGATTGCCGGTGAAATCGGCCGGCGGATTACCCTTGGCGAACTGAAAGTCGGCGAAATTCTGCCAACGGAATCCGACCTCCTCACCAATCTGCGGGTCAGCCGGACAACCCTGCGGGAAGCGCTGAAAATCCTGTCGACCAAGGGCTTCATCGAAGCGAAACCGCGCCTGGGTACTCGCGTCAGATCGCCGGAATTCTGGAACACGCTCGATCCGGTCGTTCTCTCCTGGCAGGGCGATGCCGATGATCAGGATGCGCTGGCGGAAGAGTTGTTCGAGATTCGGTCGGCGGTCGAGCCACTGGCTGCCAGCCTTGCCGCACGGCGCGGCTCAGCAGCAGCACACGCCCAGATCAGGGCGGCTTTTTCCCATATGGCTGAAGAGCACGCGACGGCGCAGGCGGCAATCGAAGCCGACATCAGCTTCCATCTGCAAATATTTCAGGCCGCACACAATCGCTTCCTCCTGCCGGTGTCCTCCGTTATCCGCGCGGCGCTGACCATCAGTATTCCTAAAACGCTCAAGACGTTCGGCGGCCTTCAGCACTCTTTGAAAATGCACGAGGCGATCATCGATGCGATCGAGGCTCGCGATGAAACGCGCGCATCTGAAGCTGCCGAGTGCCTGATCAGCGCAACTTACCGGCGGAATTTTCCCCTCGGTGACCGGAAACCGCGCTAACAAGTTTCAGGCAGCACAGCTCGAGGTGGCGGCTGCTTGCAGCGTCAGACCGCGGCGATTGTGCAGTCACTCAACAGTCGCTGCTTGCTGCATCCCCCGAGAGCCACACGGTCCATATCCTCACCCGGTTCACTGCGACGGGGGTTAGACATCAGCGATGCAAAAGAGCGCGCTGTTTAACATGTGTTTCCCACGTTGCCGCAGCAGTAAGGGCGGCCTGCTTGTTGCGAAACGCAAAGGTGTGATGACCTGTTGCGCGGCTTGCCGGACTGAAAGGCAGTGCGTCATACTCACTCCCTTCGTTAATGCCAACAGATTGAAGTACCGCTTGGATTTCGTGGACAAAGCGTCCGGTAATGGCGAAGTCGACGTTCATGAAAATTCCTTCTCGGTCCAGGTCACAGGGCCGCTCATGAGTTCAATGATGTTCGCGTGCCCGACCTGTCTGGTCAAAGGCCCGCAATTCCTCTTAATAAAGCCTCGAGCGCAGCAACGGCCAGAGCTGCGGATCGCCATAGCCTTGCGCTGCAATGGCAGTTTCCCTACGAGGATTCGACCAGCGCCAAAGTCCTTTGAAGCTCGGACGCGGCTCCAGGAATATCCGGCCGATCTGGATGTCGCCATCAAAGCCGACGAAATCATCCCCGGGAGAGAG
>Ga0247813_10002823_pt1 | contig 11579 bp, 12 predicted proteins | sample UWRJL169409C1_FD_180719 | JGI IMG/M metagenome (GOLD analysis project Ga0247813, IMG submission 180719) | Plant litter microbial communities from Arlington Agricultural Research Station in Wisconsin, United States - UWRJ-L169-409C-1 | ecosystem: Environmental > Terrestrial > Plant litter >... | reverse complement strand
GCGGGCGCAGATCCAGGCGCGCTATTTGCCGGCGGGCTTGAGCGATGACGCTGCGATCCAGCGTGCCGTGGCCGATGGCACGTTGCGCGAAGCGGTGTATCCGAGCCTGCAGTTGGCCGACGATGTGGCCTACATCACACTCAATGCCCTGACACGCAGCACGCTGGACCGCCGCAAGGACATTCTCTACCTGTGCCGGCGGGCGGCCGGCTTCCAGCTGCTGCTCGATGACACCCCTGATTGCGACGATGAGGCCGCGCGCCGCCTGCGTTTCGACGCCACCGCCGACGGCGCGCTGACGTGCCGCGACTGCGCAGCGTTCGGCCTGCCCACGCGGTGGGAGCGCCATGATCGCCCCGCGCGCGGGGCGTCCGATTGAGCCTGCCGGGGCGCAGGTACAATGGCCGGGTTTCCCGTCCTGCAGCAGCCCCATGCAACTGATCGATATCGGCGCCAACCTCACCCACGATTCCTTTGATCGCGACCGCGACGCCGTGCTGGCGCGTGCGCGCGAGGCCGGGGTGGTGCAGATGGTGATCACCGGCGCCAGCCGCGAGCATTCGCCGATGGCGCTGGATCTGGCCCGCCAGCATCCGGGGTTCCTGTACGCGACCGCTGGCGTGCACCCGCACCATGCGGTGGAATACACCGACGAATGCGACGCGGAAATGCGCGCGCTGCACGCCCATGCCGAGGTGGTGGCGGTAGGCGAGTGCGGGCTGGATTACTTCCGCGATTTCTCGCCGCACCCGGCACAGCACCGTGCCTTCGAGCGCCAGCTGCAGCTCGCCGCCGAGAACGGCAAGCCGCTGTTCCTGCACCAGCGCGACGCGCATGCCGATTTCATGGCGCAGATGAAGAACTTCGACGGCAAGCTCGGCCCGGCGGTGGTGCATTGCTTCACCGGCGAGCGCCAGGAACTGTTCGATTACCTCGACCAGGACTGGTATATCGGCATCACCGGCTGGTTGTGCGATGAACGCCGCGGCGCGCACCTGCGTGAGCTGGTCAAGCACATCCCGGCCAACCGGCTGATGATCGAGACCGACGCACCGTACCTGCTGCCGCGCACGCTCAAGCCACTGCCGAAGGACCGTCGCAACGAGCCGATGTTCCTGTCGCACATTGTTGAAGAGCTGGCCCGCGATCGTGGGGAAGACGTGGCGACCACGGCCGCCAACGCGACGGCGGCTACGCGCGCGTTCTTCCGGTTGCCTGACGCGGCCTGAGAAGGTAGGTACCGGTCGTGGGCTACCGCAGCGCAGGGCGTCCGTCGCCGTGGGTCCACGCGTCGTCCAGCCCTTCGCGGTAGGTCGTGAAGCGTGGCTGCCACTGCAATGCGGCGCGCGTGACGCGGCCATCGATGCGCTTGTTGCTGCTGTAGAAGCGGCGCAGTGAGGCGGCCACCTCGGGTGCGTCCCACGCCTGCACGACGGGCAGCGGCAGCCCACTCAGCACCGCTGCGTACGCCACCACGTCCTGTGGCGGCGCCGGTTCGTCATCGCTGAGCAGATACAGCGCATGGCCTTCGGCGCGCTGCATTGCCGCGAGCACCCCGCTGGCCAGGTCCTCCACATGCAGCCGGTTGAATACCAGCCCCGGCCGCACCACCTGCTTCGCCTTGCCCTGCGCCAATTGCACCAGCGCATTGCGCCCGCGCCCGTACAGGCCCGGCAGCCGGAACAACGCCGAGGCGATGCCGCGGGCCTGCGCGAGGGCCTGCCACTGCTGTTCCGCGTGCAGACGTTTCAAGGCGGTCTCATCGGTCGCATCGGCAGTGGATGTCTCGTTGACCCAGCCGCCAGCGCGGTCGGCATACACCGCAGTCGAAGAGAGATAGCCGACCCAGCTCAGGGCAGGGCTGTCACTCAGCGCATCGGTGAGCAGGCGCAACGCCGGGTCGCCCTCCGCATCGGGTGGCACGGCGCAGACGATGGCCTCGGCCGTGCGGATTGCCTCGCACAGGCCCGCGCTGATCGGTTCGCCTGCCACCAGACGGTGGCGGAGCAGCCCATCCTCCGGCGCACTCGCCGGATCACGCACCGTGCCACTGCAGGCCACGCCGTGCGCGTGCAGCAGCGCGGCCAGATGCCGGCCGCTGTAGCCCAGGCCCAGCACCAGCACGCGGGCGGGCCGCGCGGTAGGCATCGTGCTCAGGCGCTGCGCAGCTGCTGGTAGGCCTGCAGGTGCGCATAGGCCACCGCCAGCAGCGGCGCCGCCTGTCCGGCTGCGCGTGCACGCACCAGCATGTCGCCGACGATGTGCCCGGCCTCCACCTGCTGGCCGGCCTCCAGATCGCGCAGCATCGAGGCCTTCAAGGCGGAGCCGGCCTGGGTGGTCGCGGTCAGCGCGATCTCGCGTGCCTTGGCCGGAATCGGCTCGCCAGCCGCCTCGGCAACCGCCACGCATTCGTCGTAAAGGCCGCGCACGATCGCCGCACCGTCATCGGTGGCCACGATCGTGCCGACATCGGTGCGCATCAGGCACGTCGCCGCCGCCAGCGTGGTCAGGAAGGTGTACTTGATCCACTGCTCCTGGCCGATGGTATCGGTGGCGACGTGGTCCACGCCCGCCTGTACGCAGGCCGCCGCCAACGCCAGCACGCGCGCGCTGCTGCCGGTGCCGTCGCGCTCGCCGAACGTCAGCTTGGCCGCCGGCGCCAAGTGCACCACCGCGCCGTCGGCGGCCTTGGTCGCGCTGATGAAGCACAACCCGCCCAGCACCGCGTCGCGGCCGAAGCGCGCATCGAGATCGGCGTAATGGCGCAGCCCGTTGAGGATCGGCAGCACCGTGGTGCGCGGGCCGACCGCCGGGGCGATCGCTTCTATCGAACTGGCCAGGTCGTAAGCCTTGCAGCTCAGGATCACCAGATCGAACGGCTCGGCGCTCGCCAGTGCGGGCAGCGCCTCGGCGGTGACGTGCTTGACCGGGAACGTCGCATCGCCCAGCGGGCTGCGCAGCACCAGGCCCTCGCGCGCCAGCTGCGCCGCGCGGGCCGGGCGCACCAGGAAGGTCACGTCCACGCCGGCCTGGGCCAGGCGACCACCGAAGTAACCACCGGTCCCACCGGCGCCGAGAATCAGGATGCGCATCAGCTGCGCATCCCCACACCACGCTTCAGCAGCCACAGCGCCAGCGCGGTCAATGCGACCACGAAGCCGATCATCAGCGCGTAGGCCACCCACAGCGGCACGTCGCTGGTGCCCAGCAGGCCGTAGCGGAATGCGTTGACCATGTAGAAGATCGGGTTGGCATGCGTGGCCGCCTCGGCCCAGGTCGGCAGCAGCTTCACCGAATAGAACACGCCGCCCAGGTAGGTCAGCGGGGTCAGGATGAAGGTCGGCACGATCGCCACGTCATCGAACTTCTTGGCGTACACCGCGTTGATGAAGCCGGCCAGCGAGAAGATCGTCGCGCCCAGCAGCACCGTGGTCAGCGTCACCAGCGGGTGCGGGATGCGCACCGGGGTGAAGAACATGGCGATGATCAGCACGATCACGCCGACCATCAGGCCGCGCAGCACCGCACCGGACACATAGCCCCACAGGATCACCCAGTTCGGCATCGGGCTGACCAGCAGCTCTTCCACGTGGCGGCCGAACTTGGCGCCGAAGAACGAGGAGCTGATGTTGCCGTAGCTGTTCTGGATCACGCTCATCATCACCAGGCCCGGCACGATGAACTGCATGTAGCTGTAGCCGCCCATCTCGCCCACGCGCGAGCCGATCAGGCCGCCGAAGATCAGGAAGTACAGGGTCATGGTGATCGCCGGCGGCACCAGGGTCTGGCCCCAGATGCGCAGGATGCGCGCCACTTCACGGCGCACGATGGTCATCAGGGCGATGCGGTTGCGCTGGCCGTCGGTGATGACCGGGGTCGGGGTACTGCTCATGCCACGTTCTCCTGGTTGCCAGTGAGGCGCACGAACAGCTCCTCCAGGCGGTTGCTCTTGGTGCGCATCGAGCGCACGCGGATACCGGCGGCGTTCAAGGCGTCAAACACGCGGTTGAGGTCCATCGCACGCGGCATGTCCACATCCAGCGTGTGGCTGTCGGTGGCGATCAGGATCGCGCCGTCGATCTCCGGCAGCTGGACCGGCAGGCTGCCGTCGATATCGAACAGGAAGCCTTCCACGTCCAGCTTGGCCAGCAGCTCGCGCATCGGGCCCTGGGTGACGATCTGGCCGTGGTTGATGATGGCCAGGTTCCGGCACAGGTGCTCGGCCTCTTCCAGATAGTGCGTGGTGAGGATGATCGTGGTGCCGGCGGCGTTGATCTACTCGTCCAGGATCAGCAGGCGCGGACGGGTCATCATCGCGCGGGCGATCATCAGCCGGCGCTTCATGCCGCCGGACAGGGTACGGCTCATCACCTGCGCCTTCTCCCACAGGTGGGCGCGCTTGAGCTCTTCTTCGGCCATCTTCTCGGCCTCGGCACGCGCCACGCCATAGAAGCCGGCGTAGTTGACCAGGATGTCGAAGGGCTTTTCAAACAGGTTGAAGTTGATCTCCTGGGGGACCAGGCCGATCAGGCGCATGGTGGCGCTGCGGTTGCGCACCAGATCGCTGCCGAATACCTCCACCTGGCCTTCGCTGAGGTTCACCAGCGAGCTGATGATGCCGATCAGGGTCGACTTGCCGGCGCCGTTGGGCCCCAGCAGGGCGAAGAAGTCGCCCGGGGCCACGTCCAGGGAGACGCCCTTCAGCGCCTGGGTGCCGTTGTCGTAGGTTTTGCGGAGGTCACGCACCCGCAGGGCGGGGGCGGCGGTGGGCGCGGGAGTATTCTGGGAAGCCAAGCTCTTGCCTTCGCGCCTATGGGCTGGCGCTGGATAGGGGCGGGGAGCGGCTATTATAGAAGACCCCGAGGGCTTGCCCCGGCTACACACTGTCCCGAAAAGTCGTGCCTGCTCACTTCCCCCTAAAATTGGTCGACCGGCGCATGCTGGCGCCCACCATCGGCCATTACCAGTTCCTGCGTGATGACGGCCAGCCGCTGGATTTCCAGCCCGGTCAGTTCATCCAGGTCCATTTCGAGTACGCCGACGGCACCGCCACCAAGCGCAGCTATTCGCTGGCGACCATTCACAACCACGCCCTCGGCGCGGGCGATGCGGTCGATATCGCGGTCAGTTTCGTCCCCGGCGGTGCCGCCACGGCCCTGTTCGAGGGCCTGGACATCGGCGGCCACGTCAGCGCCAGCGGCCCGTTCGGCCGGTTCTGCCTGCAGCCGGGCGACCATAACGCCCGTTATCTACTGATCGCCACCGGCACCGGGGTCACCCCGTACCGCTCCATGCTGCCGCTGCTGGCCACCGCCATGGCCGAGCGTGGCGTGGAGGTGGTCCTGCTGCAGGGCGCCCGCACGCCGGCCGAACTGCTCTACAGCGAGGACTTCTATGCCTTCGCGGCCGCCCATCCGGGCTTCCGCTATGTGCCGTGCCTGTCCCGCGAGCTGCCGGAGAACCCGCATCCGGATGTGCGTCACGGCTACGTGCAGCAGCACCTGGCCGAATTCGCCCCGAGCGCGGCCACCGATATCGCCTACCTGTGCGGCAACCCGGACATGGTCGATGCCACCTTCGAGGCGCTGAAAGACGCCGGGCTCCCCACGCCGCAGGTGCGGCGCGAGAAGTACGTCAGCAGCAAATGACCGTCCCCGGGATGAAGGCAATGCCCTCATCCCGGTTGCCGTCATGGCTCAGTACGGAATCCAGGCATCGCGCCAGGCCGAGCCGGTGCCCGGGCGGTAGGCGTCCGCATTGATGTTGCACCAGGCGCCTTCCGGGAACGGACGGCAGGCATAGAGCTTGCCGTCCGTGCCCTTCACCACGGTCTGGCCCGGGATGTAGCTGCCGATGCCGGCCGGGTAGACGTGGTCGTAGTCACCGACCGGCGGCGGATCGATGTTCGGCAGGCGCACGTCGAGCTGATGGCTCAGCCCGCGCAGCAGGTACACGCGGTTGGCGGTGGCCGAGGCGACCGGGGTGATCACCCCGTTGCGCATCACACCGATCCGGGCCTGGCTGGCGCTGGCGTTGACCCGGCGGGCCAGCTGCAGCGGCCATTGCGCCGCGGCGGTCTGGCCGGCGGCCAAGGTGGTCTTGATCCGCTCGGCATCGCTGCCGTTGGCCTTGAACACACGCAGTTCCAGCTCACTGCCGACCGGCAGGTCGCCACGGGCGGTCAGCGCGCCGGCATCCAGCCAGACCGGCGGGGTACCGCTGCCGCCGCCCTCGAACTTCACGTCCATGCAGGTGTAGAAGGCTTCGGCCGAATCCGAGCGCTGCCAGGTGTTGTAGATGATGTGCGGGCCGGTGCGCTTGGGCAGCGGGCAGTCCAGCTTGTAGGTGCCATCGGCCGACAGCGGCGTGTTGCCCAGGGTGCAGAACGCTTCCAGGTCGCCCCAGCGCAGCGCGGTGCCCGGCTGCCAGCCCTCGCGGGTGACGTAAAACTTCCACTCGCGGGTGGCGTGCGGGGCCGGCGCCTTGAACTCGAAGGTGTAGCGGCCGTTGGCATCGCCGTGGATCGGGGTGGCCTGCCAGTCGTCGCGGGCCAGGTCCAGGCCGCGGAAGGTCGGATTGTTGCCGCTGCACAGCTTGCCATCGGGCACCACGGCCTGGTGGTTGCCGTTGGCAGCGGCCTGGTTGATGCCCATCCAGTCATAGAACGCCTGCGGGCCGGCGACCGCCTTGGCCGCGGCGCAGGCCGGGTTGGTCGGGTTTTCGGGGTTGCCCTGGAAGCAGGTATAGACGCGGCTCTGCGGGGTGACCATGGTGCCGTGCGCCAAGGCGGCGCCGGAGATGGTCAGGCCACCGAGTGCGAGCGACAGCGCCAGCAGGACTTGGGGATGACGAGGGTGGTGGGACATGTGGATTCCATGAAAAAGGGCAGGCGTGCTCCCGCCCGCGGCAGTGCGGACGTGTGGCCACGGTTTCCAGGCGGGGGTCGGAAGCAGCCGGGTCAGTCTCCGGACGCGAGGGGCAGACCGGAATGCAACGAATCTGAAAATTGGCGGGCGTCTGCGCGCTGCGTCCGGCAGACCGTCGCATGTGTGCACCCGCCAGTGTCGGGCCGGGCAGCGCCACGGCCCGACGGGCGGTAAGATGCGCCGCGCGCCACTCCCGCCTGGCTGACCCGATGCCCTTGGATTTCCCCACCATCGCCGTGCTTGGCTTCCTGCTGTGCCTGGGCATCGCCATGGGCTTTTCGTTGTTGCTGCTGGTGCTGCGGCGGCAACCGGCGCTGCGGTTGTGGACGGCCAGCCTGTGGCTGTTGTCGGTCAGCCTGACCTTGATCGCTCTGCGGCCGTACCTGCCGCAGGCCTCCAGCATCCTGGCCAGCAATGTCGGGGTGGCGCTGTCTGGCGTGTTGATGCTGTATGGCGTCGCCCGCCATCTGGGTCATCGTCTGCCAGCCTGGCAGCCCGTGGCGTTGTCGATCAGCTATCTGGGCGCCATCGCGTTCTTTCTGCTGGTCCACCCCAGCCTGGTCATCCGGCTGGACGTCTTCAGTGTGTTTGCGGTGCTGCTCAATGGTTGGATGACGTGGATGCTGCTGCGCCATGCGCCGCCCGCCCAGCGCACCAGTTGCCGGTTGGCGGCGGCCGTGTTCGGCGCGCAGACCCTGCTGTATCTGATCCGCCTGTTCCTGCCGGTGTCGCCGGATGCAGGCGAGGACATCATGCGCGCCGGTTCGCCGGTCTTCGCCACGTATCTGGCCGGCCTGATCCTGGAGCTGGCCCGGTGTTTCGCGCTGGTGCTGCTGCTGGTGGAACGGATGCTGGTCGATCTGCAGCGGTTGGCGCGGACCGACGTATTGACCGGCCTGCTCAACCGCGGTGCCGTGCTCGCCGATGGGGCGAATCTGTTGCAGGCGGTGCGCCGCACGCCGCGGCCGCTGGCGCTGCTGCTGTTGGACGTGGACCATTTCAAGCAGATCAATGACCGCTGGGGACATCTGGCGGGCGATGCGGTGCTGCGGCATGTTGCTGATGTGCTGGCCGGCTGCATGGTCGACCGTGAGCATCTGCTCGGCCGCTACGGCGGCGAGGAGTTCGTGCTGTTGTTGCCGGGCACGGATCCGGTTGAAGCACGCCGGTGCGCCGATCGCCTGCGCCAGACGCTGCGTGACGCGCCCGCGCGGCTCGACGGGCTTCCCGTGCGGGTGACGGCCAGCATTGGCCTGGCCATCGATCAGGGCACCGGTGACATGGCACGGCTGCTTGGCGAGGCCGATGCGGCACTCTACCGGGCCAAGGCCGAAGGCCGCGACAGGACCATCAGCGCGCTGGACCTGCCCGTGCACTGAGGTGCCGCCCTGCCGGTGGCAAGGCGGCACGATCTCCGATTGCAGCGGCAACAATCAGCAGTCGGTGCCCAAGCGGCCCGAGCAGTTCTTCAACCGACCCAGCTCCCACTTGTCGGTGACGGTCGCGCCGCTGGTGATCCACTGGCCGTTGTAGGGGCAATTGGCCGTGACGGTGCAGCCATCCGCGCCGTAGGTGCTGATGGTCTGGATAACGCAGCGTTGGCTGGACGCCGCCGGCGAGATACCCCAGTACGCACGGCATTCCTGCAAGGTCGCACGCTTGCCGTCTGCGGCATCGGCGGAGGCGGTAGGACTGGCGAATACGGCCGCCAGCAGCACAGGCAAGGCAAAGATCGTCTTGGTCATGTTCGGCTTCCTGTCTGAGAGAAGTACTGCATCCAACCGCGCCGACAGCGCAGAGAAAGCGATGTCGACCGCCGCTGGAGTGCCGACTATCGAAGCCTTCACGGTCGCAGGAGAAGAGCGCTGCGTCACACAGCGGGGGGAAATCCGCCGAACTGTGATCATGGCGATACGGTGAGATCAGAACCGGTCACAGTTCCCTTCGGCGATCACGAATGGGCCGCGCGCGTGTGGGCCGCGCGCCGTTGTCGAATGCGACAGCTTGCGCGGACGGGCACCGCATCCTCCCCCGATGGCCTTCCCCGGTACGGGGCCAGCCGTGTAAGTTGAGTCACATCGGCCACGCCTACGCGTCGTGGTGGCATGACCTTCAACAAGGGGAAGTACGGAAGATGTCTACACACCACCTGAGGCTGGCCGTCGCGCTGGTCGCCGCCCTATGTGCCGGCTGCGCGCCGGTGCCAGGCAATGAAACGGGTACCGCAGACGCCCAACGTCTGTTCGGCTCGATCGCGTTCCAGCCCTGCACCCTGACCAGCGCCCAGGCCAGCGCGAATGTCGAAGCCCAGTGCGCCACGCTGCAGGTGCCGGAGAACCCGGCGGCACCGGACGGTCGCAAGATCGGCTTGAACATCGCCTGGCTCGGCGCCGGCAATGATGGCGCGGGTAAAGGCGATCCCGTCTTCTTCCTCGCCGGTGGCCCGGGCCAGGCCGCAACCGAGGTCGCCGCGCCGATCAACATGGCGCTGCGCGACGTGCGCAAGCAGCGCGACATCTTCCTGATCGATCAGCGCGGCACCGGCAAGTCCAATCCGCTGACCTGCCTGGATGCGCAGGGCAAGGAACTGCCGCTGGACGAGAACGCGGCACCCAGCACCACGCTGATCGAGGACTACGCCCGCCAGTGCGCGCAGTCGCTGACCGGTCGCGCCGACACCCGCTTCTACACCACCACCGAGGCCATCGGCGATCTGGATACGGTGCGCAAGGCGCTGGGCGTGGACAAGGTCAACCTGGTCGGGGGGTCCTACGGCACCCGCGTGGCGCAGCAGTATGCCGCGCGCTATCCACAGCACACCCGCACGGTGGTGATCGATGGGGTGGTGCCGAACGATCTGGTGGTTGGCGGCGACTTCGCCAACACCTTCGAAGATGCGATCACCCTGCAGTCGGCGCAGTGCCGCCAGGATCCTGTCTGCGCCAAGCGCTTCCCGGTCGATACACGCACGCAGCTGCGCAGCGTGATGGCGACGCTGGCCAAGGCACCGGTCGAGGTCGACTACCGCAACCCGGGCACCGGTCAGGCAGAACATGGCGTGCTGACCGCTGATTCGGTCACCGCCCTGGCCTTCATGTTCTCGTACATGCCCGAGCTGTCCTCGCTGCTGCCGGTCATGCTGGATGAAGCTGCCCAAGGACGATATGCACCGCTGATGTCGCTGAGCAAGATGGCCAGCCGCACCCTCGGCGTGCAGATGAACCGAGGCATGCAGTGGTCGGTGCTGTGCGCCGAAGATGCCGATCGCTATCAGGAAGGCGCGCAGGGCGACCGCGTGCTGGGCCCGGAAGTGGCGCGCATGTTCTTCGCCGCGTGCCCGGCCTGGAACGCCGGTTCGCGACCGAAGGAGTTCACCGCGCCGTTCGCCTCGACGCTGCCGGTGCTGCTGCTGTCGGGCCAGTTCGATCCGGTCACACCGCCGCGCTACGCCGAGCAGGTGGTCAAGCAGCTGCCCAACGGCCGTCACCTGCTCGCCAAGGGGCAGGGCCACGGCACGATCAACGCCGGCTGTATGCCGCGCATCCTCGGGCAGTTCATCGACACGGCCGACGCCAAATCCCTCGACGCCACCTGCCTGGATACCCTCAGCCCGGTGCCGGCATTCACCTCGTTCAACGGATGGGCCCCATGAACCGTACTTCGTACCGCACCGGGGAGAGGCGCGCATGATCGTCGCCGAGAACCTGCATAAAGCCTTCAAGACCAAGACCGGCCTGATCCATGCCGTCCAGAACGTGGGCTTCCAGGCCGAAGACGGCCGCATCACCGGCCTGCTCGGTCCCAATGGTGCCGGCAAGACCACCACCATGCGCATGCTGTACACGCTGATGAAGCCTGATCAGGGCCGCGTGCTGGTCGATGGCATCGACGCGGCGGTGGACCCGGTCGCAGTGCGTCGCCAGTTGGCGGTCCTGCCGGACGCGCGCGGGGTGTACAAGCGCCTGACCGCGCGCGAGAACATCGCCTACTTCGGCCAGCTGCACGGCCTGAGCGCGGCGCGGATCCGTGAGCGCACCAAGGTGCTGTCCACGGCGCTGGAGATGGACGACATCCTCGACCGCCAGACCGAAGGCTTCTCGCAAGGGCAGCGCACCAAGACCGCGATCGCCCGCGCGCTGGTGCACGACCCGCGCAATGTGATCCTGGATGAGCCCACCAACGGGCTGGACGTGATGACCACGCGCGCGCTGCGCGGGTTCCTGCGGGGACTGCGCGACGAGGGGCGCTGCGTGATTTTCTCCAGCCATATCATGCAGGAGGTGGCCGCGCTGTGTGACCACGTGGTGATCATCGCGCAGGGCACGGTGATGGCGGCCGGCAGCGCCGATGAGCTGCGCGCACAGACCGGGGAAAGCAACCTGGAAGATGCCTTCGTCAAGGCGATCGGGACCGAAGAAGGATTGCACGCATGAGTTCGCTCGCCACGCTGTTGACCGTGATGCGCAAGGAACTGCGCGATCTCTCCCGTGACCGCCGCACGCTCGCGCTGACGCTGCTGCTGGGACCGCTGCTGTACCCGGTACTGATCCTGGGCATGAGCAAGCTGGCCGAAAGCCGGGTGAAGACGCAGATCGAGCAGCCGCTGGAAATTCCGATGATCGGCGGCGAGCATGCCCCCAATCTGGTGCGTTT
>Ga0247813_10002814_pt1 | contig 11597 bp, 10 predicted proteins | sample UWRJL169409C1_FD_180719 | JGI IMG/M metagenome (GOLD analysis project Ga0247813, IMG submission 180719) | Plant litter microbial communities from Arlington Agricultural Research Station in Wisconsin, United States - UWRJ-L169-409C-1 | ecosystem: Environmental > Terrestrial > Plant litter >... | reverse complement strand
GCTTTTCCTGCGCGAAGGCCTTGACCACGCGGATGCCGGGGATGGTGTCGGCCAGCACGTTGGTGACCTCGCTCCACACCCGGTCGATCTTCTCGAAGCCAGTGCGCAGGCGGTCGCGCACCACGTGGATCATCCACGCGATGAAGGGCAGCGGCACCAGCGTGACGACCGCCAGCAGCGGGTTGATCGAGACGAGGATGACGGCGGTCATCACGATCATCAGCACGTCTGTGAGGAAGTCGAGCGCATGCAGCGACAGGAAGACGTTGATGCGGTCGGTCTCGGAGCCGATGCGCGACATCAGGTCGCCGGTGCGCTTGCCGCCGAAGTAGTCGAGCGGCAGCGTCAGCAGGTGTTCGTAGGTGGTGGTGCGCAGGTCGGCGCCGATGCGCTCGGACACCAGCGCCAGCAGGTAGGTGCGCGCCCAGCCCAGGCCCCAGCCGGCCAGCGCTGCGGCCAACAACGCGCCGAGGAAGGTCGCCACCTTGCCGAAAGCAATGTCCTGGCCGTTCTGGAACGGGATCAGGATGTCGTCCATCAGCGGGATCGTGAGGTACGGCGGCACGAGCGTGGCGGCGGTCGATGCCAGCGTGAGCAGGAAGCCGGCGATCAGTTGCTTGCGGTAAGGCTTGGCAAATCGCCCCAACCGAAGCAGCACCCAGGTCGACGGCGGCGGCGCGTCGGCTTCGGCCGCACGCAGGTCGTCGTTGCCGGCCGGCGTCGCTTCAGGCTGGCCGCTTTGCAGTTGCGCAAAGCGCTTGATCAGCTGCAGTGCAGCAGCCTGATGGGCCAGCGTGTAGCGCCAGCGCGCTTGGCGTCCGCCAGGACCGACCAGGTCGAGCGTACCGACGCCGGCGTGGTCGCTCAGTTGCAGTTCCAGCGTTTCTGGCGCAAGCTGGCCGACCGGCCATTCCCGCCACGTGCCGTCTGCTTCGCGCGAAAGCAGCCGCTCGTCAGTGAGCGCAAACAAGCCGGAGGCGAACCGAAGTTCGGCGTCGAGGTCAACCAACAGTGTGGCCAGAACGTTTTCCGCGGCTGAGAGCCGACTTTTCAGGGCGTCTGAAGCCGCCTCTCCTGCGCCCTCCCGGGCCTCGACTGGATCGTGATGTTGCATTGTGTTTATTTGACTCTCGCCCTGAACCTAACGTTTACATGACCCGTTTCGACGACATCCAGCTCCTGCGCATCAATTATCTGCGTGGCCCCAACCTTTGGACCTACCGCCCGGTGCTGGAAGTCTGGCTCGACCTGGGAGCGCTCGAAGATCATCCGTCGCACCTCATCCCGGGTTTCACCGAGCGCATGACCACCCTGCTGCCCGCGCTGATCGAGCACCACTGCGGCGTGGGCGAGCGCGGCGGCTTCATTCAGCGCCTCACCGAAGGCACATGGGCCGGGCACATCCTGGAGCACGTGGTCATCGAGCTGCTCAACCTGGCGGGCATGCCGACCGGCTTCGGGCAGACGCGCAGCACGTCGAAACGCGGCGTCTACCGCATGGTGTTCCGCGCGCGTGACGAGCAGGTCGCGCGGGTCGCGCTTGCCGAAGGCCACCGGCTGATGATGGCGGCCATCAACGGCGACCCGTTCGACGCCGCGGGCGTGCAGGCCGCGGTCGACGCGGTCAAGGGCATGGTCGAAGACTGCTACCTCGGCCCGAGCACCGCCTGCATCGTCGGCGCGGCGACCGACCGCGGCATTCCGCACCTGCGCCTGAACGCGGGCAACCTGGTGCAGCTGGGGTACGGCGCGCGGCAGCAGCGCATCTGGACGGCCGAGACCGACCACACCAGCGCCATCGGCGAATCCATCGCCAGCGACAAGGAACTCACCAAGTCGCTGCTCCAGAGCTGCGGCGTGCCGGTGCCCGAAGGCCAGGTGGTCGCCAGCCCCGAGGAGGCATGGGAAGCTGCGCAGGACATCGGGCTGCCCGTGGTCGTGAAGCCCTCGGACGCCAATCACGGCCGCGGCGTGTCGCTCGAACTGAGCACCCGCGAAGAGGTCATGGCGGCCTTCGCGGTGGCCGAGCCCGAAGGCAGCGACGTGATGGTCGAACGCTTCGTGCGCGGCAGCGAGCACCGGCTGCTGGTGGTCGGCGGGCAGGTGGTCGCCGCCGCGCGCGGCGAGGTCATCACCGTGACCGGCGACGGCAGCGCCACGGTGGCGCAGCTCATCGACAGCCAGCTCAACAGCGACCCGCGCCGCGGAGCCGAAGAGGAATACCCGCTCGACCTGATCGTGCTGGCGACCGACGCCAAGCTGCAGCTCGAACTCCAGCGCCAGGACCTGACAGGCGACGCAGTGCCGGCCGCGGGCCGCGTGGTCACGATCCAGCGCAACGGCAACCTGGGCGTGGACTGCACCGATCTCGTCCACCCCGAAGTCGCGCACGCCGCCGTGCTGGCCGCGCGCGTGGTCGGCCTGGACATCGCGGGCATCGACCTGGTTGCGCAGGACATCGGCCGCCCGCTGGCCGCCCAGCGCGGCGCCATCGTCGAAGTCAACGCAGGCCCGGGCCTGCTGATGCACCTGAAGCCGGCCGTGGGATCGCCGCGCCCGGTCGGTCGCGCCATCTGCGACCACCTGTTTCCCGAGCCCGAGGCGGGCGAACTCGCCGGCCGGATTCCGGTCATCGGCGTGGCCGGCACGCGCGACACCGCCGTGCTCGCGCGCCTGGTGGCGTGGCTGATCGGCCTGGGCGGCCGCCACACCGGCCTGGCCTGCCGCGACGGGCTGTTCCTCGAGCGACGCCGGGTCGATGCACGCGACAGCGCCCATTGGGAGGCCGCCCACCGTCTGCTGGTCAACCGCGCCGTACAGGCCGTGGTCATCGAGAACGGTGCCGACACCATCCTGCGCAGCGGCCTGGCGTACGACCGCTGCACCGTGGGCATCGTGACCGACCTGGAGGGTGCCGAGACGCTCGCCGAATTCGACATCACCGAGAGCGACCAGATGGTGAAGGTGCTGCGCACGCAGGTCGACGTGGTGCTGGCCGAGGGCACGGCCGTGCTCAACGCGGCCGACCCGCGCGTGGCCGGCCTCGCGCCGCTGTGCGACGGCGGCGTGATCCTGTATGCGTCGGACCCGAAGGCCGCTGCGCTGACCGAACACCAGGCGGCCGGCGGCAAGGCCGTGCTGGTACGGCAGGACCGCGTGGTGCTGGCCAACGGCACCAGCGAGTCCTTCCTGCCGGGCCTGGGCCGCCTCACGGCCTGGCGCGCCACGCATTCAGGGGTGACCGTCGACGTGCTGCTGGCCGCCGTGGCCGCCGGTTGGGCATTGAACATTCCATTGAACCTGATCGGCGCCGGCGCGGAGGCTTTCGAGGCCGACCTGCAGGCAGCACTGGCTTCGCTGCAGCTCTCGCAAAGCGCGACGTCTTCTTCTTCACAACAACAACTCGCCTGAGCGCCGCGCCATGGAAGTCACCCGCATTCGCGCCCTGCGCGGCCCCAACCTCTGGAGCCGGCACACGGCCATCGAAGCCATCGTCACCTGCACCGGCGCCGAAAGCGCCGTCGAGCAGCTGCCCGGTTTCGAGACGCGCCTGCGCGCGCTGTTTCCCACCATCGGCGAGTTGCACCCCATGGTGCTCGGCCAGCCGTTGTCGCTGGCGCACGTGCTGGAGAACGCTGCGCTCGCGCTGCAATCCCAGGCTGGCTGCCAGGTGGTGTTCGGCCACACCACACGCACGGTGGAAGCCGACGTGTACCAAGTGGCGGTGCAGTACAGCGAAGAGGCGGTCGGCCGCCGCGCGGTCGAGCTGGCCGATGCGCTCATCCATGCCGCGCTGAGCGAAGACGGCAGCTTCGACGCGCTCGGCGCCATTGCCGAGCTGCGCGACCTGGACGAGTCCGAGCGCCTCGGGCCGAGCACCGGCGCCATCGTCGACGCCGGCGTCGCGCGCGGCATTCCGTACCGCCGCCTCACGCGAGGCAGCCTCGTGCAGTTCGGCTGGGGCGCCAAGCAGCGGCGCATCCAGGCCGCCGAGATCGACAGCACCAGCGGCGTGGCGGAGTCGATTGCGCAGGACAAGGAACTGACCAAGCAGTTGCTCAACGCAGCCGGCGTGCCGGTGCCGCTGGGCCGCCCCGTGACCAGCGCCGACGACGGCTGGGCCGCGGCGCAGGAGATCGGCCTGCCGGTGGTGGTCAAGCCGCAGGACGGCAACCAGGGCAAGGGCGTGACGGTGAACATCGCCTCGCGCGAACAGCTGGCGGCCGCCTTCGAATCGGCCGCGGCGTACGGCGAAGTGATGGTCGAGAAATTCCTGCCCGGCTTCGACTACCGCTTGCTGGTGGTCGGCGACCGGCTGGTGGCCGCCGCCCGGCGCGACCCGCCGCAGGTCATCGGCGACGGCCGCGCCACGGTGCGCCAGCTGGTGGACACCGTCAACCTCGACCCACGCCGCGGCGAAGGCCATGCCACGTCGCTGACCAAGATCCGCCTGGACGACATCGCAGTCGGCCGGCTCGACGCGCAGGGCCTCACGCCCGACAGCGTGCCTGCGCTCGGGCAGCGTGTGGTGCTGCGCAACAACGCCAACCTGTCGACCGGCGGCAGCGCCACCGACGTGACCGACACCGTGCATCCCGAAGTGGCCGCACGCGCCGTCGATGCGGCGCAGATGGTCGGCCTGCACATCTGCGGCGTCGACATGGTCTGCGAGAACGTGCTGCGTCCGCTGGAAGAGCAGCATGGCGGCGTGGTCGAAGTCAACGCCGCGCCCGGCCTTCGCATGCACATCTCGCCTTCGTTCGGCCGCGGCCGCGCGGTGGGCGAAGCAGTCATGGACACGCTGTACGCGCCGGGCGACGACGGCCGCATTCCGGTGGTTGCCGTCACCGGCACCAACGGCAAGACGACCACGGCGCGGCTCGTCAACCACATCCTGGCGTCCAGTGGCCTGCGCACCGGCATGACCAACACCGACGGCGTGTGGGTCGACGGCCGGCAGATCGACAGCGGCGATTGCAGCGGTCCCAAGAGCGCGCGCAACGTGCTGCTGCATCCCGAGGTGGATGCGGCCGTGTTCGAAGTCGCCCGCGGCGGTGTGCTGCGCGAAGGCCTGGGCTTCGACCGCTGCCAGGTGGCGGTGGTCACCAACATCGGCAGCGGCGACCATTTGGGTTTGAACTACATCACCACGGTCGAAGACCTGGCCGTGCTCAAGCGCGTGATCGTGCGCAACGTGGCGCCCGACGGCGTGGCGGTGCTGAACGCGGCCGACCCGAACGTGGCCGCCATGGCCGCCAGCTGCCCGGGCGGCATCATCTTCTTCACCGCCGACCGCCAGCATTCGGTCATGGCCACGCACCGTGCACAGGGCAAGCGCACCGTGTACGTCGACCAGGACACGCTGATCGCGGCCGAGGGCTCGTGGCGCGAGCGCATCCCGTTGCGCGACGTGCCGATCACCCGCAACGGCACGCTGCCGTTCCAGGTCGAGAACGTGATGGCTTCCGTGGCTGCGGCCTGGGCGGTCGGGCTCGATTGGGACACCATCCGCAGCGGGCTGGCCAGCTTCAAGAACGACGCGGCGGGCGTGCCCGGTCGCTTCAACATGATGGAGTACCGCGGCGCCACCGTGATCGCCGACTACGGCCACAACACCGACGCCATGAAGGCGCTGGTGGCTGCGGTCGACACCCTGCCGGCGCGCACCCGCTCGGTGGTCATCAGCGGCGCGGGCGACCGGCGCGACAGCGACATCCGCGACCAGACGCAGATCCTCGGCGAAGCTTTCGACGACGTGCTGCTCTACCAGGACGCAGCGCAGCGCGGCCGCGCCGATGGCGAGGTGATGGCACTGCTGCGCCAGGGACTGCAGGGGGCGCGGCGCACGCGCCACATCGAGGAAATCCGGGGCGAATTCATCGCCATCGATGCGGCACTGGCGCGGCTGCAGCCCGGCGACCTGTCGCTCATTCTGGTCGACCAGGTCGAAGAAGCGCTTGCACATCTGGCACGGCGAATCGCCGAAGGCTGAGAATTTCCCCAGGGGCGCTGCCGGACATGTCCCACACCGGGCACTGCTCCGCGGCGGGCGATTCAGGCGGTCGTCCCACAGGGGGCGGTCGATCTCGCGTTTCACACTGTGCCCCCGGCAGTGCACGAGCCTCTGTTCCAGCAGCGGCCCGTGACACGCCTCCACAACAGGAGAGATCCCATGATTCGAGCACTTCGCCCTTCCTATTTCATCGCAGCCGTCCTGATGGCGGCTGGCGGACTGGCCAGCGCCCAGAGCACGCCCACAGCGCCACCACCAGGCTCCAGCGCCCTGGCGCAGAAAGAGCGTGCCGTATGCGATGGCGTGCAGCAGGACCGTGCAGCCTGCCTGCGCGAAGCTGGCGCTGCCCAGGAAGAAGCCCGTCGCTCCGGCCTGACCAGCGCAGCGCCGAGTACCTACGACCGCAACGCCCTCGCGCGCTGCGACAACCAACCCGTGGCCGACCGTGCGGACTGCGAGGCACGTATCACCGGTGCAGGCGCAGGCAGCACGTCCAAGGACGGCAGCGTGATGGGCGGCGGCGTGATTCGCGAAACCGTCACCCCGATTCCCGCACCGCGTCCCTGACAGCAGGCAGGCAGGCGGCAACTTCAACGTCGCGCAAGAAACAAGGACCCGACCATGGATTTGCAACTCGAAGGCCACCACGTGCTCATCACCGGTGGCAGCAAGGGCATCGGCCTGGCGTGCGCCGCGGTATTTCTCCAGGAGGGCGCCCGTGTGAGCCTGGTGTCGCGCGATGCGCGCACCTTGCGCCAAGCCGCCGAAACCCTGGCGCGCGCGCCCGGTGTCGACCCGACGCGCATCGCCGTACACATGGCGGACCTGAAGCAGCCAGCCGCCGCGCTGGCCGCGCTCGACGCAGCCGAACAGGCCTTCGGCCCGGTCGACGTGCTGGTGAATTCGGCAGGTGCTGCACGCCGCACCGCGCCGGCAGCGCTGGACGCCGACGCTTGGCACGACGCCATGGACGCCAAGTACTTCACCTACATCCACATGCTCGACCCGGTGGTCAAGCGCATGGGTGCGCGCGGGCGGGGCGCTGTGGTCAACGTGGTGGGCGCCGGTGGCAAGGTGGCCAGCCCGATCCACATGCCCGGCGGCGCGGCCAACGCCGCGCTGATGCTGGTGAGCGCCGGCATGGCCGCGGCCTACGGCCCGCGGGGCGTTCGCGTGAATGCGGTCAACCCGGGTCTCACGCTGACCACACGGTTGCAGGAAGGCATGGCCGCCGACGCGGCGCTGCAGGGCATCGACACCGCCGAGGCACTGGAGCGGGCGACGGCACGGCTGCCGCTCGGACGCATCGCCGATCCGGAGGAGATCGCCAACGCGGTGGTGTTTCTGGCATCGTCCCGGGCGAGCTACATCACGGGCGCCATCCTGGCGATGGACGGCGCCGTTACCCCTATGATTTGAGGACATGCAGCTCCACAACTACTTTCGCAGTTCGGCGTCCTACCGCGTTCGCATCGCGCTGGCTTACAAAGGCCTGCCCTACGACTACCGGCCCGTGCACCTGGTGCGCGATGGCGGCGCGCAGCACAGTCCCGTCTACAAGGCGCTCAATCCGGAGGCGCTGGTGCCGGCGCTGGAAGACGAGGGCGCGGTCATCACGCAGTCGCTGGCCATGCTGGAGTACCTGGAAGAGCGCCATCCGACGCCCGCGCTGCTGCCCACGGCGCCTGCCGACCGGGCCTGGGTGCGGGCGCTCGCCGACCTGATCGCCTGCGAGATCCACCCCATCAACAACCTGCGCGTCCTGAAGTACCTGGAACAGACGCTGGGCGTGACGCCCGAGCAGAAGATGGCCTGGATCCATCACTGGATGCTGCTGGGTTTTGCGTCGCTGGAGGCGCACCTGGCGCGCGACTCTCGCACCGGCCTGTGCTGCCTGGGCGACACGCCGAGCTTCGCCGACCTGTGCCTGGTGCCGCAGGTTTTCAACGCGCGGCGCTTCAACGTGCCGCTGGGCGACTTCCCGACCGTGGTTCGCATCGACGCGCACCTGCAGCAGCTCGACGCCTTCCGTGCCGCCGCGCCGGGCGCTCAACCCGACGCCGAATAGGCTATCGCAACCCGCCTACATTGCCCTTCCTTAGAGACGGGTAAAATGCGGTCATGCCCCGCTGGCTCATCGCCTCCATCCTTGCCATCATGCTGTCCTGCTACAGCTTTGGCGCGCTCGCACAAACGGTGCCGGGCGTGCATGGCCATGGCGTCCAGCAGGATACGGCGCAGATGCAACTGAAGGCTGTCATCTCGTCCAGCGACGACGACGAACCCCAGCCCTTGAGCGACAAGATCGACGTGGCCACCGCCGCCCATGGCGAAACCGGCTACGACCATGCCGAGGCCTTCGACGGCCTGCAGCGCCTGCGTGGACCGCAGCGACTGTCGGAACCGCCTGCCAAGGCGTTGCCGACAGTCGCGCCCACGCCGCTGCTCGAGCGGCCCAAGCGCCCTCCCCGCCCCGCGCTCTTCAGCGCGTAGGCGTCCCGCGACGCGGCCCGCACGGACACCGGTTCTTCCGGTCGTTTCCTGCCACTGCTGCGTCAACGGCTCCCACGACAGGCATCGGCGGCATCGCCGCCACCGCTCCGGTCCAAGTACCGAGTCATCCGCTTTTTCAGCGTTTTTCCAGAGGAATCTCATGAACAATTCACAACCGATCTACACCGGATTCGATACCCCGATCGCATCCGCCGAGGAACGCAACCGCGTTCTTCGCAACACTTACTGGCTGCTTGCGCTGTCCATGATCCCCACCGTCCTGGGGGCCTGGGTCGGGGTGGCGACGGGCATCACGCGCGCCATGTCGCCGGGCATCGGCCTGGTCGTCTTCCTGGTTGGCGCCTTCGGCTTCATGTACGCCATCGAGAAGACCAAGGAGTCGGCTGCCGGCGTGCCGGTGCTGCTGGCCTTCACGTTCTTCATGGGCGTGATGCTGTCGCGGCTGGTCGGAACGGTGCTCGGCCTGTCCAACGGCGCGAGCCTGATCATGACGGCCTTCGCCGGCACGGGCGCGATCTTCCTGGGCATGGCGTCGCTGTCGTCCATCATCAAGCGCGACCTGACGTCGATGGGCAAGTTCCTGTTCATCGGCGCCATCCTGCTGCTGGTGGCCGGCGTGGCCAACTTCTTCATCCAGTCCAGCGCCCTGATGATGACGCTGTCGGTGGCTGCCATCGGCATCTTCTCGGCCTTCATCCTGCACGATCTCAAGCGCGTGAAGGACGGCCATGAAACCAACTACATCACCGCCACCCTGGGCGTGTACCTCAGCCTCTACAACGTGTTCCAGTCGCTGCTCGCGCTGCTCGGCATTGCCGGCGGCCGCGACGAGTGAACGCACGGGCACACAACAGAAAGAACCATCCATGCGACTCACCACCAAAGGCCGCTTTGCGGTCACTGCCATGATCGACGTGGCGCTGCACGGGCGTTCGGGCCCGGTCACCCTCTCGGCGATCAGCCAGCGTCAACACATTTCGATGTCCTATCTGGAGCAGCTCTTCGGCAAGCTGCGACGCCACAAGCTGGTCGAATCGACCCGTGGCCCGGGCGGCGGCTATTCGCTCGCGCGCAAGACCGAGGCCATTTCGGTGGCCGACATCGTGCTGTCGATCGAAGATCCGGTCGACGAAGCCGCCCGCCAGCAGAGCGCCGACGAGGCCGCGCCCGCGGGCCGCTATGCGACCGAAGAGCTCTGGGCCTCGGTCAACCTGCGCGCTGTCGAGTTTCTCGACTCGGTCACGCTCAAGAGCCTGGTCGACGACCAGATCGCCAAGGGCGTGCAGGTCGAAACCAAGCCAGCGCCGCGCCGCCTGTTCAATCGCCCGGCGCCCAAGCCGATGCGCGTGAACGCACCGAATTCGGTGTTCGCACTGGGCATGCACGCGCTGGTCAAGCGCTGACCTGCCCCTGCACGGCGCCAGTCACGCTCACTTGGCCAGGTGGCGTGCCTGGTCGTAGGAAGGCTGGGGCGGCATATTCACCAGGTGCCGCGTGTCGGCCCAGTCGAGGATCTCGATGCCCGCCGGGTTGGCCGGATCGGCGATGCGGATGCGGTTGAACCCCGCATTCGGGATGTCGCTGCGACGTGGCCCGTGCAGGCCCAGGCCATGCACGGTGCGCCACACCATGTCGAGCGCGCCGCCGTGCGTGACGACCATCACCTTGCGCCCGGCCTGTGCCGTGGCGATGCGGCCCAGTTCTTCGAGGATGCGCGTGTGGAACTGGCGGGTCGACTCGCCTTGGGGCATCCCCTTGTCTTCGTGAAATTCGAGCCAGTCCTCCCAGGCGCGTGGGTGAAGCGCCTGGATTTCCTCGGCGCGCATACCTTCGACCACCCCGAAGTTCTGTTCGCGCAGCGCGGCCTGCGTGATGGGCGTGAGCGAGAGTTGCTGGGCGGCAGGCGCGGCCGTCTGCTGGGTGCGCAGCAGGTCGCTGCAGAACAGCACGTCGACGGCCTCGCCGGCCATGCGCAGGCCGAGCCGGCGAGCCTGTTCGTGGCCGGTGTCGTTCAGAGGCACGTCGATATGGCCCTGGAAGCGCAGTTCGCGGTTCCAGTCGGTCTCGCCGTGGCGAATCAGGATGAGGTCGGTGGATGTGGGCATGGATGCCCGCCATTGTCCGCGCTCCGGGCAGGCCGCGAGCGATGTCCCGTTGCCCCGGCCGGACACCCGTCGCAACATTCACGCAGAATCGGCGGATGACCCGCTCCCCTGTTGTTCCTCGCCTCCTCCTCCTTCCCGGCCTTGCGTGCGACACCCGCCTCTGGCAGGCCCAGTTGGACGCGCTGCCCGCCGATCTGCACCCGAAGGTCACCGACGTCCACACGCGCGCCAGCCGCATCGAGGACATGGCCGCCACCCTGCTCGCCGAAAACGACGGCCCGCTCATCCTCTGCGGCGCCTCGATGGGCGGGATGGTCGCCATGGAGGCCGCCCGCCAGGCACCATCGCGCATCGCAGGGCTGGCGCTGCTGGGCACCAACGCGCAACCGGAGACCGAGGCGCTGTACAAGCTGCGCGAATCGGCCATCGAGATCTTCGAGCGTGGCGAGGCGCGTGGACTCATCGAGCTCAACGCCGGCTTTGCCTTTCACCCGGCACAGGCAGCGGACCCGGTGCTGGTCAAGACCTACGTCGACATGGTGCTCGATGCTGGCGTGGAATCGCTGGTGCGGCAGAACCGTGCCGTGATGGTCCGCCCCGATGCGCGCACGCACCTTCCCGCCCTTCGCTGCCCCGTGCTCGTGATGTGCGGCGACACCGACCGCATCGCGCCACCGGAGGCCTCGAGCGAGCTGGCGGCGCTCATACCCGACGCCGAGCTGGTGTGGGTGAGCGACTGCGGCCACATGCTGACCATGGAAAAACCAGCGTTCGTCAACGCCAAGCTCACCGACTGGCTGATCCGCTTACGGACCCGGGCAGCCTGACGATTCACCCCTCGCCGAACGAAGGCCAGCCTCAGCCAGCCATCACCGCGATGCCTTCGCGCTCGAGCGTCGAGCGGATGCGCCGCGCAAAGGCCAGCGCATGCGCGCCGTCGCCATGCAAGCAGACCGACTGCGCAT
>Ga0247813_10002812_pt1 | contig 11599 bp, 7 predicted proteins | sample UWRJL169409C1_FD_180719 | JGI IMG/M metagenome (GOLD analysis project Ga0247813, IMG submission 180719) | Plant litter microbial communities from Arlington Agricultural Research Station in Wisconsin, United States - UWRJ-L169-409C-1 | ecosystem: Environmental > Terrestrial > Plant litter >... | reverse complement strand
GTTGGCGGGGCGATCGTAGATATCATTGGGCGTGCCCATCTGCTGCAGCGTGCCTTCGTTCATGACGGCGATCGTCGTTGCCAGCGTCATGGCTTCCCACTGGTCGTGGGTAACGAAGACGATCGTCGTCTTGAATTCCTTGTGCAGCCGTTTCAGTTCGGCGCGCATTTCGAGCCGCAGCCGCGCGTCCAGATTGGACAGTGGCTCATCGAGCAAGAGCACGCCGGGATTGACGGCGAGCATGCGCGCCAGCGCGACGCGCTGCTGCTGCCCGCCCGAAAGCTGCGACGGATAGCGGTCGCGGTACTTGGCGATATCGAGCGTTTGCATGACACGCTCGACGCGCGCCTCGCGTTCCGCCTTCGGCAGCTTGCGCAGCCGCAGTCCGAAATCGGTGTTGCGCTCGATCGTCAGGTGCGGCCAGAGGGCATAGCTTTGGAAGACAAGGCCCATCTCACGTTTCTCCGGCGGGACGAAGATTCCGTCCGCCACAGAGTCGATGATCCTGTCCCCCACCCGGATTTCGCCGCCCGAAAGGTTTTCGAGGCCGGCGATCATACGCAACGTCGTGGTCTTGCCGCAGCCGGACGGACCCAGCAGGCACATGAACTCGCCGTCGCGAATTTCGAGGTCGAGGTCGGAAACCGCGTTGGCGGAATTTACACCGTAGTTTTTCTGCGCTCCGCGCAGGTTGATGGTAGGCATCAGCTTCCAAGTCCTTCTGCAAGATTCGTGCGGGTCAGCTTCTGGGCCAGCAGCGTGCCGAAATAGGCGATGGCGGCGATGATCAGCACCACGGCATTGGCGGCCTGCGTGTAGTGGTAATCGACCAGTCGCAGGGAATAGGTGGTCAGCACGTCGGTGCTCGGTACAGCCAGGATCACGAAGAGACTGAGCCCCTTGATCCCCGAGATGAATGGCAGCAGCACGCCCGTCACCAACGATCCCTTCTGGATCGGGATGACGATCAAGATCATGCGGCGCAACCAGCCGGCGCCAGCGATCTGGGCGGCCTCTTCGGGGTCCTTGCCGAGCTGGGTCATAGCCGAGATGCCGGCGCGCGAGGCGTAAGGCATCTGGTCGGCGATCAGCGCCAGAATAAGGATGGTCACAGTGCCATAGAGCGCGGGCATCGGGCCACGTGGAACCGCAAATAGCGAAAGATAGGCGGCCGCAAACGCAATTCCGGGAACCAGGTAGGGCAGGAAGGTTACCTGGCGCAGATAGACCGACAAGGCGCGGACGGGTGTCCGGATGACGACATAGCCGACGAGCAGACCGAGGATGCCGGAGACCAGCGAGGCAAAGCCGACGATCATCATCGTGTTCTTGGCCGCAGCCCAGAGCTCGGGGCTGAGCAGGATACCCGTCTGCAATGCCACCGTATGAAGGTCGGTACCGATCCAGTAGTCGAGCGTGAAATTGTCGAACGTGAACTTGGCCGGCATTTTCATGACGGTCGAGAGCGCAAGCGTCAGCAGAGGCATGGCAACGCTGAGGATGAAGATCGTCGCAGCAAACCCGGTCGCCGGAAGGCGCATCTTACCCAGACGGCTCTGCCGGTTCATCGATCCCTTGGAGCCAATGGTGACGAAGCGGCGTGCTTCCCGGACCAGCCGGGCGTCGATCATCAGCGTGATGATACCGATCAGCATGATCGCTGCGGCGACGACCCCGGCAACGCCGGTCTGACGGGACGCGATGCTGCGGAACAGCGAGGTCGAGAGAACTTCGAACTTGACTGGGAGGCCGAGCACGTAGGGAACGCCGAATTCGCCCAGGCACTTTGCGAAAATCAGCACCATCGAAGACATCAGCGCCGGGCGCATCAGCGGCAGGATGATCTGGATTGCGACCTGGTAGCGGTGAGCGCCGAGGATACGGGCGGAATCTTCCAACTGTGAATCGAAGCGGCGAAGCGCCGACCCGAACAGCAGAATGACGAAAGGTGTGTAGTGAAGCGCCAGAATAATCGTAATGGGGAAGCGGCCATAGGCGACCCAATCCGGTGGCGTCAGGCCCATGGCTTCGAACCAGCCGGGTTGGCCGCCAATCGTGCGGTTCTTGAACAGTGTCGTCCAGGCCAGCGCAAACGTCCAGGCGGGCAGCATGTAGGGCACGATCAGCGCGGTGGCAAACCAGCGGCGGCCAAACATGTCGGTCCGGCTGATCAGCCAAGCCAAAACGGTGCCGATCACCAGCGACAACGAGATGGCGCCGAGTGCGACGGTGAGAGTGTTGAACAGTGGACGCCAGAAGAGGTCGGTCGCAACCGGCGAGAAGAACGCCCGATCCATATAGTAAAGCGTAAGATCACCGACATCCTTACCAAGACGCCGTTCATGTCCGAATTGCACACGCACCGCGTCGAGGACGATCGAGATGATCGGAACAACGATCAGATAGGTAAAGATCAAAGCCGCCAGGATGCCGACGAGCGTCGTCGGTTCTCGAAGTGCGACTTTGAGACGGTATCGCCAGGCCTGCCATGCCGAAGGCGCAGCCACCGGCTTTCGAACCAGAGCATCCACCTTCGCCGATTCACTTAGAAGTGCCATTCCATCTCCCCGTAACCACAGCATTGCCCCTGCACTCCTGCAGATACCTGCGAACGCGTTGCGCCATGCCACAGCGGGCTGGCATGATGCGCTCGGGCGCGGGCAATGGTTTCAATCCTCCAGCACCAGGCCTCCCGACCTGCTTAACGTCGGTGATAATGCCCCTCCGGAGGCATCTTTATCTTTAGAAAATGGAACAAAAATTCCGTTTCATCGATCACCGTAGAATACATGATCTATCGGCTGGGCCGTTTTGTCAACGGCAAAAATGCACACGCGGTCATTAACTTATAGTATTGATTTTGCAACGTTATTTTTCACGAACGGGACAAAATTCGACGCCCCATGTGAACGCGTGCCTCTTCTCCCAGATCTTGTGGAACTCATACGACCACATGTTCGCGTTCAAGGTCGGCTTAGCCCGCATTGTCTTCGCCCGCATTCGGTATGAGGACACATTTTTAGGTTGGAAAAGCCTGTGCGATGTGGCCTGTAATATCAGGCATTTGATTTGCATCGGGGACGTGAATGGGAAGAGGCTTCGTAACGGCGGAAGAGGTGGCCAAGAAGGCGGGCGTTTCGCGCTCTGCCGTTTCGCGCACGTTCACTCCCGGCGGTAGTGTGTCGAAAGTGGTTCGGCGCAAGGTGATGAAAGCCGCCCAGGACCTCGGCTACCGCGTCAATCGCCTGGCGCAGGGACTTAACAATGATCGTTCGAACCTGATTGGCGTTGTTGGAGCAAATCTTGCATCTCCGTTCATTTCCAAGCAGCTTGATCTGCTGAGCATCGGCCTGCTGCGGCGCGGACTGCAATGTCTCTTGCTGAATGCAGCCGACGCTCGAAAGGATATCGCGCCGCTGATCGAATTGCTGTTCGAGTTCCGTGCGCAGGCAATCGTCGTCCTTTCCGGCGAACCACCGGCATCGATTATCGATGAGTGCATGGCCAATGGCGTCAGGCTCATCCTGATCAATCAGAAGCTTGATCGCACGGACACGAACATGGTGCTGAGCGACGATTCCCATGGTGCTGATCTCGCCGCGATGCGGCTGATCGAGGCCAAGTGCCGAAAAGTTGCAGTGATATCAAGCGGCAGCAGAACCCCGTCACAGATGCGGCGCGCCAGCGCGTTCAGCCAGCGCATGGCCATTGAAGGTGTCGAGGTCGTTTCATGGGCCGATGGCCCGACCAGCTATGAAAGTGGCTATCAGGCAGGGTGCGAGCTGTTGGGCGACAAGGCGATTGACGGCGCATTCTGCGTGACGGATCTGCTTGCGCTGGGGTTTATGGACGCTGCCCGGCTGGAGATGGGCTGCCGCGTGCCGGAAGACCTGTCGATCGTCGGCTTTGACGACATCCCCCAGGCCGGCTGGAAAAGCTATCAGCTGACAACTGTCGGACAGTCTTTCGATGCGTTGACCGAGAAAGTCTTGACGGCGCTGGCAAGCGACGATCCGGAAACCCGGCTGCAAATCGTACCCGTTGCCTTGGTCGAACGTGTCACTGCCCGTTAGATCGCCTGCTTGATCCGGCTTTCGCTGAGAAGGCCGCTCTGGTCGAGGATCGGATGGGCGACGGAAGCGATATGGGCGTTGATCCGCTTCAGGTCGCGCAGCATGTCGAGATGTACGGAACTCGTCTGAATGCTGTCGGCCCTGCCGTCGCGAAGGCGCTGCAGGTGCCGCTCGGCCGATTGCTTTTCCAGCCGGCGCACGTCTTCCTTCACTTCGACCAGCCGGCGGGCAAGGTCGGCGTTCTGGGTCGCGAAAACCGTTTGCGCCATGCGGATATTGTCGAGCGTGATCGTGAAAATGTGTTCAAGTTCTGTTTTGCCATCGTCGGAGAATTGCAGGCCGAGATTGATCTTCTTGGCAATTTCCGGGCGAATACCCTTCTCGATGATGTCGCCGATATGCTCGAGATTGATGGCATATTCGACGATATCCATGGCGCGGCGACGGTCCTTTCCGCTCAGTCCATCCTGGCCAACCTTGGAAACGTAGACCTTGATCCCGTGCTGGATACGGTCAACCCGTCCCTCCAGTGCGCTGATGTTGGTGAGCTTGGACAGGTCGTTATGTCGCATAGCCTCCCCGGCTTGCACCAGCATTCGCTCGATCAGGTCACCTACCATCATGGCTTCGCGGCTCGCCCCGGCTAGGGCCGCGACTGGGCGGTTGAGGTCATGGTTGTCAAGATAACTGCGATCGGCTTCGTTTTCCGTTTGCTCCGGAAGAAGGGCCGTGGTTACGCGCAGGAGCAGCGGCGATAGCGGCCACGCGATAACGGCAACGGCGAGATTGAAAAGAAGATGTGCATCCACAGCGAAATTGGTGTGCGAGAATGGCGACATCTCCAGTAACTCGGCCCCATATCCGGCAAGCGGAAGGGTCGCAGTACCGCCGATCGCCCGCACGATGAGGTTGCCGAGAGTGACGCGACGGGCAGCGACCGGCGCTTTCAACGTTGCCAACACAGGCGGGATGGCGCCTCCAAGATTGGCGCCGAGAACCAGCACGATGACCAGGCTCGTGTCGATGTTGCCGTTTGCCGCGAGCGACAGGATGAGAACAACAATGGCAAGGCTTGAGGACGCGAGCACAGCGAGCACTGCCGAGAAGATCAGCGCAACCGGCCAGGCATTGCCGAGCATGGTGATGAAGAGGCTGAGTGCCGGGGACTGGCGTATGGGATCAGTTGCAGCGGAAAGCAGGTGCAGTGAAAGCAACATAAGGCCGACGCCGACAAGTGCGGCACCCGCCCCCTGCCGTGGCGCCGACTTGGTGCGAGAAAGAATGACACCGGCAAGGATTAGCATCGGCGAAAGCCAGCCGAGGCCTAGGGCAACGATCCATGCCGTCGTTGCGGTGCCGACATTGGCACCAAGCAGCACGATCTGCGCCATGGCAGGCATGATCAGATCTTTCTCGACGAACGACGCCACCATCAGGGCTGTCGCCGTAGAACTTTGCAAAGCGACTGTCGCGATGAAACCGGCAATGAACGAGCGGAGCCCGCCATGGGTGCCGGCAGCGAGGCCGATACGCAGTTTGGCGCCGAAGGCGCGGGTCGTACCGTCCTTGATCTGGCCGAGCCCAAACAGGAGCAGCGCGACGGCGCCAAAGAGATTGATACTGATAATGAGCGATTCCATCAGATCACCTCGCTTATCGCCGGGTAGTTGCGGGCCGGCAAGTTATGGGCGATTTCGCCTACCGGGAGCAGATCCGCGATCATGTCGCCAGCAACGCGTGTTGCGGAGCAAATTCGACGGTTACCGTGGCCGACCCTGCTTCTGCGCGGTCGAGAAAAATGCCGAGCGCACCGAGGAAAATACCAAGGAAGCTAACAAGCGAGCCGTCGTGGTTGTCCGGTTCGCGTCCGAAACGCTCCGCCAGTGCCCGGTAGAGGATGAGCCTTTCAGGCTCGATATGCGGCAGTGCCAGCCATGCCCCCTGACGTAGACAGTACCAGTCGGCGATCAGCTCCGACATTGGTAGAATGGCCGACAGAGTGCCGCCGGATGGTCGCCCGTTTTGGCTGTCGAGCAAGCCAAGAACAGCGGCTACCCGTTGATCCTGGATCGCCGTCACAATGTCGGCCGGCCAGTCCTTCACGAAATAACGATGCCGCACCAGCGCGCGCTTGTGGCCGCGCAGGAAAGCGCCGTAGTTTCCCGCCGTGAACGCCGGGTCCTGTACCTCCCCAGCAAGCGTGGTCTCCTGCGCATAACCCGTGCAAATGCGGTTGTTGACCGGCAACGTAGACATTTCCACGGTTTCGATTTCGATCGTCTCAGGCGACGGATGAAGGACCTTGAACGCGGGCGGAAAGGCGACAAGCGATGGCACGGCGATATTGGTCAGCGTGCGGTCGCCGCTCCCCCGCTGTGTAGCGCCTTCGACATGCAGATGCCCGCTGAAATGAACGGAAAGCCCTGCCTGCAACAGCGCATCCTCGACCGCCTTACGCGGCGTGCGGCGCACGACATTGGTTTGCCCGAACAGCGTGCTTTCAGCACCTGTCGCACCATCAAAGGGGTCAAGTGCTGGATAGTGAGAGAAGGCAAGCAGCGTCTTGCCAAGCGCCTGCGCCCTGCGGTTGACATCGGCAACCCAGTCGATGATGAAAGGCTTACTGCGTAAAAGTGCGTTCCAGCCGCCCGAGGTGCTGTCGGTGAAGGCCGCTTCTTCTCCGGTCTCGAAGAGGCCATCGAGCGGTTCGAAGATATTGGCGTCGATCATCAGCAGCCAGAGGCCGGGTTCCGGTTCGACGAGATAGGACGCATCCATCAATCGGTAGACATTGCTGCCGTCTGGCGAGCGAACGTCGTAGAGACGATCTTCCGGTGCATCGGAACCGCCGAATGGCGTTTCCCAGTGCAGATAGTCAGGGCGGCGGAAATAGCCGAACGCAGCCATTGGGCTCAGGCCTTCGGGATAACCTTCGCAATACATCCCGTGGTTAAAGACGACATGCTCACCCGTTACGTGGGCATCGCTGGAGACGGAAAGACCCCTGCCGTTTTCCGCCAGGAATTGCTTGGTGTGGTGCCGGCCGCGTGGACCGAAGATGTCGTGGTTGCCCGGCAGCGCATAGAAGGCGGTGCCATAGGTATCGCTATGGTGTTGTAGGATGCGCTTGAGCGTTTCGCTGGTGGTGCGCTGTCCATCGTCGGTATAATCACCAAGCAGCACCACATGGCGGATGCCGCGGCGCTGCACCTCGTCGAGCGCTGAATGCAGCGCACCGGCACTTTCGTTAAAGACGCGGGTGGATTGGCGCGTATCCGACCAGCTGCGCATGGTGATCTGCTGACCATCGATCTCAATGCCGGAAAAACCGAAATCTGCCGCCGTATCATGGAAATGGGCATCAGCGATGACGGCAATGGGCGGAAGACTGCGTGTCAGCATGATGGCTGCTGCTTCCTGCCTTCGATGACGTCAATCCATTCGGAGGCGCGGCGCGCGGCGGCATAGAGCATCGGCTTTGGCGTTTCGAACCATTCATCCGCCCGCAATTCTCGTTTCTCGCGGATCACGGCGACTGCATGATCCAACGTCGGATAAAGATGCGGTTGCTGCTTGTGCAGGAACAGTGCGACCAGCGAGACCGAGCGGCTGCGGCCGCTGCGGCAATTGACGAGCACGTTGCCGCCATCCGCAAAAGGGTAGGTTTCCCGTTTCGGCATCGTCTGCCGCAAGGCGCCATCGAGAATGTAATAGGCGCCGAGCATCATCGTGTCCGGGCTGCCTTCGCCGTCGATTAAGCCAATCTTGTAGTAGCGCACATCGCCATAGCCTGTGGGACGCAGGTCGCCTTCGCTTGCTGCCGCTGGCACAAAATTGATGTCGAGATTGACGGCACAGTTGACCACCGTGGTAATGCCGTGCTGGCGCAGGAGGCCGAGATCGCGGGCACCATCGCTGCCACCGATATAGAGAGCTGCGCCATGCGGGCCGAGGCCTTCGCCAATCAGGCTGATTGCAGGCCGGCTATAGACAGGTCCATCCATTTTCATTCCTCCGCACACACGGGCGCATTCTTTTTGGCTCGCCTTCAGCATTAAGCCAATATTGCCTGCCGCTGATCCTGCGCGTGCGCTATGGCCAGCGGGATATTTGACGCCTTGCTGACGCCCTGCGCGACGCCTGTGGCAGCCGCGAGCACCGGCCCGCCGTCCTTCAGGCTGCCGAGATCCAGGAACGGGCACACGTCGCCGCCGGCCTCGCTGACGAGCAGCAGGCCCGCGAGGCAATCCCACGAGTTCATGTGCAATTCGATGTAACCATCCGAACGGCCATCGGCGACATAGGCGAGCGCCAACGCTCCCGAACCTGCACGGCGGACATTGGTGCCCATATCGAGCAGATTTTTGACGACATCGAGATACGTGGCATTCGGTACACGGGTTGACCATCCCATTTCGATGGAGGCTGCATCGAAGCATTGCGTCTCTGCGACTTTGATCGGCAATCCGTTGCACGTCGCCCCTTCGCCACGGCGGGCAAAATGCAGTTCGTCAACGGCCGGGTTGTAGATCGCGGCGATTTCGGTGCGCCCGTTTTCGACATAGGCGATGGAAATGCAAAAATGCGGAATGCCGCGGGCAAAATTGGCCGTTCCGTCGACGGGATCAACCACCCAGACCCGCTCGGCAATGTCGCCCCCGCCTTCTTCTCCGAAAAAGCCATCATCCGGAAAATGCGCTGAGATCAAGCCTCGAATATGCGCTTCCGAGGCGGCATCCGTCACGGTCAGAAAGTCCTGGGGACCCTTCATCGAGTAGCTGCGTGTCGTTGCGCCCTGAAAGCCTTTCAGGACAAGAGCTCCGGCGGAGCGAATTATGTCGCAGCATAGGTCGGCACGGGCTGCCAAGGTGTCTGGATAGGGCATTGATTCCATTGATCCCAACCGCGTAACGGACATTGAACACGCGTTCATATTGCACACGCGTTCAGTGAGTTCAAGTCTAATTCCCGTAACGGTGCGCGGTTCATGCTGGTGAAGAGCTGCGAGGACCAAAAGGATGCCCAGTAACTCCGCCAGCAGGCCGTGGAGCCCGACCTGCTTCAACCTATTCAACGACCGAGTGAAGGATTCAGCCATCGTCGCCTTGAAGGGATCAAAATCCTAGTGGTCCAGGAAGATGAGATGCGCCATTTCGTATTCGACAGTGTGATACGGATGGGATCGATCTTTGGAGAAAGGCAAATACACAGATGGACAGATGACATCAGGGATTACGCCGTTGCGTGAATATAATTCACAAATTTGGCCAATGGTGATAGGGTTTAGCTGACAGTGACGATTTCCCGCAACGGGGTTTAGATCCGGTGCTCCAATTTCGCAAGATGACCCATGGGTGAATGGCCTGCGCGGGGGGTGATTGAGTTTCACGGAAGCGTCGCAGTTCCTCGGTGCTGATCTCCGCGTCTGGGGATGGCATCGCCCCAGTCGTTCCACGGCAGCATCTCGACCTGTTCAGGCTGGCGGGGTCACGGATCATATTTGAGGCGATGATCATCCTTCGCATCCTTGCAGGTGGCCGTGAACTCGCAATGGACGATTAAGCTATTTCAGAATTTCCTCAAACTTCCGGCATTACGCGCTTCGGAACCCCGAGTTGATCGGTATTAGCATCGGTGACGATTTGGAATACGTCCTCGGCAAGCAGGTTTTGCTCACTCGATTATCGCAACAAAGCAGCAGGCCAATTCGAGGCAAAGCTACTTCGACTATTGAAACAGACGCATGATATTTTGCGGGTCTGCGTTAGCGATATTGAGAGCTTGAAGAGATAGCTCCTTCTGCGTCTGGATTGCCTTCAGGCGCGCTGAAACTTCGTGCATGTCAGCATCCACAAGGTTGCCGATTCCTCTATCGATAGTGCTTTGAAGTTCATTGGTGAAGTCCGTTTGCAATCTTATCCGGTTTTGCATGGCACCAAGTGTTGACGCCCCGGAGATTACGGCCTCTAGCATTTTGTCGAGTCCTCTGAGGTACCGGTCAACGCCGCCGCCGCCCGAAATGTCGATTTCGAGAAAATCGAAATTGGTACTCTGAACCGTGCCGTTCACGTTGGTGAACTTGTAGTATGAATGTGATTCAATTGCCGGGTGCATGACAGTATCGATCGCGAGTGACACGGTGCTGGTGTTCCCGGTGGCGATAAGGCCCGCGCCGGCGAGCTTGTAATTCAACAGCTTGGCCATGTCAGCGGCGTCGCCAACAATCCCATTTCCCCGCCCAAGTGCGGCATCAACGTCCGATCGGGTTATCGTGTAGGGTTGGGGTCCGCTATGGGCGATGTCAAAATCGAAAGAAATCGTATCGGCGACGTCCACCATAAAAGGTTCGCCGAATTCCATGAATCCAGATGCGTACGCGTCGCCAAAGCTTCCCGTCGACGGGTTTTCGAGCCCCATGACTACACCACCGGGGAGTGAGGAGACAAAATTGGATAACTGCACGTTCGTGACCGGTTGACCGGCAACACCTCTGGAACCAATGTTGACCCTGCCCACGTCACTTCCGACGGTACCTCCAGACGACACATACGCTGGCACGCCAGCGTTCGCGAAGGCATAATACAAAATGGTTTGCCAGTCGTCAGGGCCCCCCGTGGCTCCACTAGAGCCGCCGCGGACCGAGTTCACCAAGGCGTAGTCTACATGAACCGTGTAGGTTTGGCCGATGAACGCTCCGTTTGCGTCAAGGGTAATGTCGAACGAAACGCTGTCCCCGGGCGCAAAAGTGACGCTTCCCGGGTAAGCGAACGAGAAGTAGCGATAAGCGCTATCTTGAGGGTAGGTTTCCAGACCGCCAAAATTCATCGACGGCACACCGGGCTTGGCCTCCAGGAGACCGCTCCCCGACGTATTGAACAAGGCAATTTCAGCCAAGTTCACCGCAGCCGTGTTGATGGCAACACTTCCCTCACTGCTACGCACGAACGATGAGACAAGCTTTTGTGTTGTTTGTAACGCGTCATCCATATCAACGATATCGGTGTTTAACCAATTTTCGCCGTTGAAGCTCGCGGAGGTCGCTATGCTTACGACCTGGCCCTTGAGTTGTTCGAGTTCACTTTGAATTTTAGTTCGATCAACGCCGGCCTCTTTGGAGGCGACGAGTTTAGCCTTGAACTCAGAAATGACCTCGATAACCGAGCTCATCGCCACAGATGCGGTGTCGACCTTGGCACTTCCCAAGCTCAATGCGTCCACAATTGCTGATATCGATCGGTTATCAGAGCGCATTGTCGTGGCAATAGACCAGTACGCGGCATTGTCCGCGGCTGAAGTCACGCGCAACCCCGAGGACAGCTGCGTCTGGACCTTGTTCGAGTCGCTTTCAAGTGATCGCAAGATTTTGAGCGCGCTCGTCGCACCCGTATTCGTCAAAATACTTGTCATTAAATTACCGATGTTTTTAAAAAGGATGGCACATCATGCGCAGCGGAATACATCTAAAGATGGCAGTTCGATGGTTTACAATTAGTTAACGCGATTGAAAAATATATGTAATTTAGACT
>Ga0247813_10002811_pt1 | contig 11600 bp, 9 predicted proteins | sample UWRJL169409C1_FD_180719 | JGI IMG/M metagenome (GOLD analysis project Ga0247813, IMG submission 180719) | Plant litter microbial communities from Arlington Agricultural Research Station in Wisconsin, United States - UWRJ-L169-409C-1 | ecosystem: Environmental > Terrestrial > Plant litter >... | reverse complement strand
AGCTCCGCGACTCCGGCGACACCGCCGCCGCCATTCTCGTCTGGGATAAAGTCCTCCCGGCCCTGCGTGACGGCCAGTCCGGCGATGTTGCCGCCAATCTCGCCCGCGCCCTCCTCTCCCTCGGCACACCCGAAGCCCGCGCCCGCGCCATCGCCGTCACCCGCGATCAGTTTATCCCCGCCCCCAAACCCGTCGTCGCGCCTTCCCCGATTTTCGCCAACCAGCAAAACCGCTACTACCAGCAGCCGTGGTATGCCAACATCGGCAACAGCGGGACGCGCATCCAATCCAACGCCTTCGCGCATCTCGACTCCATGGACGACCTCGCCTTCCTCCGCGACCTCCTCGCCGAAAACACCCCGCGCCTCGCCGCGCCCGACGCCGGCTGGGAACCGCGCTGCTACGACCTCGCCCTCAAGATCCGCCTCGGCTCCCCCGACGCCATCCCCACCCTCGTCACCTTCTGGAACGAAGCCCTCGCCGACGCCCAAAAACCCGCGACGCCGTCCGTCGGCCGCATGCCGCGGCAAAACCCCATCGGCAACTTCCTCCCCGCAGCCCTCGACCGCCTCTCCTCCTGGCCCGACCCCCGGCGCCGTCTCGATCCCGTCTTCCGCGCCATCATCGACCTCTACCCCAAAAACCGCGCCCAGCCCAATTACTCGAATAACAACCTCAACCAACTCATCCAAAATCAGTGGATCGAGTTCTCCCTGCGCTTCGCCTGGGCCGACACCGCGCTCGCCCGCAACGACACCGCCGGCTATCGCCAGGCCCTCTTGGACCTCACCGCCACCCTCGCCCAGAAAGACTCCAACCAAATCAACTACCAGGTCGTCACGCAGCTCTTTGACCGGCTCCTCTCCATCGGCGAATTGGCCGAGGCGCGCACCTTCCACGACACCGCCCTGCGCCGCGTGCAACGCCAGCAAGGCTACCGCAGCTCGAACGATCCCCGCACCAAACAACCCCTCGCCGTCCTCGACACCCTCGAAGGCAAAGCCGCTCCCTACACTCCGCTGCTCGCCGCCTGGATCTCCCCCGCCGCCGACGGAAAACCCGAGCTCCGCTGGGAACTCACCCGCAGCTTCGAAGCCGACAAAAACTCCCAGGAAGGCAACGAAGCCAGCCTCCCACCGCGCGTCTTCGGCCGCGCGTTACCCGTCCCGCCCGCCGGCACCTACGACCTCGTCATCGACTGGATCGCTGCCGACAAAGAAGAAACCCTCTCCAGCTTCACCGTGCCCGCCATCGCGGCACGCGGCAGCTTCAAGCTCGGCGACCAACCCGCCGGCAGCCGCTTCCGCGCCACGCTCCGCCCGCAGACCGGCTCCGCCTTCACCCCCGTCGTGCTGAAGCCCCTGCTCTACTCCACGCAACCCAACCTGCTCGCCAACCCCGGCGCCCGCAGCCAGTTCGCCCCGACGCCCGGCGGCACCCTGGAGATTCCTGGCTGGAACCTGCCGATCCCCGCGCTCCCGCTCCCCGACGGCCCCGGCGCGTTCAGCGCGCGCTTCACCTCGCCGCAAGGCAACAACGCCGAGCGACTGACCCGCTCCGCCCCGATCCCGATCAACCCCAAAAGCGCCTACCTCGTGAGCACCTGGGCCTCGGTGACCCCCAACGAATACGCCCAGTTCGGCATCGACTATCTGGACGCCAGCGGAAAGTCGCTGGGCAACTACCGACAGTTGCAAAGCGTCAACGGCATCGACTCCCGCTGGCGGAGACTGGTCTTCATCCTCTCCTCCAACGAACGCCGCAACCTCCCCAACCGCCAAACGATCCCCACCGAAGCCGTGGCGCTACGAGTCTGGATGCACAGCCAAAACGGCCTCTCCCTCTCCGACCTGGCGATCCAGGAAATCCCCGACCCCGCCCCGACAACGCCCCCCGCGCCGAAGTAAACCGCGAGCTTGCGCTCCGAGAAAGTAGCGCAGGCGTCCAAGCCTGCCTCCGAAATAAGGCGCAACCTCCGCCAACCGTAGCGGAACGACGGAGCCGTTTCGTCCGATCTCCGAAAAGTGCCACAGCCATTCCTGTCTATGTTCCGAGGTAGGGCGGGACCGCTGGGCCCGCCGTTCCGATTCTCCGAGGTAAGCCGGGGCCGCTGACCCCGCCACCCCGACGTAGGCCGCGAGCTCGCTCGCGCTCCGATGTGGAGTGCGGCGAGTTCTCGCCGCTATTGACGGCGGAACTCGTCGCGCCGCCTCCGCCCCACCTCGTAACTACGAGCATGAGCGAGTGGTCCGCTGCGTTTTAAAGTTTATCCGCTTAGCCCTTTAAGATTTCGCAGAAGCGCACGCCCCCACGCGCCGGCACTCCGTCATTTTTTTGACCCTCATTTTTTTGACCACTCCGACTCCGTCCCAGCCCCGACTCACCGCCCTCGAACCCCCAGATTTTGTCAAAAAGATGAGAGTCAAAAATATCCAATCCACCGAGCCCCTCGGTCCTCCTCGTAGCCTTGAGCGTGAGCTCAAGGACTCCGCCCTCCGCCCTTGGAGGTTGAACGTTCAACGTTGGATGTTGGGCGTTCACGGAGTTGGGCGTTCACGGCCTCTCCTTTTTAGAATTTAGCCGCTTAGGTATTTAGGATTTAGCGCGGACGACCGGACGGTCGTCCGCACACATAAGCCTCGACGGTTACAAGGAATTCCAAAAGCTCCCGACGACTCGCATATGATTCACAAACACCCCCTGTGATCCCCACGCGAGCCCGGCGAAGTGCCAATTCCCTACAGGTTCCTTATGATTCACCTCGAAGTCCGGCCACTCCCTAAAAAGTCCACTTTTTTCCAGTTTAGCCGGTTTAAGCCCTGCTAAAACCAACTTTTTTCCAGCTATACAACGTTCGGCAATAAAACAATATGAATATAGACTACGAACGCCTCACACGAATACTGATACGCATTTCCGGCCTAATGCTTATACTGAGCACTATTCCCAGTATGCTTACTATGCTGATAAGCGTGCTCGCCCTTGATTCAAATATGGTCGGACAAGTATGGGCCTACTCGACAGGTTCTATTATTAGCATCACCTTCGGCATTCTTTTGTTGGCTAAAAGCCGCCAGATCGCCACCGCATTATCGAAATGAAAACGGAGCCGAACCAGTCGCTATAGACAAGATACCTACGTGTCACGGATTGTGCTGCGCACACTCCGCGCCACGCAGGTATCTGTCTGATCTGACTCGTTCGGCAATAAAATGAGCACCACATACACACGTAAAGAACGCGCTGCGGCTGCTATCTGCTATTTTTTTCCTCTGCATATTTTTCCCGCCTTAATTGTCTGGCTAAAATGGAAAGGCGAGTCCGACTTCGTATGTGCTCATGCTCGGTCCTCGATCAATATTTACGTGACGATGCTGATCGCATTCTTTGCAGTTGTGCTGTTTTGGCCTACTTTAAGCCAAATGCCATATCTAGTTCTAGCAGCAATTTTCTGGACTGTATTTACTTTCGGAGCCTTGGTGGCTTGGCGCGGGCGAACGTTTGACTACCCCATCATACTTCGCTTTATAAAATGAATACCACAGAGCCGAACCAGCGGCTACAGACAATGCGGTTTAAGCTCCCCATTAATTCGATAGCACAGGGTCCGCATGTCTGACCCGGAACGTTCGGCAAAAATGAAACCCTTCTTCGTAGCGCTCATAATCTGGACCGTATCGCTCGCCAAACTCGATGCGGTGGAAGGCAGTATTAAACCGAATGCGGATTGGCAGACAGAGATACTCTCGCTCTTAAAAATTTCGGCAGAAGCCAAGGGCGTAAGCGATCTACTGGGCGATTCGTTACGTATTCGGGATAAATCGTGGACTGGTTTTGTTGTATTTACCTGCGAGGCCGCATCTGATTTACCTAAAAGACTTATGTGGGTTGATGCCGAGGTCACGTTTTCCAATGGATATGTTCGTGAATTTAAGAATATTAGATTCAGCATTATCGGAAAGGGCTCCGAATATGATATTCAAAAAATCCCTTTTAGCGTTAGCGAGCCCGTTACAGTAACCAAGGTCGTATTCAAGAACCCCGCAATCAAATGAAACCACGGAGCCGAACCAGTCGTTACAGACAATTTCGTGCAGTGTCACAGTCGCGGCGGAGCCGCTTTGTGTGCCACCGCACGAAATGTCTGATCTAAAGCGTTAGGCAAAAATATGAAGCAGATCATTGCCGCGCTCGCCCTCTTGATTGTCTGCGCTTGTGACCGACCGGTCTCCCTCAAGAAGACTTTTCTGCCAGAGTATGATTCGCTAACAGCGCGCTATTTTGCCGGATCGGTAGATCAAGCTGAGGGCGCAATGCTCGATCAGCTACAGTTAATCGAACGTGCAGAAACCGAAAAGATGGAAGGGCTAGAGTTCGATAAGCTTAGATTTGTTGCTTATTTGCGCCTAGCGCGGGTTCGATATATATCGGGGAAGAAAGAAGAAGCCGACCAAGACATGGCACGAGCAGTCGCATTTCACCGAGCGTCTTATTCCTATGGGAATGGAAAATCGGATACAGCCCTCAGTGCGGAGCTCACAAAATTGGCTGAAGGGATAGAGAAAGAAAATCCACCGAAATGGAAGAAACAATGAAAACGACGGAGCCCAACCAGTCGTTACAGACAATGACTATGGCTGTCCCAGTCGCGGCGGAGCCGCTTTGTTGGCCAGCCATAGTCATGTCTGACCGATAACGTTGGGCAAAAATGAAACGCATATTCATATTTATAGCGGTCGGATTGATTTTAGGCATATGCGGATTCTTCCTGCTCGCTGGTTACAGTATGCGCGGCGAGCCATTCCAAACCACGATCGGCACAGCTCAGGTCGATTGGCTACCGGCTAGCGCTAAAAATATAAGCCTGATGAAACGGGGCGGATTTGGCGCGATGGAGTGTATTGAATGCATGATGCCCGAAGCGGATTTCGTGACGTTGGCAGAAAAGAAGAAATGGCCGATCAAAGAAGAAAAGGATGTTATTTTGCTTTCACGCATACCCGCACTTTTTAATCCTGATGCACCAGTTATTCGAAGAGCATTTAAGGCAGAGTCTCGTGCACCGAACGGCGAGGATTCAGCGTAGTCTATGATCGCGATTTACAGCGTATGTATTACGACTGGAGTTCCAGATGAAAACCCAAACCACGGAGCCCAACCAGTCGTTACAGACAATGACCACAGCTGTCACGTGTCGTGCTGCGCACGCCCCGCGCCAGCGCACCGCATGTCTGATCTGAATCGTTCGGCAAAAATATGAAATGGACCACGCTAATCTCCATCCTGCTTGTATCTGCCTGCTTCGTTGCAGCAGGACTTTATACTGCGTATAAGAACAAAGCATTACATCGCTTTGGAGCTGCGCTTGTATTCGTAGGCTTCGTGATCGCCGCTCATCTGATTCCGCTTCTGGGATTTCCTTGGCCTCTGTTAGCCACTAAAATCTATCCAGATGGCTGGCAGCATATTTTATCGATTCAGGCAGCAGTGCTTATTGATGTAGCCGAATGGACCCTTGCGACGATTTTATTTATTTGTGCAGCCAATAAAATGAAATTTTGGTTTTTACCTATTGCTGCAGCTTTGGCTGTCACAATAGTTATATTCGGAGTTCCAATGCTAGTGCGTTTAACCGGACTTGGGTTTTACTGGAAATGGTAGCAGAATTAAAAACGGAGCCGAACCAGGCGTTACAGACAATTTCGTGCAGTGTCACAGTCGCGGCGGAGCCGCTTTGTGTGCCACCGCACGAAATGTCTGATCTTGAACGTTGGGCAAAAATAAAATGAAGTATATAATTCTAGCAATTTTGATCGTCACCAGTGCATACGCGGCTGAGTTAAAAACCAAATCGGAGCTCCTTGATGCGATTGTAAAGGCACAAGGCCTATTGGAGTTAGCCGAAAAAATTAAGACATCGAATTTAGAGGAGGCAAAAGAGGCTATGACGCGCAGTTATGATGAATTAGCCGCAAGAATGCCGGACATTCCAAAACAAGTTCTCGATCAAATTCAGACTGCCGGAGAGAAATCACTCAGAGCAATGGATGCTGCTTGGTCGCCGAAAGAATCCCTCGTAGTTTGGAAAGAAGCATACGCTGTCGATTTCACCGAAGACGATTTGAAGCAGATTCTGGCTTACATAGAATCCCCCCTCGGACAGAAAGAATTAGCCGCATCGAAAAGGGCGGTGAATACTTGGAGATCATTCATTCTTCAGAAAAATAAAGAATCAGGAGAAATTGCTATGAAAGAATATGGAGACGCAGTGGCACGAATTTTTGCCGAAAACAAAAAGACGAAATGAAAACCACGGAGCCCAACCAGCGGCTACAGACAATGCGGTTCAAGCTCCCAATGAATTCAATAGGTCCGCATGTCTGACCCAGAACGTTGGGAAAAGAAATGAAACCTGTTCTTCGAGTGCGTATAAAGATGAAGCCCGAATCAGATGGTGGCCGCCACGGGCCATTCAATGAAGGCTATTGGAATATTCTTCTACGGCCTGTATTCGATAATCCTAAAATTGATTGAGGCTCTCTGAGCATAAAAAATGCGCCCAAGAAAGCAGCATCGGCGCTTCCTCTTTTGGCCCTTAAAGCCCCCCGCCTCAGCATGTTTGCCCCGAAATATTAATCAAAATAAAGAAAAATGAAGCTGAGTAAAATAGCATGTTCGTTCATCGGCATGCTAGCTATGGCCGTGGGGGTTTGCGCACGCGACGACAACAGCGGCCCTGAATTCACACCGCGTGCCCAACAGGCAATGGCCCTTGCGCGCCGGATCGCAATGCACCGGCAGAAAACTGTGATCGAGAGCGACGATCTACTGGCCGGAATATGCGTATTAAGAGCAGGATTAGCATTTGACGCACTTAGCCAGTGCAGGATTCCTCCATCAGCGATCCTCGCCGACCTCGGGGCTTCAGATGAATGGATTCAGCCAACTCCCCAGAATAATTTGCCTTACGACGACTCCCTAAAGATCCTTTTAGCACTAGCAGTGAGAGAATCGAAGGGCACAAAGTCCGACTATACAGGAACCGATCACATGTTGATCGCGATGTTTGATCCCCGAGTTAAAAAAGCGCGGGACTATTTCAAAGGCCGTGGCGTCACGCTCCGTGAAATCGAAATCAAGCTGAGCGAAATCAGACAGAAATCGGATCGGCAAGCGGAAGCTCTGCCTTCGACAATACATCAATAATAGCTGATCTAAAGGCATCGGCGAAAAGCCTACCGCAAACAAATGGAATGGCACGAATCCGAACGGGGCAGAAATATATCACCTCCATGACTTCAAGCCCTTGCTTCACGCGGCAGGAATAGAAACCGAGAAATAAAGACATGCTTAAGCGCGAAATCATGACCACGATCACCGACTCGCAGGTCATCACACTCGGTAAGCCCCCATCCAAGTGGACCATCAACTGTCATAAAGGCGTCACCATTACGCCCTCCACGGAAAACAACACGCTCCGATTAAGCATCGCGAACACCTCGGGCGCCAATTGGCATGGTGAACTAATATTCGCCCCCTTCACCGTGACCGAAGGCGACATCTACCATCTTTCCTTTTTCGCACGCGCCCAAAACCCATTTACCTTTAGCGTATGGCTAGGACAGATGGAGTCGCCGCACTCGAGCTTGGTAAGGAAAGAAAACCACTTCGGAGAGAAGACAATGACTCCCGATTGGCAGCTTTTTACACACACCTGGATTGCCATTCGCTCAGAGCCTAAAGCGCGCTTGGACTTCGTTTTGGGTCAAATCGACAATACCGTAGAGATAAAGGATGCAGTCCTCAACAAGGAAGCGGTCTGACGATGTAATGCAGGTAAACACAGGCGTGTCATGCGTGTGCCCTGATTAACCCAAAACCACGAGGAGCAGCCCCACTGGCTGGGCCGCGTCCCGAAGACGCTTTAAGATTACCCGACCGCCTTTTTGAGCTTATCGATCTTCGGACGGATCACCATTTGGCAATACCCGCCGTAGGGGTTCCGGCGGAAATAGTCCTGATGATACGCTTCCGCTTCGTAGAACGTTTCCAGCGGAGCGATTTGCGTGACGATCTTGCCGCCCCAACCCGGATTCGCCCGCGCCAGTGATGCCTCGGCCGCCGCCTTCTGGCCCGCGTCCGTATAAAAAATCACCGAGCGATACTGCGTGCCTTCGTCCGCACCCTGCCGGTTCAACGTGGTCGGGTCATGAATCTTCCAAAAGTAATCCAGCAACGTCTCCAGCGTGGTCTTCGCCGGATCATAATCGATGCGGATCACCTCCGCGTGCCCTGACACCCCCGCGCACACCTGCTCGTAAGTCGGGTTGGGCCGCGCCCCGCCCGCATAACCGCTCACCACGGCCTCGACGCCGGGCAAGAGCTCATAAGCCGCCTCGGTGCACCAGAAACAACCGCCGCCCACGATCAGTGATTTAAGGGATTCCATGCGGCCACGATGCGCGATTTCCCCGCGCACGCCACCGTTTCCCTCGAAAATCACCTCGGATAAAAATCCGTAAAACAACCCGCCGCCCGTCGCCCCCTGCGAACTGCTTCGTATCCTGATGGTCGATACTCCCCGTCAGTTCTCCCGCTCTTCACCCGCCGGCCTTCATCCTATGAAAAACTCCCGCTCCGTGCTGTTGTCCCGCCCCGTGGTGATCGCCGCCCTGATTGTCGGCGTGGCCCTCGCCGCCGCCACCGCCCTCCTCTCCACCGTCTCCACCCGCGGCATCGCCGACGCCGGCATCCGCGTCGCCCGCACCCAGACCACCTTGCTGGAAATCAACCAGCTCCTCGCCTCGCTCATCGACACCGAAACCGGCCAGCGCGGCTACATCCTCACCGGGCTCGACAGCTACCTCGAACCTTACACCCGCGCCGCCGGCGGCCTCGATGAACAACTCGCCGGACTTCGCCAACGCTTCGAGAACACCCCCGACCAGCTCGCCACGCTTGATCGCATCAGCGGTCTCGTCGCCGCGAAAAAAACCGAGATGAGCCAGACCATCGAGTTGCGTCGCGCCAACGCCATCGTGCCCGCCCTGCACATCGTCGATTCCGGCACCGGCCAGAAAACCATGAACGCCTTGCGCTCCGCCGTGCACGAACTGGAGCAACGCGAACTCTCCGCCCTCGCCCTCAACTCCGCCTCCGTCTCCCAGCGCGCCGAGGTCTTTCAATCGCTCGGACTCCTGATGTTGGTCGCCGTCTGCGCGCTCGGCGGCACCGGCGCCTGGCTGCTCTTCCGCCGCGTCCACGAACTCGAAACCATGATCACGGTCTGCGCCTGGACGCGCCGCGTGAAATTCAACGGCGCCTGGGTGAGCTTCGAAGATTACCTGCGCGCCCGCTTCGACCTGCGCTTCACCCACGGCATTTCCGAGGAAGCCTCCCGCAAGCTGAAGATGGAAGCCATCGAACTGGTCGAGTCCGACCCGCTCCGCTTCAAAGCCACCTCGGCCCCCGTGTAAAATCTCGCAACCCCAAGCGTGAGCGTGGGGACGCACGTCAAACGCGCTCATCGGAGAACGGACCTCCCGGTCCGTTCACATTCGGTCCACGAACACTACATCTCCGAAAACGGATCAGGAGGTCCGTTCTCCTTCAAACCCGCCCCTTCATCTGGCGCGACGCCCGTCGCGCCTACCCGCGCGTGAGCGGACGATATTTGATGCGGTGCGGCTGGTCCGCCTCCTTGCCCTTGCGACGGCGGAAATCCTCCAGATACGCCGAGTAGTTCCCGTTGAACCAGTGAACCTGCGAGTCGCCTTCAAACGCCAGAATGTGCGTCGCCACGCGGTCGAGGAACCAACGGTCGTGCGACACCACCACCGCGCAACCGGCGAACGTCTCCAACCCTTCCTCCAGCGCACGGATCGAGTTCACATCGAGATCGTTCGTCGGCTCGTCCAGCAGGATCAAGTTCGCGCCGCTCTTCAGCAGGCGCGCCAGATGCACGCGGTTGCGTTCGCCGCCCGACAGCACGCCCACCTTCTTTTGCTGATCCGCGCCGGTGAACCCAAACTGCGCGCAGTAAGCGCGGGCGTTCAACTCACGCGGGCCGAGCTTCAAAATCTCTTCCCCGCCGCTGATCGCCTCATAGATCGTCTGCGCGTCAGGCAGCGAATCGCGCGACTGGTCCACGTGCGCCACCTGCACCGTCGGCCCCACGCGCAGCGAACCCGTGTCGGCCTGCTCCACGCCCGTGATGAGCTTGAACATCGTGGTCTTGCCCGCGCCGTTCGGCCCGATCACGCCCACGATACCGCCGGGCGGCAGCGAGAAATTCACGTTCTCAAACAGCACGCGATCCCCGTAGGCCTTGGAGAGTTTCTGCGCCTCGACCACCAGCGAACCGAGTCTCGGACCCGCCGGGATGATGATCTCAAACTCACGCTCTTTCTCGGCGACGTTTTCCTTGAGCATCGACTCGTAGGCACTGATGCGCGCCTGCCCCTTGGCCTGACGCGCCTTGGCGCCGGAACGGATCCACTCCAACTCGCGCGCCATCGCCTTCTGCCGGCGATCCTCGGTCTTCTGCTGCACGCTCGCCCGCGCCTGCTTCTGCTCCAGCCACTCGGAGTAATTGCCCTTCCACGGAATCCCGTGCCCGTGGTCGAGCTCCAGAATCCACTTCGCCACGTTGTCCAAAAAGTAGCGGTCATGCGTCACCGCGATGATCGTGCCTTCATAACGCGACAGATGCTGCTCAAGCCAGTTGACGCTCTCCGCGTCGAGATGGTTCGTCGGCTCGTCGAGCAGCAGGATGTCGGGCTTCTGCAGCAACAACCGCGCAAGCGCGATGCGGCGGCGCTCACCGCCCGAGAGCAGATCGACGATCTGGTCCGACGGCGGACAACGCAGCGCATCCATCGCCATCTCGACCTGCGGGCCGACATCCCACGCGCCGAGGGCATCGATTTTCTCCTGCAACTCGCCCTGCTTGGTGGTGATCGCGTCGCGCTCCTCATCGTCCTTGGCGGCATCAATCTCGTCCCACGTCGCATCATAGGCGGCGGTGAGATCGGTCAGGTGCTTCACTCCCTCCTCGACGCACTCGCGCACGGTTTTGCCGGCGGTGAGTTGCGGCTCCTGTTCAAGCAGACCGATCGTGTAGCCAGGCTCGAAATGCACGTGGCCGTCGAACTCCTTGTCGCGACCGGCGAGCAGCCGCATGAGCGACGATTTGCCGGAGCCGTTGAACCCGAGAACGCCGATCTTGGCGCCGTAGTAAAACGACAGGGAGATGTCGCGGAGGATTTCCTTGCGCTCGATTTTCTTCGAGACGCGCATCATCGAAAAAATGATCTTCGGTTCGTCAGGCTTGGCCATCCGGCGATGCAACCGCCCGCCCGCCCCGCGTCAAGGAGCCGCGATCATCATTGCGCTCCTTCCCGCCCCCTGGAGACCCGACGACCTCGTCGGGCCCCGCCCGCCCGCGCCCGCTCAACCGACCGCCACGACCGGCCGTTCCTTCAACCGCGTCTCCACTTCCCCCAGTGACTGCAACAGGTCGAGCACGCGCTCCATCCCGCCGTGCGAACCGTCGTTGAAGTTCCGCTGCACCACCGCCTGCCGCGCCGCCGCCACCGCCG
>Ga0247813_10002809_pt1 | contig 11602 bp, 8 predicted proteins | sample UWRJL169409C1_FD_180719 | JGI IMG/M metagenome (GOLD analysis project Ga0247813, IMG submission 180719) | Plant litter microbial communities from Arlington Agricultural Research Station in Wisconsin, United States - UWRJ-L169-409C-1 | ecosystem: Environmental > Terrestrial > Plant litter >... | reverse complement strand
GAATTCACCACGGAATTTTGCGCCCGCAATCAGCGAGCCCATGTCGAGCGCCATCAGCTTCTTGTCTTTGAGGCTTTCCGGCACGTCGCCATTGATGATGCGCAGCGCCAGGCCTTCGGCGATCGCCGTCTTGCCGACGCCGGGTTCACCGATCAGGACCGGGTTGTTCTTGGTGCGGCGCGACAGGACCTGGATCGTGCGGCGAATTTCATCGTCGCGGCCAATTACCGGGTCGAGCTTGCCATCGCGGGCGTCTGCCGTCAGGTCGCGCGCATATTTCTTCAAGGCGTCAAAACCGGCTTCGGCATTGGCGCCATCGGCGGTACGGCCCTTGCGGATCTCGTTGATCACCTGGTTCAGCTTGGACGCCGTCAGCCCTGCCTTCGACAGGATGCCGGACGTGGCAGCCGAGGTCTCGATGATCAGCGCCTGCAGCAGCCGTTCAACAGTGACAAAACTGTCGCCCGCCTTCTTGGCAGCCTCTTCGGCCGTCGTGAACACCTTGGCAAGCGGCTGCGAAAGCGAGATCGAGCCATTGCCGCCCGAAACTTTCGGCAGCTTGGCAATCGCGCTGTCATTGGCAAGTTTTGCGTCCTTGGCGCTGGCGCCGGCCCGCTCGATCAGCGATGCCGCCATGCCCTGGTCGTCATCGAGCAGGACTTTCAGCACATGCTCGGGAACGAATTGCGGATGGCCCTGGGCCAGCGCATAGGTCTGAGCCGATTGCAGAAAACCGCGCACGCGCTCGGAGTATTTTTCGATATTCATATGTCACCCTCCGGTAATCGGTCAGCCCACATTTGGCACTGCCGACAGTTGGAATGAGGCTCCCTGAAAAGGCAAGCCCGAATGAACCGGCCTGCATTGCACAGGACCGGCCGTCTGCAGTGAATATGGGGCCGGAATTTTCGAAATTAAAGAGCATGAAACGCTCCGGTTGCCGATTTCGCCGAAAGCCTCACAAAACCGTCGTCCGCGCCCAGCTTTCGACGCTGTCGATCATGATGCGCACGTGCTCGGAATTGTCAGTGAGTTCCGCCAGCTCGGACAGACGATGGGCGGCCGTCAGGATATCCACCCGCTGCCGGTCGATCATCCGGCCCGTCAGTGTTTCATAGGATGCGATGATCCGTTCGGTCAGATCCGGCGAAACGAAGCGCGCATAGATGAACTCCTGATGCACCGGCGCAAAGCCGGAATCGGCGAAGTCGTACATGCCGGTCAATCGTTCAGCTGCGTGGTCAAATGCCATGTTCCAGCCGTGGCCATCGAAGAAGCCGTAGGTGGTGCCATAGGGATCCGGCGGCAACTGCTCAAAGGCATCGATCGCGGCCGCAGCCTTTTGCCGAATATCCGCCGTTAGCATCGGCAGCGCCCTCTCCCGCATCGCGGTCACCGTCTGCCACGGTCCCACCGGTCCGGCCCCGGCAGCCAGCATCTCTGCCTGATCCAGCCGGTGCAGCTCGGCATAAAACCGCCCGAGCATCTCTCCCAGCCGCTGCCGCGCAACCTCGGGAAGACGATTATAGTCAGCGGTGACCAGATGCACGCCCTTCAGCTTCTCATGCACTGAAAACAGCGGCGGGCCACGGACGATGCGCAGATCGGGAACCGGCATCGAAATCTGCGGCCGGATCACGGCCAAAAGCTGCGCCTCGCGCAATAACGCCTTTTCGGCCACCGCATGGCGGGGAAACTTGAAGATCAGCCGGTCATCGACATCGACGGCCACCGAATCCCAGCCCGCCGTTGCGAGCTCGAACCGCGACGATGCAAGCTCCGGAAATGTTGTGGTGATGATGCTGCTAAAATGACCGGTATCAGATGTTTCCATGCCGGGGATATAGCGGCTGCCCCGGCCGGAAAAAACCCCTTCATAATTCAACCCCTCGCCATGTTCTCCGGCAAGGCAGCCTGCTGACAAACCCTGAAGCCGATGATTGGATGAAAGCGGCCCCCACTCTCCGTCATCCTCGCCCTTGTGGCGGGGATCCAACGACCCGACGTCTGTCGGGTCACAAGACTCTCTCAGCCCAAAGACTTGGGCTGGCTGGATCTCTGTGACAAGCACAGAGATGACGGAGGTTTTGGTAACCACTTCGTTTTCCCAATAACCTTTCAATAACAAAAAATGACTTCGGCAGCAGCCCTTCCGCCGTTAGACTACTGTCCCTTTGTTCTCAAATGACGCCCCAAATTCCTTCATCCGCCCAACATAATAGGCGGGATCGATCAGCACCTCCGGCAGGTAGAGGCCGGCCTTTGGCGCCTCCCCGCCCGCAAGACCGAGCAGCCGTTCCACGGCAAGCGCAACGCCCAGAGCCGTCAGCGGTGCCTGTCCCTGCGGATGGACGATCTCGTGCCGGTCCAGCCTGTGCTTGCCGTCTGCCCCCTGCCCCTCGATCTCGACGGCGATTTCGGTCGAAAAGGGTTCGCCACGGCGGCGGCTGGCGGATTGGCTATAGGCGAGGTCGAGCCGGATCGCCTTGGCATCGGTGCGGGCAGCCAGTGCCATGATGTCGAAGGGCGAATAGGCCTGCGCCTCCAGTTCGACGCCATCGACACTGACATACCGTGCCTTGGCTTCGTCACCACTCACCCAGTGCATCCTGCCATCTTTCACCGTCAGCGAGGCGGGGGCAGCACCGGTAATGCGATTGTAGTCGGCCAGCGCCGCCGGTCCACCCATATCCTGTTCATCAAGCAGAACGCCGATACGGATCGCGTCGATCCGTTGAAAACTTTTGGCAAACGCCAGCACCGGGAAGATCGCCGCGCCCGCCAGCCAATGGCTCCCCAGAAGGATCGCCGCCCGGTCCGGGGCGTGGATATATTGCGCCACCTCGGGTCCGATTTCGAACGTGCCGCTGGAAACGCTGATATAGGGTACCCGGTGATGTTGCGCATAGCGCATCGAGGACAGCGCGTCATCCTTGACGAACACCGCGACCGCGCTGAAAGCCTGATCGCCAGAAAGCCCCAGGTCCGGCCGGTCGAGATCGACCTTGATGCCCGTCGCCCCGCCAATGTCCCTGGCAACCGCATCTGCCTTGGCAAGGTCCCGGCCGCCGATGACAAGCGGCAGATCGGGGTGAAGCGTGCGAATGGTCCTTGCCGTCCAGCTTCCGACGACGCCGGAGCCGCCGATGATCAGGACAGGGTTTAATTTGCTCGACATGGTCTTATCTCCTAGGACAATGACATCAGTGCTTTGTTGATGTTACCAATAGTAGGTTACCACTGGTAGGTAATGGGCAAAATGCCGCTTTCAAGGGGCCGATCGTTCAATGGAAAGAAAATGGGGATGATGATCGATGGCCAAGCCCGAAACGCGCAAACTCCCCAGGCCGGAGCGGCGGACGCAACTGCTCGACACGGCGAGAGACATCCTGCGCAAATGCGGCGCCGATGCCCTGACGCTCGGTCATCTGGCTGAGCGCGCAGGCGTCAGCAAGCCGATCGCCTATGAGCATTTCGGCACCCGGGAAGGCCTGCTGATCGCCCTATCAGAGGAGATTGAAGCGCGCCATGTCGGAAAGCTGAAAGCGGGGTTCGAAAAGGCGCCGCCAACCCTTCCCGCAATTGCCGATGTCATCAGCTCCGCCTATATAGGCTGCGCGCTCGAAAGCGGCCCCGAATGGCTGGCCATGTCGGGAGCGTTGCGCGGCAATGCGCAGATGGATGCCGTCCAGCAGGCGCTCGCCGACGATTATGTCGCCATCATCGCCGCCGCACTTGCCCGTTTCTCGAGCCTGTCGCCGGATGACCTGCGGCTGCGCTGCGTCGGTCTTGCCGGCGCTGCCGAAACCATCGCCCGCGAACTCATCCGCGGCCGCATCGATGAAAACACGGCATCTGCCAATCTGGCTGCGCTGATCGTCTATGGCATCGCCGCCTGAGCACCAGTTGCACGGCCGCAAGATTAGGAATCCTGCGTGCCCCGCTCCAACCCTACGGCCAGCACGGTCTCTGCAGGCACATTCACCCACAGGGCGGCATCGACATCCCCCGCTCTGGCCAGCCAGCGCCCGGCAATCTGGTAACCCAGCGAATACCCCAACCAGCGCGGACGCGCGCCCGTGCCGAAGAACCAGCCACCATGGTCGTAGTGAAACGATGCAAGCTCCTCGGCTCCGGGCAAAGCAGCCTGCAGCACCTGCGGCGTCACGGCGCATTCCCATGGTTCCGGTTGCGTACCCATGAGATGCCGCACGAACTGACCGGCAAGTCCCTCGCTGACCAGCGCTTCGCCCAAAGTATAACCATAGCCGGGTCCCGCCATGCGCATGCAATGATGCACTTCATGCGCGATCTGCCGGTGAAGCGCGCCGTCGCTGAGGCTGCGGATGAAATTCGGATTGTCCGGATCGACCGTCATCGAGAACATCGTGCTGCGATAGGCGCGCCCGACAAGGCCCATTTCAGGGATGGTTTCACCGGCAAGCCGCTGGACGATTACATCAAGCCGCGGCGGCGGCATCATCGTCGAAACAGTCCGGTAAGCCTGCTCGAACGCGGCGGTTATTTCAGCGCGATAGCCGGACAAATATCCCGAAGCCTCCAGCCAATGCAAAGTCCAGCCATCCATTCAAACGTCCTCTCATAATCCCCGTCGCGCCATACCCGTCATTGCGTCAGATCGCCCCAACAAAAAACCCGGCCGCAAAAAGCGAACCGGGTTCTTCAACAACGTCTTGCAAAACCCGCGTTGCGGCAGCCTTTTGCGGATTATTCCGTCGCGGCGGGCTCCAGGGCCGGCGCATCGCCAGCTGGCTCTGCACCGGCTTCGCCGACTGCTGCAGCATCGTCGCCACCGGCTTCACCACGGCGTGGCTGGCGGCGCGGACGCGGAGCGGTGCGGCGGCGTGTCGGAGCGCGGCCTGTGGGTGCCTCCTCCTCCAGCGCAACCTCAACCGGCGTGCCTTCGATGATCGGCTGCGGGCCGGAGCCGTCGATGACGGGCTGCGGAGCGAGATCAGGACGCGCCTGTGCCTGCTCGGCGCGAGGCTGCTCGGTGCGCTCGGGGCGCGGCGGACGCGGACGGTCCTGCTGGCGCTGGCGATCCTGGCGCGGACGCTCCTGGTCGGGCTGGCGCTGGCGGTCCTGCTGTTCGGGCTGCGGCTGCTGGCGCTCGCCTTCCGGCTGCTGGCGCTGCTGACGCTCACCTTCCGGCTGGCGCCGCTGCTGGCGCTCGGCCTGCTGGTGATGACGCTCCTGCTCGAGCTGCTGGTCCTGCCCAACGGAATTCTCGTCGTTGTCGCCCTGGTCCATATCGTCGTCGCGCTCGTTGCCGTCGCGATCCTGGAACTCGTTGCGATCGTTGAATTCGCCACGGTCATCCCGCTGAAAGCGTTCCTGCATCTGCGCCTGGGCGGCTGCGATGATGCGGTTGTAGTGCTCGGCGTGCTGCAGGTAGTTTTCAGCCACGACACGGTCACCGGAGCTCTGCGCGTCACGCGCGAGCGTCGAGTATTTCTCGGCGATGTGCTGGGCGGTACCGCGGATCTTCACGTCCGGGCCAGAGCTGTCATAGGTCCGGGTGAGCGGGTTGGAACCCTTCCGGTTATGATTGTTATTGTTGTTGTTACCACCGCCGCCGCTATTGTTGTTGCTGCTGGTATTGTTGTTGTTACGCCCACGGCCGCGCTTGTTCTGCTGTCCTGGCCTCATCGTTCACTCACCTGGATTCTCTTGATATTGATGATCTTGTGGCTTCGCGGCTTGCCAGAAATTCCTTATCAAGGGATTCCGGATCAAGCAGACACGCGCCGCGACCCAACCGCCTTTTGACGGTACCGTCGCTGGTTAAAGTCAAATTAACAGGTACCCGCACCAGGCACTGTCCAACCTTAGCAACTCTTTTGTGAGAGCAATCCTGCGGCAGGTCTGACCGGAACTAACCTCTGGTCTCTGACCTTCTGCCCAGTGCGTAGCTCGCAACCTAGCCCGCTTCCCGTGTGATTCCAAGCCTTTTCTTCAGGTTTCAGAAAAAGAACAGTCCATTATAGGCCGGTTTACAGGGCTTTGTTGCCGAAGGAGAACAGGATGGCCCGGTCGTTGCCGCCAAGGTCGCGAACCCGGTCGATCACCCGGAAGCCCTCGCCTTCGAAAAGCTGGCCGACCACCTGCAGCTGGTCGTAACCAATCTCGACCCCAACGATGCCGTCGTCGGCAAGATGGCGTGCGGCATGCGCGGCGATGGTGCGATAGGCATCCAGACCGTCGGCGCCGCCATCAAGCGCCAGCGCCGGATCATGATCGCGCACTTCCGGTGCCAGGGATGCAACCACATCAGTCCGTATATAGGGCGGATTTGACACGATGATGTCGAACTTGCCGACAATCCCCGAAAACCAGTCGCTTTCCACGGCCGAGAAGCGCTCACCGAGACCGTTGCGCACGGCATTGGCATGCGCCATCTCCACAGCACCTGCGGACAGGTCGGACCCGACGCCGGTTGCTTCCGGCACCGCACTCAACAGCGCCAGGCAGATTGCCCCGGTGCCGGTGCCAAGATCGATCAGGTGGCAGGATCCTTTCGCTGCCACGAATTTCTGCGCGAAGGGAATGAGCCCCTCGACGATCATCTCCGAATCCGGACGCGGCTCCAGCGTATCCTCCGACATGCCGAGCGTCAGGCCATAGAATTCGCGGCTCCCGAGAATGCGGTGAACCGGCTCGTGCGCCGCACGCCGCGCAATCGCATCGCGAATGCGCTGGGCATCCTTGTCCGAAACGATCTCGCCGCCGCGGGTCATGAACGCCACTGCCGGCAGGTCGAGCAGGCCGGATATCAGCACGCGCGCATCGAGCGCCGCCTCGCCGATATGGGCTTGAAGAAACCGGGATCTTGCCTCGGCAAACAGGCTGTCCAGCGTATCGGTCATCCCTTGACCTCGCCGAGCTGCGCCAGCTGATCGGCCTGATAGTCGGCCAAAAGCGCGTCGACCACCTCGTCGATTTCGCCCATCATCATCCGGTCGATCTTGTAGAGCGTCAGGTTGATGCGGTGATCGGTGACGCGCCCCTGCGGAAAATTATAGGTGCGGATGCGTTCCGAGCGGTCGCCCGAACCGACCTGGCTCTTGCGCGAGGCGGACCGTTCGCTGTCGGCTTTCTGCCGCTCCATATCATAGAGCCGCGAGCGCAGCACCTGCATCGCCTTGGCGCGGTTCTGGTGCTGGGATTTTTCCGAACTGGTGACGACGATGCCGGACGGCATATGGGTGATACGAACAGCCGAGTCCGTCGTGTTGACGTGCTGGCCGCCGGCACCCGAAGAGCGCATCGTATCGATGCGGATGTCTTCCTGGCGGATTTCGATATCGATATCCTCGGCCTCGGGCAGAACGGCGACTGTCGCCGCCGAGGTGTGAATACGCCCCTGCGTTTCCGTGTCGGGAACGCGCTGCACCCGGTGCACGCCGGATTCGAATTTCAGCTTGGAAAACACCCCACGGCCGGTCACCGTCGCGATGATTTCCTTGTAGCCGCCGGCGTCACCCTCGCTGGCCGAAAGCACCTCGACCTTCCAGCCCTTGGCCGAAGCATAGCGCTCATACATCCGGAAGAGATCGCCGGCAAAAAGAGCCGCTTCCGAGCCGCCGGTGCCGGCGCGGATTTCCAGGATGGCGCTCTTTTCGTCGGCCGCATCCTTGGGCAGAAGCAGGATCTGCATCTCCTGCTCGAGCTTTTCGATGCGCTCCTCGATCTCAGGCTTTTCCATGTCGGCGAGATCGCGCATCTCGCGATCGGTATCCTTGGCGGTCAAAAGCATGTTGACGTCGGCAAGCTCGGCTTGAGCCTTCTCATACAGCCTGATTTTCGTCACCACCGGCTGCAGCTCGGAATATTCCGACGCCAGCTTCACATAAACATCCGCCGCCGGCCCCTCGGCCATGCGCGCCTCGATCTCGGAAAACCGGCGCTCCAGCTCGCGCATCTTTTCAACAGGTAAGGTTGCCAATGTGTACTCCGTGGGGAACAGCTGCGAAACACGCGCCAGTCCGATTCAATTGAGGTTGAGGAGAGTTTACCCCCCTCTGTCACTTCGTGACATCTCCCCCACAAGGGGGGAGATCATTCTTTTCCCCTATGACATCCAAGTAAGGAAGGCACAACGCCAACGGTCAATCTCCCCCCTTGCGGGGGGAGATGTCGGCGTCGCCGACAGAGGGGGGTACCCTCAGCAATCTCAGAAGCTACAACGGAACCCCAGTCTCCGCCGCGAATGCCACCAGCATTTCGCGCAACGATGTCTGGCTCCGCTTGTCGTCGAGCGCCGCATGCAGCATGGCCGAAAGCTTGTCGATATCCAGCGCCAGAAGCATGGCCTTGACCGGCCCGACAGCCGTCGGCGACATCGAGACGGAGCGGTAGCCGATGCCAAGCAGCGCCATGGCCGACAGCGGCTTGCTCGCCATCTCGCCGCACAGGGTTACCGAGGTCTCGTTGCGGTCGCCCGCCCGGACAATATCGCGCAGGATGCGCAGGAACGGCCGGCCGAGCACGTCGAACCTGTCGGCCACCCGCGCATTGCCGCGATCGACCGCCATCGAGAACTGGAACAGGTCGTTGGATCCGACGGAGACGAAATCGACCTCGTCCATCAGCTCGTCCAGCTGCCAGAGCAGTGCGGGCACTTCCAGCATGGCGCCGAATTGCAGCTTGCGCGGCAATTGCTCGCCGATCTTCGACTGCCGCTGAATTTCCTTCTGCAACAACTCACGCACGATGCGCAGCTCGGATACTTCCGTAACCATCGGCAGCATGATGCGCAGCTCCTGGCCTGCGGACGCCCGCAGCATGGCGCGCAGCTGGGTGCGGAGCAGGCCCGGCCGGTCGAGCGACAGGCGGATCGCCCGCCAGCCGAGTGCCGGATTTTCCTCTTCCGCCGCGCGGAAATACGGCACCACCTTGTCGCCGCCGATATCGAGCGTCCGGAACGTCACCGGCTTGCCGGCCGCCTGCTTCATGACATTGCGATAGAACAGCTCCTGCTCTTCCATCTTCGGCATGGTCGAGGCGATCATGAACTGCAGCTCGGTGCGGAACAGGCCGATGCCCTCGGCCCCGGATTCGGCCAGCTGCGGCAGATCGACCAGAAGCCCGGCATTCATCTGCAGCTTGATCCGCTTGCCGTCCCGCGTCACCGGCTCGACGTCGCGCAAAGCCCGGTATTGTTCCTGGCGGCGCGCCCGCAGCCGGACCTTTTCCTCATACGCCCGCTGCAGATCGGCCATCGGCCGCAGATGCACCTTGGCGTCGTCGCCATCGACGATGATCGCGTCGCCATTTTCGGCCAGCGCCACCACGCCCGCCGCCTGGCCAACCACCGAAATGCCCATGGCCCGCGCGACGATCACCACATGGCTGGTCACCGCACCGTCTTCGAGCACCAGCCCGCGCACGTTTTCCCGCGGATAATCGAGCAGCTCGGCCGCGCCCATGGCGCGTGCGACAACGATCGCATCGGTGGGGAAATCCGTCGCCGACATTTTTGCGCCATAGCCGGTCAGCTGCCGGAGCAGCCGGTTGGCCAGATCGTCGAAATCATGCATGCGCTCGCGCAGGTAAGGGTCCGTCAGCCGGATCATCCGCGCCTTGGTTTCGCTCTGCACCCGCTCGACCGCCGCTTCGGCCGTCAAACCGTTGCGGATCGCCTCTTCGAGCTTCCGCACCCAGCCCCGGTCATGCGCAAACATCCGGTAGGCTTCCAGAACGGCCCGGTGTTCACCTTCCATCGAAACGTCACGGCGCGACAGCATGTCGTCGATCGAGATGCGTAAGCTACCCAGCGCTTCCGCCAGCCGGCCAAGCTCGTGATCAGTATCGTCGTTCAAAAGATTGGTAACGACGATGCGCGGCTCGTGCAGCACGACGTAGCCGAGCCCGATGCCGTCGTTGAAGCTCGAACCATCGATCGTCACCGGCCGCGACAGGTCAAGTTCCAGCCCCGGCCGGGTGAGCTTCTTCAATTCTCCGGTCGCGACCATTTCGGCCAGCACCATCGCCGTCGTTTCCATCGCCTCGACCTCGTCGTCGCGATAGGTGCGGCTCGCCTTGTTCTGCACGACGAGAACGCCGAGCGAGCGGCCGGTGCGCAGGATGGGCACGCCAAGGAACGAGTGATAGATTTCTTCGCCGGTCTCCGGCAGGTAGGTGAAGGCGGGATGCGCCTGCGCATCGGAGAGATTGAGCGGTCTGGCGCTGGCTGCGATGGTGCCGACGAGGCCTTGCCCCATCTTCAATTGCGCCAGATGCACGGCATCCTTGTTCAGGCCTTCGGTGGCGTAGAGTTCGAGCACGCCGTCGGAGCGCAGCACATAGACCGAACACACCTCTGCGACCATGTTCTGCGCAATCTGGCGAACAATCTGGTCAAGGCGATCCTGCGGCTCGAGCGGTTCCGCCATCAGTTCGCGCAACCGCTTGAGGAGGACGCGGGGACCCGCAGAGAGGTCTCTCATCGCGCAACGTCTCCAAAATAAAAGTCAACAACTGCAAGCGGTAATTTGTTCCCGCTTATAGAAGCGAAAACGCCGTCACCGCCGCCCGCCTTAACTCTTATCCAGACCGTAGACGGAATGCAAAGTGCGAACGGCCAATTCGGCATAAGCACCATCGATCAGGATGGAAATCTTGATTTCCGAGGTGGTGATTGCCTTGATGTTGATGCCTTTTTCGGCAAGTGCGCGGAAAGCGGACGCGGCCACGCCCGCATGGCTGCGCATGCCGATACCGATGACCGAGACTTTCACCAGCCCTGATTCGTTCTGGATGACATCGAAGCCGATCTTGTCCCTCGAATCGTTCAGCACCTTCAGGGCCTTGTCGACGTCGGTGGATGGCACCGTAAACGTCATGTCGGTCTTCGAACCGTCTTCGGAAATATTCTGAACGATCATGTCGACATTGATATGGGCTTCGGCCAGGGGGCCGAAGATGGCGGCGGATACGCCGGGCCGATCGGCCAGGCGCCGCAGCGAAATCTGCGCTTCATCCTTGGCATAGGCGATGCCGGTGACGACTTCCTGTTCCAAAATCTCATCCTCATCACAAATCAGCGTACCGGGCGGGTTCAGAAAATCGCCCATGCCCGGCGCGTCGGGGTCTACGAAACTGGAGCGCACGAAGGTGCGAACCTTGAATACCATGGCAAGCTCGACCGAGCGAACCTGCAGGACCTTGGCGCCGAGCGACGCCATTTCCAGCATTTCCTCAAACGCGATCTTCTTCAGGCGCTTGGCCTTCGGCTCGATGCGCGGGTCGGTGGTGTAGACGCCGTCCACATCGGTATAGATGTCGCAACGGTCCGCCTTGACCGCAGCCGCGATCGCAACTGCCGATGTGTCGGAGCCGCCGCGGCCGAGCGTCGCGATCCGGTTATCGGGTCCAAGCCCCTGGAAGCCGGCAATGACGGCCACCTGACCTTCGCCGAAGCGGCGGATCAGTTCGGTGCCGTCGATTTCCATGATGCGCGCTGCGCCATGGGCGTTGTCGGTCTTGATCGGGATCTGCCAGCCCTGCCAGGAACGGGCGTTGATACCGATATTCTGCAGCGCCAGCGCCAGAAGACCGGACGTCACCTGTTCGCCGGAGG
>Ga0247813_10002808_pt1 | contig 11603 bp, 10 predicted proteins | sample UWRJL169409C1_FD_180719 | JGI IMG/M metagenome (GOLD analysis project Ga0247813, IMG submission 180719) | Plant litter microbial communities from Arlington Agricultural Research Station in Wisconsin, United States - UWRJ-L169-409C-1 | ecosystem: Environmental > Terrestrial > Plant litter >... | reverse complement strand
ATTCACCACCCACAATTGTGTATCCCCAAATTTAGAAATGGTGCCAGTATTTTTGATGAGCAGGTTTGCTTCCGTATTGAAATAGTGTTTAGCGCCATCCGTATAAACGATGAAAGTGGCGAAAGTTCCCACCACAATGCAACCCATGGCAGTATAGAGGTAATATTTGTAGTTGGCATTGGGTACCCGAAACCTGAACTTCATTTCTACAAAATGCCAGGATAAGGTAGCTAAAATAAAAGAGAGTACCATGATCCCCAGGTTGTCTAAAATGTTCATCTCATTGAACCTCACATAACGCCAGAACACGATCACCGGCCAATGCCAGAGATACAATGAATAAGAAATTCGCCCGATAAAGGTTAACGGAGCACTTTTCAATACCTGCCCGGGAATGCCAGTGCTGGTACCATAATAAAGTACCAGGGCAGTTCCAACAACCACGGGAAATGCAGCGAGGCCGGGAAATGCAGTTTCCTGGGTATAGGTAACTATAGGTACGGCCACCAACAGCAGTCCCAACATCGTTAACAAGTTTTCTATTACACCTTGTTTAACCTTTGTGGCCACTGTAACTGCTAAAATAGAACCTGCAAGGAATTCCCAAGCCCTTAAATGAGGGTAGTAAAAAGCAGATTTGGCCTGCCCGGCATACATGGTAAGCAAACAAAATACAAACGACAACATAAACATCAGCCACAATGCCGGCCTAAACAGGGTTGGCTTGAATTTCCACACCAGGAATAACAGCAGTGGAATGACCAGGTAAAATTGCTCCTCTACCCCTAGTGACCATAAGTTTAACAGCGGATCTTCATGAACATCAGGAGAGAAATAATTAGCCTCTTTTACCGCAAATCTAATATTAGCAAGGAACACCGAACTCATTGCCGCGGTCACCGCAACGATCTTGAGCTGCATAAAAGGGTATAAAATTGCGGAAAGAACTAATACCAGCACCACCATGGTAAAATATGCAGGTAATATTCTCTTGATCCTTCGCTGGTAAAAGGACTCCAATGTAAAATGACCACTCAGTAACCCCTGGTAAATCCCCCCGGTAATCAAATATCCAGAAATCACAAAAAACACGTCTACGCCAACAAAGCCGCCGGAGAAGGAAGTGAAATTTAAGTGAAACATAAATACGGAGAGTACGGCGATTGCTCTTAATCCATCGATGTGAGGCAGATACTTGTGTGTGGGCATATTTATGGAGTTTGCGATCATAAAACCTAAGCATGGGGTAGGAACCTGGCCATTAAGTTAAGTGATTTCTTGTTAAAAGCATGTTAGTTAAAATAAATTGTTAATAATATTTCACAGTTAAAAAAGCATTGTTCACCATGCGAAACATCTATTATCATGCTCATCGACGTAGTAACAACTAAAAGCCATTTTTAATTGGCTGCAAATGGTTGTATTAAATTATACAGTAGTCATCAATGCATTAACTATCAAATACTTCGCTTCAAACACTACAGCCTGATGACACCCATCCATTAAAAATATTTCAAAATAATTACTCGAACGATGGCTGAACTGTGCGATGTAGCTAGCGTATAACGACGGCACATTTCATAGCGGATTAAGAGCCCCCTTAGATAGGTTTTGGCGTTCACGGTGTGTCTCGGAAGTGTATCTAAAGTGTGTTGCGAGTCTACCCTAATGATAAGCTAATATTGAGGCATAGGTTGCCTAATAATCACCGATAGAAGAATTAAACAAATCTTGGTAAAAATCGGCTGACAAATTTAAGGCGATCATACGAAAACTTCATTGCCAGTGCAGACTCGGAAATTAATAAACTGCTGAATTTTAGCTGCTCCCCGTCATTAAAGGTAATCTTGTATACCTGACAGTCATTCCAGAGGCCTAGTCTCGACCGCCAAGCGCTATAGATGACCACCTCCGCTATATTTTGCTTATTATAGATTTTGTTGTTACCAGCTTTACCGTAAACAAACTCATCTTCACCCTGAGAAATCTGAAGGTAACTATCCTTATCGGCTAATAGGTAATTGTAAAAAACGATGTATAGCGGACTAGTGAGCACGAGCATAATGGGGATCATGGTAAAAAATGCCAAAATGGTAGAAATTTCCGGACGGTTAATGGACAGTATCAAACAGAGGAGAACGATAATTAGCCCCGAGCGAATAACAATACCTAAAAAATTCCTGATCGCTTTAGCGTTAACAATATATTCAAATGGATTGGTATGGAAAAAGGTTTCCGACTTTAACGTGAAAGTGTATCTTTCCCAATCTTCGAGCAGTCCTTCCTGTTCGAAAAAGGTGGTTATCCAGATGGCGGCATCGGCAAGGGTATTAACTATTTTAAAGGATACGTTATTACTTGTATTTAGGTAATAGAGCGCAAATTTACCAGAGAAATAAGGACCAATTTTCAGGCAGGCGCCAGTAAGGTGCTCAACGGTGACTGAGGGACAGGTGAGTTCTACGGAAGTCAGGTGTCGTTCGGTATCCCAGGGGAAATTTAATAGGAATGCGATGGTATCCTCTACGTTGCGGGCAGCTATTTCATGGAATTCACCTTTTTCACTTCTTTTATATTGAGCTTTAGAGATTAATGTGGTCACTGTAAGGTCGAGATTAGCGTTAGTCTATAATTATTTTACCAATGTATGAATATTGATTTCTCAAAACGAAGCGTATTGCTTAAAATAATTACCTCAGTTCGAATAGAATTGACCTTTACTTTTTAACTTGCAACTTAACCAATGGCAAACCCATGAACTTAAAACCCATACTTCATTCAAGAACCCTTTATTTCATTTATACCGTTTTCGCGTTCATCTTTATTCATATGAACGGCTTCGGACAACAAAGTTCCGAACAGAAAAATGGTATCTTCTACTACCCCGACTCCACGATAATAACAGACCCCTACCAAAAGTCGCAGTGCAGGCTTGATGTCTACTATCCTAAAAATGCAAAGAACTTTGCCACCATTGTGTGGTTTCATGGCGGCGGAATTACCGGTGGCCGTAAAGAAATCCCAAAAGAACTAATGGACAAAGGGGTGGCCATCATCGGCGTCGGTTATCGGCTATCGCCAAAAGCAACAGCACCCGCTTATATTGAAGACGCTGCTGCCGCGGTGGCCTGGGCTTTTAAGCACATTGCAGCCTACGGTGGAAACAACAAATTGATCTTTGTATCTGGTCACTCCGCTGGCGGGTACCTCGGCACCATGATTGCGCTCGATAAACAGTACCTCAATAAATTCAAGGTAGATGCCAACAGCATCGCTGGCGTAATTTCTTTTAGTGGCCAGGCGATTACCCATTTTACGGTAAGACAGGAAATGGGCATCAAGGATATCCAGCCGATGATTGACAAATATGCACCTTTATATCACGTGAGGGCAGATGCTCCTCCCCTATTACTGATTACGGGCGACCGGGAATTGGAGATGTTAGGTCGCTATGAAGAGAATGCTTACCTGAACAGGATGATGAAACTGGCAGGCCATCCGTCGACCCGGTTATACGAACTTCAAGGATTTGATCACGGGGGAATGGCCCTTCCCGCCTTCCCGCTGTTATTAAAAGAAGTAGAGGCCCTAAAGAAAAAGATCTTAAAGCCTTAAGCGATCCCACAATTCAGTTGTGTTATTCCTCAAAAGCTATTTAACTGAACATAAATTCAACAGCGCTTAAAGAGATGTATAATGTGTTAAATTTAAAATAAACAAAAAATACTTTAGCTGTCGCAATATTTTTGAAATTGCGTATTTTTGCAATATGTCTACAGAAACAAAAGAAGAAACATTCACACTAGAGGAAATCCTCTCGTCCATTAAAACCACCAACAGGTTAATTTTGTGGAATGATGATGTGAATACTTTTGAACATGTAATAGCGTGCATGATGAAATACCTTGATTACACAGCGTCGCAGGCAGAGAAAATTGCCTGGGAAGTGCATAATAAAGGTAAATGCGCGGTATTGGAAGGTTCCTATACTGAAATGGAAATTTACCGCAAGATCCTTAAACAAGAAGGACTTACCGTATCTGTAGATTAACTTAAGGTTCTGAAGATTTCAGTAAGCTCTAGCTGCGAACTTTGCGTTTTATCTTTAGCATACCAGCCATGCAGCTTTTCGGCTACAATGAACATATCTTCCTCTTCTTTTTTCCAATCGCTAAGCAATGGACTCAATAAGGCTGGCCTTGGACCCCATTTGTTTAACACCATGCCCTGCTCGTTTAGAATCAATAACACAGGGATTGCCCGACCGCCATTAGTCAGATGTGCATCGATTAACTCGGGATATTTGTCGCGCAGCACCAGGCGTAACTGGAAATGAGCAGGTGAAGCCTGTACAATTTTATCAAACAACGGCACCAACTGTGCCGCATCGCCACACCAGCCTTCACTAATCACCAATAGGTTATATTTATTTTTAACGTCGCCAAGCACGTTTAAAAAGTCTTCTGTTAACTGAACAGTTTTATCCACGCGGGCCATGCGATGGAGATTCATTTTAGTGTAGTGAAGCATGGCTTCTGTTTTGTCTTCACCCGTTGTTTCTCCAGCTTTTAGCTTTTCTTCAATCAAATTGCGGTAGACCTGGTAGGTTAACCCTTCCTTCACAAAAATATTACTGTAATTTATCATGTTTTCGTTGTAATAAAATAGTTACGCCCTTAATATTAAACTTCGCCGCCGTTTCTTTGTCCCTCCTTATAATAGACACCCCAAAAAAGAGATAAATTCGATGAAGACGCATTTTTATAAAGCTTTATTTTTAGTTACTGCCATTTTTACGACCACATTAAACCTTTATGCCCAAAGTCCGGCGCAAACAAGTGTAGTGGCTAAAGTTGTTGACGGACAAAATGATCAAACTATTCCATTTGCTACCGCCAGTATACTCGACAGAAAAACTAAAGCTATCATAAAAGTAGCACAAACTGACGTAAATGGAAATTTAATAATTTCTGACTTACCTTCTGGGGTGGTGACGTTTAAAGTAAGTTATATGGGTTACCAAACTATGGTGAGGGATTCGATCACTTTTAAAGGTGGGCAGATTAACCTGGGTACCATAAAAATGAACCCTTCTAAAGGCCTTGCGTTAAAAGAGGTGGAAATTTCGGCCCCAAAAAGCACCATGCAACTGGGGATTGATAAAAAAGTATTTACGGTAGATCAAAGTTTGGTGAGCGAAGGCGGCTCGGCCACTGATTTATTGCAAAACGTACCTACCGTACAAACCGATATGGAGGGCAATGTAAGTTTAAGAGGCTCTACTGGTGTGCGGGTATTAATTGATGGCAAGCCATCCATGATTGCGGGCGGAGATGTATCACAAATTCTGCAATCTATTCCAGCAAGTTCCATTGAAAGTGTGGAAGTGATTACAAACCCATCTTCAAAATACGACGCCGAAGGGCAATCGGGAATCATCAACATTGTACTAAAGAAAAACAAGAAGCTGGGTTTAAATGGTAACGTAGCGTTAACCGCTGGAAACCAGGAAAACTATAATGCCAACACCAGTTTAAGTTTCCAAAACGACAAGGTAAACCTTTATGGAAATTACAGTTTTCGTACGGGCAATCGTTATGGGAATGGTTTTAACAACATTACCTATTTAGACAGCGCTTTCCCTACCGTATTTGCCGACCAGATAACAGATTCCGAAGGCTCGAATAAAGGACATAATGTGAAAGCTGGAATCGACTATACCTTAACGCCGAAAAGCGTTATCAGTTTATCAGGAGGTTTTAACACGCGAAACAATGATAATTTTGAATTGCTGACCATCAATAAATTAGATATTAACCGCGACGCAATAGAACTGAGTAACCGGATTAACAATAACAAAAGAGGTGGGAACAGTTATGACCTGAACCTTGATTTCTCACAGAAATTTAAAAAACCAAAAGAAGAGATCACCTTTAATTTCGGGTACTCGAAGGGAAATGATGATAACAATCAGCAATTCAACACCAATATTTATAATATTAATGGCGAAGCGGTAGACTTACCGACTGGCATTAACATCAATGATGGTATTGGCGAGAATAGAAACTATAACATCCAGGCAGACTATACCTTGCCTGTTGGTAAAAACGGAAGATTTGAAAGTGGGTACCGCAGCCAGATCCGCTATTCTGATAACACCACGCTGGCGCAAATTCTAAATACAACCACCAATGAATTTGATATGGATTACCTGGTATCGAATGATTTTAACAGCAAAGATCAGGTACATGCCATTTATGCCAACTACCAGAATCAGATTAAAAACTTCGGCTACCAGGTGGGTTTAAGGGGTGAAGACGCCACCTTAAACACCAATTCAGGTGCTTATAGCGCAACGAACGGGGTAACTTTTACTCCTGGAAAAGTAGCCTATACCCGCCTCTACCCAAGTGTATTTTTAACGCAGAAATTAAAAAACGAACAGCAGGTTCAGTTAAGTTATAGCAGAAGGGTTAACCGCCCCAGAGGCTGGGATACCAACCCTTTTCTGGATACATCAGAGCCCCTAAACTACCGCCGTGGTAATGTAAACCTGAAACCGGAAGATGTGCATGCTTATGAATTTAGCTACAATAAATATTGGACTGGCGTAACCTTTATCTCCAGCGTTTATTACCGCCAAACGAATGATGTGATCCAACGCGTAAGGTCATTGCCAGATGAAGAAGGAATTACCATTACCACACCACAGAATTTAACCAGTCAGCGTAACACAGGTTTAGAGCTCATTGGTAAGTTTGATGTGTTAAAAGCATGGAACTTTACCGCTAACGCCAACTTTTTCCAAAGCAATATTAAAGGCGTACCAGAGTTTGGTATTTTAGAGAATTCTGGCTTCAGCTGGGATGCCAACGTTACAAATAACATTACCTTGCCATACCGCATCACCTTACAGATCAGAGCAGATTACAGGGCGCCGCAGGTGATGGCGCAAGGGAAAAGAAATGCCATGTATGGCATGGATGCAGGGATGAAATACGACCTTCCAAACAAAAAATCGTCGTTAAGTCTTAACGTAAGGAATGTACTTAATACCCGTAACTGGAGCATGACCACCAGTGCCAACAATACCAATATTGATTTTGAAAGGAATATGAGGGGACCGGTTGCTAGTTTAACCTATTCTTACCGTTTTGGATCAACCACCTTCCAATCTAAAAAACCTAAAAAAGGCGAGCAACAACAGGATCAGCAAGGTCCGGATGAGGGAAGTTTTTAAACGTTAAATTTGTATCTTGCGGCATGGACGAAACGAACCCATGGGTAACTTTAGACAGCCGCAAGATCTACGAAAATAACTGGATCGGCCTGACCGAACACCAGGTGATCAACCCTGCCGGAGGTGCAGGAATATACGGTGAAGTTCATTTTAAAAACCTTGCCATCGGCATTCTTCCATTGGATGCGCAGAACAACACCTGGCTGGTTGGCCAGTACCGCTACCCCTTACAAGCTTATAGCTGGGAGATTCCCGAAGGCGGTGGACCATTAGATGCGGACCCATTAGACAGTGCCAAACGGGAGTTACTTGAAGAAACCGGCTTAAGGGCAGGTTCATGGCAGGAAATACAACGCATGCACCTTTCGAACTCAGTGAGCAATGAGCTGGCGATCATCTATATTGCCAGAGACCTTACGCAAGGCCAAGCCGAACCTGAAGACACTGAACAACTGGTCATTCGCAAAATGCCTTTTGCAGAGGCCTTCGACATGGTAATCCATGGTGAAATTACCGACAGCATGAGTGTTGCGGCCATCTTAAAAACCCACATCTTATTACAACAAGGCAAGATTTAGCGCTATATATCCATGAAAAAACTAGTAGGCTATGTCCTCACTCCTATTTTTTACTTTTTCTTTCTGTTAACCCTCATCATTTTTCAACCTATCCAATGGGTGTGTCATCGCGTGAGTTACGAAGCACATAAAAAGTCAGTAGATGTGCTCAACTTTTTCCTCAGCTATTGTCAGTTGTTTCTGGGCAATGGCGTTACATTTATCAACGAACAGGACCTACCTGATGACCGTCCGATAATTTTTATTGCCAATCACCAGAGTATGTATGATATCCCAGGCATCATTTGGTTTATGCGGAAATACCATGTGAAGTTTATCTCTAAAATAGAGCTTACTAAAGGCATACCTTCCATCTCCTTTAACCTCAAGTATGGTGGCGGCGCTAATATCGACAGGAAGGACAGCAAACAAGCCATTGGCGAGATTATTAAGCTGGGAAAAAGAATGCAGGCCCATAACTGGTCAGCATTGATTTTTGCGGAAGGTACCCGTGCGAAAGACGGAAACATGAAAAGATTTCACGTGGGTGGTGTAGCTACCTTGTTGAAGCTTAACCCAAACGCATTAGTGGTGCCTATTGCCATAGAAAACTCCTGGAAGGTTGTTCGATATGGCATGTACCCTTTAAGCACCGGAGAAAGCCTTAAATGGACGGTATTGCCCCCTTTGGCTATCGAGGAGCAAAGCCTGGAAGAGATTACCCTGGCTGCCGAAAATGCCATCCGCATTAAACTTCAGCAGCCCTTAACGGCTTAAATATTCTTATTGTCGATTCGTTTAAAGAATTCCTCGCGGTAAGTATCACCGATAGGGATTACTTTACTGCAGATGGAGATCCGGCTTCTTTCAATGCTTTCAATTTTATCGAGGGAGATGATGTAAGATTTATGCACCCGGATAAACTGTGTACTCGGTAAGGTTTCTTCCATTTTTTTCATGTTCTGCAGGGTGATGACCCGTTCGTTTTTAGTGAAAATGGAGATGTAGTCTTTCAACCCTTCGATATACAGAATCTCATCTAACTGTATCTTCTGGATTTTGTGCTCTGTTTTAACGAAGATAAAATCCTGCACCGGCGTTAAGGTCACCGGAGCCGGTGGCGGAACTATTGGCGTAGGAGTTACCTGGGCTGGTGCTTTTTGCACCTGGTTGTACACTTTTTCTACCGCCTTATAAAAGCGGTCAAATGCGATTGGTTTCAGCAGATAATCCGAAACGTTCAGGTCATAACTTTCCAGCGCATACTGCGAATAAGCAGTGGTAAGAATATAATTGGACTTGCCGGTAGCGATTTTAAGAAACTGGATGCCCGTTAGATCAGGCATCTGGATGTCCAGGAAAACGAGGTCGATACCACCTGCCTGCACAAGCTGCAGGGCCTCAATGGCATTCTCAGTTCGCTTAACGAGTTCCAGGAATGGCACTTTGGAAATATAATCCTCTATAATATCAAGCGCTAATGGCTCATCATCCACAGCTATACACTTTAATTTTGTCATATATCAAGCATTAGTTCACTGGTGTAATGGGTAGCTGAATTTACGATATTTAACTTAAATCGTTCAGGATATAATAATTGTAACCTGCGTTCCACGTTACTTAATCCTACCCCACCCACTTCATCTTTATTAGCATTACTTTTTTTATTGGTGATACTAAAATGCAGTATCTTTTGGTTTGCAATCAGGTTGATCTTTATCGGATCTTTTGGGTCGTTAGCCACACCGTGTTTAAAGGCATTCTCTACAAAAGAGATCAGGATGAGCGGCACAATAGGCTGGTTGTCGATATCCCCTTTAATAATCAGCTCCACAGCAGCACCATCACGAAACCGTAGTTTTTGTAGCTCGATATAGCTTTTTACGTATTCAATCTCCTTACTTAAAGATACCCAGCTGTCATTGCTTTCATAAATCATGTAACGCATAATCTCCGACAACTTCAACACCGCGTCAGCCGTTTTATCAGACTTCTGGTAAGCAAGCGAATAAATGTTATTTAAGGAATTAAAGAGAAAGTGTGGGTTTAACTGCGATTTCAGGAACTGCAACTCCATGTCTTTTTTCTCTGTTTCCAGCTGTCGCTGCACCCTGTCATTTCCAAACCAATCAACAGCAAATTTAATCAGGGAGCTGATGACGATAAAGAAGCCTGTAATAAAGATAGACCTGAAAAAGTACTGCGTAACTTCGGTATATATCTTAGCGCCTGTACGGGAATTTACATAGGTAAGGATCTCTTCACTGTACAACAAGGCAATCATGGATTTTAATACTCCCATAAAGACGAGCAATGCAACTAGCGACAAGATGTACAGGCCATATCTTTTCCGCTCTTTAACCAGCTGTGGCATGAGCAGGAAATAGTTAATATAAAAAATAGAGACATTGATCAGTCCATAGTAACCAAAGGAAACGAAGATATGATGCGCGGATGGCCTTTCCTCATTGTTGACTACAGCAAAAATGCAGATCATAATTAAAAAAAGCCAGAAGAATAAATGGATAACTACAGATCCTTTGTTTTTCATTTGCTAAACAAAATTAACAGGTTCTAAAATATAAAAACTTAACCTTTATTACCGCATGTTTCGACGAACGGGCATTTTTGTTCTACAAACAGACAGAATTGGCGAAAAATGCCATATGTGGCTTTATAATCGGTTTATCTAGGATAAGCGGTACTTGGTCTAAAAGATTTTAGCTGCAAAAATTTTATGATTCTATTTGTTCTATCAAAACAAACAATCATGAAAAAGTTAACCAACGTTTCGCCCTTTATACTTTTATTAGTACCTGTTTTTGTAATGATGTTATTGACCTTTACCACCAGCATTAACAGCAATCAGGAACAAGATAAAATTGTTGCTAAAAAAGCTGACATCAGCCAGTCGGTAAACAAAGTAAATATTTCTTACCTGAAGTAAGGTGATGACACGAGGCTCTCATGCCCTTTGTCATCTACGGCCTGTAAGCCAAAGAAGTAATTGTCTTTAGAATAAGGCAGCGTAGCGGAGGTGCCGCTTACGAAAAACTTCTTCTCCCACTGTGGACTTGTGGTTTCCCGCAACAACACATAATACCCTGCCGGGGCTTTGCCCGAAGGTGCTGTCCAATTAACGGTCGTGTTGTTGGTCAATTGAGAAGTAACCAATTTTACTGCAGTCGGCTGCTGTGGCGCCATTCCCACATTCGCTAACACCGCTAAGTTTAACCGGGTTATTTTCTGTAAATACTTATAGTCTACATATTCCGGCAAATCCCCAAACTTAAAGCCATTCTCTGTACGCAGATCCTGATGCTGGCGGTTAAAATCCTCATTCATTTCGGTAATCCGCACGGCGGTGAAACCCTGAGCCGAGAACGGCGTATGGTCACCACCCCTTAAAAAGCGGTCTCTTCTATAAATAAGTTTAACATCCAGCTGATCGACATACCTTTCGCCTATTTCCTTGATGTAACGGGCCGCTTGTCGGGCATGACCCTCATTTTCACTCCCTGTAGATAAACGCAAGGCGGCCTGTGCGGCGGTTTCTCCTGCAGGAACCCCTTCAGAGAAAATACGAACCTGGTTATTATTTTTTATATCGGTTTCCATCCCATAGGTATTCCCGATCATGTCATTATTTAACACCAGGTGTACATCCCAGCCTTCTGCCTTTGCACGTTTAGCCAGGTTTGCTGCACCATAAAGGCCTTGCTCCTCACCAACCATCGCTACAAAAACCAGGGTAGCACCGAAGGACTGCTTACTCATCACCCTGGCCAGTTCTAACACACCTGCAA
>Ga0247813_10002807_pt1 | contig 11606 bp, 4 predicted proteins | sample UWRJL169409C1_FD_180719 | JGI IMG/M metagenome (GOLD analysis project Ga0247813, IMG submission 180719) | Plant litter microbial communities from Arlington Agricultural Research Station in Wisconsin, United States - UWRJ-L169-409C-1 | ecosystem: Environmental > Terrestrial > Plant litter >... | reverse complement strand
CCACCCTACTCCCCCCCTTCCAAACCCGATGCCGCGACTGGCACCGTTGTCGGCATCTTTGATATCGGCACGCCCGCCCTGCGTTCCAATCCGAATCCCAGCGGCGACGGCAACCTCGTCTATTTTGTCATAGATTGCCCCGAAATCCCTCCGGGCGAAACCCACGCCTATCGCCTCGAAGACGCCGAGTCCCCCTACTCCCCCGGTCTGCGCATGGTTCGTTTTCCCCCCTCCGCCGGCAGCATGCCGACCGGCCTCACCAACCACGCCTACTTGGATACCTCGATTTCCCTGCCGACATCCATCACCACCACGGACCGGCTCCACATGGGCCAGCGAATGCCCGATAACTCTGCCGCCCCCTTTGGCTGCGCAGTCTTTTTCGGCCCTGATGCCGACATCGCCGACCCGGCGAATCGTTACCAGGACTACACCAGCATCACCGTTCTGAACGGCGCGCTCGGCACCACCCAAAGCGGCGTTCCTTTTCTCATCAGCACCCCCACTTCCCGGCAGACGATCAACGGAGCCGCCAACTGGTATTTCCCCGGCGGCACCAACGGCGCCCGCGCCGCCCTCCGCATGACCAGCCCCATGGAAGGCGGCCAGCAATACTCCACATCCGAAACCGCCGGATTAGGGATTAATATCTCCAGACCGCCGCCACAACTGCCGATCACCGGTTTGCCCGGCATTGCCTGGCTTCGCCACGGCAACATGCGCGCCCCCCATACCCGGCGCACCACCATGGAAGCCGGCACCTATGGCACCGGACTCATGGGCATCGTGCTCGCCAACGACAAAATCGACCAATCCTACCGCACCGCCCGGTCGGTCGAACTCGTCCCCAACCTCACCGGCTACGCCACCGGCATCATGGGCACCGACGACGATGGCATCCTTCGCCGCATGACGTTGTTCGATATTCTGGAGTCCCCCGACCGCCTTCTCTCGCTCGGCCAGCTTCAAAACGCCCCGTTCGCCCGCTACGGCTTTCATCCGGCCTATCCGTTTGCCAACGCCATGGCCGACATCCGCCTTCCCCGCACCGTCACCTACGCCGGCACCAATGCCGACACCGGCAACAAGATCACCCGTCCCGACGGCTCCGGCATCTCCGATCCCATCTACGACCTCTCCTGGCACCTCAACCGCGCACTGTGGGACCGTTACTTTGTCTCCGGTGTCCCGCTCACCTGGACCCAGGCCGACATCGACGCCGGTCGCACGCTCCCCAATGCCCGCCACCGCTACTACTCGTCCGCGTCCACGCCCCTCACCCTCGACTCACTCCGTTACACCAGCGCTTCGGGTGCCCCCAACAAAGCCTACGACGAGGCCGCCTCCCATCTCATGGTTGCCGGTGCTTTCAACATCAACTCCACCTCCGAACAGGCCTGGCGCGCCCTCCTCGGCGGCCCGCTCGGCCTGAGTCGTGAAAACGCCGTCGATTACGCCTTTTCCACCTCCGCCGGTGACGGCGACCGCGTGGACGAGATCGTCCCTTTCCCTCGTTTTTCGCGCAATCTCTCGCGGCCCGACGACAGCCCGGCCGGCTATAAAGCGCTCCCCGTCACGATGACCAGCGACAGTATCCTCGCCAACAATACGTTCCGCTCGACCTTCTATCACGGCAATCGCGGCCTCTGGCTCACCGACCGCCACAGCCAGTCCACCAACACCTCCGCCACTGCGGTCATCAACGAGCTCGCCCGCTGCATCGTGCAGGAAATCCGCACCCGCGGCCCGTTCCTCTCGCTCGCTGATTTCGTCAACCGCCCGATCCTCTCCTCAAAACAGGACATCGGAATCAAGGGCGCCCTCCAGGCCGCCATCGACGGCATGACCACCGTCCAGGCCAACCCCTACGCCCGGTGGAAAAACGTCAGCACGCCCATCGAAATCGAAACCACCTACGCCGGCCTGCCGACCAACTGGGACCACGAGCACTACCTGGGCGGCCCCGTCACCACCAACGGCAACCGCGAAAGCAGCCCCGGCAACAGCCTGCGCATCGCCTTCGGCCCCAAATATCTCACCCAGGCCGACGTGCTCTCCACCCTCGGACCCCAGCTGTCCGCCCGCTCCGACACGTTTACCATCCGCACCTACGGCGAGTCCCTGGTTCCCGCCACGCAGGAAATCCAGGGCCGCGCCTGGTGCGAAGCCGTTGTCCAGCGCGTCCCCGATTACATCGACAACTCGCCCACCCCCGTGGCCGCCACCAACGCCACGTGGGGCCGTCGCTTCAAGATCGTCTCCTTCCGCTGGCTCACCCCCCAAGACCTATGACCTGCGCTCGCTTGCTTCTCTTTTTGTCGATGGCACTGGCCGCGCTGTTCCCGTCCTGCGGTTTCGCCGCGCCCGACGCCGCCCCTCCCTCCCCGCCCGCCCGCACCTTCCGTGTCATCAGCGGCGGCAACTGGCACTCCCAGCCCATCAAGTATGACCTCAACTCCCGGCCCGTCCTCATCGAGGCCGAGCGGTCACTCTCCCAGCCTTTCGCCTGCCCCGCCGGCAAACTCGTTCTCTACAACGAAATCCCCGCTCCGCCCGACGCCAAACCCGGCACGCTTCCCATCAAACAGATTCTCGCCTCCCTCGTCCTCGCCCCCGACCAGTCGCGCTTCCTCGTCGTGCTGGTCCCCGATCTCGCCGGAAAAATCAGCTTCACCGTGGTTCCCGACGCCGTGGAAAAACACCCCGCCGGCACTCTGCGCATCCTTAACTTTTCCGACTACCCTGCGGCCGTCGCCATCAACACCCAGCAATACACCGTCCCGCTGGGCTCAAACGACGTGATCATCCCCTTTGCCTCCGGCGGCACCTTGATCCAGTCCGCCATCCAAAAAAGCGGGAAATGGATTCCCACCTACCGCCGCGAACGCATCGCCCGGCCGCGTCTCCATTCCTACGGCTTTGTCTTCAATTTTATCTCCGAAGTGGACGCCAAGGACACGCTCCCGCCGCCGACCACCTTCACGCTGATCGGAGAACTTCCGCCTGCGCTCCCGACGGCCCCCGTCCAGACCTCGCGCCGCTGAGTCCGCGTCCGCCCGCTTGTCTTTCTCGATCCGCCCCACCCCCGCACGTCCCCTCCCCCCCATGAGACGCCTTTCCCTCTTAAGCCGGCTGCTCGCGCTGCTGTCGATTCTCTCCGGCCCGTTTCTCCACGCCGCCACCACGATCAACTTCACCCTCACCGACGGCTACACCACCAGCGCCGGCGTGTTTAAACCCGACGGCACCCTCGTCCGCACCTTGTGGGGCAAGGTCGCCTACCCGGCCGGCTCCCAATCCTACGTCTGGGACGACAAGGACGACGCCGGCCTCACCGTGCCCGCCGGCACCTACCAGTTCAAAGTCGTGTATCACAACATCGACTACACGTGGGAGGGCACCATCGGCAACACGTCCTCGACCTTCAACGGCTACACCCGCCGCGCCTTCATCATGGTCACCGACCTGGCGACCGACGGCACCGATCTGTATTCGGCCATGGGCTACAACGAAAACCAGCCCGGCGTGCAGCGCTCCCGTATCACCGACCCGCAGACTGCCAGCTATAGCGTGCCCAAGTGCATCACGACCACCTATTATCACATCACCACCGACGGCACCTGGTATTACATGGCCAGCACCGGACAAGGCGTGGACTTCGGTCGCAACTACACGTTCGTCCACGCCCGCAAGGTCTCCGACAACACCTTCGCCACGTTCGCCAACGGCACCTCCCTGTGCCTGCAGTCCCATCCGAGCGGCGGCTGCTATGTGGAGCACACGTTCCCCAGCGCCATCGATGTCGAGTCGGGCAACGCCCATCCGGCCACCGGCATCGCCGTGCAGAAGACCGGCAGCATTCTCGCCGTCGCCCATGGCAACCTGAACGAGGTCCGCCTCATCGACAAAACCACCGGCTTCGACATCGCCGACATCGTCATCACCAACCCCAAAAAAATCGCCTTCGCTCCCAACGGCGACCTGTGGGTGATCAGCGGCACCACCGTCCAGCGTTTCGACGGCGCCACCCTCGGCACCACCAACACCCCCGTCACTACGATCAGCGGTTTCTCCAGTCCGCAGTCCGTGTCCGTCCACCCGTCCGATAACGACGTGGTGCTCGTCGCCGATGCCGGCACCAGCCAGCAGGTCAAAGCCTACACCCGCACCGGCGCTTCCCTGTGGACCTATGGCACGCTCGGCGGCGGTTACGCCACCGACGCAGCCGTCACCACCACCAAGCTCTCCTTCGCCAGCGGCCGCACCTTTGTCACCGCCATGGCCGACGGTTCGTTCTGGGTCTCCGACACCGGCAACGACCGCATCCTGCATATCTCCTCGTCGCGCACGTATATCGAGCAGGTCCAATACATCCCCGCCGCCTACGTCGCCACCAGCGACCCCAAATTCCCCTCCCGCGTGCTCGGTCACTCCTGGCTCGAATTCCAAGTCGATTACAGCAAGCCGCTCCTCCCCGGCGATCCCTTTGCCGCCGGTGGCAACAACAGTTGGAAACTGATCAAAAACTGGTCCGGCGCCGTGCCCGCCGATTATCGCGGCGCCGTATTATACGAGGGCATCACGTGCGTCGTCACGTTGAGCAACGGCCGCACCTACGGCCTGCTCCGCAACTTCACCACCAGCAAACGCGCCGTCGTCGAGCTGCCCGCCACCGGCACGCTCCGATTCACCGGCATCGAGGTGTCCCTCGCCACGAATCTCTACGAGAACGGCGATCTCCGCACGTGGTCCAGCGCCAGTTCCGTCCAGACCATTACCAATCAGGCGCTCACCGGGTTTGACGGTTCCGGCAATCCGACGTGGGCCGCCCCCACCACGCTCACGGTCGGCACCGGTTCCGCCGCCCGGTTCAATGGCAGCTTCTCCGGCCCCGGCGGCGCGCGCTTCCCGATCACGTCATCCAACCTGATGGTTTCCTTCAGCAGCGACGTGACCACCACCGGCATGCACCTGGGCGCCATTCCGGTCGGCGGCACCGTGTGGAAATGGCTCGCGAGTCCGTCCGTTGCCACCGCCGCCTACGAAACGCCCGCCGGCCAGAACGGCACGTTCTCCAAGGGCAACGGCGTCAACTACGCCGGCAACCAGGTCCACGCCATCGATCGCAACATCATCTATGGTTATCACGGCGAGGGCTACAACGGCGGCCAAGCCAACCAGTTTATGCACTTCCGCGACGACGGCCTGTTCATCGGCCAGTTCGGCACGGTCAACAGCCCGTCGATCCTCGACGCGCGCCCCGGTCTTTCCGGCAACGCCTTCAGCTTGTCCATGGTGAAGGTGAACACCGAAACCTACCTCTGGGTGAACGACGAAAGTAACCACGGCGGCATCCATCGCTGGCGCCTCACCAACGCCAACAACATCGGCGAACTCTCCGCCAGCGGCGCCGCCGGCACCACCATCGCGCTGGGCTCCTCCACCACGGCCGCACCGGCGCAGATCAAGGACAACGCCGACGGCTCCGGCATCGTGCAAACCGGCGCTTGGACCGCGTCCACCAACGCCGGTTTCTACAGCACCAACTTCTGGCACGACGGCAACACCGGCAAGGGCACCAAATCCGTGCGCTTCACGCCGACCATTCCCGTCGCCGGCAACTATCAGGTCTACGGCTGGTGGGTCGCCTCCTCCTCCCGCGCCACCAACACGCCCATCGACATCATCCACGCCGACGGCACGTCTACCTTCACCGCCGACCAGCGTTACTACGGCAGCAAGTGGACGCTCCTCGGCACCTACCGGTTCACCGCCGGCACCTCCGGCAGCATCCTCGTGCGCAACGACGGCACCAACGGTTTCGTCGTCGCCGATGCCTTCCGTCTCGTTTACGCCCCGTCGCAGATCAGCGACAACGCCGACACCACCGGCATCACCGTAACCGGTGCCTGGACCGCCAGCACCTTCGGAGCCGGCCTGCGCTTCGGCAGCGATTACCTTCAGGATGACAACACCGGCAAGGGCACCAAGTCCGTGCGCTTCACTCCCACTCTGGACCAAGCCGGCAGCTACGAGGTGTTCGCCTGGTGGAATGCCAACACCAACCGCGCCACCAATACGCCCATCGACGTCATCCACGCGGGCGGCACCACCACCGTCACGGTGAACCAGCAGGCCAACGGCGCCCAATGGAACTCACTCGGCGTTTATACCTTCCCCGCCGGGACCTCGGGCAGCGTCCTCGTCCGCACCACCGGCACCAACGGCTACGTCATCGCCGACGCCGTCCGCTTCGTGAAACAGCCCTGATCTCCACCCGATAATACTTCGCCCGGGGCACGATTCGCGCCCGGGCTTTTTCATCCTCCGCAATCCTTTGAACACCCGTCTCCAGTCACGTTTCTCCGTCTCGCTTCGTGCTTCGCTGCGCCTCGCCGGCTTCGCCTTGCTGACGGCTCTGGGGCTGGCATCCGTGCGCGCCGCCACGCCGATCACCTTCACCCTCGACGACTCCTACGCGACCAGCGCCGGCATCTTCAAGACCGACGGCACGCTCATCCGCACTCTCTGGAGCAACGTCCGTCATCCCGCCGGCCCGCACACGTTCACCTGGGACGACCAGGACGACGCCGGCGTCACCGTGCCCGCCGGCACCTACGGCGCCAAGGTCGTGTATCATAACATCAATTACACCTGGGAGGGCACCATCGGGAACACCTCCTCGTCCTTCACCGGCTACACCCGCCGCGGATTCATCATGATCACCGACATGGCGACCGACGGGAAGGACCTGTATTCGGCCATGGGCTACAACGAAAACCAGCCCGGCGTGCAGCGCTCCACCCTGACCGATCCGCAGACCGCCAGCTACAGCGTGCCCAAATGCATCACCGCCACATTCTATCATGTGGCCACCGACGGCGTCCGCTACTACCTCCCGAGCACCGGACAGGGCGTGGACTTCGGCCGCCGGCACAGTTTTGTTTACGCCCGCAAGGTCTCCGATAACTCCGTCGCCACCTTCGAACACGGCGAGCCGGTCTGCCTGCAAAAAAAATCCGGCGGCGACTGCTATCCCGAGCACACGTTCCCCAGCTGCATCGATGTCGAAGCCGGCGTCAAAAATCCGCCCTCAGGCATCGCGGTTCAAAAAACCGGAAACGTCCTCGCCGTCTCCCATCGGAAATTAGGCGAAGTCCGTCTCTTTGATAAAACCTCCGGCAAAGCCCTCGGCGCCCTTCGTGTCCCCGCGCCCAACCGCCTCGCCTTCGCGCCCAACGGCGATCTCTGGGTTGTCTCCGGCTCCACCGTGCAACGCTTCGCCGCCACCACGCTCGGGACCGCCGCCGCTCCCGTCACCACGCTCGACGGTCTCGTCGCGCCTCAGGCGGTCTCCGTCAATCCGGCGGACAACGACCTCGTCCTCGTTGCCGACGGCGGCGCCAGCCAGCAGGTCAAAGCCTTCACGCGCACCGGCTCGCCGCTCTGGACGCACGGCACCGCCGGGGGTTACTCCGACGGCGATCCGGTCGTCACGCCCTCGAAGCTCTCCTTCGCCGAGGGCCGCACCTTTGTCACCGCGATGGCCGACGGCTCGTTCTGGGTCTCCGACACTGGCAACGACCGCGTCCTGCATTTCTCCGCATCGCGCGCCTATCTCGAACAGATCCAATACCTCCCGGCCTTCTACATCGCCACGTGCGATCCCAATGAACCGTCGCGCGTGATCGGCGACTCCTGGCTCGAGTTCGCTGTCGACTACAGCAAACCGCTCCTCCCCGGCGACCCGACCGCTCCCGGCGGAAACCGCAGTTGGCAACTCGTGAAAAACTGGGGCCACGGCGCCCCCGCCGACTACAAAGGGAAAAACGGTTTCATTGGTCTCCACACCGTCGTCACGCTGAAGAACGGCCGCACCTACGGCGTCCTGCGCAATCTCGCCACGCGCCAGCAGGACTTGGTGGAGCTGCCCGCCAAAGGCCCGCTGCGGGTCACCGGCATCACCCTTCCCTCGGGCGCCAATCTCTACGCCAACGGCGACCTGCGCATGTCCTCCAAAAAGGCGTCCGTGCAAACCGTCATCGCCCGCTCGCTGACTGGTTTCGACGACGCCGGCAATCCGCTCTGGGGAGAACCCGTCGTGCTCGCGACCACGACCGGCAGCGCCAACTACAGCGGCAGTTTCTCCGGCCCGTCCGGCCCGCGTTATCCGATCACCTCCTCCCACATTCTCGTCTCCTTCAACAGCGACGTGAAAAGCAAGGGCATGCACCTGGGCGGCGTCCCCGTCGGCGGCTCCGCGTGGAAGTGGCTGGCGAGCCCGTCCTCCGTCAGCGTCGATTACGCCAAGCCTTCGGGAAAAACCGGCCAGTTCGCCACCGACGGCGGCACGAACTACGGCGGCAACCAGGTCCACGCCTCGGGTCGCAACATCGTTTACGGCTATCACGGCGAAGGCTACCGCGGCGGCCAGGCCAACCAGTTTATGCACTTCCGCGACGACGGCCTCTTCCTCGGCCAGTTCGGCGAGGTCAACCGCCCGTCCATCATGGACGCCCGCCCGGGCGTCTCCGGCAACGCCTTCAGCCTCTCCTTGGTCGAGGTGAAGGGTGAGCTCTATTTCTGGAACAACGACGAGAGCAACCACGGCGGCGTCCACCGCTGGCATCTCGCCGGTGCCAACCGCGTCGGAGAACTCTCCGCCACCGGCTCGCTCGGCAAACTGCTTTCCCTCGGCCGCTCCTCAAAACCGGCCGCATCCTCCCTTTCCGCCCAGTCCGCCTCCAAGTAATGAATACCGCCTCGTCCCTTTCTCGTCGTCTCATCCGCGGTCTCGCCGGCCTGCTCCTCTCGCTGGCCTCCGTCTCCGCCGCCCAGGCCGACACCCGGTTGAGTTTCACCTTGGACGACAGCTACACCACCAGCGCGGGCGTCTTCAAAGCCGACGGCACGCTCATTCGCACGCTCTGGAGCAAGATCGCCTACGCCCCCGGCGCCCACTCCTACACGTGGGACGATAAAAACGACGCCGGCGAAACCGTCCCCTCCGCCGACACCTGCACCTTCAAGATCATCTACCATAACATCGACTACACCTGGCAGGGCGTCATCGGGAACACCTCCACCACGTTCAACGGCAACATCCGCCGAGGCTTTATTCCCATCGTCGATATGACCACCGACGGCGCCAATCTGTATTCGGCGCTCGGTTACAACGAGGGCCAGTCGCAGGTCCACCTCTCCACCGCCGCCGAGCCCAACACCCTCACTTTCTCCATCCCTCCGTCCATCTGCACCACCATGGGTTTCGTCGTCTCCGACGGCATCAATTATTACATGGCCAACACCGGCGGCGGCTTCGACGCCGGCCACAACGCCTCCTTCATCATCGCCCGCAAAGTCGCCGACAACTCCGTCGTCACCTTCAGCGCCGGCGTCCCGCTCGCCCTCCAATACTTCCCTGGCGGCAAAAACTACTACCCCGAACATTACTTCCCGAGTTGCATCAACGTGGACAAGGGCAAGTCCGCTTTCCCCACCGGCCTCGCCGTCCAGAAAAACGGCCCCGTCCTCGCCGTCGCCCACCTCAAGACCAACGAGGTCCGCCTCCTCGACAAAGTCTCCGGCGAAAAACGCGCCACCCTCGCCATCACCAAACCCAGAAAAATCGCCTTCGCTCCCAACGGCGATCTCTGGGCCGTCAGTGAAAAGACCGTGCAACGCTTCGCCCGCGCCACGCTCGGCACCACCTCGACTCCCGTCACGACCATCAGCGGTTTCGAACGCCCCCAATCCGTTTCCGTTCATCCCACCGACGACGACATCGTCCTCGTCGCCGACGCCGGTGCCAGCCAGCAGGTCAAAGCCTTCAACCGCACCGGCACTCCGCTCTGGACTTACGGCACCCTCGGCGGCGGCTATGCCGACGACCCCACCATCACCCCCGCCAAGCTGGGCTTCATCCACAACCGCACGTTCGTCACCGCCATGGCCGACGGTTCGTTCTGGGTTTCCGACTCCCTTAACAACCGCACCCTGCATCTCACGGCCAAGGGCGCCTACATCGAACAAATCCTCTATCTGCCCGCCTCCTACGTCGCCACCTCCGACCCCAACGTCCCCTCGCGCGTGATCGGCGGCGACTGGTTCGAGTTCGCTGTCGACTACTCCAAGCCGCTCCTCCCCGGTGATCCGTCCGCCGCCGGTGGCAACCGCAGTTGGACCCTCAAGAAAAACTGGGGCCTCGGCGTTCCCGCCAATTTCAAGCGCCCTGGTTTCGCCGGTCTGCACACCGTCGTCACGCTCCGCAACGGCCGCACCTACGGTTTCATTCGCAACGGCGCCAACGGCAAACACGCCTTGGTCGAGCTCCCCGCCACCGGCAACCTCCGCATCACCGGCCTCGAGTTCGCCCCCAACACCAGCCTCAACGCCAACGGCGACCTGCACACGTTCACCTACGGCAAGGGCACGCAAACCATCCTCCGCCAGTCGATCACCGGCTTCGACGCCACCGGAAATCCCCAGTGGAGCGAACCGGTCACACTCGCCGTCAACAAGGGCGGAGCCCGTTACAGCGGCAGCTTCGCCGGCCCGGCCGGCCCCCTCTTCCCCGTCACCGAGTCCAACCTCATGATCTCCTTCAACAGCGACGTGAAAAGCAAAGGCATGCACCTCGGCGCCGTCCCCGTCGGCGGCACCACCTGGCGTTGGCTCGCCAGTCCGTCCGTTCCCAAGGCCGCCTACGAAACCTACGCCGGCCAGAACGGCACGTTCTCCAACGGCAACGGTTCCCAATACGCCGGCAACCAGGTCCGCGTCTCCGGTCGCAACATCATCTACGGCTACCACGGCGAGTTCTACAACGGCGGCCAGGCAAACCAGTTTATGCACTTCCGCGACGACGGTCTCTTCCTCGGCCAGTTCGGCACCGTTTCCAACAACACGATGAAGGAAGCCAACTACGGCCAGGGCGGAAACTCCTTCAGCCTCTCCATGGTGAAAGTCGAGGGTGAGACCTACTTTTGGAACAACGACGAGAGCAACCACGCCGGCGTCCACCGCTGGCGTCTCACCGGCGCCAACAACATCCGCGAACTCACCGCCTCCGGCACGCCCGGCTCCGCCATCTCCCTCGGCGCCTCCGTCACCACCGCCCCGAGCCAGATCATCGACAACACCGCGGCCTCCGGCGTCACCGTGACCGGCAAGTGGACCGCCACCACCGGCAAAACCGCCAAAGGCGCTTACGGCTCCGATCTCCTCCTCGCCGACGCCACCGATAAGTCCCCCCAATCCGTCCGCTTCACGCCCAAGATCCCCGCCGCCGGACGTTATCAAGTTTACGCCTGGTGGTCCGCCCTGCCCAACCGCGCCAGCAATACCCCCGTCGACATCATCCACGCCAGCGGCACCGAGACCGTAAACGTGGATCAGCGCCACTCCGGCAGCCGGTGGATTCTCCTCGGCACCTATCCCTTCGCCGCAGGCTCTTCCGGCAGCGTGCTCATCCGCACCGAAGGCGCCAACGGCACCGTCGCCGCCGATGCCGTGCGCCTGGTTTACGACGACTTCCAATCCCGCAAAACCCCCGTTGCGGCCGGTGCCACCCCGCGCCCCTGAGTTTCCCCTCCACGCCATGAATA
>Ga0247813_10002806_pt1 | contig 11609 bp, 11 predicted proteins | sample UWRJL169409C1_FD_180719 | JGI IMG/M metagenome (GOLD analysis project Ga0247813, IMG submission 180719) | Plant litter microbial communities from Arlington Agricultural Research Station in Wisconsin, United States - UWRJ-L169-409C-1 | ecosystem: Environmental > Terrestrial > Plant litter >... | reverse complement strand
TACTTATATGGTGGAAAAAAGATAAAAAACACATCTAGGTATACTCCATGATACCACTGAAAAAGCAATATGTTTTCCCCTTTAAATTTGTACCATTAATTTAAACAAATAAAAAAATGGACGATTTAAAAAATAAAGTTGCCGTAATTACAGGCGGAAATAGCGGTATAGGTTATGCAACAGCGAAACAACTAAAAGAGCAAGGCGCAACCGTTATCATTACCGGACGAAGAAAAGAAGCAATCGAAAAAGCAGCTTCAGAATTGGGAGTAGCAGCCATTGTTGCAGATCAATCCAGTGTTTCGGACATCGAAAAGCTGGCTTCAAAAGTAAAAGAAGATTTTGGTCAAGTTGATATTTTATTCATAAACGCAGGAATTACCAATAAAGGAATAATTGAAGAAGCAACCGAAGCTTTATTTGACAGTATCATGAATATCAATTTTAGAGGTGCTTATTTCAACTTAAGTAAATTTATCCCAATTTTGAAAAATGGCGCCTCAGTAGTATTTCTTTCTTCAAATACAGCAAATATGAGTTATGCCGGAACTTCGATATATTCTTCCAGTAAAACGGCTCTAAATTCAGTTATGAAAATTGCAGCTTTAGAATTGGCTCCGCGAAAAATTAGAGTAAATTCTGTTAGTCCTGGTCCGACAGAAACAGAAATAATGAAAAAAATGGGTCTGGATGAAGAAACAGTAAAAACAATGATGGATGCCATTGTAGACAACATTCCCCTAAAACAAATGGGAACCTCAGAAGACGTTGCCAAAATGGTTGCTTACCTGAGCAGCGACGCAGCAAAATTCATTACCGGAGCCGATTTTATTATGGATGGCGGGATGGTTTTAGCTTAAGAAAGGTTCAAAAGATTAGAGAGGCAAAGGCACAAAAATTTTTAGAAAGAAACTGTCCCGATAGTTATCGGGACAAAGTTTTTTTTTTGTAATTCTGAGCGAAGTCAAAGGGATTTCTAATTGGAGTTTGGAATTTATTTTTTGAAATTTAAAATTTTATTACCTTTTTTGGTTTCAAGTTACAATTTGAAACAAAGGAAAAGCCTGATTATTAGATTTATATTATACGTAAACTTAATTTTATACATCACAATTTTTAAGGGATATATAAAAATGATTTTTCAATAAATAGTAATTTAAATTTTTTAATTTATGAAAAAGGCTTTTCTAATAATTGTACTTTGTATTAGTTCAATTTTTTTCTCATGCAAGAAAGATAAGGATAAGAATCAGGCAGCTTCAAAAACAGTTCAATCCGCTGTTTCTGATTCAATTACAGATGATGGGTGGCCGCGTGAAACAGCAAACAATGGCACAAAACTGGTTTATTACCAGCCACAGGTCGACGATTGGAAAGACTATAAAGAAATTACGGCAAGACTCGCCTTTTCACTGACTCCAAAAGACGGCAAACAAGTACTGGGTGTAGCTTCTGTAAAGGCAGAGACATTAGTCGACAAAGATAACCGCAACGTATTATTTAAAAATGTTCAGGTAACCGATGTGCGATTTCCGGCACTTGATGAAAAAAAAGTTCCAGAAATGGAAAAACTTTTCAAAGAAACATTGCCTAAAGGAGGTGATCCTATTTCGGTAGATCGTATTCTGGCCGATTTAAACCAGACCAAAAGCCCTTCAAAAGGCATTGCAGGCAAGAACGATCCGCCCGTTATTTTTTACAGTACAAATCCGGCAGTTTTGCTTATTGTACAAGGAGAGCCGGTTTTAGTTCCGGTAGAAAAAACAGATATTCAATACGTAGTCAATACCAATTGGGATTTGTTTTTTGATAAAACAACAAAAGACTATTTTTTGCTGGCAGATAATGTTTGGGTTACTTCGAAAACTCTCAACGGAAAATGGGTAAAAACCACACAACTGCCTTCCGGTTTAAGTAATCTTCCGTCAGGTCAAAATTTTGATGATGTAAAAAAAATGATTCCCGCTTCATCTGGAGGTACCGCTCCACAGATTTTCTACAGCAGCAAACCGGCAGAATTAATTGCCATAAACGGAACCCCAAAATTTATTAAAATAGACGGAACCAAACTTTTATACATCGACAATACCGAAAATGATATTTTTGCCAACGAAGGCGATGGGCAGTATTATGTTTTGTTATCCGGAAGATGGTTTAAGTCTGCAGCACTAACAGGGCCGTGGACATATGGCGGAAATAACCTGCCGGCTGATTTTGCCAAAATTCCTAAAGATTCGCCACGGGCAAACGTATTAGCATCTGTACCGGGAACGCAGGAAGCCAAAGATGCCGTAATGCTGGCTCAGGTTCCTACAACAGCCATTATAAACAAAGCAGATGCCGAAGCAAAAGCCAAAGTAACCTACGACGGAACGCCTCAGTTTAAACCTATCGAAGGTACAAAAATGCAATATGCGAGCAATACTCAGGATAAGGTCATAAAAGTAGGCGATTTGTATTATTTGTGTTTTCAGGCAGTTTGGTTCATGTCGACAAGCCCAAACGGACCTTGGAAAACAGCAGATTCTGTTCCTAAAGAAATTTATACCATTCCGCCAAGTTCACCTGTTTATAATGTCACCTATGTTACCCAAACAACAACCGATACCACGGTAGAAAGCAGCACAACTGCCGGTTATTTGGGCGCTTTTATTATTGGAGCTACAGTAGGTGCTATATTAACTTATGGTACAGGATATTACTATCCGCCATATGTATATTACGGAGGTTTATTCCCAATTTATCGTCCTTGGCCTTATACGTATGGAGGCGGTGCAGTGTACAATCCCTGGACAGGTGGCTGGGCTGCCGGAAGAAGCGTATACGGACCTTATGGTGCGGCAGGAACTTCGGCATGGTACAATCCTGCAACAGGAAGATATGGACGTTCGGCAAGTGTACAAGGCTGGTACGGAGGTCGTACAGCAGCAAGTACCTATAATCCCTGGACAGGAAATTACGCCAGAACCAATCAGGGTCATAATGCCTATGCACAATGGGGACATTCTGCTGCCACAAATGGGCGTCAGTGGGTAGAATCAGGACATGTTACTACAAGGCGTGGTACTGCAATTGGTTACGAAACCTCCGGAGGTCAAAAAGGCGTAATTACACATCACAGAGGCGGAGGGACAACCATTCATACTAACAATAATGTGTATGCCGGACACGACGGACATGTCTATAAAAAAGACGCTAACGGAAACTGGAGTCACTATAACAATGGCAACGGAGGCTGGACACAAGCCGGAAAACTTGGTTCATCAAAAAATCCGGGTTCAGCCACAGAGCGCAATAAACCGAATGAGAATATTGGCGGGGCAACGCGAGCCGGTGATAGAATTCAAAATAAAAATTTACCTAAACAAGACCAAAATCTGGGCGGTGGAAATCGTCTAGGCGATGGAGTCCAGCATGATAATTTCCCAAAAGCCAATCAAACTCTGGGCCAACGAGAAAAACCACTGGGAGAACCAGGTCGTTCTGATATTACAAATGATCTCGATCGCTCAGCATTATCCAGAGATCGTGGAGAATCGCAAACCCGTAATTTTCAAAATTTCCAAAGAGAAGGAAACCGTCTAGGCGGTGGTAATTTAAGAGGCGGAGGCGGATTTAGAGGCAGAAGATAATTTTGCTAAAAGCTACTAATAAAAAACAGGAACGATATTTAATACTACTCGTTCCTGTTTTTATTTTAAAAAAAAGATAATCATCGTTAAAAAAAAACTTAGTATCTCTGAATCTTAGCGCCTTAGCAACTAATTTTATTAGGAGCTATTTCCTGCTTTCCGTTTCAATCTTTTTATTTTCTAAAGAAAAAAATAAAAAGGATTTCCACTTCAATCAGGGCTAGGCATCCGTTTTCATTAGAAATTATAGACGACTCTGATTTTAAAAGAAAAAAAACTCAGAACCTTAGTACCTCAGAACCTTAGCAACTTTAAAGAAAATCCTTTGTACCTTTGTCACTCTGAACCTTTGCCACTTTTTTATGGAATCCAAAGAAATCCTCCAACAACACATTGCCAAAACTGCTTCGCTAACAGACAAAGAATTCGATTATTTCTTTTCGCATTTTAAACCGTTATCATTCAAAAAAGGACAAACTATTATTAGTGCCGGAGACAAAGTTGATTGCGAATATTTTGTAATTTCAGGTTGTTTGAAAGCTTTTTTTATCAATGATGAAATCAAAATGTATATCCTGCAATTCGCCATGCCCACTTGGTGGACATCAGATTATAGTGCTTTATACAATCAAACTCCTGCAACCATAAATGTAGATTGTATCTCTGATGTCGAATTGCTTTGCCTTTCCAACAGCGACCGCGAAAAATTGTGTGCTGAATTTCATCAAATCGAACACTTTTTCCGTTGGAGAACCAACAAAGGATATATCGCTTCGCAAAAACGACTTTTATCTTTTATGAATAACAATGTCAAAACCCGTTACGAAGAACTTCTGGCATTATATCCACAACTTTATAATTTAGTTCCTAAGCATTTAATTGCGGCTTATCTGGGAGTTTCAAGAGAAACCCTAAGTAGATTATATAATTCATAAAGTTTTTTTGCCACAGATTATAAGGATCAAATGGATTTTTTAATTTCCAATTTTCCTCATAGTTGTCATCTCGACCGAAGAGAGAGATCACACTAGAGATTCCACAATCAAAATCGCCAATCTTTTGTCGAGCTTCTCGCGTGTCCTTCGACTTCGCTCAGGATGACAAAAATGAGAATAAAAAAAACTTAGAAACAATAAACTTTGCGTCTCTGCTCCCGATAACCATCGGGATTGCGCGATTAAAAAATATTCACCTGCTTTTATCCGCCCAAATCTTTTTAAATCATCGCGAAACAAAACCTTTGCACCTCTGAACCTTTGCCTCTTTGCACCTCAAAAAAAAGATTGTGATCTACATCACGTAACCAATTTCCATACTCGCCGTTCCTTTGTACTGTACTTTTAAATACAATAAAAATGGAAACAACAAATTTTAATATCGTAAGCGCAAACAGCAACATCGATTGGACCGGCAGAAAAGTTACCGGTGCACATAATGGTACAATTGGTATCAAAGAAGGTCATTTTATTTTGAATGACGGAAAAATAAATGGCGGAAATATTGTCATCAATACCGCCTCAATAAAAATTCTGGATGTTACAGATCCGGATACAAATGCACAATTTGCAGGGCATCTGGCTTCGGATGATTTTTTCTCTATCGAAAAATTTCCAACTGCAAGATTTGAGATTCTTTCTGTAAAAGAAATTTCAAATGGTAAATATTATTTGGAAGGGAATCTTACGATAAAAGACATCACACATCGTACAGGTTTTGAAACCGAAGTAGAAAGTACTAACAATACACTTTCACTTACTGGTAAATTGGTTGTTGATCGTACCAAATACGATATCAAATTCCGTTCAGGAAACTTCTTCAAAGATTTAGGCGATACATTAATCTACAACGACTTTGATTTAGATTTTACTATCACAGCCGAAGTATCTAAAAACTAAGACCATGCCTTACGTAAAAATCGAATTGACCCGCGAAGGTGTTACCCGCGAGCAAAAACAGGAATTAATAAGCGGAATCACCAACCTGATTACCGATGTATTAAACAAAGATCCGCATTTAACTCACGTTGTTATTCAGGAAATCGAACTCGACGATTGGGGTTACGCAGGAGATCAGGTATCTGTATTAAGAGAAAAAGGCATAACAGCCGATAAAAAATAAATATCATGAAAAAACAAACGATAATCGTTACCGGAGCAGCTTCCGGTATCGGAAAAGGAATCGCTAAATACTTTTTGGACAGAGGCGATAATGTTGTCATCAATTCGTTAAATCCAACAGCATTAGAAAGTGCTTACAACGAATTTGGAGCAGGAGACAATGTGGCAATGTTTGCCGGAGATGTGAGCAAAAAACAAACCGGAGAACAATTGGTAAAAATTGCTTTAGAAAAATTTGGATCTGTAGATGTATTGGTTAACAATGCCGGAATCTTCGACAGTAAACCATTCTTAGAAGTTGACGAAGCTTATCTGGATAAATTTTTGACCACCAACCTAAAAGGAACTTATTTCACCACACAATCGGTAATTTCGCAAATGTTGAAACAGCAAGATGGAGTTGTAATCAACATAGGAACTCCTTTGGTCAACCACGGATTGGGCGGATGGCCTGCTTCGGCTCCGGTATCAAGTAAAGGTGCTATCCACGCCTTGACGATTCAGTTAGCAGCCGAATTTGGCAAGCAAAACATTCGTGTAAATACGATTGCACCAGGTGTTATCCGTACGCCAATGCACGGAGACAAATCAGATCAAAGTGCAGGATTGCATCTTTTAAACCGAGTAGGAGAAGTTGATGACGTAGCCGAAATGGTATATACCGTTGCAAAAAGCAGTTTTATTACCGGTGCAATCATCAACGTTGATGGCGGTAAAGGTGCAGGACACAACTTATAATTAAATGAAAACTATTTTATTAATTGCTTTTATGCTCTGTACTTTGCAGGGCATAAAAGCTCAAAATAACATTAAAATGGAAAATCAGGCCGACGTATCAGCGATTACTGATGCATTAGAAAATTATTATTTTAAAGGAATTTACGAAGGCGACGAAAGACGTTTAGGAAGTATCTTTCATGAAAGCGCTCTACTTTTTGGAGATATAAAAGGACAGCCTTATTTTAAAACGGTAGATCTTTATCTTGATGGCGTACAAAACAGACAAAGTCCTAAAGATTCAGGAAAACCTTTCAAGGGAGAAATCTTGAAGATTAATGTGGTAAATTCAATAGCTACAGCTGAAATTAATGTTAAAATGTACGACTTTAATTATCGCGATTTTTTATCTTTCCATAAGATTAACGGAAAATGGCTTATCGTCAATAAAATGTTGACTGATACAAGCGAATAACTTTAAATAAAATAGCAATGTGGTACAATACAAAAGCAACGGAATTATTAGGGATTGATTATCCTATAATGCAGGGACCATTTGGCGGAAATTTATCAACTGTAGCATTAACCGCTGCGGTATCAAATGCCGGCGGACTTGGCGGATATGGTGCTTATACAATGTCGCCTCAGGAAATTTTTGAGGCCGACAAACAATTAAAAACAGCAACCAGTAAACCATATAACATTAATCTTTGGGTTTCGGATCATGATATTCCGCAATCTGGTTTGTCAGATGAACAATATGATAAAACAGCAGCATTATTCAAACCTTATTTTGATGAAGTTGGTATTGAATTACCGGAAAAACCAGCTCCGTTTCAGTCCAGATTTGAGAATCAGCTGGAGGTAATTTTAGATATAAAACCAAAAGTTTTCAGTTTTATGTTTGGGGCACTTTCTGCCGATGTTTTAGAACAATGCAAAAGATCAGGAATCTTAACCGTTGGCGCGGCAACGACTTTAGATGAAGCTATTTTTCTAGAAAGTACCGGAGTAGATATGATTATTGCCTCAGGTTTTGAAGCAGGAGGACACCGACCTTCGTTTTTGGCTTCCGCCGAATCATCACTAACAGGAACTTTTGTATTACTACAGCTCATTCGCGAAAAAGTAAAAACTCCAATAATTGCTGCCGGAGGAATTGCCAACGGAAAAGGCGTCGCTGCAGCTTTAGCTTTAGGTGCCAGTGCGGCGCAGATAGGAACCGCGTTTCTGGCCTGTGACGAATCGAATGCATTACCCATTCATAGAGAAATGTTATTCTCTGATGCAGCAAAATATACGACTTTATCACGTGCGTACACAGGACGTTTAGGCCGCGGATTAACCAGCAGGGTGGCCAAAGAAATTTCAGGAAAAGAAAAAGATGTGCTTCCGTTTCCTTTGCAGACGACTCTAATATCACCCTTACGAAAAGCAACTCTTGAGCAGCAAAAATGGGATATGATTTTATTTTGGGGCGGACAAATAGCACCGATTTTAAAACATACCAAAGCGAAAGAACTGATGCATGCTCTTATAGAAGAAACGAACGCTTATTTTAATGATTTGAAGGGATAATCAAATTCAAAATATAAATGGACAAAGCCTGATTTTATAGATTGGGCTTTTTTTATGCGTTATTGTTTTTTAAACACATAGAAACATAGTTTTGGTATGCGTAAAAAAGGGCGTTTCACTTTTAATAGTATCCCATAGTTTGCCCAAGAGTTTGTCATTTCGATCGAAGGGAGAAATCACACTAGAAACTCGCCAAAGATTGGTGACATAGTAAAACAGAAAATCTATGTGTTTAAATGAATTACATAATGCAATAAATCCCATAGGTCTTTAAAGCCTGTGGGATTTAGAAATGATGTAAATACAAAGTTGTCAGACATAGCCCGTGGTTTCAACCACGGGGTACAATATTATCACGCCTAGTATGGTGTTCCTGTGGTTGAAACCACGGGCTATGTTGGAAGAAAGAAATTAAATTAGGTTACAATTGCTCCTAAAAAATATTATAGAATTCAATTTGATAATATCACCCTAAAACCTTCAACTTCCTTAATGTCCGTTTCGGGTTCTACTTCGTCCGTTTAGACTATTTACTGATTTTAAATCGCTTGTTATCGAGATACTTTTGACAAAGAAATTAATCACAATAACAAAATTTATAATCAAAATGGAAACAATTAAAACAAACAAACGCAGCTTCCTAAACGGCATTGCAACAGGAACATTTATGTTGATTGCAGCAACAAGCTTTGGACAAAAAAAGCAAACTAAAGTAGTTTCAGAAGCAATTCGTCCGTATCACATTAGTATTTCGAAAGAGGCTTTGACAGATCTTCGTAATCGCGTAAACGCTACAAGATGGCCGGATAAAGAAACCGTTACAGATCAGTCGCAAGGCGTTAAATTACAACAAATTCAGAGTCTTGTAAAATATTGGGGAACTACTTACGACTGGCGTAAAACAGAAGCGAAACTAAATGCATTACCTCAATTTGTTACCAATATCAACGGATTAGACATTCAGTTCATTCACATTAAATCCAAACATAAAAATGCATTACCATTGGTAATTACACACGGTTGGCCGGGATCTTTCTTTGAACTTTTGAAAGTAATTGGCCCCTTAACAGATCCTACTGCGTACGGAGGAAAAGCCGAAGACGCTTTTGATCTTGTAATTCCTTCAATGCCGGGTTATGGTTTTTCTGAAAAGCCAACAGGAACAGGTTGGGGACCGGAAAAAATAGGTAATGCGTGGGATGTTTTAATGAAGCGTTTGGGTTATAAAAATTATGTATCACAAGGCGGTGATTGGGGTTCTGTAATTGCCGATGCGATGGCACGACAGGCTCCAGAAGGATTATTGGGAATTCACGTAAATATGCCTGCAACAGTTCCTGCAGATATTGCGAAAGCTTTAAAAGACGGGGATCCTGCTCCTGAAGGATTATCAGTTAAAGAAAAAGCTGCTTTCGTTTCTCTTAATAAATTATATACAAGAGGTGGCGGTTATGCCGGAATGATGGTAACGCGCCCTCAGACTTTAGGCTACGGACTTACAGATTCTCCTGTTGGATTAGCTTCTTTTTTCTTAGATAAATTCAACGAATGGACCTATAGCGGAGGAAACGCAGAAAAATCACTTACAAAAGATGAAATGCTGGATGATATTACCTTGTATTGGTTGACAAACACAGCAAACTCATCGGCTCAATTGTATTGGGAAAATAATACGAACAACTTTAATGTGGTTGAACAGAAAACAAACGACATAAAAATTCCGGTTGCTGTAACTGTTTTCCCGGGAGAAATCTATCAGGCACCAAAAAGCTGGACAGAGAAAAGTTATAAAAACCTGATTTACTTTAATGAAGTATCAAAAGGAGGTCATTTTGCTTCCTGGGAAGAGCCACAACTTTTTACTGAAGAACTTCGTGCGGCTTTTAAATCATTAAGAAAATAACTAGAAATCGTTGTGTAGATTATTTAAACACATAGAAATATAGATTTTATAATTTACATAAAGTTCTTTCTGAAAAATCAAGATTTTTAAACATAGTACAACTATGCGGTACTATTTAAAGTGAAACGCCCTTTCTTGATTCAGTAAAACTATGTTCCTATGTGTTTAAATCAAAAGCAAAGAATTATAAAGATTAAAAAATAGAATCTGCTCAATCTGCCAAATCTGCGAGAAAAATTATTTAACACACAATCTAAAAAAACAAACAAAATGAAAACAAATAAAATATACGCAATTATGATCGTAGGTCTTATTGCACTATTCACTCCATCAAATGCTCAAGCACAACAAAGCGGCATAAAAAGAACCGATTTACAAAAACACGATCTAAGTATTGCGGGAAAAGAAACGGTTCAGGCCCGAATTGATTTTGATGCTCATACTTCGTTCGGTAAACACGCGCATCCGGGAGAAGAAATTATTTATGTGATAGAAGGTGCATTAGAATATCAAATTGAAGATGAAACACCAGTAACGTTAAAAGCTGGAGAAGTTCTTTTTATTCCGGCAGGAAAGTTTCACTCGGCAAAAAATCATACCAATGCTAAAGCGTCTGAGTTAGCCACTTATATCGTCGAGAAAGGGAAACCAATTTTAGTGATGAAAAAATAAAATCTCAGGTTTAGGTTTGTCCGTTTCAGGTTTTACTTCATCCGTTTCAACTATTTTCTGATTGTACAAGAATGGTTATCAGAATACTTTTGACGAAGAAATTAACTCATAATCAAAATATTAAAAAATAATAATCATGAAAACATTACACAACAAAAGCAGTTTCGCCAATAGAGTAGCTTCTAAAATGCTTTTAATAGCAGCTTTATTTTTTACAATGACATTTATAAATGCGCAATCAGAAAAACAAACAACGGCAAGTTCTCTTGGAACCTTAAAACAAATTAATGCCGGATTATTAAACGTAGGATATACAGAAGCAGGACCTTCAAACGGAACTCCGGTAATTTTGCTTCACGGATGGCCTTACGATATTCACAGTTACAATGAAGTGGTGCCTATTTTAGTTGCGAAAGGGTACAGAGTTCTTACGCCTTATTTAAGAGGATCAGGAACAACAACTTTTCTTTCTAAAGATACTTTTAGAAACGGACAACAAGCAGCATTAGCAAGCGATATTATTGCTTTTATGGATGCACTAAAAATTGATAAAGCCACTATTGGCGGATTCGATTGGGGAGCAAGAACAGCGGTCGTGATGGCAGCGCTTTGGCCGGAACGCCTAAACGGATTGGTTTCTGTAAGCGGTTACCTTGTTGTAAATCTGGAAGCGAATTTAAAACCGTTACCTCCTCAAGCCGAATTAGGATGGTGGTACCAATACTATTTTGCTACCGAAAGAGGGAAACTCGGCTACAGCCAAAATACTTATGAGTTTAATAAACTGATCTGGAAAATTGCTTCTCCGTTATGGAATTTCGACAAAGCAACTTACGATCAAACCGCACAATCTTTTAATAATCCGGATCACGTAGCAATTGTTATTCATAATTACAGATGGAGACAATCTCTGGAACCTGGAGAATCTAAATACGATAGTTTGGAAAATAAATTGGCGACAAGACCAGCAATTAAAGTTCCGACTATTAC
>Ga0247813_10002805_pt1 | contig 11611 bp, 7 predicted proteins | sample UWRJL169409C1_FD_180719 | JGI IMG/M metagenome (GOLD analysis project Ga0247813, IMG submission 180719) | Plant litter microbial communities from Arlington Agricultural Research Station in Wisconsin, United States - UWRJ-L169-409C-1 | ecosystem: Environmental > Terrestrial > Plant litter >... | reverse complement strand
TTACTACTCATTACAGGTTGGAAGCAAGCTTTCGCCTTAGCGGCTGGGGGGGGGTGTTGTTTGGTAGGATATATCCCTTGCTAGTAACTGCAGTACTGGTAAGGAATAGGGAAGAAGATTAACGAAATTCGTGGGCAAGCCGATTGGCCACCAATTTCTTAAAAAGCAAAAACAAAAAGAAATTAGCTCAATTGGTAGAGCATCCGTTTTACACACGGCAGGTTAAGTGTTCAAATCACTTATTTCTTAATACTTATGAATAATAAGTATATATATGCGGAGATCTTAGCTTAATGGTAAAGCGTATGACTTTTAATCATTATCATAAGGGTTCAAGTCCCTTAGATCTTAAAAAAATATATACGGCTATAGGTTAAGGGCTGCTGCTCTTGCTGGCCATGCTGCTTTACCGCTCATGCCTATGATGTGACAGATGTTGCTGCTCGTGATAATGGTGTTGTTATTGTGCTGACTGGTGAATGTGCTGTGTCTTATGATGCTGTGGTGGCTTGGTGTGTTGTGCTTGCTCATGAGATGAATAGGGGCCGGCTCTGCAGACAGAGGTAGCCAGAGTTTTTCTTTAGAAAGAAATACAATGTCTATTAAAATTAGATTTTATCCATTGTTTCTAATGTCTTAGTTTACTAAACAATACAAGTTTCCATATACCAAATTAATCCTTAATTCTTCAGGGATAGCGATGAACCAAAACTTAGCAAAGAAACAACTTCAATCTGATAATACCTCGTAAATGAAAATTACATAAAGATTGGATAGGATTGAGTATGTTGAATGCTCAAATCCAATACATATAATGAAACATTTAAAACCTCCCCGGAAATATCACTGTCCTGCCTTGTCTTCTAAATCCTCCTGATCAATCCTCCTGCATCCTGTCTCCTTCCTGAGTTACCCCTCCTGTCCCTGGCTCATTATTATCCTTGTCACTCAAGTATAATAGAACGTGTGAGAAATCTGCGTGGGGAAGAATAGGCTGTTCTTCCTCCTCTTCCTTGTCTTCCGCTGTTATAATGCCCATAGATAAGGTTGAGCGCGTTAACGACTTTGGAAGAGGCTCGGCGTGATGCCTCTGAAAACACAAATCCCTGGTCTGTCCTCCTTGCGCTCTCCAAATGAGGATGTCGATTATATCTTTTGCTTCTTCCTTTTTCTCAAAATCCATGTATTCCCCCTCCTTGTATTCTCTTGAAAGTTTGGGGCGAGTTTTATCTATCGGTGAACCGGAACGGTAGTCGTGGAAATCCCTGGTAAGGAGTACTGGCTCTTCCTGTCCGGGTACTTTGACCAAATGGTATTCCTGAATTCTCCATTTAAGACCCACTACGCCCGTCAACGTCCCTCTGGAGAAGTGAAGCACTCCGTGCTGCATCGGGATGGCTTTATGCAATTGGACGAAAGGATCCTTCTTGGAGTTCCCTGGTTTGGCTTCAAGTATATCGTTGCAGGCAAAGACACCATTTCGCCAACTACCAGGCCGGCAGATAAACGTTTCTAAAGCAATATCCGGATAATACCCAGTGTAGGTGCGTAACTGAGGGAGAATATTGAATCTTTCCTTATTAAATATCAGGGAGAGAATCATCATGACATATCTGACGGTATGGTGTTCGGAATTGCCGTAGTAAGCTGCGTACAAAAAGGCACTGTTGAGTTTAAAGGCCATTAATTCGCTGAGGTTGAAGGTATGTCGAATGTTTTCCGCCACAACTTCAAACGAGTAAGTGCTAGGTGCGGAAGATAAAGGACTCGACATTGTTGAATAGGCAGGGTAGGCGGGTTAAAGGTTGGGTTGGCGAAAGTATGGTAGGTGGAAGGGTAGTTTGGCGAAGTGTGTTGATTAAAGTGTTGGTGAAAGGATGGGTTGGTGGACGGTAGGTTTTGTGGTGTGTATTGATAAGGTGGGATGTGAAAAGTTCTTGGTATGAAAAGAAGTCTTTGAAAGGGTTATCCGGTTATGCGATGCCTTGGTGAGGTGGTAAAAACGAAACAAGTTGGGTGAAGAGGGAGGAATTTATACCCTGAAAGGCCAAACAGACTACTTGTGTGCCAAGCAGGCAGCACTTAAGCCAACCAGGCAGAAGTTTCGGATTATGGCCGAGAGACTGTCACCTGGACAACAAAAGATAAGGCTGAAATCTCTTATTGGTGTATTCTGATCTATGACTCACCTCTATTGGCGATCCCGAAAAACGGACGCGTCACCATATTGGCAAAAGATAAGGTCGCAAGGTCCGATTGGTTGATCCTTATCTACCCCTCATATCAATCAACGATTCCAGAGTCTGGACCCATCATGCGATAATGATAGAGATAAGGTGGCAAGGTTTGATGGTCGATCTTTAGCGGTGACACATCTCCATCGGCGATCCCGAAGGGTGGACACGTCATCTTATCAGCAATAGATAAAGTTGGAGCCTTACGTTGGTTGACTGTTATCTGTGCTTCTTTTTTTGTTTTTTTTTAGGCTATCGGCGATCCCGAAAAGCGGACGTGTCATCGGTCAAAAGATGTGGCTGAAGCATCCTACTGGTTCACTCTTATCTATGACTCATGGTAATCGGCGATCCCGAAGGGTAAATGCGTCATCTTATTAGCAATAGATAAAGCTGAGACTTCTCATTGGCTGACTTTTATCTATGACTCATAGTTTGTCTTGGCCATCGGCGATCCCGATTCATTGACCCGTCATCTGATAGTATAAGATAACACTTTGTGTTGTCATTCGTCCTTTCTTATCTATGACTCGTTTCTTTTTCTTGGCTATACTGTTGCCTAGACTTGGCAATGTTGTTGCCTAATATTGAACCAATCAATCATCTGCCGAAATTGCGTCTCAGCCTTGGCAACCAATCAGAGATCTGCCGAAATCGTATGCTAATCTTGGCAATAGTGCTACCTGCTTGGCAATGCTGCTGCCTGCTTGGCATCTCAAGTATAAATACGAAGCTATCCCCCGACTCAAGTCATCTTCACCAAACCATCAATTCACCATACCACCAGTTCACAACCTCCCTTATCAATCCTACATCCTTTCTCTTTTAAACTCTGACCATTGTCCTTTTCAACCATGTCTTCAACAAAATCACTCTATCCTACCTACGAAATCCATCACTCTTCTCCAGACATTCCTCAGTCAAATGGAAGGATTGGGTACAACAGAGCATGCGGAGTTGGATCTAGGAGTTTGTATTCAAAATAGGCCCCTCTCCTTGTTGGTTGTGTATTTGTTAGGATTGTTTGAACTTATTACATCTTTTTTTCGTTGTGCGAACCTTGCTTTTTCTCTTTACGGTTTAAAGACCTGTTTCATTATGTCTGATGTATTCTGTCGGGTGTTAGCGTTCAGCTCCGTAGCTGTCAACCTGGGTATCTACAGATTATAGAGACAAACATTAATCCATAATTATTAATATAAATTAAACGTATAAAATGAATCTAATATTATTCATTTTATAATAATATATAATAGCTATGATAAGTATATAATATAATTTAATAGTGGTTTAATAGTTAGATATTTTTATTAAAAATAATAAAATCATATGGATTAAATATAATTATATAGTAATGTAATGGATATACTCTAAAACAAAACCTCTCTTTTTTTTTATTACACCTTTCGTATGTAATAAACTAGCTATGTTTCTTATTCTTGTAGTAGTTGGATGAGCTTATAGCTCTAGATAATTTGGGGTTAAATAATGGTTTTATACGGCTATAGGTTAATTGACCATTACAGGTAGTTAAGGTTAATATATTAAAGCCCAAAAATAAATAGCTAAATGTAGTTTTAATTGCTAATAGGATGTAAATCATTAGGGATTATAGGGTGCAAATCCTTACTAGCTAGATGGTAAAATTAATTAAAATAAATATGTTAGAAAGTTCAAAAGTAAGGTTCCTTAATGACCCTCCAAAATTATATCGTTGGTATATTACGTTATTATGTATAAATCTATTGCTATATTTACTATTGCTATCCTCTACAATGGGGGATAATACCATCCTATCTTCTATGTCTACCTTTCCAGTTGCTATTTATATGGATCCCCTTAAACAAAAGGGAGACATCTTTAAAGAGAATAACAAAAAAAATGGGAATTAAGAAACGGTAATAGTGTAATTTGTAGTTCATTACTAAAGTATGGTTATTCTGAATTTAGTTTAGAAATATTAGAGTATTGTGATCCCATTGATATAATTACAAGAGAACAATACTATCTTGATAACTTAAAGCCAGAGTATAATATTTTAACTATTGCAAGATCCTCTAAAGGTTTTAAACATAGCCAAAAAACTAAAAGGTTACTTAGTCATTTAGGTTTAAATAGTATTAGATCAGATGATACAAAATTAAAGATATCTATCAATAATAGTAGATCTAAAACTGTTGTAATTACTAATATAGAGTCAGGATCTAAGGTCGAGTTTTCTTCTATCGTAAAAGCTTCAAAATATATGGGTATTTCTCCAAATCACTTTAATTACTATCTTCTTAAACAACCAATTAAAGGCATGTATCTAGTAGTAAATATTGGTGGTATAGATGTTACTGCAGATTACCAAATAAATAAGCCATCTGCTAATCCCAAGTCTCTTCCCATTTGTGCTATAAAAATAGATACTGGTGTATCTCACGAGTTTCCATCTATTACAAAAGCAGCAGAGTTTTTAAAAGTTACAATTTCTTTTCTTAGCAGATGTGTTAGAGAAGGTAAAAGTTGTAAGGGATATAATGTGACACGGAAAAAATAGGAAGGAAGCTAGGAGCAATTTAATATAGGAATAGGCTATTAAAGAGATATTATATGATAGAAGATTATATTTATCTCTAAAAAAAAAAACAGCTATAGGATAATGGTAATCTAGTCGTCTTCCAAACGATGTATACCGATTCGAATTCGGTTAGCTGTATAGGGTTAGTAACTTAATGGTAGAGGACTTTCTTGTCACGAAAGTAGATACCGGTTCAAGTCCGGTCTGACTCGCACTGTTTAATAGTTGTACTGTTTAATACTTACAGTTTAATTTAAATGATATATTATTATTAAAAAGAGAATGAACAAAAAAATGCTATAATTGTGGCTAAAAAAGGAAAAGTTGCTATTGGTAAGGCGAGATATTTGCTAAATATTGTGTTTAACACCTGGTGGTTCAAATCCACTCTTTTCCGAACCTTTTTTAACCACCCCCCCCCCCTGAAGCTCCAAAGCTTCAAAGCTCTCAACACCCATTGCACTTAAGCTAGAAAGATAATTTTCAGATATATCTAAATGGATTAATAAATTATACATAATGATGATAATGTCAATAATTTTTTATTTAATACATTATTTTATACAATATAGTATATGGATTAATAAAATAAAAGTAACAGGTATTTTAGATAAATTAATAAAAGTAACAGGTCCATTTTTTTTTTAAAAAATTGCGATTAATGAAAAGTAAAAGGTATTTTTACGCAAAGGCGAGAGAGATTAATATCATAAAAAGTAAGAGGTTTTTATAAGGGTAAATCCATTAACATGTAGCTAATTTATAAATAGTAATCTACCCTTAAGGGTGGACATTAAATTAATTATAACACAGATAGGTATAAATCCCTTAAATTTAAGATTATTGACATAATATTTTGTTTTAATATTATTAACACAATCTTATTTCTTATTAATATGATTAACATTTAATAAGTGTATAGAGGTTTTGTTTATACTATTTTTAGGTATATAAATAGGTAAATTACCTCCCCCAGCCGCTAAGGCGAAAGCTTGCTTCCAACCTGTAATGAGTAGTAATTAGTGGAAAGGGGGGATAGATTATTTAAGTAACTATGTTAATTATGTATTTATTTATGTAAAATAACAATAATGTTAGACTTAGTATTATAAGTTATATTACGACATAAGTATTAAGTTACAACTAATATGCTATTATTGATATTATTAAAAAAGAGTATAGTTTAATTGGTAAAATAGGAAGCTTCAACCTTCAAATTTCCAGTTCAAGTCTGGATGCTCTTGTTATAGTATTATGTATTGTGTTGTTTAAATATAACATTTTAATAATAATTTACTCTCGCAAAAGCGACGCAAAGACGACGCAAACGCGTTTGGATATTACATATAAATGTTTCCTCCCCCCCCTTTCCACTAATTACTACTCATTACAGGTTGGAAGCAGGCCTTCGCCTTAGCGGCTGGGGGGGAGCAATATAAAGATTATTATATATACATATCGGTTTATAAAATTTACATGAATAAACTTACGTTTTTTTATATATTTATATTATTTTATAAATCTAACATTATTTTATAAATATAATAATTATAAAAAAATACGACTGTTTTATAAATCTAACATAATTTTAAAAGTATTACAAACACTTTGTGAATTTAGCTTAAATTACGATTTTATTTTTCTAGTATTTTTTAATATTATATATGCAATTAAGGTTCCTTAGCTTAATAGGTAAAGCGCATTTTTGATAAGGATGTGATCGACGTTCAATTCGTTGAGGAATCAATAAAGTGCGTTGGTTAAATTGGTATAACAGCATGCTACGGACATGCTTTTACAAGTTCGAGTCTTGTACGCACTTATCTAGTAAGCATTAACAATATATTATATGTTCTAATTAATAGGGGATGTTGTACTATAAATAGGTATAACACATAAAAAAATAATAAGAGAATTGACTGAGTGGTTTAAAGTGATAAGCTTGAAACTTATTTGGTTTAAAAACCACATCCGTTCGAATCGGATATTCTCTGTTATATAGTATAAACATTTAGATATAAATTTATTAAATAGTATAAGCGGGTTAGAGCCAGGTTGGTTAGGCGCCTCATTTGGGTTGAGGAGTAGTTATGTTCGAATCATAATAACCCGATATATGATTTTAATAATTGTATATAAAAATATATAGTAATGTATTTGATATGTAATGTATTATTTCATAATCTTAATACCTTAAGAATATTTATTATATAATTTAAGGATTAACTTTATGGCAAGTATATAAAGAGACTATTAGGGAAACTATGCTGTATATTAGGTAAATGGTTAAAATAAAATTACCATTGAGTTGTTGGCTAGTTATTTCAAATGAAAATTCCAACAAGGGGAGTATATCCTCCGGGGATGGAGAGTTTCATCCCTCTTAAACGAAGTGAATCGAAATATCTTAGTAACTTCAGGAAAATAAATCAAACGAGATTCTATTAGTAGTGTGAATGAAAATAGAGAAAGTTGGGCTTAAAGTAAAATGGGTTAATCTGTTTGAATAAAGGGGAACCTTCCTCTAAGCCTTAATATAGTATACAAGTGATAGCGAATAGTACTGTGAAGGAAAGTATGTATAGTTAGTAGTCTTATAAGCAGCTCAAGGTAAGTTTAATAAACATATGAGAGCGTACCTTTTGTATAATGGGTCAGCAAGTTCTAATTAGATGCAAGCAAGTAAAAAGGATTAAATTATAATTTAATCATGTTTGCCTAGATAATCCAGTTATTAAGTAATGAATAAGTATCTAAATAGAGACCCGAAGAGTAGTGATCTTACTATGGTCAGGCTTATAAAAGGCCGAATGGGTTATCGTTGTAAAGATATCCAAAGAACTGTGGTAAGTTAGTGAAAGACAATACTGACTACTATAGCTGGTTTTCCGCGAAACATATGTAAGTATGTAGTTTTAAATTACATCATAGCAGGTACAGAACTGTAATCTCGGACAATTTGTGCATTAGTATTCTAAAGGGATTTGATTACCCTACGGGTTTTTGCTTTTTAGGGTTTTAATGCCTTGTGCATATGGGGGGGTCGTGAAGACTCTATTCGCGAGTATTTGCTCTCGGAAGGGCAATGATGAATGTTGAACTATCAGACATTTAACGATAAGGTTGTATGTCAAAAGGGAAACAGCCCAGAACAAGTGTTTAAGGTTCCAAAGTTTTTGTTAAGTGAAAGTAAGGAAGTATTTAAACTATACAACCAGGAAATAGGCTTAGAAGCGGCCATTTTTTAAAGATCGCGTAACAGAGCACTGGTTCAAATGGTTAGTTATTAATTAACCTAATTAGTTAAAAGCGCCGAAGATATAGCGGATCTAAACAAAACACCGACACCTTGTCCATAAGTATTTTAAAAGGTTAAACACTAGAGTGAAAAAATAAAGTACCATAGACTCTGATCATGATAAATATTTACAATTTGCGAGCACTAATGTGCTATTATGCATTAAAAAATTAACATTTTATAGTGCATAGGTATAGACTTTTTTTATGATAGATTTAGCACTATTTTAAATATACTTGAATAAGATTTAAGTATTATTTATGGGGTAGCGGAACATTGGGTACATTAAGACATAATTAATTTTTTTAAGTTTTAATTATAAACAACATGGAGGGTAATTTTTTTTTAGTTATTTATCTATGATAAATAATAAAAAAAAATAAGCCCATAAAAAACATTAATACGGGAGTATTAACAGGAGCCATTAAGAGGTTGTGTGAAATATCCCAAGTGAGAATGCTAACACAAGTAACGAAAAAGAGGAATCTATCCTCTCGCCTTAAGCTTATGGGATTAATGAAGTTAAATCGGTCTCTAAATTAAACCTATAGGATAAAATGATGGGATGAATATGGCATAACATAAAGTAGATGCTTTTATTACAGTAAATATAATATGTTCAATATGATAGTAACAAGTTAAAATGATTAGAGAATACATGAAGACATTATATTGAATGTGTAAATTATAAATTTGCTGTAGAGAAAGCATTGGAGTAAAATGTTCTGGAAATAAGAAATATACCATTAAATATTATAATCTAACAAACTAAAACAGATGAAGATAAAATTAAAAAAAAATTCAAATAAACTTTTAAGATGCGGATTTTTTAGACAGTATTTAATGGTAACCACCGTACCTAAAAACTAACACAAGTAAGCTAGTAGAGAATACGAAGGCGTTTGAGCTAACAATCATTAAGGAACTCGGCAAATTGACACCGTAACTGAGGGAGAAGGTGTGCCATTCCTACTGATTAATATCAGGCTAGGAAGAGGAGACATAGAGTGGTGTTGTACGACTGTTTAATTAAAACACAGCACTTTGCGTAAGATGTAAATCAATGTATAGAGTGCGCTATCTGCCCAATGATGGCTGGTTAACGGATTTACTTAGTTGACTAACATAGACTAGGTTTTGAAGGAACCCCCATTTAATGGCGGCCTTACCTATGAGGGTCCTAAGGTAGCGAAATACCTTGGCATTTAAATGATGTCGCGCATGAATGATCTCACGATGCAACAGCTGTCTCAATGATTGGCTCAGTGAAACTGGAATGGCAGTGAAGATACTGCCTATCTCTAGATAGACGAGAAGACCCCATGCAGCTTTACTGTTACTAGTTAAAGGGTATAACTGAACAGGTTTTAGGGAATAAGGTAGTTGATACAACAAAATTGAAACACCTTTACTCTGGTTGTTATATCAGTAGAATAGGTTTACAAGTCTTCTTGTTTACTGACGTCTGAATGTAATCCATAAAAGGAGAACAATTTCTCAGGAGACAATGGCTAGCGGACGGTTTATGCGGGGCACAGATCCCATAAAGAGTACCTGGGAGTATCCAAATTTAATTTCGTAATTATGCTATACGCAGAATTTATAGAGCTTTTGTATTAAATAACGGCTTTATAGTTTGATATATTTATATTTTTAATTATTATATTTTAGTTTGTGATTTTTTATATTTACTTTTTAGAGCTATGTACAATTAATATATGTTTATTCACCAGAAAATATAGCATTATAGTTAGTTTATGAATAAACTAACTAGTATTGCTATACGACTGTTAAATAAATAGACCATCTAAAGTAAATAGACCATCTAAAAAGTATCTATAACTAATTCAGTTATATTTCTATTTGAGTTAGAACTAAAACAATTTAAAATAAGTAAGATTTTACCTATGTGGAAAATAGGTGTATACAGAGTATTAATAATTAATATAGACTAACTTATTAATTATAACACAATTAGTTATTTTTTTTTTAATAAATTAATTTAAAAAAATGATGTTGATATATACTTCCAAAGTTTAATGGCTTAATCTTGCTTTACTGTTTGACATACACGTCTATCAGTTGCGTAAGCAGGGCATAAAGATCGCAAGACGCAGTAAGGAAAGGTCTTGTATTATTGAAAAAGCTACGCTGGGGATAACAGGCTAATTGCGCCAGAGAGTACAAATTGAGTGCGCAGTTTGGCACCTCGATGTCGGCTTAGCTCATCCACATGAATGTAGGAATCATGAAGGGTACGACTGTTCGTCGATTAAAGAGCTACACGAGCTGGGTTAAATACGTCGTGAGACAGTATGGTTTCTATCTTCTAGAGAAAATTAGAGTCAAATAAGGATAGCCCCTTCGTACGAAAGGAGTTGGGTATGGTAACCTATGGTTTACCTGTTGTTTATATGCTTCATATTAACAAATGATTAGTATTAAACAAGAATAGGTTATCCTTACTAAGGAGAAAAAGGGTATCTTCTTAGTAAGGAGAGTAAAATGGATTAATTTAAGTAAATAAATTAATTTACTTAAATTAATTTCCTAGATCAAAGAAATATTTTGGGGTAATACTTAATACTCAAGTATATATTCACAGTATAGGCATGGCAGGAAAGCTATGTTAGTTAAGATAAGTGCTGAATGCATATAGGCACGAAGCTTACCTTAAGATACTCTTAGATACGTAGTATAACATTACGGCCCTAATAACATTAGGTTATGTGGGCGCGGGATAATAACAAGAACAATGGTCTATTATTATGACCCGCCGAGATATAAACCAAGAGGCTATTTTTTTTTTAAAAAAAAATGGCATGTGATGAATTAAAAATAGTTTCTTGGATAGATAAGATAGATATAGAATAAACTGAATAAGATGAAGATACCTCCTATACTTATATCTTGAAATAGGCTTTGGCTGAAAGAGCTTTGATGTTTTTAGGTACAAAGTACTAATTTATTATTAACTAAATAACACACTTATCACAATAAAAAAAAAATACATTATTTAGCCTGGTTTGCATAATAGTAATGCACCCGTTTTGTAGTCGGAAGATATGAGTGCAAATCTCGTACTGGGCTATTAAGAGGTTTTATTATAATGTGGATTGATGTAATAGTAACATACCTGGCTCATGACCAGGCAATAGAGGTGCAAATCCTCTGTCCGCATAATTTAAGGCTATAGCTTAATAGGTAAAGCAAGCTGCTCATAATAGCTCAGATGAGTGTTCGAATCATTCTGGCCTTATATAAACGAAATTTTAGGAACAATAAGTATAAAACTTTGGGGCCATAGGAAGAATTTTATTTTTGTGTTATACAATTTTTTATAAATACCCTTTAATTTAATACTTAATGTTTAACAAGTATGTTTAACATGTTTTTTTATCCCCCCCCAGCCGCTAAGGCGAAGGCTTGCTTCCAACCTGTAATGAGTAGTAATTAGTGGAAAGGGGGGGAGGTTTGGTTTAATTAAGTTTGTGCTTTTTAATACTATATTTAGGT
>Ga0247813_10002803_pt1 | contig 11616 bp, 7 predicted proteins | sample UWRJL169409C1_FD_180719 | JGI IMG/M metagenome (GOLD analysis project Ga0247813, IMG submission 180719) | Plant litter microbial communities from Arlington Agricultural Research Station in Wisconsin, United States - UWRJ-L169-409C-1 | ecosystem: Environmental > Terrestrial > Plant litter >... | reverse complement strand
GAATGGCTTTTTTCGCACCGGCGTTGACCAAAGCCCCTCCCGAATATCGGGAAAGGTAAAAGAAGGGAGGTTTAGGATAACGAGGCGGGGTTGAGGTTCGCGAAGAGCCTTAACCAAAATGATCCCATTCGACGAACAGCCGCATGGCCCCTCGCGCGTGACGTTTCGGCCTGGCCGGACGTGTCGCGCATGGCGGCTCCTCCATCGTCGACGGAGAAGCCCTAACTACCGCCAGAAAAATGATTATCCCGAACCTTTCCGCCGCCCGCCTTGTCTTGGCGCTCATGGCCGTCATCTCCTCCGGCCCGGTCCTCCTGCCGGCCGCAACGGCCCTGACGTCGTCGTCCACAGGCGCGGCCGCGAGTGAGACCCTGCTCACCCCGGTGCGTCTCGACGAGATCATCGAGGGCGAACATGACTGGCGTTTCGACAACGGCCGGGAGTTCGCCGGGGCCAAAGGCGGGCTCACCGTCGTCAACGACGGACCTCAGGCCGGCGCATCATGCCTGCAGCTTTCCGCCGATTTCACCGGCGGCGGCGCGTATGTCCAAATTCTCAAGGACCTTAAACCCATGGGCCTCGGCGGCGACCTCGCCGACATTCGCCTCAAGGTAAAATCCGACAACGTGCGCTCCATCGGCGTGCGTCTCATCGACGGCACCGGGCAATGTCACCAAGCCAAGGATATTCCCATCGTCGCCGACGACCAGTGGCACGACCTCGTGCTCAAGCCGTCCGACATCGCGGGCGGTGAACACTGGGGCGGCGCCAACGATGGCAAATGGCACGGCCCCGCCGGCATGGTTTGTTTTCTCCTGACGAAATCGAAGGAGAACACGCCTCGCATTCAGCTGGCGGACGTGACCGCCAACGTCCTCGTGTCCGCCGTCGTGCAGGCCTCCTCTTTCAAGAGCGATTTTAAAACCACCGGCCCGCTCCCGCAGGGATGGAAAACGCAGGGCAACGTCTCAATCGACGCCAAGCAGGCGTTTCAATCCGGTGGTCATTCCCTCCTGCTTCAACGTCTCTTGGACAACGTGGAGTCGCCGACCGACGCCTTCAGCCCCGCCTTTCCCGTCACTCCCGGTTTCTGGGATCTCGGCTTCGCCACCAAAGCCGACCTCGTCTCTCCCGACAGTTCCTTCCGCGCACTGGTCCGGCTCGAATTCCTGGATGGCGCGGGCAGCGTGGTCGATCGTCTCACGCTGGCCGACATCTTCGGAACCCATCCTTGGCAACCTGTATCCAAGCGCGTGGAGTCGCCACTGACCGCGGTGTCCGCCCGGTTCCGCGTGGACTTGCAAAAAACCTGGGGCGAGTTCCGCGTGGCCGATCTCTCCGCCGCCTTCATCGCCACCGCACCCCGCAAGGACGACCGGATCAACCGCATGTATTTCGTCGGGGCCGATCCGACGGTCGGCCACTTCCTGTATCCAGAGGAGCCAAAGGTGTTCACGGTCAAAGTCGAAGCCACCAAGCCCCTTCCTCCCGAGCAATTGGTCGTGAGCTGCCTGGTGCGCGACTACTGGGGCGCTGAACAGGGAGACCCGGTAAAGGTTCAACTGACTCGCGTGCCCGGGAAAACCAATCGGCGCTTCGTCTATTCGGGCACCTTGGATCTCAGCAGCGTATCGTTGAAGATCGGCCGCTACTACGAAATCCACGGCGAGATCGCCCGCGCCGGCAATGATCCCTACCGCAACCACAGCTCCTTCGTGATCCAGCCCGAGGCTGTCGCCAACAGCCACAAGGCCGCGGACGTTCCGTTCACCGGTCGCAACTGGGAGGGACGTCTCCCGCAAGGCTTTACCATGTCGCGCCGCCTCGGCATTCGCACCATGAACATCTGGAGCGACTGGGCTCCCACTCCGCCCTACAAGCCCGGCGCACCGTGCATCAACCTGGTCAAAAAATTCGAGATGGGAGCCATCTTCGCGACCCCCGTCGGCAAGATTGAAAGCCACGGCCCCAACTGGGAAAAATACGACGAGAAGGCTCTTCGTGAGGGCGTCCGCAACCTGATCACCACCTATCGTTCGTTCGCGGAGCCGTTCATCATTTCCCTCGGCAATGAACCGCCTCCGATTCCCGAGCGTATCGCGGCCAACGTCGAAGCCTATCGCATCGTTTACGACGAAGCCAAGAAAGTGGACCCGACCGTCATCGTCCTCGGCACGTCGATCGGCGGACACGAGGAGTTCTTCGAAGCGGGCTTCGGCCAGTGGTGCGACGCCTACGATTTTCACCTCTACGAATCGCCCGAGAGCATCGCCCGCGCGGTGAAGCAGTATGACGAGCTTTTCAAAAAATATGGTCACCCCAAACCGATCTGGTCCACCGAAATTGGCGTGAACAGCCAGGGCGTTTCGCGCCGCACCGTGGCCATCGACATGATCAAAAAAACCACGCTCTTCTTCGCCGCCGGCGGCGAGAGCTTCTCGTGGTTCGACCTGTTTTATCCCGATCCCGACGCCAAGAACGCCGACAGCTCCAGTTCGGCTCACGATGTGTTCGACAGCCGCTACGTCCAATACGCGCCCAAGCTGACGGCCCTTACGCTCTACAATCTCATCAACGGCATCTGCATCAAAAAATTCGTCGAAAAGAAATCCTACGACGACGGCGTCCAGTCGTTCCTTTTCCGCGACCGTGACAACCGCCAGCTTCAGATCATCTGGAAAGAAAAAGGCCGCCGGGATGTTTTTGTGCCACTCTCCGGCGTCCAAGCGCTCGAGGTGATCCGCATCGACGGCACGCAGAGCAAGCTGAACGCTCGCGGCAAGGGCGTCACCCTGACGGTCAGCGAAGAGCCGCTGCTGCTGCTCCACGACGGTGCCGTCCCTCTCGCCGTCCAACTCGACGCGCCCGCCGCCACCGTCACCGTGCCGCAGGGCCTCGTGCGCGGCGCTGCCACGCCCATCTCCGTCGTCTTCTCCGACACTCCCACCGAACAGGTCAACGTCGAAGTCCCGCCGTTCTGGAAAGTAGAGAAAAACACCTCCGGAAACACCGTTACGTTCACCGTCACGAGCCCGGAAACCAGCACCATCCGTGAAGCCGACCTCGCGGTCACTCTCGCGGACAACCAAGGAGTCAAAGTTGGCGAACTTTATCTGCGTCCGCCCGTGACCGGTCAGTTGAGCGCCACGATCCGCCCCGTCCCCGTCTCGGACGGTCAGGAACCAGCCGTAAAACTGCTCGTGAAGAACAACGGGGCGACCGCGAAAGAGATGACTTGGGACTTGTCCTTCACCAAACAGATCGCCCTCGTCGCCGGCCAATATCGCACGCCCGGTCCGGTCGCCGAAGCCCGCTTCCTCAAGCCCGCCAAAGGCGAAGCCTCGCTCAATGGCGGCGAAACCAAGGAGTTCATCGTGCCCCTCGCCGGGATCGATTTCCAAACGGCCTACGGCATTCACGCTACCGTGTCCGATGCCGAGGGTCACGCGGTCAACCGCGAACGGAACATCGCCGGCTTCGTCGGCGTCCCCAAAGCGACCGGAGAAATCAAACTCGACGGCACGCTCGACAGCCCCGACTGGGCGCGCGCCTCCGTCCAAAAAATCGACGAGCCTCGCCAGTTTTTCACCTTCGATGTCAAGGCCGCCACGTGGACAGGCCCCGAGGATCTTTCGGCGAATGTCCGCTTCCTCTGGGATAATCGTTACCTCTACGTCGGCGTCGAGGTCACCGACGACCTCCCCGGCGACCTGATGCCCGTCAATGGACTCTGGAAACAGGATGGCCTGCAATTCCTCGTCGATCCCTGCCGCGCCATGGATGAAAGCGTCGGCAAATACGACTACTCCCTCGGCATCGGCAAAAACGGACCGGGCGCTTGGTGCAGCCTGAGCGCCGATCCCCAAGTGCCGACGGGTGCGATCAAGGAAATCATCGTGAGTGGCAAACGCGTGGATCCGAAAACCGGCTCCATCACCTACGTCGTCGCCTTTCCGTGGTCGCGGCTGTCGCCGTTCCAGCCGTCCGTCGGGGCCAACCTGGGCCTGACGCTCATCCTCAACGAAGACGACGGCGAAGGTCGCAAGAGCTTCATGACGTGGTTCGGCAATGCTCACACCAAGCAAGTCGATGCCGTAGGTGACCTCATTTTGATGCCCTGATAAATGACCTCTTCCCGCCCTAATCTCTACCGTCGTCTCACTGCCAGCGTGCCGCTGCTAGTCACGGTGATCGTGCATGTCATCCTGATTGCAATCGCCGGATATTTTTTCGTCAGCGAACAGATGATCGGCAAAAAAAAATCTTTCGAAGCCGCATCCATATCTGAGCCTTCTATCGCGCAAAAGCAGGTTGAGCATCGCCTTCAAGTTGCCCGTAAGGGCGGCGGCTCCGCCAGTTCCTCTCCCGTTTCCGCGTCGCGTATTTTCTCGACCGCCGAAAACGCCCTCCAGATGCCCGCAATGCCTGAACTTCCCTCAGTGGGCGCGAGTTCCCTCAGCGGCATGGGGTTCGGCGCTGGCATGGGTGCGGTCGGCACCGGCACCGGTTATAACACCGGTGTCGGCTCTGGCACCGGACTGGGAAAAGGTTTCATGAGCCTGAGCTTTCTCGGCGTAACCAATCAACGTGCCAGCAAAGTCGTCTTCGTTGTCGATATCAGCCCAAGTCTGATGGACATCCGCAAAGGCGGTTTCCGTGCCTTCGAAATCCTGCGCACGGAAATTTCCCGCCTTATCAGTAACCTGCCTCCCTCGGCCGAGTTCAACGTTGTCTTTTTTACCAACGAGCAAGTCCGCCTCTTCGCAAAGAATCTCCAGCCGGCAACCGTGGCCAACAAAACCACCTTCTTTGAATGGATAAAGCCCATCAACGCCGACCTCCAATCCTTAGGCACGCGCTCGATCCCCGCCTCATCTCCATCCTGGCGTTACCAACCCGAAGAAAAGCTTAAACTAGATCCCGAATACCGCCCTGCCTCTTGGATTCGAGCCATGCATGCCGCACTGGAACAACAGACTGAATCGATTTTTCTTATCACCGGCTCTTCGGGCCCTGGAACAAAAGAAGCATCTCAGGCTGAACTTGAACGGAGACATCGCGAACACGCCAAATACATCTCTGAACTTAAGCGACAGGGTTACGATCTTCCTGCCATCGCGGCAGCCCGTTCCAAGGCATTGGCCAAGCTCCGCGCCGATTTCGAGGCCATCAACCGCAAGTTGGTGCAGCAAAATAAAGATCCCTTCGTAATTCAGGATATTCGCCGCGTGCTCTCACCGGACTTTCAGGCAGCCATCAAACGCGCCGGCTTTAGCCTTACAGTCGACCCCACAGGCTGGACCGACAAACAAGGAAACTTGATGTGGAACAGCCCTGCTTCCGATGTGGTGAACCCTCTTTCCGCCAACGCCACCGGTGATGCTCTTGCAGAATTTTCTGATGCCTTAAGCCACATCGCCAAGCTTCAATATGGTCTGCTTCGCGAACGCGCGTCCATAAACGTATTCCTGTTCACAGGTCCTGGGGAAAAAACGGAGCAGGCGGAAAAAAATCTTTCATCTCTTTCCGCGCGAAATGGCGGAAAGTTCAGCCTGCTTACCACCAAGCGACTGGAGGAAATGATCAGCAGCAGTTCAAAAAACGAGTAATCAAAAACGGATACAATTATCTGCAATCAACCGGCCCACGATTTCTTCTTTATGCATTTTATAGACTGGATGGTTATTATCATCCCCTTGGTCATCATCCTGACGATAGGTTACATCACACATCGCCACATGAAAAGTGTGGCCCATTTTGTGTCGGGAGGACGCATCGGCGGACGCTATTTACTAGCGGTCGCCAAGGGTGAGATGCAGGCCGGCGCCGTCGTCTTCGTCGCTATGTGGGAGGTGTTTGCCCATGCGGGCTTCGTTCCCTCGTGGTGGGGATGGATCAGCAGCCCCATCGGGCTCATCGTGGCGATCTTCGGCTTCGTCATCTATCGCTTCCGCGAGACCAAGGCCATGACCCTCGCCCAGTTCTTCGAAATGCGTTACAGCCGCAACTTTCGATTCTTCACGGGCGTCCTCGGCTTTCTGGCAGGTGCGATTAACTTCGGTATCATTCCCGCCGTCGGCGCACGTTTCATGGTCTATTTTCTCCAGCTTCCTCCGGAGATCATCGTGGGTTCATGGTCGCTGCCGACCTATATCCCTCTCATGGGAATTTTTATCGGCATCAGCCTAGCGCTCACCATCTCGGGCGGCCTGATCACCCTCATGGTCACCGATTGCATCGAGGGTATTTTTTCCCAGCTCATGTATATCGTGATAATCATCGGCGTGCTCTGCGTCGTCGGCTGGTCGCAAATGTCCACCGTGCTCGGCAGCCGTCCTGCCGGCCATTCGATGGTGAACCCCTTCGATGCCTGGCAAGTCCAGGACTTTAATTTGTGGTATGTGCTTATGGGCGTCTTCCTAGGCACCTACGGCACCATGGCGTGGCAGAATTCAAGTGCCTACAACTCTGCAGGTGCTACTCCGCATGAAGCGCGCATGGGCGGTCTGCTTGGCCGCTGGCGCGAATCGGGAAAATCGGTCGTTGTCGTCCTTCTCGCTGCCGCTGCGCTGACCTATTTGGGACATCCCGATTTCGCACAGGCATCGGTCGGAGCCAAAGAGTCCATCGCCGAAATAGCCCAGCCGCAGATCCAAAAGCAGATGACCATTCCCGTAGCCCTCTCGCATATGTTGCCCATCGGGATCAAAGGCGCGCTCTGCGCCGTCCTGCTCATGGGCATCTTCGGCGGCGACTCCACCCACCTACACTCGTGGGGCGGCATCCTTGCTCAGGACATCATCCTGCCGCGCCTGAAAAAAGCCCCCACGCCTCAGCAACACATAAAGCTCCTCCGTCGCTGCATCACCGGTGTGGCCGTCTTCGCTTTCGCCTTTGGATCGCTCTTTCGACAGACTGAATACATCATCATGTGGTGGACCATCACAACCGCCGTTTACGTGGGCGGAGCCGGTGCCGCGATCATCGGCGGACTGTATTGGAAAAAAGGCACGACGGCCGGTGCGTGGGCGGCGGTTACCTCCGGCGCAATCCTTTCGGGTGGCGGTATTCTCGCCTACAAGCTGTTCGGTGACACGTTTCTCTCCGACTGGACGCGGGGCCTCTTCGGTCTGTTCGGCTTCGAGAACGCAATTCCCCTTTTTACGCTCAACGGTGTGCAGATTTCATTTTTCGCCACCCTGATTGCCATTGCGCTCTATATCGGCGTCTCGCTCGCCACGTGCCGCCAAGACTATCCGATCAACAAAATGCTCCACCGGGAAGAGTTGCCGCTGGACGCAAATGGAAACCCAATCCTGCCGAAGAAGAAATGGACGTTCGCCCGTGTCATCGGCGTCGACAAGGACTTCACCCGCGGAGATAAATGGATCACCGGCAGTCTGTTTGTTTGGAGCGTAGGTTGGTTTAGCGTGATGCTTATCGGCACAGCGTGGAATCTCCTCGGGCATTCCGGTATCGTTTCCTGGATCAAGCCATGGACCAACTCGAATTGGCTGTCATTTTGGCACGTCACGGCAATTGGCCTACCCATGCTGATCACCGTCGTCACCGGCCTGTGGTTCACTTGGGGAGGTATCCACGACATTCGAGCCCTCTTCCGTTCTCTCAAGACCTACAAAATCGATAACTCCGACAATGGAACCGTAAAGGAGCACAAGCCTTACTGAGCCATCTCTAGCCAATCCATGAGTAAACCGAAATCCTCGGTTACTCCCAAAAGCAGTCAATCATCTACCCTCGTTCTTTCACCATGCAATGTGCCGTATCGTTGGTTACTTCACGTCGGCCATTGTGTGAGTGTTTACTTCGACAAAAACCAGCCTCAAGCAGTTTGGGGAGAACATAGTCATTCAGAAGTTCAGGTTCTATTTTTCGGGAGCGATGCAGAATGCACAATTCATTGGGAAGAAAACAGCAAATGGCGGCGTGAGGAGATAACGGGCCAACATCTCTGGATACTCGGTTCGGGCGTAGCACACAAACTAGAATGGCGACGTGAAACGCTTCGAGGCGTTTTTTACGTGGCACCGAATTTTGCGAGTCAATCTGCCGGAATTGAGATTAGCGGATCACTTCTGCTCAATTTCCACCTCCTCTCGAAATGTGATGCCAAAATACCGCATTTATTGAGTGAATTTGAAAACATGGATCAGCCGGAAACACAGCCAGAATTTATTCATGTAGAATCATTAAGCTCTTTAATCATTGTTCGTCTATTACGGGCTTGGGGCTGCTTGACTCAGCGAAATTTAGGCCGTGTTAACGTAGGCCTTGGAAACGAAACATTGGCCCGGATAGAGCAACTGATCGAGGAACGCCTAGATACCAAGCTGTTGCTCGGGGACATGGCCCGAGAGATGGGTATGAGTAGAAGCAACCTCGCACGTTTATTTAAACACCGCACAGGGATTTCATTGGGCCAGTATCTCATCAGCCGACGTATTCACAGAGCGAAAGAACTTCTGCGCTCGAATGAACATCGCATCGGCGAGATCGCCTTGGGCGTTGGATTTTCCAATCAAGGACACTTCGACACATTTTTCAAAAAACTCGTTGGGCTTACCCCTAGAGAATACCGCATGTCATTAAAGCAAGATGGACACATCTCGTAATTTTTTGAGCACATCTAGGAAGACGTAACCGTAAAGTAATTGTAGATTGGATACGTAATCAGGCGCTACCGCTCGCAACGGATACCTGACTACTTCCTCCAGCTTCTCGTTCGGATTTTTCCATCCATGAAAACGAGAATTCCAAAATCCTTCCTGGGTGCTTCGCTCGCGATTCACCTGCTCAGCGTAAAAGTCGAGGCGGCCACACTGCCTCTGGCCCAGATTCCGACCAACGTTAAGACGGGGTTCCAATACGGATTGGGACTGCTCTTCATGATCGGATTCCCGAAGGTTCACGAGTATTACATGGGGCTCTCGAAAGAGGACCTCGTCCGCAAAGCGATACTCGGAAAGGTGCAACGGAGCGAATACTCCAACCAGCGCAATCAGGAGATTGTCTCCTGGGTGGAGGAGCATCCGGAAGTCAAAGCGCGGATCGAGGAACGCATCAAAAACATACCGGCCGACCGGCGTGAACGCGCGTTCGTCACGATGGCCCGGAGCGAAGCCGTCAAAGAGACGGTCAAGGCATCCCAAGGTCAGGGTATCCGCGCCTGACGCACTCGTGGTCCAGTCGGCGGCGGGGGCTTCGGCTCCCGCCGCTTTTCATTTCACTCAATGCAATCCTCAGAGAAATTGGTTTCCGGACGTTTGGTTGATGTAGTCGGTCTCCGCTTTAGCGGCATATTCCCGACGGGAAAGGAGCCATCCATCAGGACATTGCGACATTGGACGAAAACGCGTCGATTCCCTCACCATAAGGTCGGGCACTTTGTTTACTACGATCCCGATGAAGTATCCGCGCATATTCGGGGCAAGCTTCAGATCCCGGCTGAAAACCTCCATGCGGAGGTTGTGCGGCGCAAACGACCAAATTTGCCAGGAGAGCACCGGGAAGCGGTATCCCTGCCGCGGAAGCTCAGGGCGGGGAACACCCGATTTAAGATCGTCGAATTTATGAACCCCTCAGGCGTTATTAGCTTTCGGGTATCCGGATGGCTGCGTGGGATTCGCATTCGACGGAATTTCAAGTGCAAGATCGAAGCCCAAAAGGAATTGGATGATCTCGAGCTTAAGCGGATGGACACAGAAAACAGTCTGCGAACTGTGATTACCCGACTGCCTCAAGAACAACTCAGGGAAGCTGAATCAATCTATCAGGATTTTGGGGCGCTCTTAATTCATCCGCTGCGCTTTTATGTCCAACTGGGGCTGGAGATTCAAAAATCCCGTGAGCAGACGAAACCATTGGATGCTGCCGTGATCGCGTATGTTGCCGAAAAGTCGAGGGAGCATGCGAAGACAGTGATTTCAGCAAGCCAGCTTTCTTCCATCAACCGGGAGATGCAGACTTTTAAGTTAAGGTTTCCTCATTCGATGGTCGCAGATTTTACGCCTGAAATCCTGACCGACTATTTTGAGCGAGGCGCTCCCTCGTTGAAGACGTATAATAACCGGCGGGGCCTGGTTTCAACTTTCTTCAAATATGCGAAGCGGCACGGCTGGATTCGGACGAATCCAGTCAAGAAAACACGCTCCTTTCGTCTCGTTCGCCGTCGAGGTTCCGCCACGACGTTGAGCGCCGAGAAAGCATCCCAGATGATGGCATTTCTAGAGGAGCACGAAGGAGGCACCCTTGTGCCTTACTTTTCCTTGTGCCTTTTTGCCGGCATACGTCCCTGTTTTCGAGAAGGAGAGATGGCGCGGCTCAGGCCTATAGCCATCAATCGCGAAACAGGAGTGATTCACATTGAGCCGGAGGTTTCAAAGGTTCGCATGAAGCGACTGATCACCATTCAGCCCAACCTTAGGGCTTGGTTACAGGCATACCCACTGAACCGTTATTCGCTGATTCCTAAAAACATGACCGCGTTGCATCGGGCCATTTTCAAGGAGTTTGAATTGTCCCATGATATACTCCGCCACACCTATATTTCGATGTTTGTTGGCAAGTTTAGGTCCATTGCGGAGGCGGCGCTTCAAGCGGGGAACTCCGAGGAAATTATCCGTAGGCACTACTTGGATCTGAAAAGCACGAATGAAGCGGAATCCTTCTTTGGCATTTATCCGAGAATGATGCAGCTTTACAAAACCTAGGAGAATATTCATATTTGCCGAGGTTTAGTATGCCGCTTATAACTCAAGATCAACTGCGTGCCGCTTTCCAAGGCACGACCCTTCTGCGCTCTCGCGATCTGACTGCGCAGGGGTTTGACCGCGCATCACTGCGCCAGGCCGTGCAGGGCGGACTTCTTGAGCGCGCGGGTCGGGGGCTTTATCGCACGCCCGAGGCGGATATCACCGAACACCACACCCTGGCGGAAGTCGCCAAACGCGTTCCGAACGGCGTCATCTGCCTTCTGTCCGCGCTCCGCTTCCATCAACTCACCTCACAAAGCCCGCACGAGGTCTGGATCACCATCCATCACAAAGCTTGGCGCCCGCAGCTCGACCATGTCGGGCTTCATGTGGTGCGTGCTTCCGATCCCGCACTGCGCGAGGGAGTGGAGGCGCATGTGATCGAAGGCGTGCCCGTGCAAATCTACAATCCCGCCAAGACCGTCGCCGACTGCTTCAAATTTCGCCACAAAATCGGCATAGATGTGGCGCTCGAAGCGCTCCAGGAAGTCTGGCGCTCGCGCCGCGCGACGATGAACGACCTTGAACACTATGCCCGTGTTGACCGGGTGGCACGGGTGATGAATCCCTACCTTGCCAGCCTGACATGACCTCCGAATCAAAGAAAAACCTGCCGGCGTCGGTGCGCCAACGACTGCTCAATCTGGGCAAAGACCGGAAGCAGCCCTTTGACCTCATGCTCGTGCGCTATGGCATTGAGCGGCTGCTGTATCGTCTGAGCCGGTCGCGGCATGCGGAAATGTTTCTGCTGAAAGGCGCGATGCTCTTCACGATTTGGTCGGATGGCTCGCACCGGCCGACCCGAGACGTGGATCTCCTCGGTTTCGGCCCCAAAGACGATGAG
>Ga0247813_10002801_pt1 | contig 11621 bp, 7 predicted proteins | sample UWRJL169409C1_FD_180719 | JGI IMG/M metagenome (GOLD analysis project Ga0247813, IMG submission 180719) | Plant litter microbial communities from Arlington Agricultural Research Station in Wisconsin, United States - UWRJ-L169-409C-1 | ecosystem: Environmental > Terrestrial > Plant litter >... | reverse complement strand
ATGGTAGAGCAAGGTATGACCGTTAAAGAAGCAGTTATCGAAGCTGGCCGTACTCGTATGACGCCGGTATTGTTAACTGCAACGGCAACTATGTTAGGCCTAATTCCTTTGGCAGTCGGACTAAATATCGATTTTGTAACCTTATTCTCAGAGTTTAATCCACATCTATATTTTGGTGGTGATAATGTTGCCTTCTGGGGTCCGTTATCTTGGACAATGATTTTCGGGTTGAGTTTTGCTACCTTCCTGACTTTAATTTTAGTTCCATGTATGTATATCGTAATGGACAAAAATTCGAGAGCCATTAAGGGTTGGTTTAAGAAAAAACCAGCAGCAGTTGCTGCACCAACGTCTGATGAACATACGCATAACGGCTAATTCATAGTAGTTAAACGCTAGCATTCAGATAATAAAAAAAGTCGTCAAGAAATTGGCGACTTTTTGCTTTTTCGCCTTCTCGACACAAAACGTCATCTCGACGACAGGAGAGATATAGAGAGCGAATGTAATGGATATCTCCTCGCTACGCTCGATCGATAGGACGAAGGAACAACGATGCGTGCGATAGCACGAAGGAACGATGCGTTCGATAGGACGCGTGTAGTAGCTCGTTCGATAGGAAGAAACCTCACCGACTTCGTAAGTCGGATTTACTGTATTGCACTAATCTTGGCCACAATTAACGTAATAACCAAGCCGAAACAGCCAATAAAAGCATAAGAATACTGTAAACTAGATAAGGCCGAGATATAGCCAATTAATGGCGGTCCCATTAAAAATCCAAAATAACTAACGCCAGACACCATAGCCAACGCAATACCCGGTGCTACTTTAGTATTACTTCCAGCGATGCTATACACCATCGGTACCACACCCGAAACACCAATGCCCACAAGCATAAAACCTATAGTTGCTGCTATAATATTAGGAAAAAGCACCGAAATAAACATCCCACTCGAGATGATAATTCCACTCACCTGTAGGGAACGTTTACGCCCAAATCGTGCAATTACTTTATCGCCCAAGAAGCGACCGCAAGCCATCATAATCATGAACGAAGCATACCCTAAAATGATGAGCGACTGTGGCGCATGTACAATGTCTTTAAAATAAACCCCACTCCAATCGAACATTGCGCCTTCGGTAGCCATGCTACAAAAACCGATAATGCCTAACTGAATTAATACTCCCTGGGGTTTAGTAAACAGCTTCGCTTTTTCGCTAGTCTTCGGTTTTTGCTTAGGAATTAAATAACGATAATTAATAAAAATATGCATCCAAGCTACCCCTGCAATAACCCAAAAGTGAGCTAAGGGCGAAACGTGCAAATTTATCATTAGTAAGCCTACCAATGCTCCCGAAAAGCCTCCTACACTCCAGGCCCCGTGAAATGAAGTCATAATCGGCTTCCCGTAATAACCCTCTCCAGCAACACCCTGAGTATTAAGGGCAATATTACATAGGTTACCAGATACGCCCAATAAAAAAAGAAACAAAGCCAATTGCCATCCCGTAGTGGCTAATGCCAAAACGGTTAAGGCAAATGCATATAACGGTGTAGCTAAAGTTAGCATTCTTCGGCTTCCAAATCGGGTAGTTAATCTACCTGAAACAGGCATGGTTACCAATTGTCCGAAGGGTAAAGCGAGCAGTATGCTTCCCAATTCGGCATCCGAAAGCGAAAGGGCCGATTTAAGATCAGGAATTCTACTTGCCCATGAGGCAAACACAATACCTTGTCCAAAATAAAATAAGGAAATAGCAAGGCGTACTCTTTTTCTACTGTAAGGATGAATAGAATCTAACATTGCCACAAAGTTCCTTAAATCAATCGGCAATAGAAAGGCAAATTATCATCTTTATCTAATGTTCTAAAAAGAAAGTGCCTTACACTTTATCTGGCTGATAAAATCGTACCGTCCCATCTTCTTCACTCGAAACAATTAGTAAGCTTCTTCCGTTTGGACTATCCTTTGGCTTAACGAACATTAAACCCTCTGGGGCATCACCCGTTGCAAAGAGTTGTACGTATTTAGGAGAAGAAGGTGTGCTTACATCATATAGGGCTACCATGTCTACCCTTTCCATTCCTATAAAAGCGAGGGTTTTTCCGTTTACTTGGGCTACCGTTACCGATTCAACTTCAACCCCTTTATTATCTGATCGTGTATCATCGTACTTACCCGCATCGATTACTCTCTGTTCTAAATCCTTTCCAATATTAGCAACCAATTGGCCAGTACTCGCATTTATGATGCTCATACTTCTTCCGCCTGGGGCATACAACTCATCGTAGTCTCCATCGCCATCCGTATCACCAAAAGCCTTACTAACTGTTAAACGGCCTAAGTTAGCATCCAATTTAAGCATGGCTGCATTTGGAAATTTAACTGCGTCTAGATTTAAATTTTTAACTCTTACTTCTTCATCATACCCCTTCCAAGCGCGGGTATCTCCTTCGTTGGCTAAAGCTAGATAATTTGAACCGCCGGCAGAAAAATATGAAATCGCATCTGGAAGATAAAAGGCTTTAATTGGCCATGTCTCCAATTGAATTTTTTTACCACTTTTCTCGTCGTCACTTACATCCCATGCATTTTCGGCAAGGCTGATGTCTCTCACACCCAACGGAAAAATTTTAGTAATTGCACCGGCAACTAGATCTACTTCTGCCACGGCATTGTTCTCTTGCAAGGTTACAAATGCCTTTTTAGAATCGGTGGCAACCGCAATGTATTCAGGTTCTATATCTTGAGCAAAACTTGCATTTGGCCCATAAATGCGCAAACCGGCGGCCACCAATGTAGCTTTACTGCCCGCAAACCCAGAAAAATCTAAGGTCTTAACCGTATAATTGTCTTTAACCTGAATAATCGAAATGGAGCCAATTGGATCTATAGTATAATCATCGCTAGGCTCTCCCTCGTTTGCAGAAATCAGGTAGTTTCCATCTGGACTAAAAGTTACCATATCTGGCATGGCGCCTACACTAATCTTTTTCACCTCCTCTAGGGTTGAGGTCTTTAAAACAACTACATCACCACTAGCTTGTGCATTTACCCCATTCAAAGCAATGGCTAATAAACCATTACTTACTGCTACGCTATTGATACCTGCATTATTAGGGTAAGTAAGGGTTCTCAACTTCGAAACAGTTGGGTATGCAGATAAATCTACCACTTCTACTTTAGCGCCCCCATCATTGCTTACTACGAAAAGTTTTTTTGTGGATGAATCATATGCAGAAATTTCTGCTGCTGTAACACCTCCCAAATCAATCATCGCAACTTCTTTAAAACTAGCGATGTCTTCAGCAATCGCATCGGATTCTAAAGAAGTATCTTTTTTACATGCACTTAGGGCTAAGGATAAGGCTACAAGAGCAGCGAATAATTTAGTGTTAATGGTCATTTTGTCTTTCTATTTTCTTGCAAAAATATCAGATCAAATGGCGAGCGATGTTTGCTTTAGATTACCATTTAATTAAATTTTAAGTCTAAAAGAAAGATTAAATTAACATAGAACTGCTAACTCATTATAGGGAACGACCCACCTCTTGCACAAAACCATGAAAATTAACCTTCTTTTGTCGACCACCTAATCGGATAATGATCACTTTGTTTGGTGGATTTACATAAATCGATTGGTTAAACATACCCTGAGCTTTATAATCATACACCTTTTTTGCGTAGAAATATCTACCATCGGTATTGCGTTCTACGGGGTTCGTTAAGCCTTCTTTACCTAAGGAACTCACTGCGCTTACCGAATCCCTGAAATATCTAAAATCTCTACCAGCCCAGAATTGATTTTTATATCGATTTTTTGTTAAGGTATCTGGATGGGTGGTTTGCGAAACCCAGTCTTTAGAAATAAGCTGTTTACCCTGCCAATTACCGTCATTTAGATATAGTCGCCCGAACTTGGCATAGTCTAACGCAACAGCATTCATACAGCAAAACGCTTTGATGTGATCGGATCCATCTAAACTCCAAATAGCATCGCTTTCTGCACCAAGTGGTTTCCATAGGTACTCTTGCAACAAATGCTGAACTTTCTTACCCGTTGCTTTTTCGAGAATCATAGCTAAGACTTGCGTATTTATACTTTGGTATTCGAAGACTGTGTTGGGTTCTCTTTTCATCTTTAAACGATAAACCATCTTTTCTAAATTTGCACCATAATACATTCGGGTAATTTTTGAGAATGGGTTAAATGATCGTTCCTTAAAATCGAAGCCACTGCGCATATCTAATACGTGTTGAATGGTTAAGCGTTTAAAACGGACATCATTCTTTTCCAAGGCAGGAAGATAATGGATGACCAATTCGTTTGTCGACTTGATCAGGCCCTTATCTACAGCGATGCCCACCAAAGTACCTATGAACGATTTCGCCATCGAAAAACTAGGCTGCTTATCGCCAATATGTGTTCCGTCAGCAAGGTATTGATAAATAATACTGTCGTTTTTAATCACTAAAAATACACTGGTTTTGGTTGCGATAAGCGAAGTATCGAGCCGTTGTTTTAAGTGAGCATACGTGTTATTAGGGTAAGCATTCGTGAACCGGAAGGGTGTAGCCGATCGTTCAATCCTTACATTTTCAAACTTGGCGCTATCCCTTGAATCCGGAACGAGGTAGCGTAATGATTTTAAGGGAACGCATGCGGATAATAAGACGAGAAGAAATGAGGTGATAAAAAAATTTTTCATCGGTCTAACCTGAACATCATTTGAGTTATTAACCAAAAAGGCACAAAGTGCACTAAGAAATATTCCTATAACTTGGTGTTCTTGGTGCCTTCGTGGTTGAAAAGATAAGTTAACTATATATGTATGGCTCTGTTTTCAGTTGCCGCCATAGCTGCTTCTTTTAATGCTTCGGTATAGGTTGGGTGAGCGTGACAAATCCGAGCAATATCTTCAGCAGATGCGCGGAATTCCATCGCTACTACAGCTTCTGCAATCATATCTGCTGCACGGGGACCAATCATATGTACCCCTAAAACTTCATCCGTTGCCTCGTCTGCTAATACTTTTACAAAACCATCCGTATCCATACTTGCCTTTGCTCTTCCGCTGGCTTTAAAAGGGAAAGATCCGGTCTTATATTTTACTCCAGCTGTTTTAAGTTGCTCCTCCGTTTGACCTACCGAAGCTACTTCTGGCCAAGTATAGACTACGCCAGGAATTAAATTATAATTGATATGTGGTTTTTGCCCAGCAATGGTTTCAGCTACATAAATGCCTTCATCTTCTGCTTTGTGCGCTAACATAGCACCAGTAATTACATCGCCAATGGCATACACACCCTTAACCGTGGTTTCTAAATGCGCGTTAACCGGAATTTTCTTACCTCTTTCTTCTACAGTGATTCCGATTTTATCTAAGCCTAAGCCTTCGCTGTATGCCGTTCTACCTACCGCTACAATACAATAATCAGCTTCAAACTTAACGGCTTCACCCTTAGCATTGTCTGCGGTAACCGTAACTGTTTTCCCTTTGGTAGTTGCACCAGTTACTTTGTGTCCCATAAAGAACTCCATATTTAAAGATTTCTTCAAAACACGTTGTAATTCCTTACCCAGTCCACCATCCATGGTAGCGATTATAGACGGCATAAACTCAATTACCGAAACCTTAGTACCTAAGCGTGCATATACAGAACCCAATTCTAAACCAATTACACCGCCGCCAATTACGATCATCGTTTTAGGTACTTCTTTAATATTTAAAGCTTCTGTAGAAGTGATTATTCTCTTTTTATCAATAGGTAAAAATGGTAAAGCAGTCGGTTTAGAACCTGTGGCAATAATTACATTTTTAGCAGATAAAGTCTCAGTAGAACCATCTGTTTTTGTAATTAAAATCGTGTTTTTATCTACGAAAGACCCTACCCCTTCGAACGTGTCAATTTTATTTTTCTTAAATAAGTACGTAATACCAGCTGTGTTTTGTGAAACTACATCATCTTTACGTGCAATCATTTGCTTCATATCAACCTTTAAATCTTTAAGGTTAATACCATGTGTAGTAAAACTATGTGCAGCGTTGTGAAAGTGCTCTGAAGAATCTAATAGTGCCTTTGAAGGAATACAACCCACATTTAAGCAAGTACCGCCATAGGTTTTATATTTTTCAATTACTGCTGTTTTTAAACCTAACTGTGCACAGCGGATGGCACCTACATAACCGCCCGGACCCGAGCCAATAACAACTACATCGTATTGCATAATTTTTAAGAATTTATAGGGCAAAGGTAAGGAATAGCTTGCAAAGATTAAATTCTTAAATCGTTTTGCGCAAAGCGATAAGCGATAAGGGTCCCATAAACGCTAAACCTATAAAACAATTTTCTATATTTATATCTTCATTCAACCCACCTCATTGTCATGAAAAATTTAAGTCTATTCGCACTCTTTATTTGCTTATTTGCCAACTCCGTTACTGCCCAAGAAAGCGATTCAGCCTATGTGAGGAGTCACTACACTAAAATAGAGCGTCTAATTCCTATGCGCGATGGGATTAAGCTGTTTACGGCGATTTATATCCCCAAAGATCAAAGCAAAAAATATCCGTTCTTAATGAGCAGAACCCCATATACCGTTGGTCCTTACGGCGAAGATAAATACAAGTTAAGTTTGGGAACTTTTCCTGCTTTAATGAAAGAAGGATTTATTTTTGTATATCAAGATGTACGCGGCCGATGGATGAGCGAAGGTACATTTGAAGATATCAGGCCTCAAACTCTAAAAAAGGGCAAAAAAGATATAGATGAAAGCACCGACACCTACGACACCATAGATTGGCTGGTGAAAAATATTTCGAACAACAATGGAAAGGTTGGTATTTCCGGGATTTCCTATCCGGGATTTTATTCGACCACCGCGCTACCGAATGCGCATCCTGCGCTCAAAGCAGTTTCTCCGCAAGCTCCTGTAACCGATTGGTTTATTGGTGATGATTTTCATCATGGTGGCGCTTTATTTTTGATGGATGCCTTTCGGTTTATGACGAGCTTTGGTGTTCCTCGCCCGAAACCAATTACGCCAGATAAAGGTCCAAAACCTTTTAATTTCCCTATTCAAGATAACTATCGTTTTTATCTGGAAGCAGGATCCGTTAAAAATTTAAAGGAAAAATATTTTGCCGATAGCATTAAGTTTTGGAACGATTTATTCAAACATCCAAACTTAGATACCTTTTGGAGAGCCCGAACCATTACACCACATTTAACCAATGTTAAACCTGCAGTTATGGTGGTTGGTGGATTTTTCGACGCAGAAGATGCCTATGGAACTTTTGCCACCTACAAAGCCATCGAAAAACAGAATCCAGGAGCAAATAATATTTTAGTAGCCGGGCCATGGTACCATGGCGGCTGGGTAAGAAGTGATGGCAGTAGCTTTGGCGATATTCCATTCGGACAAGCCACCAGCACCTATTATCAACAAAATTTAGAACTCCCCTTCTTCAAATACTATCTGAAAGGCGAGGGAAGTTTCAATCCGGCAGAAGCCACTATTTTTGTAACCGGAAGCAATCAGTGGAAGAAGTTCGATACTTGGCCGCCAGCAGCAACAGAAAGTAGGAATTTATACCTTCAACCCAACGGAAAATTGGCATTCGAAAAAGTAGGACGCACCGATAGTTGGGATGAGTATGTAAGCGATCCTGCCAACCCCGTTCCCTATCAGAATGGCGTACAGGCTAATCGTACTAGAGAATACATGATAGACGATCAGCGTTTTGCGGCAAGACGACCTGATGTAAAAACGTATCAAACCGATGCGCTAACCGAAGATATTACGTTAACCGGACCTGTGTTGGCCAATTTAGTGGTCTCTACCACTGGCACAGATGCCGATTATGTAGTGAAATTAATCGATGTTTATCCGGAAGATGCTGTAAACCCCTCTCCCAATCCTAAAGGTCTGCTCATGGGTGGTTATGAAATGTTGGTAAGAGGCGAAATCTTACGTGGCAAATACCGCAATAGCTTCGAAAAACCAGAGCCATTCGTTCCAGGGGCGATCACCAAAGTAAATTATCCGCTACCAGATGTAGCACATACGTTTAAAAAGGGCCATCGCATTATGATCCAAATTCAAAATTCGTGGTTTCCTTTAGCTGATCGAAATCCTCAAAAATTTATGGATATTTATCAGGCCGAACCCAAGGATTTCCAAAAAGCGACACATAAAATTTACCACGATATTTCTAACAGTTCATTTATTACCGTTAACGTCTTAAAACCATAAGTACCCCCATGAGAAGAACGCTCTGTGCCATTTTTATACTCTATGTATTCAGCTACACCTCCAATGCCCAGCTGCTAAAAGGTAAACAAACGTTTACGAAAGCCGATACGTTAAGAGGAATGTTGACACCCTTACGTACCTGTTACGATATCAATTACTATCATTTAGACGTGAAGATCGACATCGAGAATAAATCGGTTAGTGGAAGTAATGAATTTGCTTTTACAGCCACCCAAGATTTTACAAACTTACAATTCGACCTATTTGAAAATTTAAAAATAGAGAAGATCCTTTACAAAGGAGTTGAAATTCCGTATACACGGGAATTTGGAGCCGTCTTTGTCACTTTCCCTAAAATGATAAAGAAAGGAGTTAAAGATCGATTTGTGGTGTTTTATGGAGGTAAGCCTCGCGTAGCGAATAATCCACCTTGGGATGGAGGCTTTATCTTCAAAAAAGATAAAAGTGGCAACCCTTTTGTATCGGTAGCGTGTCAGGGTTTAGGTGCAAGTGTTTGGTGGCCTACCAAGGATCACCAAAGTGATGAAGTAGACAGCATGTTAATCAGTATTTCGGTACCCAAAGATTTAGAGGAGATTTCTAACGGGCGCCTGCGAAGCACAGTCGACCAACCCGATGGTTATAGAAAATACAATTGGTTTGTATCGAACCCGATAAACAATTACACCGTTGCGTTTTATATCGGAAAATATGCACATTGGACAGACACCTATAAAGGAGAAAATGGTGCACTGAGTATTGATTATTGGTCGTTAAAAGAAGACAGCGCTAAAGCTCGTCCACATTGGGATGCCGACGTAAAACCGATGCTTGCCGCTTTCGAGCATTGGTTTGGCCCATACCCTTGGTACAAAGATGGGTATAAATTAGTGCAAGCGCCACATCTTGGTATGGAACATCAAAGTGCTGTAGCCTATGGCAATCAATTTAAAAAAGGATACTTAGGCCGGGATATGTCGGGCTCTGGTTATGGCTTAAAATGGGATTACATCACCGTTCACGAAAGCGGGCACGAATGGTTTGCCAATAACATAACCACAAAAGACATTGCCGATATGTGGGTGCATGAAGGATTTACCACCTACTCTGAAGTATTATTTACAGAATATACACAAGGCAAAAAGGCAGGAGAAGCTTACCTCATCGGATTGAGAAGAGGAATTGGAAATCGAGGTTCAATTATTGGCCCCTACAATGTGAACAAAGAAGGAGATGGAGATATGTATCCTAAGGGTGCCAATTTAATCCACACCATACGTCAGCTTATCGATAATGATGAGAAATTTAGGAAAATATTGAGGGGTTTAAATAAAACATTTTACCATACCACTACCACCACGGCTGCCGTCGAAGCCTACATAGCAAAACAAAGCGGATTAAAGTTAGCAAAGGTTTTTGATCAATATTTACGTAATGCTAAAATTCCTATCCTAGAATACAAAATTGAGAATGGAGCCGTTCAATACCGATGGGTTACGGATGTGAAGGATTTCGATATGCCAGTAAAAGTTTCACTTAAAGCCGATACTTTCACTTTCATTTATCCAACCAATGAATGGAAAAGCAGCAAAATAGAGACATCGATAACAGCGGACACGTTTAAAGTTGAGCCCAATTTTTATGTGAAAGCGCAGAAGGCTAGTTTAAACAATTAACAAAAAAATAAATGATGCGATGCAACTATTTGCTCTTCGCAATCGTCTTATATAAAATCTTAAACTAAAACAGAAAAACAATGAAACGAATTTTTATATCATTAAGCCTTACTCTGGCACTTTTTAGTACAGCTGCAGCTGCTTCGCAACCGATTGTGATTGCTATATCTAAATTTATTAAACAAGAAAGAGAAGTAAAAAACTTTAATGGAATTGCTGCAGGCGGCCCAATCCACGTCATAGTTACCCTGGGTAGCGCCGAAGGATTACGTTTTGAAGGCGATACTGATGCCATCTCGACCTTGATTACCGAAGTTAAAGGAAATGTTTTAATCATTCGACCACAAAATAGCTGGACAAGCTGGGCTAGAAAATATAGCAATAAGAAAATTACCGCGTACGTTTCAGCTAAAACTATAAAATCATTAACCATGAGTGGTGATGGCAGTATCGTTGTAAATGGTAAAATTAAAGAAAATGCATTAGCGGCTACGTTAAGTGGCTCAGGAAGCATTTCAGGAAGTGCCGAAGTAAATAGCTTTTCGGGCGTAATTAGCGGATCTGGCAATCTAAACTTTACCGGCAGAGCTAAAGATGCAAGCATTGTGGTAAGCGGTTCGGGCGCATTCACTAAAAAAGGATTTTCGGTAGATAACCTATCTTCCGTAATAAGTGGATCGGGTTCAGTTAATGTAAATGCGAACTATAATATTGATGCAGCGATTAGTGGCTCTGGTTCGGTTAACTATAGCGGTGATGCTAAAGTTCAAAAAAGAGTAACAGGATCAGGTAGAGTACAAAAAATATAAGCGCTTTTAACACACATGAAAGCTTAAGCTCCTCGACCAATCGAGGAGCTTTTTTGTGGTTATACGAAACCAAATCGCTAGTTTTACACCAATATCTATCTGTAAAATGGAGATCATCGGTTTCTTATTAGGAATTTTAATTGGCATATCACTAGGCTTAATTGGTAGTGGCGGCTCAATTCTTACCATACCCGTGCTGGTCTATTTAATGCAAATTATACCGAGCACCGCAACTGCATATTCACTTTTTATTGTCGGTATATCTGCTCTTGCAGGAAGCATCAACGGTGCGAAGCAAAGGTTGCTGGCCGGGCGTGTGGCCCTTTATTTTGGGATACCCAGCATCGTTTCTATTTTCATTATGCGAAAATATTTGGTGCCTTTACTACCCGAAACTTTATTTACGATTAACAATTATCTATTCAGTAAAGATCTGGTCATCATGCTTGTATTTGCGCTATTGATGATTTTCTCGTCCATTTCGATGATTCGGAAAGTGCCTATCGACACTAATCAAGACGTCAAACTGAGTTCATTCCAAATTATACTCATGGGAGCTATCATCGGTTTACTAACCGGCTTTGTGGGCGTTGGTGGTGGATTTTTAATTATACCGACCCTAATTTACCAAGCTAAATTACCCATGAAAAAAGCGGTAGCGACTTCCTTGGTCATTATTGCCTTCAATTCCTTAATCGGTTTCGCGGGCAGCGTGAATAACATTAACATTCATTGGGGATTTTTACTCACATTCACAGGCTTTGCTGTGGTGGGAATTTTAACCGGGATGTTTCTCGGCCAAAAAATCAGCAGCGAAAAACTAAAACCTGCATTTGGTTGGTTTATATTGATTACAGGAATATATATATTAATT
>Ga0247813_10002800_pt1 | contig 11621 bp, 8 predicted proteins | sample UWRJL169409C1_FD_180719 | JGI IMG/M metagenome (GOLD analysis project Ga0247813, IMG submission 180719) | Plant litter microbial communities from Arlington Agricultural Research Station in Wisconsin, United States - UWRJ-L169-409C-1 | ecosystem: Environmental > Terrestrial > Plant litter >... | reverse complement strand
TGTCACCGGGGAGTGTCGCTCCAACGACCACGTCGCCGTCATAGGTAACTGCATCCATTGGCGTGCCATCAATATAGGTGCGCACTTCGGGCGGGGGTATGATCGCACCGCTGCTATCAACGGTGCCGACCAGTTCATCGTCGGGTGCCGGCGATGCCGGACCATCCACGACCACTGTCTTTTCATAGCTGACCACCGGAATACCCAGATCAGCGCGGCGTTCCTGGACGATGACAGGCGCGCCATCGTAATCAACCATCAGTTCCTTCGCGTATACCCAGCCGCGCAGGCCGTTGACGTCGATCCGGCACCAGCTTTCGCCTTCAAGGCACCCATCCAGCGCTGCCTCACTGCCGCGTGTCGCAATACCAACGGAGGGATAGTCCGCTCCCGGTCCGGAATAGACTGTCAGGTCCGTTGCCGTTGTTGCCATCATACCGGCCGAAGCGAAGCCGGTTCCCGTCAGAAGCATCGCACCCGCGAGCAAAGGCTTTGAGATCCACCGCATGTTGTTCTCCTTGTTGAACTGTGGAGACACAACGCCCGACTGTCGCCAAGGTTCCCTTGCAGCGCGCGTCCTACCCGGCCTGCAACTCGCTGAGGCGGCTGTAGAGGCCGTTCTTGCTCAGGAGTTCGGAATGGCTGCCATCCTCGACAATCGCCCCCTCGTTGACGACGAGGATACGGTCTGCCTTCGTGATCGTCGCCAGCCGGTGGGCGATAACCAGCGTCGTTCGTCCCTTTGACAGTTCCGCCAGCGATTGCTGGATGGCCCGTTCGGTTTCGGTGTCGAGCGCCGATGTCGCTTCGTCGAGGATGAGGATCGGCGGGTTCTTCAGGAAGATGCGGGCAATCGCCAGGCGCTGTTTCTGTCCGCCCGACAGTTTGACGCCGCGCTCGCCGACAACCGTGTCCAGCCCCTGCGGCAAGTCGGCAATGACGCTTTCAAGCCGCGCCTTGCGTGCGGCTTCGACAATATCCGCTTCGCTGGCATCCAACCGGCCATAGGCGATGTTTTCGCGCAAGGAGCCTGCAAACAGGAAGACATCCTGGCTGACGATGCCGATATGATTGCGCAGCGACCGAAGGCTCATGTCGCGTATGTCGATATCGTCGATGGTGATGGAACCGCCGGTCACCTCATAGAAACGCGGCAGCAGCGCGCAGATCGTCGTCTTGCCGGCACCCGAAGGACCGACAAAAGCCACCGTCTCGCCGGCACGGATGTCGATGCTCAGGTCCTTGACGATCGCCTTCGATTCCCGGTAGCCGAAACTAGCCTTGTTATAGCGGATATTGCCCTTCAGCCCGGAAACATCGCGGGCATCCGGTCTGTCGGCGATATCAGGGCGCGTGTCGAGAAAATCGATATAGCGGCGAAAACCGGCAATACCCTTTGGATAGGTCTCGATGACCGAATTGATCTTGTCGACGGGGCGGAAGAACACGCCGACCAGAAGCAAGAACCCGACGAAGCCGCCAGCCGTCAACTCGCCGCTCAGCACGAAATAGCTGCCAGCGACCAGCACGACCATCTGCACAAGGCGCATGGAGAGATAGCTCAGCGTCGTCGATACGGCCATGATCCGGTAGGCATCAAGCTTGGTCTTGCGGTAGCGCTGGTTGTCCTGCTCGAACAGCCCGCGCTCATGATCCTCATTGGCGAACGCCTGCACCACGCGGATGCCGCCGACATTTTCTTCGATCCTGGCGTTGAAATCACCGACGCGATTGTAGAGCGCCTGCCAGTTGCGGGTCATCCGCCCGCCATAACGGGTTGTCAGCCACGCCGTCAGCGGCAGCACGAGTGCCGTGATCATCGCGAGCTTGGGATTGACCGAGAACATCAAGAGGAAGGCGCCGATCAGCGTCATGATCGCAATGAACACGTCTTCCGGACCGTGATGGGCAACTTCGCCGATCTCCTCCAGATCCTTGGTCAGCCGGGCGACGAGATGGCCGGTCTTCTGGTTATCGAAATAGCCGAAGGACAGTTTCTGCAGGTGGTCGAAGGCCTTGCGCCGCATCTCGGTTTCGATGTTGATCCCGAGCATATGCCCCCAATAGGTGACAATGGCCATCAGCCCGCCATTGACCAGGTAGATCACCATCAACCCCGCCGAAGCCGCCGTCACATAACCCCACTGCCCGGTCGGCAACAGCACGTCGATGAACAGCTTGACGGCAATAGGGAAACCCAATTCCAGCAGACCGGACGTCACTGCGCAGGAGAAATCCAGCAGGAAAAGGCGCCGGTGCGGCCGGTAATAGGAAAAGAAACGGGCGATAAGATCGCGCATGCTTTGGATCCTTGTCGGCAATCACCGCGAAGCCGCTGGCCACATACCAAATGGGCGCAATCTTCGCGCGAGCAGAAGTCGCTCATGATCAATGCCGCCCCTTTTAATCGCTTCGACCGGAACAGCAAGCGGCAAGGCGGAAAAGGTGAAACTTACACTCAGGATTTAAATATTCAGAGAGGAGAATTTTCCAAAAGCGACAGCGGCCTGCCCGAAGGCAAATCAAATCAACGCCATGACTTAAGAAGAGAAAATGGTGGGTGATGTAGGGTTCGAACCTACGACCCGCTGATTAAGAGTCAGCTGCTCTACCAACTGAGCTAATCACCCGCCAGAACCGCTTCGTTTGCGGCCTCTAGAACCACATTGCTGTGGTGTGATGCGGCGTATAATGGGGTTCGCCGGGCTTGTCTAGTTCCTCGGGTGATTTTCTTTCGGATTTGTCAAAAAAATGTGTGTGGGCTGTTTAGAGGCTGTTTTTCAAAGATAAAGTTCACCGGCCGCGATCTTCACCGCCTGTCCGCCGATCCGGGCCGTGCCGATTTCACCGCCGGAGACGTCGATATGGAGGTGCAACAGCGACGGGCGCCCCATCTCCACGCCCTGCTCGATCAGGAACGGATGATGCCCGTCGATCAGCTGGTCGAAACAGTGAATGGCGCCGGCAAAGGCCGCGACGGCAGCGCCCGTCGCCGGGTCCTCGACAATCCCCATGGCGGGGGCGAACATGCGCGTATGAAAGCGGGCAACATGATTGACGCCACCGCGGCAGTAGATATAGGCGGCGGCGAGCCGCCCTTCGGCGATCGGGGTTATCTGCTCCCAAAGCGCCGCATCGAACTCCACGGCACCGGCCGCACTGACATCGTGAACCGGGATCATCACGAAGGGCACACCAGCGCTCCAGAAGGACGGCACATGGTTCTCAAAACCGATCTGCGTTGCCTTCAGGCTGAACGCGTCGGCAATCGCCTGCCGCTCGAATTTGGCATCGAGCCGCATCGATTTGCGCGGCACGTCGAATTCGGCGAAGGTTGCCTCCCCGGACCTGCCCCGCACGGCGCACCGCACCGGGCCGACATTTTCCTCAAGCATCTGTACGAGGTCATAGTCTTCGCTGTCAGAGGAACGCCCATCCTCGGCCAGCGCGATCGCAGCACCCACCGTCGGATGACCGGCAAAAGGCAGTTCATAGCCGGGGGTGAAAATCCGCAGCCTCGCGGCATGCCCCGCTTTTTGTGGCCGCTGCAGAAATACCGTCTCCGACAGGTTGAACTCGCCGGCAATCGCCTGCATCGCCGCATCGCTCAGGCCATCGCCATCAAAGACAACGGCGAGCGGGTTTCCCTCCAGCCTGTTGGCGGTGAAAACGTCGTAGATTGCATAGCGACGCGCCACGAGGATCTCCCTTTGCTGTTTTCCGTCCTCAGACCTTGCATGGCCGATAGCTGGCGGCAAGCGCAAAAGCGTCACCGCATGGTGTTGAAAACCCATTCCAGGATCGGCGGCATGAAGGGCGGATAATGGTATTGCCCAGGGTCGGCAGTGCGAATAGCCAGCGCTGTATCGATTTCCGGCTCAGGATCGGCAGCGATATGGGCTGCGATCCGCTCGATCAATTCCGCAGCAGTCGCCGCGAAATGGTAGAGACGAAAAACCGTGACAATGCCCTGATCATGCAGGCCGTAGTATCCCGACACATTCACGGCATCAGACAGCGATAAACCGGTCTCCTCCAACACCTCGCGCGCCATGTTGCCGTCGAGATCGCAATATCCGTCGCGGATATCCTCCGGGTCGAGCGAGCCCGCCGCGCAGTAGACACGGCCCGGGTTGGCTGTGTGCAGCCCCATGCGGATGGCGATTACGGCGCCGTCGGATGAAACGATCACCGGCAGGCCGAAAAGATGAATAGCGGAGCCCGCCGGCCGGGTCTTGCGCCACAGCAGGAGAGCGGAAAACGGAACGGCATGGCACTCCCCCGAAATTCTTCCGTCCTGTATCCGCAGCGCTCGAACCAGAAGCATCCGGCCATCATACAAGGCGGGATTGGCGGCAACCTCCTCCTCCCAGTTCGCGGCAACCTCGGCCCTGTGGGAAAGGTAGTAGGGATGCGGTGTATCGACCACCCGCACGTCAATGCGGCCGACGGGAAAGATCACATCCTCATCCGGCCATTCGGAGATGTTGCTGGTCATTCGAGACAGCGAATCAGGCATGGGAAGGCTCACACATTGAGGGAGATGACGACCGGGCAATGGTCGGAGGCTTTCGGCCGGTCCCAGCCGGTTCTGGGATAGCGCTCGACCTCCTGGCCCTTCGGAAAGATCGTCCGGTACGGCTGGCCACCGCGGATGATCTCCGGCACGCTGGCCGGGTTACGCTCGGCAAGCGCCTTGGACAGCCAGATATAGTCGAGTTGGCAAAGGTGCCGCTCCTCCGGTCCCCGGCTATGGAACAGGGTCCAGCGGTCGAGCTCCGGGCGCCGGCGCATGACGTTTTCGACGAAGCCGTCGCGGCTGAGCGCATCCAGCGCGCTTGCCGCTTCTTGGCGGGGCACGAAACTATAGCCGTTGCGCCGGTCGCCCAGCACATCGACACGCTCCTGGTAATCGTTCATGTCGCCGCAGATGGCAAACATCTTGCCATCCAGATTATCCGCTCCAAAACGGTTTTCGATGATGCGGCGGACGGCGGCGACTTCGGCTGCTCGCACCGGCATGGTTGCGGTGCGCCCGTCCAGTCCGTCACGCGCCGGCCCCATCGACTTGAAATGCACGACGAACAGCGTGAACGGCCGGCCGCCGATGCGGAAATCGAGTTCCAGGCAATCCCGCTTGAAAATGCGGTCGCCGGGCACGTTGGTTGAAGCCAAGGCATCGTTGAACAGATCGAAATCGGCATAGGTGATGCCGGCATGCGATTTGACATCGACGCACTCGATCTTCTGGCCGTCGCGGGTCTCCTCGCGCACCAGAACGGCGACGTCGATACCGCGGCTGTCATTGCCCTCGATCAGGTATTTCTGCCGGTAGCCGTTGCCGACCATGCGGAACAGATAGCCGTATTCGAAGGCCTGCAGCGCCGCCATGTTGTCGGCTTCCTGCAGGCAGAGGATATCGGCATCGCAATCGGCGATCGCCAGCGCCGACATCTGCCGCGTGTCATCGGTATAGGCGATGGTGCGGGCTTCCTCCAGCCGCTGATACTCCGCCTCGTTCTTGACGTCGAAGAGCCTGAGAACACGATCCTGCTTGAGGTTGTTGCGAAAGCCGGAGAAATCGAACCGGCTCATCAGATTCTCGATATTGAAGGTGGAAAGGCGAAGGGTCATCAGCAGTTTCCGTATGCAATCGGCGCGACTTTAGAGCGCTTCATCTTTAAACGGAAGCAAAAGTCGAATGCCTTTCTCCGCATCTGATCCTTGCCGCGTAACCGGCTGCTTCGGCGCCATTTTTGGGGTGATCCAATCCTTGCGAATAATCGATCTTGATCGGCCGTTTCCCCTGCGCAAGATCGGCCGGCAAGCGCCCGCCCTATGGAGAATAATGGAATGTCAAACTGGAAACGCAATGCCAAAGCGGCGATATCGGCTTTGGCCTTCCTCGGCGTCAGCGCGGTGATGGCCCATGCCGACAGTTTCGGGGCGATCTCGCTGTCGCCCGAGACCGGGGCCACCGGCTGGTCGCACGACTATAGCTCACGCTGGGAGGCTGAAGAGGTGGCACGGTCGCATTGCGACAGGAATGCCGACGATTGCCGCACCGCCATCTGGTTCAAAAATGGCTGCGGAGCGGTGGCACGCGGGGCCGATGGCGGCTGGGGCGCCAACTGGGCAAGGGGACGCAGGCAGGCGCAACGCGCAGCACTCGCATCCTGTTCTGACCATTCCGACAGCTGCCGGGTGATCCGCTGGCAATGCTCCGGCGCGAACTGACACCTCAGAGCAGCCACCCCTGGCGGATAACGAACGGCCGCAGAACACCGCAGTCCAGAGCATGCGTGGAATAGGCCTTGAGATGCTGTCCGCCTGCCGTGCGAAGCGACAGGGCAAACCGCTCTCCCTCGAACACACAGGATGTCACCTGCAGCAGGATGCCTGTGGGATCGGCAACCACGTGTTCGGGGCGCACGAGGACGGAATGGCTCGGCCCCGCCGCTTGCCTGAAGGCCATTTCCAGCACGGGCCATGGCACCAGGCGCGGCCCGTGGTCAGGCAGTGCCAGATCAAGAATGGCGCCCTGCCCCACCAGCCCGCCGACAACCCTGCCTTCGGGCCGGGCATAGATCTCCGGTGGCGATGCGATCTGCATCAGCCGCCCTTCGGACATAACCGCAATGTCGGTCGCCATCGCCATCGCCTCGCCCTGGTCATGGGTCACGTAGATCATCGTCGCCCCGGACCGGGCATGGAACGCGCGAAACGTTTCTTCCATCGCCGCCTTCAGGTGGCGGTCGAGGTTGGCCAGCGGTTCATCCAGCAGCACCACGTCCGGTGAGGTGACGAGGCAGCGGGCGAGCGCCACGCGTTGCCTTTGACCGCCGGAAAGGTCGGCGGGACGGCGATAGGCGAATTCTTCGAGCTGGACGACCGAAAGCGCATCCTTGACGCGGGCCTGCCACGCGGCACCGGTGATGCCGCGCACCTTCAGCGGATACCCGACATTCTCAGCCACGGTCATGTGCGGCCAGAGCGCATAGGATTGAAACACCATTGCCATGTTGCGCTTTTCCGGCGGCAGCGCGCCACTTGCGTCGGCAAGGGTGCGCTCGCCCAGCATGATTGAGCCATCCGTCGGCTGCTCGAAACCGGCGATCATGCGAAGCACCGTCGTCTTGCCGCAACCGGATGGCCCGAGCAGCGCCAGGAAGCCGCCCTCGCGCACGGTGAGCGATACATCCGAGACAGCGGGCCGCCCGGTACCAAAATCCTTGCTGAGATGATTAAGGATCAATTGCGCCATGGCAGCACGCCTCTCGGAAGGTGTTTCGCCAGCAGTTCCAGGAGCAGCATGAGGATGACCACCATGATGACGACGAGGACGGACAGGGCCGAGGCGAGATCGGAACTGCCGCTGTCGTCGAGATTGAAGATCGCTACCCCGAGGGTCTGGGTGCCAGCCGACCAGAGCAGTGCCGAGACCGTCAATTCGCTGCAGGCAATCAGGAAGACAAGAATGACGGAAGCGCCCGCCGCCGGTGCGATGAGCGGAACGAGAATGTCGCGCATGCGGCGGCCAAAGCCTGCACCGGAAAGACAGGCGGCTTCTTCGAGTGAAGGATCGAGCTGCAGGAAGGCGCTGGCCACCGGCTTCAGGCTGACGGCAAAGAAGCTGGAGAAATAGGCGATCAGGATGATCCAGATCGTCCCGTAGATCGACACGTTCACGAACGGCAACGGTGCGGCAAACAGCAGGATGAAGGCAACGGCCAGCACGATGCCCGGAAGCGCATAGGGAATCTCGATCAGGCCGGTGATGATGTTGGCCAGCTTTCCCGGGCGGCGGGCAAGCAGATAGGCGGTGAGAACGGTGAACAGCAGCAGCCCGCAGGCTGTCGTCCCCGCCAGGAACAGCGAATTGGCAAACGCCGTCAGCGTCACGGACTGGCGAAACAGGATTTCGCTATAGGCATGGAACGACACGGTCTGGACATTCAACGGCACGCCATAGGCGGGAACCAGCGAACTGGCAAGTAGGGCAGCCAAGGGTGCGACGAGAACGAAGAACAGCACCAGCGAAAAACCAGCCTCTGAGACCCAACGCCGCCAGCCGAGCGAGAAGGCCGCACTTTGTCCCGACAGTCCGATGATGCGGTAATCCCTGCCCCTCAGCGCCCGTTGCTGGATCACCAGGCCGAGCCCGGCGATAACAGCAATCACCATGGACAACTGCGACATCTCGGCGAACGTGCCTGCCCCGAAACTCGAGAGGCGGCTGTAGATCAACGTCGGCAGCACGAAGATCGACGCCGGAATACCGAGAATGGCCGGAATGCCGAAATTGCCGACGCCGGAAACGAAGGCAATCGCAGCCCCGGCGATCAGGCCGGGCACCGCCAGCGGAAAAATGATATCGCGGAATACCCGCATCGGCGAGGCCCCCGCCAGACGCGCCGCCTCGACGCCATCGCGCGGCAGTGCTGCAAGCCCCGCCTTCAGCGCCAGAAACACCAGCGGTGCATGCTGGACACCCAGCAGCAGCGCGATACCACCAAGCGAATAGAGCGGCTGCGGACTGCCGAGCGGCGGCGCGATGCCGAGCGTCTTCAAGAGCGGACTGGCTGGACCCGACATCTGCACCCAGGCCAACGCCGTCACCTGCGGCGGGATCATCATCGGCAGCACGAAGGCAAAGCTGAAAAAGCCCTTTGCGCGGATATCGGTGAGCGTCACGACAAAGGCAAAGGTTGCACCGAGCAGCAGGGAAATCACCATGCCACCGGTCGCAGTCGCCAGCGTGTTGCGGATGGCAAACCAGGTAGAAGGCTCCGAAAACAGGCCGGTGGCTTTCCCCTCAAGCGAAAATCGCAAGCCGGCATAAAGCAGCCGTGCCAGAGGCAACCCGCTGAGCAGGCAGACGACAATGATAACGAAAGGAAGCAGCCAGGCAGGCTGGCTGCTTCGATTGGCAGATAGTCTGGGCATGGGAAGCGATCAGTTGCTGCCGAAGATGCCGGAGAACGTCTTCAGGTCACCTTCGGAGTTCTTGACGGCTGCGGCCGCATCGATCGGCAGAACCTTGATGCTGTCGCGCGCCGGAAAACCTTCTGGAAGTGCTACGCCATTGCGGGCCGGGATATAGCCGAGCTTGACGGAAACCTGCTGGCCCTGTTCGGACAGGAGGAAATCGACGAACTTCTTGGCCGTGTCGACGTTCTTGGCGGTCTTCAGGATGGCGACCGGTTCGGTCACCGCGCTGACGCCCTCGGCCGGGAAGACGAACTCGACCGGTGCGCCCTTGGCCTTTTCACGGATAGCCATGAAATCGACCACCATGCCATAGGCTTTTTCGCCGGTGGCAACCGCTTTCAGCACGCCACCATTACCGCCCGAAGCGGTGGCGCCGTTTTCGGCGAGCGCCTTGTAATAGTCCCAGCCGAAACCGTCGATGCCTGTCAGCGTCTGGGCATGGATCAGTGCGGCACCCGAGGTAAGCGGGCTCGGCATCGTCACCAGGCCCTTGGCTTCCGGCTTGGTCAGATCCTTCCAGCCGGCGGGCTTCAGCGATGCGGCGGTGTTGTAGATGATACCGGTGGTGATCATCTTGGTCGAATAATAGGCGCCGTCGGCATCATAGAGCGCTGCGTCATAGTTGGCGGCCTCCGGCGACTTGTAGGCCAGGAGCTGGCCTGCTTCCTTCATCCGCTGCAGCGTCACGGTGTCAGCAATCAGCAGCACGTCGGCAACCGGGTTTCCGGCCTCGATCTCGGCCATCAGCTTGGCCATGATCTTCGTCGTGCCATCGCGCACCCACTCGACGTCAACGCCCGGATTGGCGGCCTTGAAGGCATCGACGGTCGCTTGAGCGTCCTCGTTCGGCTGGCTGGTATAGAGCACCAGATTCTCGGCATGGGCCGAAACGGCAAGCAGGCTGGCGGCAACGAGCGCGGTAAACGCGCCAAGCAAAGTTTTCATCGGTCTTCATCCCAAGTGAACAGATGGGCCGATGGATAGTGGCGGCAATTGACAGGCATATGACACTGCCAGCGCAGCACGCGGAGAATAAACAGCCACCCACAAGCGTGATGTGGATAGATAACCGGATAACCAGATGAACATTACTGGGTGCATTGGCACTCAACCACCTAAACCTGTTGAATTTATTAGTAATATCTGCGATCCGAGCGAAACGTATATGGCGGGGCCAAGGGAAAATCGATGAGCAAGAGTACGACATGGAGCGCACGGCTTCGCTATGAGTTCGATAAGAGCATGGCCGGGGGGGCAATCGCGCTGATCGGCTGGCTGACGGTCATTTCGCTCATCGTCATCGTCATCGCCGGCGCATTTCTCGCCATCACCCAGATCGCACCGGAAGGTGGCGAGCCCGTCAGCTTCATCGAAGGCACATGGGAATCCCTGATGCGAACCTTCGACGCCGGCACGATGGGTGGCGACACCGGTTGGGGTTTTCGCGGCGTATCCCTGTTCGTCACGCTGGCCGGCATCTTCGTGTTCTCGGCCCTGATCGGCGTGCTCAGTTCCGGCCTGGAAAACAAGCTTGATGAACTGCGCAAGGGCCGCTCTCAGGTGCTGGAAAACGACCACACGATCATCCTCAACTGGTCGCCCTCGATCTTCGACGTCATTTCCGAACTGGTCATCGCCAATACCAGCCGCAAGAAGCCGCGCATCGTCATCATGGCCAGCAAGGACAAGGTGGAGATGGAGGACGAGATCGCCACCAAGGTGGCCGACCTCAAGAACACCAAGATCATCTGCCGTAGCGGCGATCCGACCGACCTCTATGATCTGAACATCGTCAATCCGGAAACCTCGCGCTCCGTCATCGTGCTATCGCCCGAAGGTGACGACCCAGACTCACAGGTAATCAAAAGCGTGCTGGCGCTGGTGAACGCCCCCGGCCGCCGCGCAAAGCCCTACCAGATCGCCGCAGAAATCCGCGACAGCAAGAACGCCGAAGTTGCCCGCATCGTCGGCGGCAAGGAGCTGCAGCTGATCTTGGCCGACGACCTGATTTCCCGCATCGTCGTGCATTCCAGCCGCCAGTCGGGCCTCAGCGCCGTCTATTCCGAACTTCTCGATTTCGACGGCTGCGAGATCTACACGCTGGAACAGCCTGACATCACCGGCAAGAGCTTTGCGGCAGCCGTGATGGCCTACGAAACATCGACACTGATCGGCCTTTGCGAGGAGGACGGCAAGGTGCATCTCAATCCACCGCCGGGCCGTATCTTCAAGCCGGGCGAACGTGCCGTCATCATCGCCGAGGACGATGCGGCGATCAAATCCGGCGGCAACGACATCCATATCGAGAAGGACGCCATCCTTCCGGCGGAGGTGCGCGAGCAAGGGCCCGAACGGACGCTGTTGCTTGGCTGGAACCGGCGTGGGCCGATCATCACCTTCGAACTGTCGCGTTACGTCGCGCCCGGTTCGCTACTGACGATTGCGGCCGATACGCCGGAGATTGAGGATGAAATCGAAGCCCTCAAGGTCGCCAACGGCAACATGGCCGTCGATTACCGCGTCATCGACACCAGCAATCGCGCCGAGCTCGATGCGCTGGACATTCCAAGTTACGATCACGTGCTCGTTCTCGGCTACAGCGACCATATGGCGCCGCAGCCCGCCGACAC
>Ga0247813_10002799_pt1 | contig 11623 bp, 8 predicted proteins | sample UWRJL169409C1_FD_180719 | JGI IMG/M metagenome (GOLD analysis project Ga0247813, IMG submission 180719) | Plant litter microbial communities from Arlington Agricultural Research Station in Wisconsin, United States - UWRJ-L169-409C-1 | ecosystem: Environmental > Terrestrial > Plant litter >... | reverse complement strand
GGACGACGGAGGACCCGGAGGTCGACGTGTCCGCCTCAGCCCGGGACGACTCCGGTGCTGAGGTGGTCGGGCCACCGACGGGCCGGGTGGTCGTCATCGCTGGTCCACCCCGGCGGGGCGCGCCGTGCGGCTCTCCCCAGCCGCACCGCCCGGACGTCCTGCCGAGGCCAGGTCGCCGTGCAGCGCGGTCCGGACCCTGGCGACGGCGTCGACGAAGGCGTCTGCCGTGCGCAGGTCGTCTCCGACGGCGTCCTCGGCCGCTGTGCTCACGGCTGCCGCGGGGGCGATGCCCGCGCGGTCGAGCCCGACGGGGACGATCTCCCGGATGCGGCCAGGTCGCGGCGACATGACGACCACGGTGTCCGAGAGGAACACGGCCTCGGGGATGGAGTGGGTGACGAACACGACGGCGGCCCGGGTCTCGGCGCAGATCCGCAGCAGCTGGGTCTGCAGGTGCTCCCGGGTCATCTCGTCGAGGGCACCGAAGGGTTCGTCCATGAGCAGCAGGCTCGGCTCCTCCGCGAGGGACCGGGCGATCGCGACGCGCTGCTGCATGCCGCCCGAGAGCTGGTCGGGGAAGCTGTCTGCGAAGTCGGCGAGCCCGACGAGGTCGAGAAGGTGGTCGACCCGCTCCCTCCGGGCTCCTCGGCCGGTCCCGGACAGCGCGAGCGGGAGCTCGACGTTCGCCCGGACGGTCCGCCACGGCAGCAGGCCTGCCTGCTGGAAGGCGATGCCGTACTCCCGGGACAGCCGCGCCTGGCGGGCGGGCCGCCCGAAGACCTCGACCGTGCCCGAGGTCGGCTGGTCGAGGTCGGCGACGAGGCGCAGCAGCGTCGACTTGCCGCAGCCCGAGGGGCCGATCAAGGAGACGAACTCTCCAGGTGCGACCGTGAGGCTCACGTCGTCGAGGGCGACGACCTGGCTGGCCCCACGGCCGAAGACGCGCGTGACGGAGTCGACGTGGACGGCTGAGGCCTGGGCACTCTGGGCACGCTGGGCACCGGGTGACGCCAGGGGTGCGGGCGCCGTGCGGGCAGGCTCCGCGCCGGGAGGCATCGCACCAGCAGATTCAGCGCTGGACGTCGCAGTGCTGGCGGGGGCGGGGCTGGCGGCTGCAGCGCTGGAAGGCATCACACTGGCGGGTGCAGCGCTTGAAGGCATCACACTGGCGGGTGCGGCGCTGGACGTCGCGGACGTCGAGAGAGGCGGGGACTGCGGGTCGGGCTGAGACATCAGAGCGCTCCTCGGGTCGGTCGAACGTGAGCACGAGCAGTGGCAGTGGCAGTGGCAGGGGCACAGAGACAGTCGGCAGCCGTGCTCATGCGACCACCTCGCCCCGACGGAACCGACCGAGCGACCGGCCGAGCAGCGTCACGAGCCCGGCCGCGACGAGCCCGAGGACCACGGCACCGAAGATCGGCGCCCAGGGCTTGGCGGGGTCGCTCGACGCGAAGTTCGCGAACTCGAGGATCATCCGGCCGATCCCACCGGGCAGACCCGTCGCGACCTCGGCCACGACGGTCCCGATGACGGCGTTCGCGGCCGCGAGGCGCAGGGCGGGCAGCAGGTGCGGGACGGCGGCCGGCAGACGGAGCCTGACGAGGGTCGCGAACCACCCGGCTGCGTAGGCGGTCATGAGCTCGACGTGGATCGTGTCGGGCGACTGCAGCCCGCGGAGCATCCCGACGGCCACGGGGAAGAACGCGAGATAGGAGGCGATCACGGCGACGGACATCCACGGTTCCCACGCGAGGCTGCCGATCTCGAGCTTCGCGCCCCACGACCGCACGAGCGGGGCGAGGGCGATGAGCGGGACGGTCTGGGAGAGCACCACGAGCGGCAGGACAGCCCGTTCGACGACCCGCAGGCGCTGCATGGCGAGCGCCAGCAGCATCCCGACGGTCACACCGACGACCCAGCCGACGACGGCGATCCCGAGGCTCAGCGCCCCGGCCTCGAGGACGGCCCGCCACAGGACGGGGGCGTCACGTGCCCCCGACACGGGGTCGAAGAGCCGCGCGACCATCTCCCAGGTGTGCGGCATGGCGAGGTCGGTCGTGCGCGGCAGCAGCCGGGTCTCGCCGAGAGACCAGCCGTCGTCGGGCCCGAGCGCCTTGTAGAGCTCCCACACCGAGGCGAGGACGACGACGGCGAGCACCGCGACGACGGGCTTGGAGCCGAGGACACGGGCAGCCAGCGCCCCGGAGCGGCTTGCCGTCGCCCGCCGCGCGGACGCCGGCGAGATCCCAGGCTGTCCGGTCGGCACTCCGACGGCAGTCTCCGCCGTCCCCGCAGCGGGGCTCGTCATGCCTTGGCCGTCACGTGCTCGGCCATCGCCGGGATGACCCGCTCGCCGTACAGCCGCAGGGTCTCCTCCTTGTTGTCGTGCTGGAGGTACCCGGCGAACTGGTGCACCCCGAGGTCTTGCAGCGCCTTGAGCTTCTCGACGTGCTCGCGCGGTGAGCCGAGCAGGCAGAACCTCTCGACGATCTCGTCGGGCACAAAGCTCGTGTGCGAGTTCCCGACCAGGCCGTGCTCGTTGTAGTCGTAGCCCTGACGGCCCTCGATGTAGTCGGTGAGCGCCTTGGGGACGGACGAGTCCGCCCCGTACTTGGAGACGATGTCGGCCACGTGGTTGCCGACCATCCCCCCGAACCAGCGGCACTGCTCGCGCATGTGCGCCCGCTCGGCCGGGGAGTCGCCGTCACCGACGTACATCGGGGCGGCCACGCAGAATGTGATGGCCTCGGGGTCACGCCCGGCCTTCTCCGCGGCGTCCTTGACCACCTTGATCATCCAGGCGGCGATGTCCGGGTCGGCGAGCTGGAGGATGAAGCCGTCCCCCACCTCCCCGGTGAGCTTGAGCGCGAGCGGGCCGTAGGCCGCGACCCACATCTCCAGCTCGGAGTCCTTGGACCACGGGAACTGCAGCGTCGACCCGTTGAGCTCGACGCTGCGGCTGTTCGCCAGCTCGCGGATCACGTGGATGGACTCGCGGAGCGCCTTGAGGGTCGACGGGCGGCCGTTGAGCACCCGCACCGCCGAGTCGCCGCGGCCGATCCCGCAGACCGTGCGGTTGCCGAACATGTCGTTGAGGGTCGCGAACAGCGAGGCCAGCACAGTCCAGTCGCGCGTCGACGGGTTCGTCACCATCGGCCCGACCTTGATCTTGCGGGTCGCCGCGAGCATCTGCGGGTACACGACGAAGGGCTCCTGCCACAGCAGCGGCGAGTCGAAGGTCCACGCGTAGGAGAACCCGTAGGTCTCGGCCAGGCGCGTCAGCTCGACGACGCGCGACGCCGGCGGGTGGTTCTGGAGGACGACACCGAAGTCCATGAGCGGTGTCCTTTCTGTCAGGGCTGGGGATGCTGGGGAGGGAGGCTCGGGGACGCACGACCCCTCAGATGAGGTACTGCGACAGCCCCCGCTTGACGTACCGCCCGTGCCCGGGGCGACCGTGGTACTCGCCGTCGGCGATGAGGACCTTCCCGCGGGACAGCACCACGTCCACGTGACCGTCGACCTCGAAGCCCTCCCACGCGGAGTAGTCGAGGTTCATGTGGTGCGACTCGACCGAGATGCTCGTGTGCCCCGCAGGGTCGTACACGACGACGTCGGCGTCGGCCCCGGGCTGGATGACGCCCTTGGTCCCGTACAGCCCGAACATCCGGGCCGGCGTGGTGCAGCAGATCTCGACCCAGCGCTCGAGCGAGATCTTGCCGGTCACCACGCCCTGGTAGATGAGGTCGAGCCTGTGCTCGACCGAGCCGATCCCGTTCGGGATCTTCGTGAAGTCGCCGACGCCCATCTCCTTCTGCCCCTTCATGCAGAAGGGACAGTGGTCGGTGCTCACGAGCTGCAGGTCGTTGGTGCGCAGCGAGCGCCACATGTGCTCCTGGTGACCGTCGGCCCGCGAGCGCAGCGGCGTCGAGCACACCCACTTGGACCCCTCGAAGCCCGGGGCGCCGAGCTGCTCCTCGAGGGAGAGCCACAGGTACTGCGGGCAGGTCTCGCCGAAGACGTTCTGCCCGGTGTCGCGGGCCTCGGCGATCCGCTGCGCGGCCTGCTTCGCCGAGACGTGCACGACGTACAGGGGCGCCCCCGTGAGCTCGGCCAGACGGATCGCGCGGTACGTGGCCTCCTCCTCCGTCTGCCACGGACGGGTGAGCCCGTGGTGGATCGGGTCGGTGTCCCCGCGCTGGAGAGCCTGCTGCTGGAGCAGGTCGATGACCGACCCGTTCTCCGCGTGCATCATGAGCAGCCCGCCGTTGTTCGACACCCGCTGCATGGCCTGGACGATCTGCCCGTCGTCGGAGAGGAACACGCCCTTGTAGGCCATGAAGAGCTTGAAGCTCGACACACCCTCGTCGATGAGCGTGTCCATCGCCGCGAGGGACACGTCGTCCACGCCGCCGATGATCTGGTGGAAGGCGTAGTCGACCGCACACTTCCCGGCGGCCTTCTCGTGCCACGCGGCGAACTGCGTGAGCACGTCCTGGCCGGCGTACTGGACCGAGAAGTCGATGATCGTCGTCGTGCCGCCCCACGCCGCGGCCCGGGTCCCCGTCTCGAAGCTGTCCGAGGCGAAGGACCCGCCGAAGGGCATCTCCATGTGCGTGTGGGCGTCGATCCCGCCCGGGATCACGTACTTGCCTGTCGCGTCGATCCTGCGGTCGACCCCGGCGAGGAAGGTCTCGCCCAGGACGGCCGAGCCAGGTTCGAGGACGGCGACGATCGTCTCGTCCTCGACGAGGACGTCGGCCAGCCCCGTCCCTGTCGCGTTGACGACGGTCCCGCCGGTGATGAGCGTGTACATGGGTCTCCTGGAGGTCGGAGGGCTTGGGCTGAGCGGGGTACAGACGCGGGGTCGGGCACGCGGTCCAGGTCGGACGGGTCCGGGCCGGACGCGCGGTCCAGGTCGGACAGAGCCGGGCCGGACGAGGCCGGACCTGCCTAGGTCACGGCGCGACGAGCGCCTCGTACGCGTCCGGGCGGCGGTCGCGGAAGAACTGCCAGCGCTCGCGCACCTCACGGACCTTGTCCAGGTCGATGTCGCGGATCAGCAGCTCGGGCTCGGTCGACGAGCCCATCTCGCCGACCAGGGCGCCGTCAGGTCCGACCACGTAGGAGGAGCCGTAGAAGTTCACGGCCTCGTCCCCGAACTCGCCGTCCTCGAGCCCGACCCGGTTGGTCGCCACGACGAACATCCCGTTGGCGACAGCCGCTGCCGGCTGCTCGATCTCCCACAGCCGGTTCGAGATGCCAGGAGCCGTGGCGTTCGGGTTGAACACGATCTCGGCGCCGCCCAGGGCGAGCGCACGCCACCCCTCGGGGAAGTGACGGTCGTAGCAGATGTTCACTCCGATCGTGCCGACGGCCGTGTCGAAGACCGGGTACCCGAGGTTGCCGGGACGGAAGTAGAACTTCTCCCAGAACTTCGGCAGGTGCGGGATGTGGTGCTTGCGGTACTTGCCGAGGTAGCTGCCGTCCGAGTCGATCACCGCAGCCGTGTTGTACAGGACGCCAGGCTGGTCCTCCTCGTACACCGGGAGCACGATGACGATGTCGAGCTCCTTGGCGAGAGCCTGGAAGCGCTCGGTGATCGGACCGGGCACCGACTCCGCGTACTCGTAGTACTTCGTGTCCTGGACGATCCCGAAGTACGGGCCGTAGAAGAGCTCCTGGTAGCAGATGATCTTCGCGCCCTGGGCCGCCGCGTCACGGGTGAACTGCTCGTGCTTGGCGAGCATGGACTCCTTGTCGCCGGTCCACGTCGCCTGGGTCAGTGCTGTCCTCACGATTGTCACGCGGACACCTCGCCTCTCCTCGTCGCCGCCTTCACCTGGCGGGCTGATGGGTGTGACTCTCGGCCTTGAACATTTCCGCGGCGTGTCCCCACGTAACGTCCCCGAGAACGCTCGTGTCGGTCGTGTTAACTCTCCGGCCAGCCGCTCTGCGCCTGCCCCTGGGCCCCACAAGATCAGGGCATGGACCTCGCCGAGCTCGTGACAGACCGCACGCCCGCAGGGATCGCCGCGACCCTCGCGCGGCTCATCAGGTCCGGTGAGATCGCGGCCGACGAGCGCATGCCGACGGTCCGGGACGTCGCCGCCCAGCTCCGGGTGAGCCCGGGGACGGTCTCCGGGGCGTGGCACGCCCTCGCCGAGGCCGGACTGGTGCGCACGCGCGGGCGGGCCGGCACCTTCGTGCTGAGCCAGCGGTCGACCTGGTTACCGCCGCGGTACAGAGACCTCGCCGCGGGCGACCAGGTCCCGTACCGGATCGACCTGTCGTCGGGCACCCCCGATCCTCAGCTCCTGCCCCCGCTCGGCGTCGCCTTCGCCAGGCTCGCCCGACGGACCCAGGGAGCCACGACGTCGAGCTATCTCGGCCCGGCGCTCATCGCACCGCTCGAACGTCGCCTGCGGGCCGACTGGCCCTTCGTGCCCGAGGCGCTCACGGTCGTCGACGGCGCCATGGACGGGCTGAGCCGGGTGCTCGAGCTCCGCGTGAGTCTCGGGTCGCGCGTCGCGGTCGAGAACCCGTCCTTCCCACCCTTCTACGACCTGCTCGACCACCTCGGCGCGCAGACCCTCGGGGTCGACGTCGACGAGCACGGCATGAGGCCGGATGGTCTCGCGCGGGTCCTCGACGACGGGCCGGGCGTCGTGCTGCTCCAGCCGCGGGCGCACAACCCGACGGGGGCGTCGCTCACCGCTGCGCGGGCCGCCGAGCTCGCCGACGTGCTGCGCCGCCACCCACGGGGCCGCGACGTGCTGGTCGTCGAGGACGACCACTCCGGGAGCATCTGCCAGGCGCCCGACGTGAGTCTCGGGACGCACCTGCCCGACCAGGTCGTGCACGTGCGGTCCTTCTCGAAGTCCCACGGACCCGACCTGCGCATCGCCGCGATGTCAGCGCCGGCCGACCTCATGCGCGACGTCGTCGCCCGGCGGATGCTCGGCCCCGGATGGACCAGCCGCATGCTGCAAGAGGTGCTGCTCGAGCTGCTCACGGACTCGACGGTCCGGGAGAGCGTCGCCCAGGCCAGGAACGCCTACGCACTGCGGCAGCGTGAGGTCGCCCGCGCTGTGCGTGCGACCGGCGCGGAGCTGCGGGCCGGCGACGGGATCAACATGTGGCTGCCGGTCACCGACGAGCGCGCCGCGACAGTGCACCTCGCGGCGCTCGGGATCCGCTGCGCCCCCGGGGCGCCCTTCACCACAAGCACCCCGAACCCACCCGGCGGGCACCTGCGGATCTCGCTCGGGCAGGTGCGGCACGGGTACGAAGAGGTCGGGACGGCGTTGGGCGTCGCGGCGCAGCAGCGGTGAGCGGCGCAGCAGTCAGTCAGGAGCGGTGCAGCAGCCGTGAGCAGCGCACGGTTCGGCGCGTGAGCGGCGCGTGGTTCAGCACCCGAACATCGCGCCGCTCAGCGCGTGAGCGTCAGCCAGTGCGCGCGACGCTCCGCCTGGACCGTGGGGTCCGCGACCGGCGCCGCCGCGAGCAGCCGCTGCGTGTACGGGTCCTGCGGGGAGCCGAGGACGTCGCGAGTCGGTCCCTGCTCGACGATCCGTCCCTGGTGCATCACCGCGACGCGACCCGTGACCCGCTCGACGACAGCCAGGTTGTGCGAGATGAACAGGCACGAGAAGCCGAGCCTCTGCTGCAGGTCCGCGAACACCTCGAGGATGCGCTGCTGGACCGACACGTCGAGCGCGCTCGTCGGCTCGTCGGCGATGAGCACGTCAGGGTCGAGGGCCACAGCCCGGGCGATCGACACGCGCTGACGCTGCCCGCCCGACAGCTCGTGCGAGAACCTGTCGGCGAGGTCGGGCGAGAGCTGGACGATCTCGAGGAGGTGCGCGACGCGGTCGCGGAGCTCAGACCCGCGCAGCGAGGTGTGCAGCCCGAGGGGCTCACCGATCGCCTGGGCGATGGTCCAGCGAGGGTTGAGGGTCGACGCGGGGTCCTGGAACACCACACCGACGCGCTTGCGGACGGCCAGCTGCTCCTTGCGGGACGCCTCGCGCAGGTCCACGTCGCAGACCCGCACCGAGCCGGAGGTCGCCGGCACCAGACCGGCGAGCACCTGGCCCACGGTCGACTTGCCGGAGCCGGACTCCCCCACCAGGCCGAGCATCTCGCCTCGGTCGATGCGCAGCGTCACTCCGTCGGCGGCGTGGACCGGAGCCGAGCGGCGTGCGCCCGGGTAGACGACATGGAGGTCGCGGAGGTCGACGGGTGGCGCTGAGGTGGCAGGTGCAGGCGGCACTGCAGCCGAGGGCGCGGCAGCCGTCGTGCCGACACGAGTTCGTGCCGCAGGCTCGCCCGCGACGGTCGAGCCTGCAGGGTCCGCGACGAGCGCCTCGTCCTGGTCAGCGACCAGCACCTCGTCCCTGTCCGCGACGAGCGCCTCCGCCTCGGGCAGCGCGCCGAGCCGAGGCACGGCGTCGAGCAGCTCCCGCGTGTACGCGTCCTGGGGGTCGGAGAACAGCGTCGCAGCCGGCGCCTTCTCGACGACCAGCCCGCGACGCATCACCACGACGTCGTCGGCGAGGTCGGCGACCACGCCCATGTCGTGGGTGATGAGCAGGATCGCCATGCCGCGCGAGTCCCGCAAGGACCTCAGGAGCTCGAGGATCCCGGCCTGGACCGTCACGTCAAGCGCTGTGGTGGGTTCGTCGGCGATGAGCGCGACGGGGTCGGCGCTCAGTGCCATCGCGATGAGTGCGCGCTGCAGCTGTCCGCCCGAGAGCTGGTGCGGGTACGAGCGCGCGACCCGCTCGGGGTCGGTCAGCCCGACCTCGTGGAGCAGCTGGAGCAGGCGCTCGCGCGCCTGGGCGCGCGAGACCTTGGCGTGGGTGCGGACGGCCTCGATGATCTGCCACCCGATCGTCAGCACGGGGTTCCAGGCGTTCATCGGCTCCTGGGACACGAGCCCGACGACCCCGCCCCGGACACCCCGCAGGGTGTCCGAGGTGGCGTCGACGAGCTCGACGGGTCCGCCGCGGCGGGCGCCGTCGTGGCGGGCCCCGTCGTGCGCGGGCTCGCTGCCGAGGTGCTCGGCGTCGAGCCGGATGCTGCCGGCGACCGTCGCCGTCGCGGGCAGCAGCCCGAGCACAGAGAACGCCGTGACGCTCTTGCCCGAGCCGGACTCGCCCACGAGGGCGAGCACCTGCCCGCGCTCGAGCGTCCAGGACACCCCGCCGACGGCGGGGGTGTCCTGGCCTTCGAACCGGACGGTCAGCCCGTCCACGGTGAGGAGTGGCACCGTGCTCTCGGCGTTCTCTGTGTTCTCGGCGTTCGTGGTCACTGGCTCAGCGATGCCTTGAGGTAGTTCGGGTAGGCCGGGAACGCGGGGATGTAGAAGTTCTGCACGTTGGAGCCGTGCAGGAACGAGTTCCGCGTGTAGATGAGCGGGACGACGGGCGACTGCTCCATGATCGCGCGGTCGGCCTGGGCCCACAGGGCCCCAGCCTTCTCGACGTCGATCTCGGCGGTCGCCTGGGCGATGATCTCGTCGACGGCCGGGTCGGAGAACCGCGCCAGGTTGTACCCGCCGTTGCCGATCTGGCTCGAGTCGAACAGCGGCTGGATGTTGCCGTTCGCGCTCGGGAAGTCAGGCTGCCACGAGCTGATCGTCAGGTCGTACTCACCCGTGCCCTGGGTGAGGGTCTGGACCGCGGCGAGCTGCGCCTCGGGCTTGATGGTCACCTGGAAACCAGCACGCTCGAGCCCCTGCTCGACGGCCTGCGCCTGCGAGAGCGACACGGAGTCGTCCTCGGAGAGCAGCACGAGCTCACGGCTGGTCGGGTCCCAGCCGGACTCCGTGAGGAGCTCCTTGGCCTTGTCGACGTCACCGGCCGCGTCGGCCTCGTAGAGGTTGAAGTCTTCGCGACCCTCGATGCCCGGGGTGATGAGCGTCGTGGCCAGCGCCCCGCCGGTCTCTCCGCCGGAGGCCACCTGGAAGGCCTGCTTGTCGACCGCGTACTGGATCGCCTGACGGACCTGGACGTTGTCGAGGCCCTCACGCTCGGTGTTGATCGCGAGGTAGGCGAGCGCCCCGGCGTCGGAGGTCACCAGACGCTCCTTGGCAGAGGGGTTGTTCGCGACCTGCGCGAGCTGGGCCGGCGGGACGAAGCTCGCACCGAAGGCGTTCTTGTCGTCGCCCGCGTCGGCGATGAGGCGCTGCGCGGTGACCGTCGCGTCCTGCCCGAGGGAGAACACGATCGAGTCGGGTCCGGCGGTGCGGACGTCGTCGCTCTCCTCGGTCCACTTGTCGTTGCGCTCGAGGGTGACCGAGACGCCCTGCTTCGTGTCGACAACCTTGTAGGGGCCCGACGCGACAGGCTGCTGCGTGTAGGTCGCGATGTCGTCCTGCGCCTCGGGGACCGGTGCGAAGGCCGGCTGCGAGACGATCCACGGCCAGTCGCCGTAGGCGGACTTCAGGCGGAAGATGATCGTCTTGTCGTCAGGGGTCTCGATCGACGCGAGGTCGCCGCCCGTGTAGGGGCCCGCGTACTCGTCGCCGCCCTCGAGCAGGCTCTTGTGGTAGCTCAGGCCGCCCGAGAGCTCAGGTGCGAAGGACCGCTCGATGCCGTACTTGATGTCGGCCGAGGTGATCGGCGTGCCGTCCTCGAAGAAGATGTCGTCCTTGAGGGTGTAGGTCCACGTCGTGCCGTCGTCGGAGACGGTGCCCGTGTCGGTCGCGAGGTCGGGGACCACGACGCCGGGCTTGCCGGGCTCGACGCCCCAGGTGGTGAGGCGTCGCTCGACGAGGCCGAGGGTCGTGATCGCCAGGTTCTGGCTCTTGGCCGGGTCCCAGTTGATCTCGGTCGCCGACGTGAGGATGGTCATGGTGCCACCCTTCTCCGTCGTGCCCGTCGAGCCCTGGGTGCTCGGGGCGGTCGCGTCGTCGTCGCCGCCGTTCGCGTTGCAGGCGGTGAGGGTGAGCGCGAGGACTGCGGTCGCGGCTGCGGCCTTGAGGAGGGTCGGGCGCGCAGCGCGGGTGCTGCGAGGTCGTGATGCGTTCATCGGGGGTCGTGCCTCTCGAGGAGCTGGTGCTTCGGGGTGCGCTCGCGCGGTGTCGCGCGGCGCCAGGTCACGGGGCGCGCTGAGTCAGCGCTGTGTACATCGCTGCATGACCAGCGACCCGAGCACGGCGGGACCAGACGTCCCAGACGTCCCGGTGCGTCGCACGACCACCTGGGCGCGGCTCATGAGCGCGCCCTCGGGTCGAGGACGCCGTAGACGAGGTCGACGACGAAGTTCGCCACGATGATGATCGCGGCCGAGAAGAGCGTGACGCCGACGAGGATCGGCAGGTCGAAGTTGCCGACGGCGTCGAGCAGCAGCGAGCCGAGACCGGGCATCGAGAACACCCGCTCGGTGATGACCGCGCCGCCGAGCAGCGACCCGAGGTCCAGGCCGAACAGCGTGATGACCGGGATCATCACGTTGCGCAGCGCGTGCCGGGTGATGACCCGCCCCTCGGTGAGCCCCTTGGCACGGGCCGTCCGGATGAAGTCCTGCCCCATGACGTCGAGCATCTGGGCGCGGGTGAGCCGTGCGTAGACGGCCGCCGAGAGCAGCGCGAGCACGGTCCACGGCAGCACGAGGT
>Ga0247813_10002798_pt1 | contig 11623 bp, 6 predicted proteins | sample UWRJL169409C1_FD_180719 | JGI IMG/M metagenome (GOLD analysis project Ga0247813, IMG submission 180719) | Plant litter microbial communities from Arlington Agricultural Research Station in Wisconsin, United States - UWRJ-L169-409C-1 | ecosystem: Environmental > Terrestrial > Plant litter >... | reverse complement strand
CCCAGGTGGCGGGTCGCCATCATGCTGCACGCGTATCAAGTGTCTCGGGAGGGCGCATGAGTCCGCAAATCGCAACGATCATCGGCTTGGTGATCATGTTCATCGTGGCCACTGCGCTGCCCATCAACATGGGTGCAGTCGCCTTCGCGCTGGCCTTCATCATCGGCGGCCTGTTCGTCGGGATGGAGGGCAAGGAGGTGTTGGCCGGGTTCCCGGGCGACCTGTTCCTGACCCTGGTCGGCATCACGTATCTGTTCGCCATCGCGCAGAAAAACGGCACCATCGACCTGCTCGTCCATTGGGCGGTCAAAGCGGTGCGCGGCCACATCGTGGCCATCCCGTGGGTGATGTTCGTGGTGACCGCGGTGCTGACCGCGTTCGGTGCGCTGGGCCCGGCAGCCGTGGCCATCATCGGCCCGGTCGCGCTTCGCTTTGCCAAGCAGTACAAGATCAACCCGCTGATGATGGGCCTGCTGGTGATCCATGGCGCGCAGGCGGGTGGCTTCTCGCCGATCAGCGTGTATGGCGGCATCACCAACCAGGTGGTGCAGAAGGCCGGTCTGGAAGTCACGGAAATGGCCGTGTTCCTGACCAGCCTGGGCTTCAACCTGCTGATGGGCATCATCTGCTTCTTCGCCTTCGGCGGGCTGGCCCTGATGCGTCGCGCACCGACCGCGACCGAACCGCTGATCGCCGGCAGCCAGGCCTCCTCACGCCAGTTTGCGATTGAAGGCCACGGTGCCCTGGTCTCGGCCGGCGGCGGCACGCTTTCCAATGATCCGGACGCGCTGGATGACGTGCGCATCAATCGCGAGCGCGTGTTCACCCTGATCGGCCTGCTCGGCCTGGGGATCGCCGCGCTGGTCTACAACCTCAACGTCGGCCTGGTCTCGATTACCGTCGCGGTGGTGCTGGCCCTGCTTTCGCCCAACTCGCAGAAGGGTGCGGTGGATGGCATCAGCTGGTCGACCGTGCTGCTGATCAGCGGCGTGGTCACCTACGTGGCCGTACTGCAGCAGGCCGGTGCGGTGGACTACATCGGGCACGGCGTGGGTGCGATCGGTATTCCGCTGCTGGGCGCGCTGCTGGTCTGCTATGTCGGTGGCATCGTGTCGGCGTTCGCTTCCTCGGCCGCCGTGCTGGGCGCCACGATTCCGCTGGCGGTGCCTTTCCTGATGCAGGGGCACCTGAGCGCTGCCGGTGTGATCTGCGCTCTGGCGATCTCCTCCACCGTGGTCGACGTGAGCCCGTTCTCGACCAACGGTGCGCTGGTCGTGGCCTCGGCGGCGAAGGAAGAGCGCGAAGCCCTGTTCCGCCGCTTCCTGGTCTACAGCGGTCTGGTGGTTGCCTTTGGTCCGTTGCTGGCATGGTTGCTGTTCGTGGTCCCTGGTTGGATGTAAACCCACGGCGGGCCTGCTCCGGCAGGCCCGCCGTGACCCGTTAGAATGTTGCACACCTGCACATGAAGCCCTGCCATGCCCCTGGCCCCTGGTCCCCGCCTGTCGAAGAAACGCGTGCCGCTGTATGAAGAAGTGGCCGAACGCCTGCGCCAGAAGATCTATGACTACGAGCTGCCGCCGGGTGAGTGGATCGATGAGCCGATGCTCGCCGAAGAACTCGGCATCAGCCGGACCCCACTGCGCGAGAGCCTGAAGCTGCTGGCGGCCGAAGGTCTGGTGCAGCTGGATGCCGGGCGTGGCAGCCGCGTCACCCGGCTCACGCTGGAAGATCTGAACCAGCTGTTCCCGGTGATGGCCATGCTGGAAGGCCGCTGCGTGCATGAAGCGGTCAAGCGCGTCGACGATGAAGGCGTGGAGCAGCTGCAGGCCCTGCATGATGCGATGGAGGTAGCTGCGGCGGCCGGCGATCTGGCCGAGTATTACCGCAACAATTATCTGATCCACGAAAGCCTGCAGACGCATGCCGGTAATCCGTGGTTGATCCGCGTCACGCATGATCTGCATCGCATCCTGAAGATGCACCGCGGGCGTCAGCTGCTGACCCCCGGGCGCATGGCGCAGTCGTTGGCCGAGCATCGGGCGTTGATGGACTGCATCCGCAACCGGGATGCCGAAGCCGCCGAGCAGATGATGAATCGTCACCTGCTCAGCCAGGGTGAGGCGTTGGCTGCCTATGTCGCCGCCGGTGGGCAGCTGAACGTGCCCGCTCCATTGCCGAGGCAGGGCGGCGTCTAAGCGCGCAGCAGCACGCGGCGTCTAGCCCAACTCAACCGTCAGCCGGGTCAGTGACTGGCCCAGCAGGTGCAGGCGAAGCTGGTCCAGGCTGGTGAAGTAGCAGATGGTCTCCGTACCGGCCAAGCGGTAGATGCCGCGCTTGCCGCCAAGCAGTACAAACTTGTCCTGATCCACCAGATACTGAGCGACCGGTGGCACGCCCTGTGCCTTCAGCCCATCGATATCGATAGGTTCAAGCGCGTCGAGATCATGCAGTGCAGTAGTCATGGTCGCGGGAACATCGTGTTGGGGAGGCTCAAGCTTAGGTTCTTCCCGGGCAGCGCTGCGTGGAATCATCGTGACGACGGTGAGAGAAGACCTGATTGTTCACTCCACAGGCAGCGCGTCGGCCTCCACCGGGCGGCCAAGCAACCAGCCCTGCGCGATCGCCGACGGCATCAGTTCGAACATCACCTGCGCCTGCTCTTCGGTCTCCACCCCTTCCACCACCAGCCCGATCTCCAGCGTGCGCGTCATCGTGCAGATCGCCTCGATGATCTGGCTGATGGCAGAGCCGGTACCGATCGCACGGGTGAAGCGCTGATCCATCTTGATCGCATCCAGTGGCAGTTCGGCCAGGTACGCAAAATTGGAATAGCCGGTGCCGAAGTCATCGATGTAGAACGGGTACCCATCCTTCCGAAGCCGCGCCATGCCATCGGCCAGATCGCTATGGCGTGTGGTGGAGCGTTCGGTGATCTCCAGCACCACCTGCTCCCGCGCCACGCCGCTCTGCGCGGTGGCGCTGTTCAAGTACGCACGAAACTCCGCATCGATCACGTCCGTCGCCGAAACGTTGAAGCTGACGTAGAACGCGGGGTCCGCGCGGAGCCGGTCGCCCAGCTCGGCCAGCGCCTTGCGCACCACCTGTCGCGCCAGTGCGCCGCCCAGCCGCTGGTGTTCGGCCATCGGCACGAATGTATCCGGTGGCACCTGTTCGCCCTGCTCATTGCGCCAGCGCGACAGCGTTTCCACGCCGACCAGCCGCCGGTCGGCCAATGCCCGCAGCGGCTGATACACCAGCGTCAGGCCATCGCCGAGAATCGCACGTTCCAACTGCTTCGGCAGCGAGCCGCGGTTACGCTGGTACGCGCTGATCAGCAGCCCCAGGCCACTGCCGGCGAATCCGCCCAGCAGGCACAGGCCGATCAGAATCCACGGCGACTCGGAGAACAGGCTCGACTGTTGCGCCCGCGCCGCCACGCAGATATCGAACGTGCTGCTGCAGCGCCGGGAATGCCGCGTGCTGCCGAGATCTACCCAGGATTCCTCGCGGAACGGATCCAGCGAGGTCACGTCGCCGAAGCGCTGGAAGACATGCCGCGCATCGCGGGTCAGCACCAGGGCGCCCATGCCCCGCTCCACCTGGTCCACCCGATCAAAGGCGCTGGGTGAGGTGGTCACGATCACATCGCCCTTGGCCGACATGTCGGCGGCAACCCGCGCATCGACAATCCCCGACACGCCGCCCCACAGCCGGTAACCGCGCACGCGGCGGTCCGGTTCGGGCATCGGTGCGGGATTGGCGAGGATGCCCCACGCGGCCGAGCAGATCAGCCGATCCTCATGCAACCGGCCGACATCGCGCACATAGCGCGACTTGAACGCCAGCAACCGCAGTTCAGCCAGATCCTCGCGTGTGCAGGGCGCGGTCGTCAGCGCGTCCGCGTGCTCCAACGTCAGCGAAGAGGCGGCCGCCACGGATTCGGCCTGGAGCAGCAGGCGGTCGGCATAGGCATCCAGCACCGCGCGGTCGCGCTGCACCAACATCGCCTGTGCAGTCAGCAGGGTAACGCCCAGCACCGCTATCGCCGTGAGCGTGACGAAGGGCGCCCGCCCTTCCAGCGCGATGCGGTAGCGGTGGGCAATCGAAGGTCGTGGCAACGTCGAGCTCCAGCAGGAACGGTGTCAGTAAGGGCGGCGGCGGCGATTCAGGCGTGTGCAGCGACCGGCAGATCGACAGCATTCGACCTACCGGTGTCATCCCGATGAAAAAATACAGACCCCACGATGGCTCTCTGCGGCATCTTCCCTGTCCAGCGGATGGAGACATTCATTCGTTGCCGATAGGCCCTCCCTATTGTATAGGCGAGTTTTGCAGCGCGCTGCACCTGTGTGCACAGTCTCGCCGCGTCTCTGCCGCCGCCGGGACGGAAGCTGCGCCATGCCTCAGTTTCAGACGGTCATCGGCGCTTTCGTACTTGTTGCATACCGCCGCCGCGTCGCCGCGTGTATCTCTGTAGAGCATATTTTCCGCAATGGCCTACCGCCTCTGAGGCGTCGTCCGATCGTGCACCCGCTCCCGACGGAGCGTGGCGTTCCAGCTTCCAGGAGTCCTCGGCGATGTATCGCGCGCCCGGCGCCGTACCTGCACCCCTTTGTTCCTGCACCGCCACGGACCATCACGGGACCACTCGAGAGATCTCCATGTGAACACCGCTGCATCCTCCCGCACCAACGTCGGCAGAGTCCTGCTGATTGTCGGCATCGTTGTCCTGGCGGTCTGCCTGGTGTTGCTGATCCTGGCCACACCGCCGCAGCGCCACGCGACCTTCCGCCTCGCCATCGGGCCGCAGATGGCCATTTCCCAAGGCCTGGGCGGCTCGGCCGCACAGGGTGGGCCGCGTGCGTACATGGAAGCGCTGGAGGCCATCGCCGGTGTGCGGCTGGAGTTGCGCCGCGCTCCCTCCATCGAAAGCGCCGTGGCACAGCTCCGTGCCGGCCAGGTAGACGGCGTCGCGTTCTCGCTCCCCTCCACGCGCAGCCTGCTGCCGTCCTCGGCCGTGATCTCCGCACCGTTCTATACGGGCACCTCGGTGCTGGTCACGCACCGCACCTCCGTGCACACCTCGCTGGCAGCGCTCGCCGGGCGGCGGGTGGCCGTGATCGACAATGGCGAGTACCGCGCCTATCTGGCCAGCGCGTTTCCGGACATCGAGGTCCTGCCGCTGGCCTCGCCCGCCGACATGCTGGCCGCGCTGGACAGCGGCGCGGCCGATGCGGCGCTCGGCGCCGATGGCATCCTGGTTCCGCTTACCCGGCGCGATCATGGCGCCATCCTGCAGGTGCATGCCGCGCCCGATGGTCCGCCGGTGGAACTGCGCATTGCCTCGGTGCCGAACCGCGCGGTGGAGGTCAGCATGGCGCACCAGGCATTGCTCGCGCTGCCGTCGGACATCCATCAGGACATCCTCGAGCGCACGCTCAATGCGGTCCATCGCGCCCCGCCGACCCTGCGCGCGGTGGCCACTTACTACCGCACCCCCATCATCCTGTTCTGCCTGGTGATGCTGGCCATTCTGCTCAGCATCTCCCGTGCGTACCGCAAAGCACGCCGTACCGCTGCCCGACAGGCGGCGGCCGCACGCGTACTCACCCTGGTCAACCACGAGGTCCGCAACAGTGCCGCGGCGGTGATATCGGCCATCGACCTGGCCGAGGGCGAGCCGACGCCTTCCCAGCGCGAGCAGCATTTCACTTCCGCCCGCTCGGCCGCCGATGCACTTCGCCATACCCTGACCAACGCGCTGGAGTTCATGTTTCATGAGGCCTCGCAACGCAGCTGCGAGCGCTCCAGCCACAGCGCGCAGGCCGTGCTGGAGGAGTGCATCTCCGGGATGCGGCCGCTCGCACTGTCCAAAGGGGTGGGCCTCAGCCTCGCCCTGGATGGACCGGACGCCGCGGTCACGCAGTGTGACGCGCGCGCCCTCCATCACATCGCCAGCAACCTGATCTCCAACGCCATCAAGTTCTCTGACGCGGGTGCCGTCGGCATCCGGCTCGGCTTCCTGCGGGGCGTCGGCGAGCTCGGGCGGGTGGCAGACCCAGCGCCTCGTGCCGGATACGACACCCCATCGTCGGAAACGCACATTGAGCGCCTCCTGGTGTCGTGCAAGGCTGGATTCGTGGCTGCGCGCACCAGCTTCCACAGCACCGTCGGCGCCTTGCCGGTGCCGTTCTTGTGCGTGGATCGGGTGCGAGCGTACTTACATGAAAAACATCGCGGGTAAACGTCGGGTCGCGTTGCAGGCCAGCCTGCTGGCGACCATCCTCCTCGCTGCCGGGGCGCTGCTGCTCACGCTGTTCCCCGCTCATTCGGATCGGCAGCCGCCCTTCGTGCTGGCCGCCGGTCCGCAGTTGGGCGGCCCGTACGGGCTGGGCGGGCCTTCCTCGCTGGGCGGTGCACGTGCCTACGTGGAGGCGGTGGAGGCGCTCTCGGGCATCAAGATCCAGGTGGCCGGCGCCACCACCTTCAGCGACGCACTCGGCCTGCTTGCGCAGCAGGAGGTGGACGGGCTGGCGTTCGCGCTGCCGGGCACCGCGGCACTGTTGCCCACGGCCACGGTGATTTCACCGGTCTTCTATGCCGGCGACTCGGTCCTGCTCACCCGCAGCAGCTCCCCCGTGCGGGCCCTGTCCGCCCTGGAGGGCAAGCGTGTCACCGTGATCGGCAACGGGGAGTATCACGGCTATCTGGCCGCTCACCACCCCGCGATCGAGGTGTTTCCTCTGCCTGCCGCGGCAGACATGGTGGCCGCGGTGGACAGCGGCACCGTGGACGCGGCGCTGGGCATGGACGCCATCCTGATTCCGCTCGCACGCCGGGGCAACAGCACCACGCTGGCGGTGCACCCGGCCAGCGATGGCCCCTCCGTGCGAATCCGGGTTGCCTCCCATCCTGCGCGTGCCGCCGAGATGGACCGGGCCCATCAGGCGTTCCGCTCGTTGCCGCTGGACACCCAGCAGGATCTGGTCGGCCGGTGGATGGATGCCCTGTATCGCTCGCCTCCCACTCTCCATGCCGTCCTCTCTTTCTATCGCACACCGATCATCGTGCTGGTGCTGTCCATCCTTGGTGCGGCCTTCGTGATCATCCAGGCCTACCGCAATGCGCGGGCGACCGCGGCGCTGCAGGCCAGCACGGCGCGCATGTTGACCCTGGTCAATCACGAAGTGCGCAATGGCGTGGCCTCGGTCATTTCCGCCATCGACCTGATTGAATCCACCGTCCCCACGCCGGCCGCCGCGCCCGTGATCGCATCCGCCCGCGCGGCCACCTCTTCCCTGCACCACACCCTGGCCAATGCGCTGGAATTCATGTTCCTGGATCGCCACAGCCATGCACCCGTGGAGTGGCAGCCCGGCGCGGCCACCGTACTGGCCGGCTGCCTGAGCGCATCCCGGCCGGTGGCCGCGGCCAAGGGCACCGCCCTGCTGTTCGATCTCGACCAGCCGGTGCTGGAGCACGCGAGCTGCGACACCCGCGCCCTGCGCCACATCGCCAGCAATCTGATTTCCAACGCCGTGAAGTTCTGCGATGCCGGAACCGTATCGGTGCGCCTGAGATTCGAGGCGGGCGTGGGCGAGCGCGGCCGGATGGTGCTGCGTGTGAGTGATACCGGCGAAGGCATCAGCGCCGAAGATCTGAACGACATCTTCGGCGCCTTCAGTACCACCCGCGACGGCCGGCAGCGCGGCGGGACCGGGCTGGGGCTGTCCCTGTGCCGCCGCATCGCCACGGCGCAGGGCGGGCAGATCACCGTGCGCAGCCAACCAGGCGTGGGGTCCACCTTCACCGCCACCCTGCCCGCGCAGCGGCGCACGGAGCCGGCGCCGGCCCTGCCCGGCCACCTGTCCGCCCACAACGACCGGCCCGCGCGCGCCCTGGTCATCGAAGACCAGCCCCTGATCGCCGACGTCATCAGCCACCGGCTGCGCGAGCGCGGGTTCGAGGTGCGCGGCGCCGCCAGTCGCCATGAGGCACTGCAGCAACTGGAGCAGGCCGGTCCCTTCGACCTGATCACCCTGGACGATGCACTGCCGGATGCCAGCGGGCTGGAAACGATCGAGGCCATCCGCGCCCTGGAGCGGGCGCGCGCGTGGCTGGGCGCCCGCGTGGTCTCGATCTCGGCGTCACCCGACGTCACCCGTCCCCCGCGCTACCGGGCCGCCGGCATCGCAGCGACGTTGTGCAAGCCCATCGACTGGCCTGCGTTCGATGTGGCCACGCACTGCACGGCCATGAATCCGGCCAGGGCCCTGCGGCCGGCGGCGGCGACCCCGTTGGATGTGCTGGCGGTGTATCGCACGCAGATCCCCCAGGATATTGCCGCACTGCGCGAGGCCATCGTGGCCCACGAATGGCGGCGGGCGCTGGCCATGAGCCACCGCATCCGCGGGGCGGCCTCGATGGTCGGGGATGCGGCCACGCTGGTCACGTTGGACCAGATCGACGGCTGCTTGAAGCACCATGCCATCAACGGCGACCCGGGCGCCGCGGACCTGGACGAGATGGACCGCCTGCTGGCGCAGATGGACCCAGGCGCCTGAGCCCACGGCGGCGTGGCACCTGCCCGCCCGGGCCCGCACGGCACGACACAAAAAGAAACTCCCCGGTCCGCAATGACGGACCGGGGAGCGCCGGTGTTTCCCTGCAATGGGCCGGGAGGATTACCAGCCGATGCCTACACCCAGGCCCACGCTCTGCTCACCGCTGTTGGTGAACGCCCCGTTGAGGCTGAAGGTGGCCGAGCCACGCTCGTTGAGCACCCGCTGATAGCCGACGGCCAGTGCCGACTCGCCATCGCTGTAGCCCACGCCAGCGCCCAGGCGGTTGTACGTCGCCAGGCCCGCCGTGTTCATCGCCATCGCGCTCTGCGCACTGCTCATCGCCGCCATGCGGTTGAAGCGCTTGTCCATCTTGTCCAGGCGGCGTTCAAAATTGCTGATCGCACCATCGGTGTACTCGTTGGCGCGGGCCAGCATCTTCTCCAGATCGGCGGTGTTCACCTGCGGAGTCGGAGCCGGCGCGTCGGCCGGCGCAGGCGAGCCACCGCCATCAGCACTGGCGATGCCGCCACCGGCACGGCCTGCGGAAGCCGCCGCCGGTTCACCCGATGCGCCGGCAGGGCCCTCGGCCTCCGGCGCGACCGGCGCGGTGGGTGCACTGGCCGACGCCAGCGCCCTGCCCTCCGGCGTGGCATCAACGCGCTGCTCCAGCCCATCGATGCGACCGTCCAGGCGCTGCTCCATGGCATGCAACTGACCACCGTTGACCGCATCGCGGCTGCCCGGGGCAATCAGGCCGTTGGCCACGTTGCCCAGCACCATGCCGTTGGCGCCGGCGAGGTTGAGCTGGCCCAGACCATCGCTGCGGGTGGCGGGGCTTTCCTGGAAGACAGCGCGGAGCTGGTTCTCCACCCGGTCAACGCGGGTGCTGCTGGTGATCAAGGCAGTGTCGAGGGCCGTTAGGGCGTCGTTAACGGTGTTTTGTTGACCACCCTGAATCTTGTACGAAGGAGAGACAAGGTTGCCCTGACGGTCCAACGTAGCTCCTCCGCCAAGTGACGACAAAGCGTCTCGAAGCTGCCCAGCAGTCGCGGCATCGTACGAGGCAATTCCGTTTGCAACGCTCGTCAGCCTGCGTCGATTTGAATAGGTTCCGATCGAAACTTCATTGGAGCGCATCGCCTCGGAGCCCGCGCCAATAGCCACCGAGTTCTCCGCAGCACCGAAGACCCAGGCGCGCTCACCGATCGCCATGCTTCCACGACCGCTTGCCCGTGCGCTTGAGCCGATTGCCAGCCCCCCCTCGTTGTAATCACTTACCGAAGAAGATTGACCGATCGCCACAGAGTTTTTTGCTCTCGCCTGCGCATAGTTACCGACTGCTGTGCCGCCCTCACTATCAACGCTGGCGGATGCATACTCGCCAATGGCTACTGAGCGGTCACCAGCCTTCGCAAGCGAATCGCTGTGATTCTTAGAGCTTATTGCAATCACCTTGTTCGTCAACTCCAGATCCGAAACGCGTTCGTTGGTCTGAAAAAGCTGAGCCCCCGTCATCGCGTCGGAACTGCCATCGGATATCCTTCCATTGGAAATCCCTGTTAGTCGGTTACCTCCAAAATCGACGTCAGCAGCTGCAGCCATCGCTACCGCCATATCAGTAGATTTCAGGTCACTACGATCTCTCTGCAGTTCATTCAGCTCACTGCGATTCCGCGCGATCTCTCGCTTCGCCTCAAACAGCTGACTTCCCGTCACTGCATCACGACTACCGTGCTGCACGCGCCCGTCTGCAAGGTTAGTCAGGATTGCACCTCCCGCCCCAGCCAAGACGACGTGATTGATGCCGTCAGCGTGGACCGATGGGCTTGATTGGAAAACCGAGCGCAGTTGGTTCTCGACCTGATCAACCCGGGAGCCAGCGGTGATCACTGCACCGTCGAGGATGTTCAATGCGTCCTCAACATTCCTTTGGGTTGCTCCCTGCATGCGGTAAGTGGGTGCTATAACAATGCCATTGACGTCTATGCCAGCGCCGCCCCCCAACGAGGCCAAGGACTCGTCCAACTGCGCAGCAGTCGTCGCGTCAGTGTCAGCGGTCCCCCGTCCAACGTTTACAAGCCTGCGTTGAAGGCTCCCGTGCCCCATTGAGACAGTACCGGGAACATCGGCGATCGAGCCCGCGCCCAATGCCACTGAGCCGACGGCGCCAGCCTCCACTCTTGCATAGGCTCCCAGCGCCACACCGTCAGTAGCGTAAACATTCGTGCCCACGCCCATCGCAAACCCTTGATCACCGGAGGGTCCTACGTTGGCGCCTCTACCCAAAGCAACCGAATCTCTCGCGTCCGCCGAGGTAAAGCTGCCTATAGCTGTACCCCCCTCTTTTCCGAGCGATGCACGGGCTCCGTCTCCGATTGCGACGCCAAATCGCCCGGCTTCCGCGGACTCGCTGTATTCATCGGTGGATACCTTAACGTAATCGCCGGCAGACTCAATCGCGGATAGTCGATAATTGGTGGCAAACAACTGCCCACCGTTCACAGCATCGGTACTTCCCGCCGAACTGATATCGCCCGCTGCCACGCCGCGTACCTTGCCGCCGTCCATATCGATCGAACCGTCGGCTGCGTAACGGACCACGCCTTCCAGGTCGGGGTCGAAGTTGTCAAACTCGTTACGCAGGTCATCAAGATCCCGCCGGTTGCCGGCGATACGCGCCTCGTGCCCAGCCAGCTCGGTGGCGTGGCTGGCCAGCAGAGACTGATTGGCAGTGACCTTCTGATCGACGCCAAACAGCTGCCTGCCCGTCACCGCTTCGGTGCTGCTGGTGCTGAGCGTTGCGTCAGCCACGCCCATCAGCTTGCGATTGGCATTGGACTTGTTGCGCACGTCCAGCACCGTACCGGTGTTTTCACCACCCAGGCGCACGTTGCCCGTGGCCGATACCTGGCCGACCAATCCGCCGAGCACATCCGCTTTGGCCAGCGCATTATCGGCGGTCGTCTTGGCAGTGTTGGCCGTCGTCTGCGCGCTGGTGGCCGTGGTGCGGACCGACGCCACTTCCACGTTCGTCGCATTGAGCTGCTTGCCGCTTACCG
>Ga0247813_10002797_pt1 | contig 11624 bp, 10 predicted proteins | sample UWRJL169409C1_FD_180719 | JGI IMG/M metagenome (GOLD analysis project Ga0247813, IMG submission 180719) | Plant litter microbial communities from Arlington Agricultural Research Station in Wisconsin, United States - UWRJ-L169-409C-1 | ecosystem: Environmental > Terrestrial > Plant litter >... | reverse complement strand
ACCGACACAAGGATTTTCAATCCTCTGCTCTACCAACTGAGCTACCAGGCCAAGGGCCGCAATTATAGCGACCCGCCGCCGGGTTTGGCAAGGGCTTGCGCCATTTTCTTATAAACGATATAAATTTACTATTCCACCGTGACGGTGACGCTGCGGAACTTGCGCTTGGCTTTCGGTTCGTAGTCTTTGCAGATGGTGCCGTCGATTTTGTTGTCGCCGTCGTCGCTGAGCAGCTGGAAGTCGACTTCGTCTTTCTTTTTCTCGCCGTCGATGTCCAGCCACTTGGACCAGTTGAACGAGGTATCCAGCGCGGGACCGGAGGCGTCGCGGCGGTACAGCCGCATCGTCTGGTCGTCGTCGTTGGCGATCAGGAAGCGGTCGGCGCCGACCGCGACGGCGGCCGAGCTGTCGCAGATACCGCAGTGTTCCAGCGGCGCCGCAGCATGCGCGCCAGTCAAACCAGCGTAGAGCGCGAAGATACAGACGCTGCGGCGCATGGTGCCTCCCGGGTGATCACTTCGGTACGATGATACGCCAACGCCATGGTTTGAGCACGGCCTGTTCGTCGTCGCCGGCCAGCTTGTATTTCTGCAGCGTGGCGGTCGGGTTGACGATCACGCGCACATGGTTGGCGCCCTGCTGGCGCTTGAAGGCGAACAGCTGGTCGTTGCCGACGTCGAGCAACTGCACCGTACCGCCGGCCGCGCCGTTCCACAGCGCCGGGTTCTGCCTCTTCAGCGCGTTCAGGCCGGCGTAGAAGCCCTCCAGCTCGTAGTTCTTCCAGTCGATCGGATCCTTCTCGAAGAACTCCAGCTTTTTCTCCAGACGCGACTCCTGGCCGCTGTAGATCAGCGGCATGCCGGGCAGCGTATAGCTCAGCACCGTCATCGCGCCCCAGGCCGGGCCGTACAATTCCTTGTCCGTGCCCTGCCAGGAGTTGATGTCGTGGTTGTTGGTGAACTGCAGCCGGTAAGAATCGCGCGCATACGCTTTCGGCGGGTGCTCGACATAGGCCTTCAGTTCGGCCGCGCCGGCCTGGCCCTTGCCGATCTTCTTCATGATCTCGTTGAGCGGCCAGTCGTAGCTGGCGTCGAAGGCCTTGGCGTGCAGGTCCGGCTGGTTCCACTCGGCCAGCATGAACACCGGCTTGATCTTGTCGAGCCGCGCGCGCGCCTGGTCCCAGAACTCGGTCGGCACCAGGCCGGCCGCGTCGCAGCGGAAGCCGTCGATGTCGGCCTCCTTGACCCAGAACGCCATGGCGTCGGTCATGCCCTGCCACAGCGCCTTGTTGCCGTAATCGAGGCCGATCACGTCGGTCCATTCCTCCATCTCGCCGGCTTCGTTCTTGAAGGTGACCGAGTAGATCTCGCCCTTGTCGTTCTTCTTGTACCAGTCCGGATGCTGCTCTGCCCACGGGTTGTCCCAGGCGGTGTGGTTGCCGACCCAGTCCAGGATCACTTTCATGCCCAGCGCGTGCGCCTGTTTGACCAGCTTGCGCAGGTCGTCCATGCTGCCGTAGTCCGGGTTGACGGCGGTGTAGTCCTGCACCGCGTAGTAGCTGCCCAGCGTGCCCTTGTGGTTCTTCTTGCCGATCGGGTGGATGGGCATCAGCCAGATCACGTCCACGCCCATCTGTTTGAGGCGCGGCAGGCTGGCGCTGAAGGCGTTCAGCGTGCCTTCCTTGCTGTACTGGCGCAGGTTGACTTCATAGATGTTGGCGCTGCGGCTCCAGGCGGGATGCTTCGGATCGGCGTGCGCCGCCGGCAGGGCGCTCAACAGCGCGACCAGCGGCAGCATGGCGGCAAATTTTTTCATGGGTCTCCAGTCTTATTTGAGCGTGCGTTCGAACAGTTCGTAGATGCGGCGGTATTCGTCGTACCAGCTTTCCGGGTGCACGAAACCGTGCCGCTCCATCGGGTACGGCGCCAGTTCCCAGTTGGCTTTCTTCAGTTCGATGAAGCGCTGCGCCATGCGCACCGAGTCCTGGAAGAAGACGTTATCGTCGATCATGCCGTGGGCGATCAGCAGATTGCCTTTCAGCTGGTCGGCGTATTCGATCGGCGACGAGGCCTTGTAGGCTTCCGGGTCCAGGTCAGGCGTGTTGAGGATGTTGGCGGTGTACTCGTGGTTGTAGGTGGTCCAGTCGGTGACCGGACGCAGCGCCGCGCCGGACTTGAACTGGTCCGGTGCGCGCAGCAGCGCCATGAAGGTCATGAAGCCGCCGTAGCTGCCGCCGTAGATGCCGACGTTCTTGGCATCGCCCTGCTGGTTGGCGACCATCCAGTTCAAGCCGTCGACGTAGTCTTCCAGTTCCGGATGACCCATCTGGCGGTAGATCGCGGTGCGCCAGCTGCGGCCATAGCCCAGCGAGGCGCGGTAGTCCATGTCCAGCACGATGTAGCCCTTCTGCACCAGCAGGTTGTGGAACATCTGCTCGCGGAAGTAGACCGGATAACGCTTGGTCACGTTTTGCAGGTAGCCGGCGCCGTGCACGAACATCACCACCGGATATTTTTTACCCGCTTCCAGCGTGGCCGGGCGATACAGCTTGGCCCATACCGGATCGGCGCCATGCGTCGACGGCACCGCGACGATTTGCGGCGTGATCCACTCGCGCGCCTTGAAGTCGGCGCTGCGGGTGTCGGTCAGCTGCGTGACCGCGCCGCCAGTGCTGGCGACGGTGCCGATCTGCGACGGCATGTAGGCGGTCGAGTAGCGCACCAGCAGCTTGCGGCCGTCCGGCGACAGGGTGAAGCTTTCAACGCCGCCCAGCGAGGTCAGCTCCTTCAGCGCGCCGTCCTTGGCGGCGGCGGAGCAGACTTCATAAGTGCCCGGCAGCTTGGGATTGCACAGGAAGTAGGCGGTGGCGCCGTCCGACGACCAGGTGACGTCGGAGGCTTCCCATTTGCCTTGGGTGAGCGCGCGGGCCTTGCCGTCGGCGCTCTGCGTGTAGATGTGCGAATAGCCGCTTTCTTCCGACTCGTACCACAGCGTGCTGTTGTCCGGCTGCCAGCCGAAATCGTTGCCGCGGTTGTTGACCCAGGCGACGTCGCTGAGGCGGTGCAGCGGTTTCAGTTTTGCGGCGGCCAGGTCGACGGTCGCGATCCAGCGGTCCTTGTTGTCAATGGCTTGCGCCATCACGGCCACCTGCGCGCCGTTGGCGCTCCAGCGGATCGATTCCTCGCTGCGCTCGAAGCGCACGCCGCGATTGCCTTTCAACGCGTCGAGCTTGTGCGCCGCGCGCATTTCGGCCAGCGGATCGACGCTGATGCCGGGCAGGGCGTCGAGCGACAGCTCGGTGACCTTGCGCGTGGCAACGTCGATCAGTTTGAGTTGCTGCGGCAGCGGGCCTTCGTCGCTGACGCGCTTGCGCTCATCGTCGGTTTCCTCGTAGCCCGATTCGGTCACGTACTTCGGCATCTTGCCGATGCGGCGCTTGTCGCCGTCCTTGGCGCTGGTGACCACCAGCAGATAGCGGCCGTCCGGCGACAGCGCGCTGGTTTCGATGACGACCTTCTCGCCCAGGTAGACCGGCGGCGCGGCGCGGGTGGCGTCGGCGCTGCGTTCCTCGTTGCGGCGGTCGCGCGCCGCGTCCTTCTCCTGCTTCAGGCGCGCCAGCGTGGACATCAGGCGCAGTTGCAGGTCGCGGCGGGTGCTGGCGTCCGGTGCGGCGTCGGGATCCTTGGCGGTGCGCAGCTGCACCACCGGCCACACCAGGCGCTCGGCGCGGCTCCAGCTGAACCAGTCGCTGCCGACGCGGAACTGCACGTGGGCGCCGTCGGCCGCGTATTGCGCATCGGCGGCGGCCGTGGTGCCGCGCACGATCTGCGTCAGCGCGCCGGTCTTCAGGTCGCGTTCGAAGAGGTCGCCGTTGCGCAGCAGGATGGCGCGCGTGCGTTCGCGGTTGTAGACCGGGTTGGCGCTATCGAGGTTGGCCAGCTGCTTGTCGTCGACCCGCTTGGGGGCGCCGGCGGCGATCTGGTAAGTATCGCGCAGCACCGAGCCGTCGCGCTTTTGCTTGAAGTAGACCTGGCGGCTGTCCCAGCCCCACCACGCCGATTCGACCGGATTGCCGATCCAGTCCGGGTTGGCCATGGCCTGGTCGAGGGTGAGCGGGGAGGGCGCTGCTGTGGCGGCGGCACTGGCGGCCAGCGCGAGAAGAGGCAGAACAAAACGCATCGGTAGTTTCGCTTCGAGGTTGGATGATCGGACGCGCCGAAGCGCGTCCCAGATTCTAGCCTAAGCGCTAACTCCGGGCCATCTTGTCGGGATGGCCATGGCCGGCGTGCGGGCCGCCGCGCCGCGGCGCGAGGCGTAGCGCCAGCAGCAGCACCGCGCCCGCCGCCATATACAGCACGATCAGCACCGACAGCATGGCGGCGCTGCCGCCCCAGGCCATGGCGCGTTCGCCCAGCGCGGGACCGAAGGCGCCTCCGGCCAGGCCGAAGCTGCACACCAGCGCGATGCCGGCGGCGGCGCGGCGCCGGTGCAGCAGATCGGTGAGGATGGACACCAGCAGCGGCGCGGCCGAGGCGATGCCCAGCGACGCCAGCGACAGCCCGGTCAGCGACCAGGCCAGCACGTTGTCGGCGGCGATGGCCAGTCCCAGTCCGCCGGCGGCCAGCACCATGCAGGCGACGAAGTGGCCGCGCCGCTCGCGCCGCCGGTCGGAGTCGTAGCCGATGGCGATCATGCCGATCACGCCGGCGATGTTGGGCAGCGCGGCCAGCAGGCCAAGCTGCAGCTGGCTGCCCGCGCCCCAGCGCTGCAGCAGCAGCGGCGCCCAGAACGCCAGCGTGGTGCTGGCGCCGATCAGCAGCAGGTTGGACACGGCCAGCAGGCCGATGGCGGGATTGCGCAGCAGCGACCAGGCGATGGCCAGCGGCGACGGCGGATCGTCGTCCTCTTCTTCACCGGCGTTGGCCGCCAGTCCGGAGGCGGCGGCCAGCAACGCCTCGTCGCGCTCCAGCTGCTGCGCCACCATCTGCTGTTCGAACGGCGACAGCCAGCGCGCATCCTGCGGCTGGTCGTCCAGATAAAACCAGGCGATCACGCCGAGCAGCGCCGCCGGCGAGGCCTGCACCAGCAGCAGCCATTGCCAGCCGTCCAAGCCCTTCGCCATGTGCAGCGACTGCAGCGTGGCGGCGCACAGCGGGCCGGCCACCACGCCGGCCATCAGCGCGGCCGATGCGAACACCGCGATGACGCGCGCGCGCCGCGCCGCCGGATACCAGTAGGTGAGGTAGAGTACCGCGCCGGGGAAGAAGCCCGCTTCAAACACGCCGAGCAAAAAGCGGATGGCGTAGAACTCGAACGGCTCGCGGACGAAGGCGCCGGCCGCCGTGATGGCGCCCCAGCACAGCATCATGCGCAGCAGCGTCTTGCGCGCGCCGATTTTTTCCAGCAGCAGGTTGGCGGGCAATCCGAACAGGCAGTAGCCGAGGAAGAAGGCGCCCGCGCCCCAGGCCCAGGCATGGTCGCTGAGCGCGAGGCTGTCCTGTATCTGCAGCCGCGCGTAGCCGATGTTGACGCGGTCCAGGTAGGCCACCGCGTAACACAGCATCAATAAGGGAAGCAGTCGCCAGCTGATCTTGCGATAGATGGCATCCATGCCTGCGGCGCCGCGCAGGTGCAGTAGCGTGGCGCCGTGGCTCATGACGCCAGCCCCGGCGGATGCACGTTCAATGGCGTGAGGTCGGTGGCGGAATGGATCTGCATACAGCCGATATTATCCGCCGGTTAATGCTTAGGCAAGCGTTCGGATCGTTTGCCAGAATGCAAAACAACAGTCGTCGCGAGGGTGCGCAATCTTGGTGCGTTTTAGTGGTTTAGCCGAGGCGGCGCGGCCGCAGTTCCGGTTGCGACGCGGCGTCGCCGTCTTCCTGCGCCAGGAATTTGCTGCCGATCTCGAACCACTCTTCGCTGGAGATCACCTTCTGCGCCAGCGGCAGCAATTCCTGTTCTTCCTTGTCCAGCCGCTTGAGCAGGTTCTGGCAATACAGGTCGACGGTGCGGCACAGGAACTTGCCTTGGGTGGCGCTGCGGCGCATGGCGCGGCGCAGGCACTTGTGCACGGCGGCCAGCATTGCGCCGCCGAGACGGCTCAGCGCTTCGAGGTCGTTCATCAGCGCGGCGCAATTGGAATCGGCGGCGCGCACGGCCGGCATCAGGCAGGCTTCGACCTTGCGCTGGTGGCGCGCTTCGGCAAAGCTGGTCAGCTCCTTGAGCTGGGTTTCAATGAACACAGGATCGATTTCCTGCGGACGGCGCGCGATCGACTGCACGTACTGCAGCAGACGCGAAATGAAGTGGCGTTCTTTTTTTTGTTCGATGGAGAGTGTCAACAAGACGTAGGTGGCTGTAAGCATGGCGTTTCCCGCGGTTCCCGTAATTGGCCGAAGCGCTCTTAGGTGAAGGCGTTACCTTAGCGCTGTAGCGGACTCATTCAACGTCGATTTACAATTGTTCACAAGTGGATGTGATGCAATAACATTCGAATTACCGGCGGGGAAAATGCGTTGTGCACACGTCAAGCCGGCGGAAACGGGCGCACTTTCACCTGGCTAAGTGAAGGATTATGCACCGATTCCGCGCTTGAAAATACGCGATTTATTGCGTCGACCTAAAAAAAATTCTATCGGCCACGGCAGTTTTTCGCCGTGGCCTCAATGCTGCATCGCGGCGAAACGCCGCCTGCGGTCAGGCCGCGCGCGGGGCGCCCAGGTAGGCGCTGCGCGGCGCGGCAAAACCGGCCTTGACCTGGCGCGAGGTCTCATCGGTCAGCACTTCGTCTTCACCGGCGTTGAGCGCCTTGACGATGGCGTCGGCGATGTCGGCCGGCGCGGATTTCGGCGCGTCGATGCCGGCGGTCATGTCGGTGTCCATATAGCCCATGTGGGCGCCGAGCACGTGGGTGTTCTGCGCCGCCAGTTCGCCGCGCAGGCTGTTGGTCAGGCCCCAGGCGGCGGCCTTGGAGGCGCTGTAGGTCCCGGTGCTCGGCAGGCTGATCCAGGTCAGCGCCGACAGGATATTGATGATGGCGCCGCCGCCGTTGCGGCCCAGCACCGGCGCGAAGGCGTGGCTCAGGGCCAGCGGCGCGAAGAAGTTGATTTCCAGTTCATCGCGGGCCGCTTGCAGCGCGTCCGGGGTGGTGGCGCCGCTGCCGGTGGAGATGCCGGCGTTGTTGATCAGGATGGTCAGGTCGGGAATCGCTTTTACCACGGCGGCGACGTCGGCGGCGTTGGTCGCGTCCAGCTTGATCGGCGTGACGCCGGGATAGGTCACCGCTTCCGGCTTGCGGGCGCCGGCGTAGACTTTGCGCGCGCCGGCGGCGAGGGCGGCTTGCGCCAGGGCTTTGCCCAGGCCGCGATTTGCACCGGTAACGAGGACGACGGCATCTTTGAAGTTCATGATAATTCCTTTCAGTGGTTGAGGGTATGAAACAATATGACCGGTCATCTTAAAAATGACCGAAAAAAATTTACTTGAGAATTCGGCCCAGCATCATGCGCGCATAACGGTCCAGCGGTTCGCGGCTGCGTTCCACCTTGGAGCGCAGCACCGCGCCCTGCCAGGCGTCGACCACGAACTCGGCCAGCTCTGCCGCGGTGTAGGTGTTGCAAATGCTGCCGTCGCGCTGGCCCTCGGCGATCACCGCCGCCAGCGCCGCGGCCGACTGGCCGAACGACTCGCGCGCCTGCTGGCGGATCGCCGGCACCTGGTTGGACAATTCGGTGCTGAAATTGCCCAGCATGCAGCCACAGTCGAATTCCATCGCCACGTTCGATGCGATAAAATCCTTGAAGTATTGCTGGATGCGTTGCAGCGGCGTCAGCGAGGGGTCGCGCAGCGCTTTGCCCAGCTCGCCGGCCCGCTCCGAATAACGTTGCAATACCTCCAGCCCCAGCGCTTCCTTGCTGGTGAAGTGGTTGTAGAACGAACCCTTGGGCACACCGGCCGCCGCAGTGATGTCCTGCACGCTGGTGGCGTTGAAACCCTTGCTGTGCAACAGGCTCAGGCTGGTGGCGATGAGTTGTTCTTTGACGTTAGGCTTAGGCATGTGTGTAATATGACCGGTCGTCTTAAAAAAGTCAAGGAATAATTTGCGCACGCATTTGGCTTAATGCTAACCTACTTAGAGTCGGTCAAACTATTAATGTAATATTCACGAAAGGCAAGTGCATGAAACTGTTTTCCGGACGCCATTACTTCCTGGCCAGCATGGCTGCAATCACCCTGGCAGGTTGTGCCGCACCCGAGGCCCAAGTGGGCGCCGATGGCACCAAGGTCGCCGTCGTCAAGTGCAACCGTGTGGCGGATGCCCCGCTGGGCACGCTGACCCGCAAGGATTGCGGCCCGACCGGCGCAACCAAGGAAAGCGACAAAGAGCAATTCATGAATGCGCTGCAGACGCCGGGATCGATTCCGGGGCGTTAATCGACGTATTTCACCAGGGGAGTTCCATGCGTCGCACCTTTGTATCGCTTCTGCTGGGCTTTCCCTTGTTGTGCCAGGCGGCGCCGCTGGCGCTGAGGATGTACGTATTCGACCATCCCTTTCCGCCGATGACTTTGCCTGACGGCACCGGCCAGGCGCAGGAACTGCTGCGCCACGCCTCGACGCTGCAGCCGGCGGTGCGGATCCAGAGCGTGGTCAAGCCGCGCCACCAGTGCATGGAACAGCTGCGCAGCGGCGCGGTCGACGCCATGCTGGCTGCCTTCATCGAGGAGCGCACCGAATACGGCGCTTATCCGATGAAGGACTCGCAGGCGGACGCCAGCCGCGCCGTCGGCGACCTCAACTTCATGGTGTCGCGCCGTCACGGCGGCAAGGTCGACTGGGACGGCAGGCAGTTCGTCGATCTGGGCCGGCAGCCGGTCGGCACCCAGGCGGGATTGCTGCACGTGGCGCTGCTGCGCCAGTTGAATGTGGTGATCGATGACAGCGCCGACAGCCCGGAGCAGGCGCTCGCCATGCTGGCGCAAAACCGCGTCGCGGCGGTGGTCACGCAGCAGGGCGAGGGCGAGGCGCTGATCGCCCGCAAGTACAAGAACGAGATCGACATGCTGCCGCGTCCGTTCCAGGTTACACCGCTGTATTTGCTGGTCAATAAAACCTTCTACAAAAAGCACCAGACGCAGATCGACGGGTACTGGGACGCCATCCGCCAGGCGCGTGGGAAGTAGCCGCTTAAGTTGCCGCTTCAAGTAGCATAAAGTAACAGTTTTGCTTGCTGCACCGCACTCTTGGTATCATGTCCGACAGCCGGCCACCAGCCGGTATTTTTTTAATAATGTCGGGAGATCACCGAATGAAATTACCTCTGCTGCTGTTGGGAACCGCTGTCGCGGCTTCCAGCGCAATCGCCGCGCCGCGCGGTTTCACCGTGGAAGACATGGTCAAGATGGAGCGCGTCGGCAGCCCGGTGCTGTCGCCGGACGCCAGCCGCGTGGTCTACACCGTGCGTTCGACCAACCTGGACAAGAACCGCGGCAACACGCAATTGTGGATGCTGGACCTGCGCGCGCCCAAGGCCGAGCCGGTGCGCCTGACCCAGGCCGACGCCAGCAGCAGCGATCCGGAATGGTCGCCGAACGGCGACGCCGTGTATTTCCTGTCGGCCCGCTCCGGCTCGAACCAGGTGTGGCGCCTGCCGCTGGCCGGCGGCGAAGCGGCCAAGGTCACCGACCTGCCGCTGGACGTGGAAAACTTCCGCCTGTCGCCGCAGGGCGACCGACTGGCGCTGAGCGTGGCCGTGTTCCGCGACTGCGCCGACCTGGCCTGCAGCAAGACCCGCCTCGATGACAAAGCCAAGGTCAAGGCCAGCGGCAAGGTCTACGACAAGCTGTTCGTGCGCCACTGGGACACCTGGGCCGACGGCCGCAACAACGTGCTGTACTCGGCGCCGATCGACGCCAGCGGCAAGGTCAGCGCGCAGCCGGTCAGCCTGTCCGGCATGCTCGACGGCGACGTGCCGTCGAAGCCGTTCGGCGACCACGACGAGTACCACTTCAGCCCGGACGGCAAGTCCGTCGTGTTCTCGGCCCGCATCGCCGGCAAGACCGAGGCATGGTCGACCAACTTCGATGTCTACACCGTGCCGGCCACCGGCGGCGAGCCGAAGAACCTGACCGCCGACAACAAGGCCTGGGACACCAAGGCGATCTACTCGCCGGACGGCAAGACCCTGGCCTACCTGGCGATGGACAAGCCGACCTTCGAGGCCGACCGCTTCCACCTGGTGCTGCTCGACGTCGCCAGCGGCAAGAAGCGCACCGTGGCCGACGGCTGGGATCGCTCGATCGCCGACTACCGCTGGACCCCGGACAGCAAGACCCTGCTGGCCACCGCCGACGATATCGGCCAGCACCGCCTGTTTTCCATCGACGCCGCCAGCGGCAAGGTCGCGGCGCTGACCGGCAAGGGCTATGTCAGCGCCTTCGACGTCGCCAGGGACACCATCGTCATGGCGCAGGCCAGCTTGGCGTCGGGCGCGCAGCTGTTCAAGTTCAAGCTGGGCGGCTCGGGTGAAAAGGCGGCGCAGCTGACGGCCTTGAACCAGGCCGCGCTGGCCGACGTCAAGTTCGGCGAGTACGAGCAATTCTCCTTCGCCGGCGCCAACGGCGAGACCGTCTACGGCCACGTCATGAAGCCATGGAACGCGCAGCCGGGCCAGAAATATCCGATCGCCTTCCTGGTGCACGGCGGCCCGCAGGGCAGCTTCGGCAACTCGTGGAGCTACCGCTGGAATCCGCAGGTGTACGCCGGCGCGGGCTATGCGACCGTGTTCATCGATTTCCACGGCTCGACCGGCTACGGCCAGAAGTTCACCGATTCGATCAGCGGCGACTGGGGCGGCAAGCCGCTCGAAGACCTGCAAAAAGGCCTGGCGGCCGCGGTGCAGAAGTTCCCGTGGCTGGACCGCGATCGCAGCTGCGCGTTGGGCGCGTCCTACGGCGGCTTCATGATGAACTGGATCGAGGGCAACTGGTCCGACGGCTTCAAGTGCATCGTCAACCATGACGGCGTGTTCGACACGCGCGGCATGGCTTACGCCACCGAAGAGATCTGGTTCACCGAGTGGGAAAACGGCGGCGCCTACTACGACGTGCCGGAACTGCACGAGAAGTTCAACCCGGCGCTGAAGGTGAAGAACTGGAAGACGCCGATGCTGGTGGTGCAGGGCGACCTGGACTTCCGCATCCCGACCACGCAGGGCCTGGGCACCTTCACCGCGCTGCAGCGCCAGGGCGTGCCGAGCAAGCTGCTGATGTTCCCGGATGAAAACCACTGGGTGCTGAAGCCGGCCAACTCGGTGCTGTGGCACCACACGGTGATCGACTGGCTCGACACCTACCTGAAAAAATAATTCCCATAACGCCCGCTGTTGCGGGCGTTTCGATATCCAAGTTCCAAGGACACTCATGAAGAAGCACATCATCGCCGCCGCCATCGTGTTGGCCTTCGGTGCCGCCGCGCATGCCGCGCCGGCCACCGCGCGCGCGGAAAACGCCTACCTGTCGCAGCAAGACGCCGCCGCCCGTTCGGCCCGCGTCAGCAACGTCGACTACACGCTGGACTTCACGCTGACCGGCAAGGAAAGCTTTTCCGGCACCACCACGCTG
>Ga0247813_10002795_pt1 | contig 11631 bp, 8 predicted proteins | sample UWRJL169409C1_FD_180719 | JGI IMG/M metagenome (GOLD analysis project Ga0247813, IMG submission 180719) | Plant litter microbial communities from Arlington Agricultural Research Station in Wisconsin, United States - UWRJ-L169-409C-1 | ecosystem: Environmental > Terrestrial > Plant litter >... | reverse complement strand
CACGGCGCGGTGCTCAGCTTCGCCACCGGCTTTCCTGCGGCCGACATCGCGGAATGCGGCCCGGTGGTCTGGGGCTATGGCGAAGACGCTGGCACCGCCGTCGCGGCTCTGTATGCGCGCATCGATCAGCCGCGCGCGCAATGGCGGCTCGATCTGCTGGCACCGCGCGAGGCGGTGGCTCGTGCTCTCCAACTCGCCGAGGGTGCAGGCCAGCCCGTGGTGATTGCCGATACGCAGGACAATCCGGGCGCCGGCGCCGACAGCAACACGTCGGGCATGCTGCATGCGCTGCTCGCCGAAGGTGCAGGCAAGCGCTTTCCGGGTCAGGTTGCACTCGGCCTGTTGTTCGATCCGCTGGCTGCAGCCGCGGCCCACGAGGCCGGTGTGGGTGCGCAGATACGCATCGCGCTGGGCACCCGCGTGCCGACCTGGGGCGGCCAGTTCAGCGACGCGCCGGTCGAGGGGCTGTTCACCGTGAAGGCGCTCAGCGACGGCACCGTGACCTTCAAGGGCCCGATGTTCAAGGGAGGTGCGGTGTCGCTCGGGCCGAGCGCCTGCCTGGAGATCGACGGCGTGCTGATCGCCGTGGGCAGCGGCAAGAGCCAGATGCTCGACCGCGAACTGTTCCGCTTTGTGGGCATCGAGCCCGAGTCGATGAAGATCCTGGTCAACAAGAGTTCGGTGCACTTCCGGGCCGACTTCGCGCCGATCGCCAGCGCGATCCTGGTCGCCAAGGCGCCCGGGCCGATGGCGGCCGACCCTGCCGACCTGCCATGGACGCGGCTGCCCGCGACCATGGCGCTCCAACCCTGATCAAAGCCCGAAGCCGCGCGCGCCGAACGGGCGACCCGTTTCAGCGCTGGCGCGTGAATGCGAAGTCCAGCTCCGGCTTCAACCCGCTCACGATGCGCGCGATCGACTTGCCCGAGCCGCAGGCGTGCGTCCAGCCCAGCGTGCCGTGGCCGGTGTTGAGGAACAGGTTGCCCAGGCGGGTGGCGCCGATCAGCGGCACGTTGCTCGGCGTGGCCGGACGCAGGCCGGTCCAGAACTGCGCTTGCGTGGCGTCGCCCGCGCCGGGAAACAGCTGCTCGACGCGTCGCACGATCGCCTCGCAGCGCACGCCGTTGAGGTGGCGGTCGTAGCCATTGAGTTCGGCCGTGCCGGCAATGCGAAGCCGGTCGCCCGTGGTCGAGGTGTAGCGCGAGAACACGAGCTTGAATTCGTCGTCGGTCAGCGAGACCTGGTGCGCTTTCGACGCGTCCTTGACCGGCATCGTCACCGAGTAGCCCTTGGCCGGATAGATCGGCAGTGCGATGCCCAGCGGCGCCGCCAGCAGTGGGCTGAAGGCGCCCATCGCCAGCACGAACGCGTCGCCGCGGATGCGCTGGAAGCGGCCTTCGTCGTCGGTGGCCTCGACGTGGTCGATGCGGCCGCCGGCCTCGCGCAGTGCCGTGATGGTGTGGCCCATGAGAAATTTCACGCCGGCCTCGCGGGCCAGGCGAGCCAGTTCGCGCGTGAAGCGGTTGGCGTCGCCCGACTCGTCTTCGGCGGTGAATGTGGCGCCGGCGAGCTGCGGCCGGATGTGGGCAAGCGCAGGCTCGATGCGAACGGCCTCGTCGGCGGAAATCACCCGGCGCTCGCAGCCCAGCGCGCGCATCTGCTCGGCCGGGGCCAAGGCGCCGTCGAATTCCTTCTGGGTCGTGTAGAAGTGCAGGATGCCCTGGGTGCGCTGGTCGTAGTCGATGCCGGTGTCGCGGCGCAGCTGCTGCAGCGTGTCGCGGCTGTAAGTGCCCAGGCGGACGATCTGTTCGATGTTGTGGCGGGTGCGCGCAGGCGTGCATTCACGCAAGAACTGCAAGCCCCAGAGCCATTGCCGCATGTCGGCGCGGATGCGAAAGAGCAGAGGTGCGTCTTCCTTGCCCAGCCACTGCAGCACCTTGAGCGGCGCGCTCGGGTTGGCCCAGGGCTCGGCGTGGCTCACCGAGATCTGACCGCCGTTGGCGAAACTGGTTTCGGCGGCCGGATGGGCCTGCCGGTCGATCACGGTCACGTCGTGACCGAGTTGCTGGAGGTAGTAGGCCGATGTGATGCCGAGCAGGCCGGCACCGAGAACGATCACGCGCATATCGAGACTTTCGAAGAAGGAGGCAACGCCCGGACTTCCTGCGAATTCGATGGCGTGCACATGGCAAGCAACCGGACGCGCATGTCCAGGTTGCCGCTCCCCCTGTCCTTGGTACCTGAGAGTTTCACCCGCTGCGCCCGCAGTGGGTTTGCTCCTTCGGTGCATCACGTGGCGTGATGGCTCTCCAGACGGCTTTGATGGTGATTGATTGCAGTAACTGGCCCTTTTCGAGGGTCGACCTGAGCGTTCATGGGAGTTTGCGCCTTCGGTGGGGCACCCTGCGATGCCCGCTCTCCTGCAATGCCCGGATTGTAGGCGGACTCGTGGCCGGAGGCGTTGTTTCTGTCGGGCGTCGTATTCGGCCACCGCGGGCCGATGGCACATATAGTGCTGGACAAAAACACAACATGAACTCCAAGACTCTCGACATCCTTCGTGAAAGCGTGCGCGCATTCGCCGGCCGGGCGCAGCCGCTGCGCGTGCTGCTCACGCTCGGCAGCCTGATGGCGCTGAGCATCGGCACCGGCCACGCGCATGCCGTCATCCCGCTCTTTCTGGGCGTCATCGCCAGTGCGCTGGCCGAAACCGACGACAGCTGGCGCGGCCGCCTGCGCTCGCAACTGCTCACGCTGGTCTGCTTTGCGGGTGCGGCCGTGGTGGTCGAACTGCTGTTCGGCCATGCGTTCGCCTTCATCGTGGCGCTCGCGCTGGCTGCCTTCTGGCTCACCATGCTCGGCGCGGTCGAGGCGCGTTACAAGGCCATCGGCTATGCGACGCTGATCCTGGCCATGTACACGACGTTGAGCCTCGACCACCAGGCGGGCCGAGGCGGTGTCGGCGGCTGGCAGGAGGCCGGCTATCTGCTGGCGGGCGCGGCCTGGTACGGCCTGTTTTCCGTGCTCTGGTGCGCCATCTTTCCGGCGCAGCCGGTGCAGGACCGGCTGGTCAGGCTGTTCTGGGTGCTGGGCGACTTCGTGCGCTTCAAGGCCTCGCTGTTCGAGCCGCTGCGCGGCATCGACATCGAGCGCAAGCGGCTGTCGCTCGCGCAGCTCAATGCCGAGGTGGTCACCGAGCTGAACGCGGCCAAGGAAAGCATCTTCCGGCGCATCGGCGCACGCGCACCCACGGGACGCATTTCGCGCTACCGCGGCCTGTACCTGATCGCCCAGGACGTGCACGAGCGCGCGAGTTCGTCGCATGACGACTACAACGCACTGGCCGACGCCTTCTTCCACAGCGACCTGCTCTATCGTTGCCAGCGAGTCCTGTCGCTGCAGGGGCAGGCCTGTCAACGGCTGTCGGTGTCGATCGAGCGGCGCGAGCCCTTCGTGATCGACAGCGCCAGCGTGCAGGCGATGGCCGACCTGCGCAGCGCCCTCGAGCACGAGCGCGAGCGCGCACAGACGCCCGAACGTCAGGCGCTGCTGGCTTCGGTGGACGCGCTCGCGCGCAACCTGGCGCAGCTCGACGGCCAGCTCGCCGGTGCCAGCCAGCCGTCGGCACAGGCGGGACGGACCGAGATGGGCCTGTTCGACCGGTCGCCGCGCTCCTGGCGCGACATGGTCGAGCGCGTGCGTCGGCAGCTGTCGCCGCGTTCGGCGCTGTTTCGCCATGCGCTGCGGCTGGCCGTTGCCTTGACTGCCGGCTACGTGCTGATGCTGCTGATTCACCCGGCGCAGGGCTACTGGATCCTGCTGACGACGCTCTTCGTCTGCCAGCAGACCTATGGCGAGACCATCTCGCGCATGGGCCAGCGGGTGACCGGCACGGCCATCGGCGTGGTGCTCGGCTGGGCGCTGCTCGAACTGTTTCCGCAGCCGCTGCTGCAGTCGCTGCTGGCCGTGGTGGCGGGGGTCGTGTTCTTCACCTTCCGGCAGTCGCGCTACATGCTGGCGACCGCGGCGATGACGCTGCTGGTGCTGCTGTGCTTCAACCAGGTCGGCAACGGCGCGGGGCTGATCGTGCCGAGGCTGGTCGACACGGCCATCGGCAGCGCCATCGCCGGGCTGGCCGTGCTGCTGGTGTTCCCGCACTGGCAGGCCGGGCGCATCAACGAGACCGCCGCGACCGCCATGCGCACGCATGCGGGCTACCTGCGCCAGATCGTGGAGCAGTACCGCTCGGGCGCGCGCGACAACCTCGACTACCGGCTGGCGCGGCGCAACGACCACAACGCCGACGCCGCGTTGTCGACCGCCGTCGCCCACATGTTCCGCGAGCCGGGCTTCGTGCGACCGCGCGCGGGCGTGGTGCTGCGTTTTCTGATCCGTTCGCACACGCTGCTGAGCTACCTGTCGGCGCTGGGCGCGCACCGCGCCGCACTGCCGAACCCGCAGCGCGCGGCCGTGTTGCGCGATGCGGCCGAAAGCGCGGCCAAGGCGCTGGAGGCCCTGGCGGCCGAACTGCAGGGCGGCGTGCCGGCCGCGCCGCGAGACATGGCGGTGGCGACCGAAGAAGTGGCGGCGCGTGCAGCGCTGGCCGACGTGGTCGGGCCCGACGACGAGTCCGACCACGCCGCGCGTCTGTTCCGTACGGAGCTCACGCTGGTGTGGCTGCAGATCGACGCGTTGCGGCTGCATGCGCGGGAGTGGTTGACGAAGGGTGAGGTGGCGCCGGTTTCGTAAAATCGAGCCCGCGCTGCATTCGCCCCGGTTGCAGCGCGTTCTCTTTTCTTCGGGGCCATGTCGAGGACCACCATGTACAAAAACCTCGCAGCCGCGCTCGCGGCCGCCTGCTGTTTGCTTTCCGTTTTTTCTTCTTCCCCTGTCGCTGCGCAGACGCAGCCCGTCCAAGCGCCGGCCACCGAACCGCTCAAGGTCGGCTTTGTCTATGTCGCGCCGCTGTCCGATGCAGGCTGGGTGCACCAGCACGACCTGGGCCGCAAGGCCGTCGAGGCTGCCCTCGGCGGCCAGGTCAAGACCACTTTCGTCGAGAACGTGGCCGAGGGCGCCGACGCCGAACGCGTGATCCGCGACCTGGCGCAGCAGGGCAACAAGCTCATCTTCACGCCCAGCTTCGGCTACATGGAGCCGACGCTCAAGGTCGCGCGCGACTTCCCCGACGTGAAGTTCGAGTCGATCACCGGCTACAAGACCGCGGCCAATGTGTCGGCGGCCAATGCGCGCTACTACGAAGGCCGCTACCTGGCCGGCGTGGCGGCAGGGCGCATGACCAGGACGAACCTGGCGGGCTACGTCGCCGGTTTTCCGATTCCCGAGGTGCTGCAGGGCCTCAATGCCTTCACGCTGGGCATGCGTTCGGTCAATCCGAAGGCGCAGGTCAAGGTGGTGTGGCTCGACGTGTGGTTCGATCCGCCCAAGGAACGCGATGCGGCCATGACGCTCTTCAACCAGAATGTCGACGTGATCGCCTTCCACACGGGCTCGACCGCGGTGATGGCCGCGGCACAGGAACGCGGCAGGATGGCCGTGGCCTACCACTCCGACATGCGCCGCGTGGCGCCCGACGCGCAGATCGTCGCCGTCACGCACCAGTGGGGGAGCTACTACACGCAGCGCACGCAGGCCGTGCGCGACGGCAGCTGGACGAGCAGCAAGGTCTGGGGCGGCGTGAAGGAGGGCATGATCCGCGTCGGCGACTTCGGCCCGAAGGTGCCCCAGGCCGTGCAGGACGAGGTGCTGGCGCGCCAGAAGGACATCGCCGAGGGTCGCCTGCAGCCCTTTCGCGCGACTGCCGATGTGCGCGACAACGCGGGTCGCGTGGTGATTCGGAAGGGCACGCAGCTGTCCGACGATCAACTGCTCGGCATGGACTGGCTGGCCGAGGGCGTGCAGGGGCGCATCGTGCGCTGAAGTGACAGCCCGCGGGGCCGCCTGAAGGTACGATCGATCGTGCTTTTTCAGGAGACAAGACCATGCGCCCCGCAGCGCCGCCCTTCGCGGCCTCTTTTCCCATTCGCTCGCTGGCCGACGTTCGTCGGCTGGAGCAGACGCCGCTTGCCCAAGCGGTCACGGCGCGCAGCACCTACGAACTCATGCGCAACGCGGCAGCGGCCTTCGGCGCACGGCCTGCGCTGACCTTCCTGCGCGACGCCAACCCCGACACGCCGCCGATCCGCTGGACCTACGCGGACCTGCTGACCGGCATCCACCAGACCGCCAATCTCCTGCATTCACTGGGCGTCGGTCCGACCGATGCCGTCGCCGTGCTGCTGCCGGGCTGCCTGGACTACCACCTCGCGCTCTGGGGTGGCGAGGCCGCCGGCATCGTGCAGCCGCTCAACCCGCTGCTGACCGACGAGAAGCTGGTGTCGCTCATGAAGGCGGCAGGTGCGAAGGTGCTGATCGCCTACGGCAGCGATGCGGAGTCGGACATGTGGTCGAAGGCGCTGCGCCTGCGCACCCAGGTACCCAGCCTCACGACGCTGCTGCGCGTCGCGCCCCACGACGAAGCCGCAGGCGCGGCGGGCGAGTTGCCTGCGGGCGTGGGCGATTTCGGCGTGCTGCGCGCAGTGCAGCCAGGCGACCGCCTGGTGAGCGGTCGCGACATCGACCCCGAAGACATCGCCGCCTACTTCCACACCGGCGGCACGACCGGCGCGCCCAAGCTGGCACGCCACAGCCACCGCGCGCAGGTGTTCACGGCCTGGGCCTGCGTCAACCTGCAAGGGCAGGGGCCGCAGGACATCACCATCAACGGCTATCCGCTGTTCCATGTGGCGGGCGTGCTGCCTGCAGCACTGGCCTCGCTGTCGTCCGGCGTGGAAACCGTCATTCCGACCACCGGCCTGCTGCGCAACAAGGACGTCATCGCCAACTACTGGAAGCTGGTCGAGAAGTACCGCCCGACCTCGCTGTCGGCCGTGCCGACGGTGCTGGCGGCGCTGGCCAACGTGCCGCTGGACGGCGCCGACATTTCTTCGATCCGCTACTGCCGCACCGGCGCCGCCGTGCTGGCGCCCGAACTGGCCGCGCGCTTCGAACGGCTGTTCGGCCTGCACGTGCACGAAAGCCTGGGCATGACCGAGATGGCCGGCATCTCGACCATCACGCCGCCCGGGGTGCATGGCCCGGCAGGCTGCGTGGGGCTGCCGCTGCCGTATTCGCAGATGCGCATCGTCGCGCTGGACGCGCAAGGCGGGGCGAGCGATCAGGACTTGCCTGCGGGCGAGCACGGCATGGTGCTCTTCAAGGCGCCCAATGTGTTCTCCGGCTTCCTCGATCCCACCGACACCGCCAAGGCCTTCACCGGCGATGGCTGGCTGGCGACCGGCGACCTGGGCTGGATCGATGGCGAAGGGCGGCTGAACCTCACCGGCCGTTCGAAGGACCTGATCATCCGCAGCGGCCACAACATCGATCCGAAGGTGATCGAGGACGCGCTGGGCGCCCATCCGGCGGTGCAGCTGTGCGCGGCCGTCGGCGCGCCCGATGCCTACGCCGGCGAGCTGCCCGTGGTGTTCGCGACGCTGCGCCCGGGTGCCGAAGCCAGCGAGGCCGAGCTGCTGGCCTTCGTCGGCGGCAACGTCGACGAAGCGCCTTCGCGTCCGAAGTCGGTCACCGTGATCACGCAGATGCCGATGACCAACGTCGGCAAGATCTACAAGCCCGAACTGCGCGCGTTGGCGGCAAGCCAGGTGGCGCAGGCGCTGGTCGATGGCGCCCTGCGTGGTCTGGCGCCGACGCCTGCCATTGCACCTCGCGTGCAGAGCGACGAGCAGCAGGGCGTGACCGTGCACATCGCGCCTGGCGCCGACGCTGCGCAAACCGCCGACCTTCAGGCGCGGCTCGAGGCGGTGCTGGCGCCGCTGCCCGTCAGGACGCGGGTGGTGCAGACGCCCACCTGAAGACAGGCGCTTGCGCACGAGGCGCCATGCCCACGTTCGTGCCTGTTCCGTTGCTTTTCCCCCTTAACCATAAAGAGAGACAAACACCATGCCGATCATTTCCTTTCCATCCGGGCGTCGGGCGATGCTGGCCTGCGGCGCCGGTGCGGCAATGCTGTGCGTCGTCGCGCCCGTGCTGGCGCAGACTGCTGCAGCGTCCGCCCCTTTCCCGAGCAAGCCGGTGCGCATGGTCGTGCCCTTCGCCGCCGGCGGCGGCACCGACACGCTGGCGCGCGTGCTCGGCGAGAAGATGGCGACCAGCCTCGGCCAGCCCGTGATCATCGACAACAAGCCCGGGGCGGGCGGCATCATCGGCACCGACGCCGTGGCCAAGGCACCGCCGGACGGCCACACGATGATGCTCGGCCTGAGCACGTCGCTCATGATCAACCAGTTCCTCTACGCCAAGCTGCCCTACGACACGCAGCGCGACCTGACGCTGGTCTACCGCATCGCGATGGGCCCGATGGTGCTGGTCGTCAACCCGACGGGCATTCCGGCCAAGAACGGCCCCGAGCTGCTCAAGTACGTGGCCGCCAACAAGGCCAAGCTGGCCTATGGTTCCTACGGCATCGGGTCGTACCCGCATCTGGGCGGCGCCTACATGAGCGAAACGCAGCAGGCGCAGATGAACCACATCGCCTACAAGGGAGAGGCGCCGATGGTGCAGGACCTGATCGGCGGCCAGATTCACATGGCGTTCGCGAGCGCGCTGGCTGCCAAGGGCCACATCGAGTCGGGCAAGCTGCGCGCCATCGGCGTGACTGGCGACCGCCGCATGACGGCGCTGCCCAATGTGCCGACGCTGGCCGAACAAGGCCTGGACGACGAGACCTACCGCATCACCGGATGGCTCGCCGTGGCCGCGCCCGGCGGCACGCCCAAGCCGGTGGTCGACCGTGCGGCCAAGGACATCCATGCGGCGCTACAGGTACCCGAGGTGCGCGAGCGTGTGGCGGCCATGGGTTTCGAGATCGAGGACAGCTCGCCGGAGCGCTTCCTGGCGGCCTACCGCAAGGAGCTGCCGGTCTGGGAGCGCCTGGTCAAGCAATCGGGCGCGCGGCTGGAGTAACGGCCAGCGGCGTCCGGGCGCCTGTGCGCAGCCGGATGGGCGTTATAGGCGTGGGCTTATCCCGAAGGCGCGGGTTTTCGATAAGCTCGAAAGCCCATGAACCCACGCCCCCGCATGCCTTGGGGCGGCCCGACGGCATGAAATGAAAAAAGCTTACCGCGCCTCCCTCCTGCGCTTCGACGATGCCGGCCGCGCCCTGTTCGACGAAGACGCGCTCCTGGTCGTCGCCCCCGACGCCCGTGGCCGCCAGTGCGTGCTCGATGCCGGCAGCCATGCCGACGTGGCGCCCCGCCACGACGGCGTGGAAACCACGTCGCTGCCCGGCCGCATCCTGGCGCCCGGCTTCGTGGACATGCACATCCACTTTCCGCAGACCGACATCATCGGCGCGCCCGCCGACGGCCTGCTGCCCTGGCTGGAGAACTACACCTTTCCGGCCGAGAGCCGCTTTGCCGAGCCGGCCCATTCGGCCGAGGTGTCCGAGGTCTTCTTCGACGAGCTGATGCGCAACGGTGTGACCACCGCGCTGACCTTCGCGACCTCGCACGTGGCCTCGGTCGACGCGTTCTTCAACGCCGCGCAGAAACGCCAGCTCCGCATGATCACCGGCAAAGTGCTGCAGGACCGCCATTCGCCCGACGGCGTGCGCGACGAGACCGAGCAAAGCCTGGTCGACACCGAATCGCTCATCCAGCGCTGGCACGACGTCGACCGCCTGGGCTATGCCATCACGCCGCGCTTTGCGCCCACCAGCACCGACGCCCAGTTGCGCGGCGCCGGCGAACTGGCCGCAAAGTACCCGGACACCTGGATCCATTCGCACGTCGCCGAGAACAGGGACGAGGTGAAGTGGGCGCGCGAACTGTTTCCGCACGCGCGGTCGTACCTCGAGGTCTACAACGGCTTCGGCCTGATGCGCGAGCGCGCCGTGTACGCGCACTGCATCCACTTCGACGACGAAGACCGTCGCCTGATGCGCGACACCCGCACGGCCACGGCCGTGAGCCCGACCAGCAACCTGTTCCTGGGCAGTGGTTTCTTCGACTTCGAAGGCGCTTACCGCGTGGGCTACCGCTACGGCCTGGCCAGCGACGTGGGCGGCGGCACCAGCTTCAGCCCCTTCGCCACCATGATGGCGGCGTACTACGTCGGCCGTGAAGGCCAGACCAAGCCGGGCATCAGCATCGCGCCGTCCGAACTCTGGTGGCGCCACACGGGCGGGGCGGCCGAGGCATTGGGCCTGGCCGGCGTCATCGGCAACCTGCAGCCCGGCTGCGAGGCCGACTTCGTCGTCATCGACCCCAAGGCCACACCGATGCTGGCGCGCAAGACCGGGCTGGCGACCAACCTGGAAGAACTGCTCTTCGCGATGATCGTGCTGGGCGACGACCGGCTGATCGAGCGCACGGTGATTTCTCAGGCGCTGCCGGCCTGAGCCGGCGGTTGCGCCATGACACAATCGCCGACTCAGTGAGAACCGGCTTGGCCGGACCGCTGGTGTTGCCCCCTGGAGGGGGTTGGCGAAGCGACACGAAGTGCGCGAAGACTGGGGGTGTTTTATGTCTATCAAGAGCGACAAATGGATCCGGCGCATGGCCGAGCAGACCGGCATGATCGAGCCCTTCGAGCCCGGGCAGATCCGCGAGCGCGAGGGCCAGAAGATCATCAGCTACGGCACGTCGAGCTATGGCTACGACATCCGCTGCGCCCCGGAATTCAAGGTGTTCACCAACATCCACAGCACCGTGGTCGACCCCAAGAACTTCGACGAGAAAAGCTTCGTCGACATGAATGGCGACTACTGCATCATCCCGCCCAACAGCTTTGCGCTGGCGCGCACCGTCGAGTACTTCCGCATCCCGCGCAACGTGCTGACCATCTGCCTGGGCAAGAGCACCTACGCTCGCTGCGGCATCATCGTGAACGTGACCCCGTTCGAGCCCGAGTGGGAAGGCTACGTGACGCTGGAGTTCAGCAACACCACGCCGCTGCCGGCCAAGATCTATGCGGGCGAGGGCTGCGCGCAGGTGCTGTTCTTCGAGAGCGACAAGGACGACGTCTGCGAGGTCAGCTACAAGGACCGTGGCGGCAAGTACCAGGGCCAGCATGGTGTGACGCTGCCGCGGGCCTGAAGCTTCGCTGCGGTCCTACAGCCTGTCGCGCCAACCGGCCTTTTCGGCGCACGCGTGCCCAAGCACCATCGCTGCACGTCCACAAGGGGGTGGATGAGTGGAGTTGGGACATGACTTTTTTCAATGATTTCCGTGACATGCCGACGCACCGCCTGGTGTTGATCGGCGCGCTGGCTGCGCTGCTGGTCGGCCTGCTGGTCGCGTTCGTGAGCGTCGCGCAGTCGCAGGTCGAACGCGCTGCAGAGCGGGATGCCATGGAGCGCTCGGCCGCAGCCGCGCGCCTTGGCACCGGCACCACGCCTGTTCGCGACAGCGCGCTGCTGGCCGACGGCGTGATGACAGTCGGTTACGCTGCCGCGCGTTGAGCGCTTACCATCTTGGCGTAGCCGCGATCACTGCGGCAAGGAGTGTGTGTCATGAGATGGGAAGGTAACGAACAGTCCGACAACGTCGAGGA
>Ga0247813_10002792_pt1 | contig 11645 bp, 10 predicted proteins | sample UWRJL169409C1_FD_180719 | JGI IMG/M metagenome (GOLD analysis project Ga0247813, IMG submission 180719) | Plant litter microbial communities from Arlington Agricultural Research Station in Wisconsin, United States - UWRJ-L169-409C-1 | ecosystem: Environmental > Terrestrial > Plant litter >... | reverse complement strand
TGTCGCACAATTTATTGCTGTTATTACCAACGACGGATGGTGGGGAAATACCTCAGGGAAAGATCAACATTTACTCTATGCAAAACTTAGAGCGATTGAAACAAGACGCTGGGTTGTTCGCTCTGCAAATACAGGCATTTCAGCGTTTATAAATCAAAGAGGAGATCTGGTTAAAGAAACGAAATGGTGGACGAGAGATGCGATTAAAGCCGACATCAATTTAAACGACAAGATAACGTTCTACGTAAAAAGTGGAGACCTTCTTGCTCAGATCATGACCATTATTGCCATTTGCCTGGCCTTAGTAATTCCGTATCATTCCTTCTTTAAAAGAAAAAATGCTTAAGATAGGTACTTACCAACAATTGGCATTCTTCTCCCCATTCCGAAAGCTTTTGGAGAAACCCGTAAGATTGGTGGTGTTTGGTACCGTTTAAATTCTGCGGTATTTACCATCTTAATAATTCTTCTAACCAATGCTTCTTCGTAACCAAGCGCTATGATTGCACTGGAGCTTTGTTTAAGCTCTATATATTGATAAAGGATGGCATCTAGCGTGTCATAGTCGGGAAGTGAATCAGAATCTTTCTGACCGGGTCTAAGCTCTGCTGATGGTGGTTTAACAATTGTGTTTTCTGGGATTACTTCTTTGTCCTTATTGATATAATGTGCCAGTTCATAGATTTGTGTTTTATACACATCACCAATTACACCTATAGCACCACACATATCTCCATACAACGTACCATAACCAACCGCACACTCACTTTTATTGGAAGTATTTAACAGGATGTAGCCAAATTTATTAGACATAGCCATTACTACGATGCCACGGGTCCTTGCTTGTATGTTTTCTTCTGCCAGATTAAACGGTAAACCATTAAACGCGGGAGCAAGCATGTTATCAAAGGCCTGAGCGGCTTCTTTTATAGCAATGACTTCATGTTTGCAGCCAAAATTCTCTACTAAATCCATGGCGTCTTTGATAGAATGGTCAGAAGAAAATTGAGAAGGCATTAAAACAGCCATTACATTTTCAGGGCCTAAAGCGCGACAAGCCAAAGCGCATACAATGGCAGAGTCGATTCCGCCAGACAGTCCCAAAACAGCTTTACTAAAACCAGACTTCTCGAAATAGTCTTTTATTCCAAGGATCAAGGCATCATGAATCTGGGCAATGTCAGACCAGGCTTCCCTTGGTTTAACGCTATGATGTTGAATCTTGTGATCTGTAAATTCATAGATCCGTAAATGCTCTATAAAGTAAGGCAGCTCATCCAGCATGTTTCCTTCCTTATCAAACACCATCGAACCGCCATCAAAGATGATTTCTGTTTGTGCACCCACTTGGTTTACATACATTAACGGCAAATTGTATTTCTTTGCATTGTCGGATAAAACCACCCTGCGGTTATCATCATGCTGATAAGAAAACGGGGATGCCGCAATATTGATCATTAGATCCGGATGTTCCTCTATCAGTACATCCATTGGATTGGATATATACAAAGGATTATTATTAATGTTCCAAAGATCTTCACAGATCGTCAACGCAATTTTAACACCCTTATAGTCTATACAACTAAACTCCGTAGCCGGCTCAAAATAACGGTATTCATCAAAAACATCGTAATTAGGCAACAAAGCCTTCTTAGCGATTGCTTTAACCTTTCCATCTTCAATAAACATGGCAGCGTTGTAAAGATCTTTACCTGCAGGTTGTTCGTTTTTCACTGGTAGACCGATGATACAAGCCATGTCTCCGCAATGCGTGGCAATTTCTTTAGCAGCATCATCACACAAGGCAATAAACTCTTCAAACTCTAAAAAATCTCTTGGAGGATATCCACATACCGCCAGCTCAGCAAACACCACCAGGTCAGCGCCACCTTGCTTAGCAAGCTTGATGTTTTCTATGATTTTTTTGGTGTTACTTTCGAAATTACCAATGTGGTAATTTAGCTGGGCCAGTGCTATTTTCATGTGGGTTTATTCGTTAATTTAAAGGAGCAGACATTGTTATTTACAACTTGACTTAGTTATCCAACAGTCTACTAAAAGAATACGCCAAAGTTAAGTGCTAAATAGTGATTGCGTACACTTCTGTTTTTATCATCAGAAATGTCTGTGAAACCGTTGTTGTAAGTCAACCCAGTCGTAATGCTTGTATTTCTCGCAACATCATATTCCACGCCCGCGCCAATAATTAAACCAGCACGGTAAAAATTGATATCGTCTTTAATATTCAAATCTTCCTGGCTGTTCTGCCCCATGGAACTGACATTTTGCTTTGCGCCAATATTGAAATCATTAGATAAACCAAATTGGCCATACCACCTTACATCACCAACTTTTTCAGTTTTTAACTTTAAGGTTAAAGGAATCTCAATGTATTGCAACATATATTTTAGATTATAAGCCGATGAAGCTGGATTACCAGAAGCTTCGTGATACGGACTTACATCTATCTCCGTACTCTTACCATTGATGGTGGTAACGGTTAATCCTGTTGAAAAGCTATAGTTCTCTGCAATGTTAAAATCGGCAAGTAGTCCATAAGAGAATCCAAGGTTAACCCCATCACCCTTCCCTTTTCCTGATTCAGGTTTGACCCATCCAATAGTGGGATGAGCAGTTAAGCCAAGTCTGAAACCGTAATAAGTTTCAGCTGGATTTTGAGCAAATAGTTGACCGGCAAGTAAAAATAAGAATAAGCTAAGAAAGGTCTTTTTCATGAAAAGTCTGATTTATTGATAATTGTATAATGTAATCAGGCAGCATTTAGTTTTTAATTAAAGTCGCAGATTTAAACAATCACTCCTTTACAAGAATGATAATATCCTATCTGTTCTGATTATATTTGCCCCTGATGAACGATAACGTTAAAAACCCCCAAATCTATCTATTTTTTCTTTTTATAATGGCTTTTTTTTCATGTAAAAGGGATTCTAAGCCTGATGTGACCAATATTCCCCTGGAGATAAAGATCAAACGTTTCGACATCGACCTGTTTAATGGCAGGTCTGCCGGTGCTGCTCAAACTGATCACATGTTGCAAAAAAAGTACGGATACTTTTATGACGATTACATTCATAGAATGGTTGGAAACACTGAATACTCCGGTCCGGAAATATTAAACACCTTATATAAGGATCAGGCATATGCAGATCTAAATAAAGAAACTCAAAGTGTTTTTAAGGATTTAACCCCGCAGGAAATTGACTTAACGCAGGCTTTTAAATACATAAAGTATTATTACCCAAAGATTAAGGTGCCGCAATTTGTATCGTTTATCTCGGGTTTCGCAGTACAAACACCAATCGGAGATCAATACATGGGCATTGGACTGGATATGTTCCTTGGTAAAAACAGTCAATTTTATGGAGCAATCGTGGAAAGTGTACCATTGTATCTTTCCAGACGTTTTACACCTGAATACATTGTACCAAGAGTTGTGGAAACTTACTCCAGAGAAGAACTTTTTCCAGAATCTGATGCAGATCATAATTTATTGTCTAAAATGATTTACAATGGTAAAATCATGTACTTTATGGATCAGGTATTAAAAGATGAACTAGCCGATTCTATTAAAATTGGATATACGGCCAAACAGATGGAGTGGACTAAAACCTACGAAGGAGACATCTGGAGCTATTTCGTTGGGAACAAACTGTTGTACGAAACTGACTTTCAAAAAATACAGGTTTACTTAAGTGAAGGGCCATTTACGCCGGGTCTTGGAGAGAAAAATGAATCAGCACCTAAATTAGGCAATTGGACTGGCTGGCAGATCGTAAGAAAATATATGCAGGAGAATCCGGATGTCAATTTACAGGAATTGATGCAAGAAAAAGATGCTCAAAAGATCCTGAAAAAATCTAAGTACAAACCTAAAGCAAAGGGATAAAACGAGCACGAGGGTAAGGGAATACCAGATAACCTATTATTAATCAGAAAAGCATTTTAAATGAAAATTGGTTTAGTATTGTCCGGAGGAGGAATTAGAGGAATTGCACATTTAGGCGTTTTAAAAGCACTGATTAATGCAGGAATAAAGTTTAGTCACATTAGTGGAACAAGTGCTGGCGCGATAGCAGGTGCCTTTTATGCAGCAGGAATAGACCCTGAAGAAGGCTTGAACATCTTCCTGAAAACGAAATTGCTGCGATTTGTGCGACCGGCAATGGGGGCGCTGGGGTTAATCAACATTGAACGTACAGCCGATCTTTTAAAGCAATATTTTCCTGACGACCGCATGGAGACGCTAAAGATTCCCTTAACAATTGCTGCAACTAATTTTAGTGAAGGAAAGTTGGTTTACTTCACAGAAGGTCCATTAATCAGAGCAATCCTTGCTTCAAGTTGCATCCCCGGCATCTTTAAACCCATCATGATCAACAATCAAATGTATGTAGATGGTGGAATCCTTAACAATTTCCCTATTGAACCACTACTGGATACCTGCGACTTTATCATCGGCTCCTCTTGTAATCATTTAAAGCCCGTAAGCAAAATTACCAATTTCACCTCTTTGATTGGCCGTGCCGGGATCATGTCTATAAATCATGACATGGAACGAAAAGCAGTTTTATGCAATGTCTTAATTGAACCTAAAGGCCTAGGTGAAATCAGTACGTTTGATATGAAAAAAGCGGAGACCATTTACTGGCTCGCCTACGAAGAAACGCTTAAAGCGATTGCAAACAATGAAACGCTTAAAGAATTAATCGGCAATAAAATTAAATTGCCAAAGACCTGATCTACCAATAAGCCACTACTAGTCTCTCTTTAAAGCAACTAATTCATCTCCAATTAACACAGGAATAGCCTCACAAATATCTACCTGTAAACAAAACTGAACGTCTTCTTCAATGTTAAGATCGGCTAACCGCTGGCTGTGAGATGATTTGTGTAAATATTTTCTTAAATCTCCTTTCGCCAACGCATATAGATCTTCTGCTGCAACGCTGGAATCATCAAAATGAATAAAGTTGTTGCGTAGTTGACTTACCACAGCACCCGCAAACAGGGTGTCTTCCAGGTTAAATTGATCTTTCCAGCCTGCACAAAGTAACAACACATCTTTTTGCTGAGTTTTAAGCCAGTCGCACAACGACTTAAGGTTTAAGAAAGAGCCAATAACCACCTGACTGGCTCTGCTTCTTGCTAAATGAAGTGCTTTAGTTCCGTTGGTGGTGGTTAATACAATTGTCTTTCCAGCCACCTTTTCTTGGGTGTAAGAAAACGGAGAGTTTCCGAAATCATAACCCGCAACTACTTCGCCATTCCGTTCTGCAGCCAACAAATAATCCTTACCCTGGTAGTTTAAACAATCTTCTACCTGCGCCACCGGGATGATCGCGGTAGCGCCGTTATCTATTCCATAAACAATAGAGGTGGTTGCCCGAAGGATATCAATCACTACAACAATTGATTCTTCAATAGCATATAAGTCTATCAACGCAGGTGTTAGACATACTTCGATTTTTCTCGACATCGTAAATTTGCTTGGAAACTATTTGTAAAATGGAAACTTAACGACCTTCGCTTTAATCTTATTATTACGGATGCTGATGTAAATTTCAGCCCCTTCCTTAGCCTTATCTTTTTGGATATATCCCATTCCAATTGCTTTTTGTAAAGACGGTGATTGAGTACCGGAAGTCACTTTTCCAATAACCTCCCCTTGCTCATCAACAATTGGATAATCATGACGTGGAATACCACGTTCGATCATTTCAAAACCGACAAGTTTGCTTTTCACACCTGCCTCTTTCTGCGCCAAAAGGCTTTCAGAGTTAGTAAATGTTTTTGTGAATTTGGTAACCCAACCTAACCCTGCTTCAATTGGTGATGTGGTATCATCTATATCATTTCCATATAAACAGAATCCCATTTCCAAACGGAGCGTGTCTCTTGCACCAAGGCCAATTGGTTTAATATTAAAAGCTTTTCCCGCTTCAAATACAGCATCCCAAACTTCTGCAGCATGTTCATTTGCGCAGTAAATTTCAAAACCACCTGCACCAGTATATCCGGTAGCAGATACGATTACATTTGCTACACCAGCGAAATTACCCTTAGTGAAGGTGTAATATTCCATCGAAGCAAGATCAATGTCTGTTAAACTTTGAAGCGCTTCAGCGGCTTTAGGGCCTTGAATTGCCAATAAAGATGTTTTATCAGAAATGTTGTGCATTTCTACACTTTCGGTATTGAATTTAGAAATCCAGTTCCAGTCTTTTTCGATGTTTGAGGCGTTAACGACCAACATATAGGTCGTATCATCGATTCTGTAAACCAATAAATCGTCTACAATGCCACCATCTTCGTTTGGCAAACAAGAGTATTGAACCTTGCCATCGTACAATTTTGAAGCATCATTACTACAAACTCTTTGAATCAGGTCAAGCGCTTTCTCCCCTTTTAAAATGAACTCGCCCATGTGACTGACATCAAAAACTCCTACCCCTGTTCTTACGATGGCATGTTCTGCATTAATGCCTTCATATTGAACTGGCATATTGTAACCTGCGAAGGGAACCATTTTGGCTCCCAGAGAAATGTGTTTGTCTGTTAATGCGGTATTGTTCATACTTATTAGCGCTAAAAATGTGGGCAAAAGTACTAAAAAAATTAAGTAATGATTAATCGCTGATAGATGTTCAGCATCCTTTGTGCTACATTGGATATATTATAATGCTTTTCGGCAGTTTTTCTGGCATTTGCGCCAATTTCCCGCCATTGATTAGGATTTGTAATGCATTGCAAAATAGATCGGTAAAACTCATCTGCAGTGTTTGCAATCAATATGTCCTTTCCATGCTGGTATTCAATTCCTTCAGCCGCAATGGTGGTTGCAATAACACATTTACTCATGGCCATTCCTTCGATGATCTTTACCCTCATGCCACTTCCTGATAATAAAGGAACGATCATTATGGCTTTAGAATTCATAAACTCGACGGCATCAAAGACCTCCCCTTCTACCACTACGTTATCTGAATCGTATTCAAAAAACGCTCTTTGCATGTTTTTACCTGCGATGTAAAAACGAAGCTCACTGTTTAACTTTTCTATATCCGGCCAGATATCATATAGAAACCACTCCAATCCTTCCTTATTAGGCCTCCAGTCCATTGTTCCCAGATGGAATAAGGTCGGAAAACCCTCAATGGCAGTCGAAGCTACGTATTTTTCAAAATCGAGGGCAACCGGGAAGACTTGTAGATTTGTCTCACAACCGAGCCGCAAAATACTATGACGGTCGGGTTCTGAAATGGCAAATATTTGATGGAAACGATTTATTTCTTCCTTTTCATATTCCTTAAGCCTTCTGGCCAGGAACTGAAGATATTTTCTTTTAGGAGTGAACTTCTCTATGGTTGCAATTCGTTCCCAAACGTCAAAGACGATATTATGTGCCCTGTAAACTAATTTTGCCTTGCTAACAGTTTTGACGGTATCCAGGTATGGTACCACAAACAGACCTTCAAACTGGATAATGTCGAAATCACTTTCTCTTAAAATATTCTCTAAAATCTTAGCTGCTTCCTCATCATAATAACGGGAAACATTATAAGATTCATTGGAAAAAATATTAAAAAGTGCACCCCAGACGTTAACCTCTGTATCAAGATCGTATGAATAGAAATCAATATTTTCGAACACCGGATCATAGATGTCATCTACATCTACCTTATCTTTTGCGGTGTTAATGCTGAACAATGTGATCTCCACATCAAGGCTCAACAATCCCTTTATCGTATTGTAAACAACGATGGGATAGCCGCTTTTAGGCGGAAATGGGACTCGACTGGTAAGAAATAAAGCTTTCATGCTAGTTGAATTTACTAAATATCCCCGACCTTTTCGAATAGGTTAAGTTGAGGATCACTAACATTGAATGATTTGCGATGAAATGGCGTATGGCCATACGTTAATGTTGCAGTTCTATGCGCCGATGTAGGATAGCCTTTATTTTGATGCCATTCATATAAAGGATAGTCTTTTGCAATTGTGCACATGTACTCATCCCGGTGCGTTTTAGCAAGGATCGAGGCTGCAGCGATATTAAGATATTTTCCATCTCCTTTAATAATGCAAGCATGCGGAAAAACGGGATGTGCTTTGAAACGGTTCCCATCAATACTTAGATATTGCGGCTGAACGCTCAGCTTTTCTATCGCCAAATGCATGGCAAGAAAAGAAGCATTCAGGATATTAATTTTATCAATCTCTTCATTATCTACTGATGCAACGGCCCAGGCAAGAGATTCCTTTTCTATGATTAGTCTGAGTTTATCCCTCTGTTTATGATTAAGCTGTTTTGAATCATTGAGCTCACCCGCAAAGAAATCCAGCGGCAAAATAACGGCGGCGGCAAAGACAGGGCCGACTAAACATCCACGTCCTGCTTCGTCACAACCTGCTTCTATATATTCTTGTTGATAACAGTTTAATAACATCAGACAAAGTTAGTAATTTCAATTATTTGAAAGTTATCTAATTAAGATTTGACTGTGAAGGAAGAAAAGTAGGGATTTATATGACTTAAATCCGGCTGTTTGTAATTTGATTATTTGAATTTATCTTGTTAAAATTTAATAACGAAAGAAGAAATTAGGAAGTATGAATTGCTAGTTTAGCTTTTTACACAGATACATTCTGTGATTTCACATCAAAAGCATCCCTCAATCCAATCGCTAACAAATTAAAAGCATAAACGGTAAACATAATGGCCAACCCCGGGAATACAGCTAAATATGCAGCATCCATAATAATATACCCATAATGTTCCTTAATCATACTGCCCCAACCAGGCATTGGGGGTTGGGCACCGAAACCTAGAAAGCTTAAACCGGTTTCCAGGATAATTGCTGAAGCAAAATTAGCAGATGCAACGACAAGTATTGGCCCGGCAATATTTGGTAAAATGTGCTTGGAAATTGTTCTTGCAGTCGAAAATCCCAATGCCTTGGACGCCTCTACGAATTCTACTTCTTTAAGTGCCATCACCTGACCCCTTACTAAACGGGAAACGTCGACCCAGGTAGACAAACCCACGGCTATAAAGATTTGCCAGAAACCTTTGCCCAATGCAAATGAAATTGCGATTACCAATAGCAGCGAAGGTAGCGACCAGATTACATTCATGAACCAACTGATTGCGGCATCAACCCGACCGCCGAAATACCCGGCTACGGCTCCAAGTCCGACACCAATAAATAAAGAAATGAGAACGGCCATCAGTCCAACTGATAAAGAAACTCTGATCCCCAGAATTAACCTGCTCAATAAGTCTCTTCCATAAATGTCGGTTCCCAGCCAAAATGTTTCCGAATAACGATTATAGACCGTGTTTGCTACATAGCTCGTTTCTTCTGCCTGCTCATCGTCGCCAATGTATTCCCTGATAAAGACCTGATTGCCCGCTTTACGGTAAGAAGTAATCGGAATGCTTTTAAAATCAGCTTCCTGTCCATATAACATCTTTTCAAATAAGTTAACCTTTTTGATGTTGTCTTTTTTACTAACCACTAAAAATTCAAAAGTTCTACCAGGTTTTCTATTGCTTAACTGCAAGTGCATGGTATTCGCCATTGGCGTTTGATCAGGCGTAATTAAGTATCCTAATATACCGGCCAACATTAAAAGAAGAATAAAGATCAGTCCACCAAAGGCAGGTTTATTACGCTTAAATTTTATCCAGATCTTTTTTGAAGGACTCGTGCTTTGATTCATTATTTAACTGTTCTACCTTTCCAATTGTATTTCCCGGAGTTTCCAGCGATTCCAATAAAAATGATGTAAATAATATGTAATAGATTTAGTGCCGGCAACAATTTAAGCAAACTTCGTCGTTTGGCAAACTTCGTTACATCCAATAAAAACAAAAATTCAACCCCAATTTTAACAATCAATTGTAAAACAGCGGTAGCCAGCAGATATCCACTTAACAATCCACCAATCAGGTTTAAAATGATGCTTAAATTGAATAGCCAGATAAATACGCCAAGAACTATGATCGATTTATTTTTATATCTGGTGCTCTTCGAAGCCCATCGTTTTCGTTGCTGAATAAACTCCTGTAAATTGGGTTTAGCATGGGTGTAAACCAGCGCATCTTCATTTTTTAAGAAGCCAATATGGTTGTTAAAGCGGGCGGCCATTTTATGCAAAAGCAACTCGTCATCGCCTGAGGCTAAATCATCTATTCCCTTAAAACCACCTACTTCGTAAAAAGCATCGCGCTCATAGGCCAAATTCGCTCCGTTACAAGTTGAGGGTTTTTTATTCCCGATTGTTGATGCGCCCAAACCAATCAGGTATAAAAACTCTAATGCCTGCGCACGCTCAAAGAAACTTTTTTCCTCAAAATAAGCAACCGGAGAAGAAATCATTTTATACTGATGCGCTGAATAGAAACCAACTATGGTTTTTAACCACTTTGATCCCATCCTGCAATCTGCATCCGTTGTAATGATCAACGTTCCTGTTGCAGCACTAATTGCGGTTTGAATGGCTTTTTTTTTGTAAGAATTGAGTGGCTGATGTTCGTTTAAGGTAATCAGCTTGACCCCTTGATCGGCGTAGGAGGAAACAATACGATTGGTATCGTCTGTAGAATGATCATCTATAAAAATGATTTCCGTTAGTTCCTTATCGTAATCCTGGGCCAGAAGATCTTCAATCGTTTTATGAATGTTCAATTCCTCATTCCTGGCTGCAACGATAATGGAAACCGCGACAGTACTAACTTTATTTTCGTAGGTATAGGGTTCTAAGTTTTTCCATCCTTTAATAAAAGTAAACACGACGATCGCATAAAGAAGCGTCAAAAACAGAGAGATATAACTAGTTACGTCGAGAATTTCCAAAAAAGTTTAGTTTAAAAACAAAATATGAGCCTAAGATAGCAGGAATTATAATATTAATCAGCCAAATGCTGGCAATACACGCTACAACTGCTGTATTTTGATCAGTTAAGTATTTAAAGAAAAATAAGGCAGTAACACTTCTGATTCCAATGTCAAATAGATCCAGCGAAGGAAGCGCAGATTGCACAAAAAACAAAATGCAAACCATCATTATGATGTCCATACCTGGAAGATGAGGGATCAACCAGTAAAACATAATAAAGTATTGTGTACTGAACACCAGATACCTTGCCAGACTGTAGCTTAGGATCTTTAACAGTTCCAGCTTCCTGTATCTAGCTAAAATAAGGTAAAACTTTTTATACTTGCGGGTAAAACGCATGGAAAGTAGAATCCCATTTAGCCATCTGATGTTAAAATAGAAGACGATAAAAAAGAGGCAAAATGCAGCTGCGATTGCGCAAATCGCCAGGAATAATCCACTATCAAGCGGTTTAAAACGATAAATGAAAATGCAAACGGCTATGGCACCAAATACATTTGTTAAAACCATCTGACCGATATTTCCCACCGCCATGGCAACGATGCCAATAATCCTTCGTTTTGGGGAAAGAAAGAATACCCGACCACCATATTCCCCGATTCGGTTTGGTGTAAAAACAGCCCATGTTAGACCACAAAAAACAGACTCAATCGATTTCCAAAGAGAGATTCGCTCAATGTTATTTAACAACCTGCGCCATTTTATGGCTTCAAGAATCCAGT
>Ga0247813_10002791_pt1 | contig 11649 bp, 9 predicted proteins | sample UWRJL169409C1_FD_180719 | JGI IMG/M metagenome (GOLD analysis project Ga0247813, IMG submission 180719) | Plant litter microbial communities from Arlington Agricultural Research Station in Wisconsin, United States - UWRJ-L169-409C-1 | ecosystem: Environmental > Terrestrial > Plant litter >... | reverse complement strand
TGTCCCGTATCTCTTATTGGCCAATCTTTTTCTCGGCATTTATTACAATCTTTCCATGTGGTACAAACTCACCGATAAAACTATTTTCGGCACGTATCTTAGTATTGGCGGTGCAGTGATTACGTTGGTAGGCAACTTAGCTCTGATTCCTGTTCTTGGATATTTTGGCAGTGCCATCACTACCTTGATTTGTTATTTTTCCATGGCTGTGTTAAGCTGGCACTACGGACAAAAATATTACCCCATTCCTTATCAAATTTTCAAAATAAGCTTTTATATCCTATTTGCTGTGATTCTTGTAGTCCTTTCCCGTTTCATCGAAACAGACAGTCTTGCTCTGGATCTTTTCATCCGAGGTTTATTCCTACTAATCTACCCGATTGGCATTTATCTGTTTGAAATCAAAAAAATCTCGGCTAAACTATCCTAATTTTTTATATTTTTGAGTAATAGAAGAATGATGAAAGTAAAGATTGTAAATCGCTCCGAGCATCCACTGCCAAATTACCAAACCGATGGTGCCGCAGGTATGGATTTGAGAGCCAGTTTGACAGAAGCTCTTACCTTAAAACCCTTGGAAAGAATACTTGTCCCAACGGGTTTGTTGATAGAACTCCCTCAGGGATTGGAAGCCCAAATTAGACCAAGAAGTGGTTTAGCCTTTAAACATGGCATTACGGTATTGAATTCTCCTGGTACCATTGATGCCGATTACCGGGGTGAATTAAAAGTTCTTTTGGTCAATTTATCCAATGAACCCTTTGTGATCCAAAACGGTGAGCGCATCGCACAGCTGATTATCGCTACTTATGTGAGGAGCCATTGGGAAGAAGTAAAAGAACTTTCGGTAACCGAAAGAAACGACGGTGGCTTTGGCAGCACCGGCAAACAATAATCAATTCAAAACACACAACCCCTTAATAGATGAAAATTATAATTCCAATGGCAGGTATGGGTAAAAGAATGAGACCCCATACGCTTACTGTACCTAAACCTTTAGTTCCTATTGTTGGCAAACCTATTGTAAACCGTTTGGTAGAAGACATTGCCAAAGTATGCGGAGAACAAATCACGGAAGTGGCTTTCATCATCGGTGACTTTGGAAAAGAAGTAGAAGCACGACTGATTAAAATCGCAGAATCAATCGGAGCAAAAGGCTCTATCTACTACCAACGCGAAGCCTTAGGCACAGCGCATGCTATTCAGTGTGCTAAAGATTCTTTATCCGGTAAAGTAGTGGTTGCCTTTGCAGATACCCTATTTAAAGCGGACTTCAAATTGGATACATCTAAAGAAGGCATCATCTGGGTACAAAAAGTAGAAGACCCTCGTCCATTTGGAGTCGTTCAGCTGAACGATAAAAACGAAATCACCAATTTCGTTGAGAAACCGGAAACATTTGTCAGCGATTTGGCTATTATCGGTATATACTATTTCAGCGATGGAGAACGTTTGAAGAAAGAAATCCAATTTGTGATTGATAATGAAATCAAGGACAAAGGAGAATATCAATTGACGAGCGCATTAGAAAATATGCGTCAGGCAGGTGTTAAGTTCTTCCCGGGTCGCGTAACGGACTGGCTGGATTGCGGTAATAAAGATTCTACAGTAGATACCAATGCCCGTTACCTCGAATATGTAAAAGATCAACAATTGATCGCTAAGAGCGCCGTACTCGAAAATTGCACGATCATTCCTCCTGTATACGTAGGAGAAAAAGCGCACATCAAAAACTCTGTGGTTGGCCCTCATGTTTCCATCGGAGACAATACACGTGTAGAGAACAGCGTCATTACGCGTACCATTGTTCAGACAGAAGCACACATTCTGAATGCGCGTGTTCATAATTCCATGGTAGGTAATCATGCGCACGTTCACGGATCAGAAATAGACTTAAGCGTTGGAGATTATAATGTCATTAAACTTTAATCACAAATTAACTTTGCATCTAGCAGTTAGGCAGGTCCTCTTGGGCCTGCTTATTTTGCTTATTGCCATCGCTTGTAAAACCAGTAAACCACAAGCAAGCACAGAAAAAGCTGTTCCTCCAAAGGAAATGCGTGAAGACATTCGCGTGGCTTTCGAAGCGGCATTCAACGACGGCATGAAGCAATACATACTGGGCGATCATGCAGAAGCCACCAAGTTTTTTGAAAAAGCCATTGTCATCAACAATACTTCCGGTGCGGCTTTCTTTGTATTGGGTAAACTTTACTTCTTACAAAACGACATGATCAAAGCCCGCGCCTATTCAGAAAAGGCAACGGAATTAGATACTAAAAACCCCTATTACCTGGAGCAACTCGCCCATGTATACGAATACCAGCAATTGTACGCAGACGCAGAAAAGACTTACCGCAAACTGATTGTACTGACTCCTAATGAGCCGGAATATCATTACGATATGGCGGCGATGTCTCTGTATCAAAGCAAACCAGAGGAAGCGTTAAAGACATACAGTGTCATCGAAAGTAAATTTGGGAAGAACTTAGAAATTACCCGCCAGAAACAACAATTACTGTTGCGCTCCAATAAGGTAGAAGAAGCTATTCAAGAAGGAGAAGGCTTGATCAAGGCTTACCCTGATGAAACAAGTTTCCAGGTGGCACAAGCAGAATTCTTATCCACCAACGGTAAATACGAGGAAGCCATCACCATCTTAAATCAAGTCGTGCAGGAAGATCCGGAAAATTTGTCCGCACATTTAAGTCTGGCGAATGTCTATCAAATTCAAAACAACAACGAAAAAGCTTTTGCTGAATTACTCCTTGCCTTCAAGGATCCTAACTTAGATCTTGAAACCAGAATAAAGGTATTGGAAGATGTATATAAAAACACGTCTACTCCAGCCTCCCTCGAACAGGCGGAACAATTGACCAAACTCACGTTATTATATTATCCTTCGGAAGCCAAAGGTTATGACCTGTTAGGCGCTTTGTACATTAAAATGAACAAAGGCAAAGAAGCACTTGAAACCTTGAAAAAAGCCCTGCGTTACAAAGCCGGTGATTACAACAACTGGGTAGAGGTCCTGAATCTTGAATACAACTTACAACAATACGATAGCCTTTTAGCAGACACGGATAAAGCTTTAGAGCTCTTTCCTAATCAATCGGTCATCTGGTATTATGGAGGCATGGGAGCCTACATGAAAAAGGATTATACCAAAGCCGTTAAGTACCTTGACCAATCCAAAAAACTAGCGTCCACCCAGACCGAAGTAAAAATCATGGCGCTGTGCCTTATGGGTGACGCCTATAACGAATTAAAGAACCACCCTAAGTCAGACGAAAGCTACGAAGAAGTGTTAAAGCTGGATCGCAACAACGACCATGCGCTCAACAACTACAGTTATTTTCTTTCTCTGCGTAAAGAAAAACTGGAACTGGCCAAAGAACTCTCTGAGCGCTTAATGAAAAAGTATCCGGGCAATCCTTCGTATATTGATACCTATGGATGGGTGTTGTATCAATTGAAAGATTATGTTAACGCAAAAAAATACTTGGAAGTGGCCATGTCTACTTCTAAAAAAGGAGTCATCGTAGAACACTACGGAGACGTGTTGTTCAAGCTCGGTGAAAAAGAAAATGCCATTAGCGCATGGAAAGAAGCCAAACAACTGGGAGGCGCTTCTGATTTGATCAACAAAAAAATAACGGATGGTAAACTCTATGAATAAGTCAATACTGACGTTCTCTTTATTACTTATTCTCTTTGCAGCCTGTAAGAAACAGCCTGCTAGTTCTTTTGATGCACAAAAAGGTGTTCACCACATGGAGTGGACTCCATTGGCTTTCAATTACCTGGTGATTAAAAGTAAAGTCAACTTCAAATCCAAAGGTAACAGCACCAACCTAACCGCGAATATCCGCATCAAGAAAGACAGCCTGATCTGGCTTTCCATTACGCCAGGCATGGGTATTGAAGTAGTGAGAGCCATCGTCACCACAGACTCTATAAAAGTCATCAACCGTCTGGATAATAAATACGACGCTTACAGTATCTCCTACATCAAGGAAACACTAGGTATAGAAATGGATTACACCACGCTGCAAAATTTAATTGTGGGCGATGTTTTACTTCCTTTCAGTGGGACAGATAAAGTGATCACGACAGACGATACCTGGCAAGTGAAACAACTACACAACGGACTTGATGTGGTTACACTGATCTCCCGGATACAAAAGAAAGTAACCCAGTCCGAAGCGAAAAGTGAGGATAAAAAATACCTTTTGACTATCTACAAAGACTTTATATTGACAGACTCTGTTCTTTTTCATCAAGAGCAATCGCTCCTGGTAAAAAATGGAACCGATACCTCTTTCATTGAAGCTTCGCATCAAAAAATAGAATTCCCGAAAAAAAGTGTTGCCTTCCCATTCAACGTACCTAAGCGATTTGAAAAATAGCAGTTATATACTTTGTACTTTTCTTTTGCTTTTTTCCTTGATAGGGGAAACGTCACTTGTTCATGCCCAAACGAAAAACAGAAAACAGCTGGAAGAGCGGAAAGGCGCTAGTTTGAAGAAGATTGAAGAGACGAATAAAATCCTGAATCAAACCAGAGAGCAGAAGGAAAGCAACCTGACCAAACTCAACCTCATCAAACAAAAAATCAAAGTTCAGGAAACATTGATTCAGACCATCAACGAGGAAATTGAATTTTACGACATTGAAATCAAAGAATCAGAAAACATCATTGTTGCGCTGGACAAGGATATCCGCGAAATGAAACGTGAGTATGCCGCCATGGTTGTTATTGCTCATAAATATTCAGGTTCTTTTAATCAAATGGCTTACATTCTGGCTGCTGACAATTTCCGCCAGATGGCTTTGCGCTATCAATACTTCAAACAATATTCTGCTATACGCACCAATCAGTTGACACAAATACAGGCGGTCACCGCGACACTGGAACGCCAAAGGTCTTCTTTGCTGAAGAAGAGAAATGCAAAAGCAAAACTGGCAGGCGTAAAAATAAAGGAAGCCAGCAACCTGAATGTCGCCAAGACTCAGCACGACGAAGTCTTGAAAGAACTGAGTGCAAAAGAAGTACAATTGCGTCAAGAGTTGGAGGAGTCGCAAAAAGCTTTGTTAAAATTAGAAAAGCTCATCGTCGACCTCATTGAAGAAGAGCGCCGCAAAGCCATTGCCGCTGAGAAAAAAGCTGCTGCTTTAGCCCTCGCTGCTGCAAAAAAGAAAAACACAAACAGTGCCAGCGCCAATAAAGCGACTGCAGCCAGTAACAAAGCCATTAAAGACCTTAACCATAACGTCGCCTTGTCCTCCAATTTTGCCAACAACATGGGAAAATTACCATGGCCAGTGAGCAAAGGAAGAATTTCACAACATTTCGGCAAGCAGCCCCATCCGGTGTTGAAAGGGGTTTATGTGGAAAATCTTGGAGTAGATATTGTCACCGTCTCCGGGGAACAAATCAAATCGGTCTTTGCAGGCAAAGTGCTAACCGTTGCTCAGGTACCGGGAATGAACTATGTCGTGATGATCCAACACGGAGAAAGCTTTTTCACCGTTTATGCCAAATTGAAATCTGTAAATGTCACTACAGGTCAGCAAGTGCAACGCAATGAAATCCTGGGTGAAGTGTACACGGATAAGTCCAATACGAGCGAACTTCAATTCCAGATTTGGAGGAATGAGCAAAAACTCGACCCAGAAAACTGGCTTCACGATAAATAGCTGATTGTCAGTATTTTTTAATCCCATAAAGTTTATTGGCCGCGTTTAATAAAATTGCTTGCCTAGCCTTTATTCCCTATCTTTGTTGCCTTAACAAAAAAGCAAGGTATTATGGTATCTCTCACTCAATTTCTATTCCTGGGTCCGATAGGAGCATGGGAAGTATTTCTTCTTTTGACAGTCATTTTGATCTTCTTTGGTGCTAAAAAAATTCCTGAATTGGCTCGTGGACTTGGTAAAGGAATCAGAGAATTCAAAGATGCTAGCAGCGAAGTGACGAAAAGCATCGAAGATGGAATGAAAGACAAAAAAGAAGACAACAAATCATAGTGAAAGTTTACCATTCGTTTCAGGAGATCCGCAGCGACCTTAGCGCAGGCAAGGTTACATGCAAGGAACTTGTCAGTCAATATTTAGAAAACATCGAAAACAATAAACATTTAAATGTTTTTGTAGAAGTGTATACAACCGAAGCGCTCCAGCAAGCCGAATTGATCGATGCAAAGATCAAAAATGGGAAAGCGGGAAAGCTCGCAGGCATGGTCATCGGCCTGAAAGACGTGCTGTGTCATAAAGGACATGGCTTACAAGCTTCCAGTAAGATACTGGATAAATTCATTTCTCAATTTAATGGAACTGCCGTACAACGCATCCTCGACGAAGACGCCATCGTTATTGGTCGCCAGAGTTGTGATGAATTTGCCATGGGCTCTTCCAATGAAAATTCTGCTTTCGGTCCTGTATTGAACGCAGCGGACAACACACGTGTACCCGGTGGTTCATCAGGAGCATCTGCGGTAGCGGTACAAGCTGACTTATGTCTGGCCTCTTTGGGTTCTGACACCGGCGGATCTGTGCGTCAACCGGCTGCTTTCTGCGGGACAGTAGGTTTGAAACCCAGCTATTCCCGCATTTCACGATACGGTTTGATTAGCTATGCTTCTTCTTTTGATTGCATAGGGATCTTAAGCAAAAACGTAGAAGACGCAGCACTTTTGTTGGAAATCATTGCTGGCGCTGACGAATACGACTCCACAGTCTCCAGCAAACCGGTGCCTGCATACAGTCAACTGTTGAAGTTTGACGGTAAAGCACGTATCGGCTATTTGAAAGAATCCATTGAAAGTCCTGGTGTCAACGACGAAATCAAAGACGCTACCAAAGGATTAATTTCCACTTTGCAAAAAGATGGTCATACCGTAGAAGCTTTTGAGTTTAACCTACTCGATTATATTTTACCTGCTTATTATATTCTTACTACAGCCGAAGCCAGCTCCAACCTGGGCCGCTACGACGGGGTAAAGTACGGCTATAGAAGTACCAACATCACGGATCTCGAATCCATGTACAAAAAAACCAGATCCGAAGGATTTGGCAAAGAAGTAAAAAAACGCATCATGCTTGGTACTTTTGTTTTGAGCGCCAGCTATTACGATGCTTATTATACCAAGGCTCAGAAGGTCAGAAGGCTCATCAAAGAACAAACAGAAAAATTGTTTGAAAAATATGACTTCATCCTTATGCCAACTACGACAACAACGGCGTTTAAATTAGGAGAGCATTCTAATGACCCCTTGTCTATGTATCTAGCCGATTTGTTTACAGTACAAGCAAACCTTTGCGGGATTCCCGGCATCTCTTTACCTTGTGGTAAAGACAAAGAAGGTCTGCCCATCGGTATTCAATTGCTAAGCAAAAGTTTTGACGAATCACGCTTATTGGCATTCTCTCAACATATTTTTAAAAATCTGAACTAGGGAGACATGCGAGGCCTTGCGAAAATAGCTCTGATCCTTATCATGGGTTGTAGTCTCTGGCTACAGTCCGGTCAGACTGTATATGCACAAGCCAACGGCGAATCTCAGGTAAAAGATACTACGCTTAACGATCTGGTGATTCAAGGGGATTCATCTTCCCTTGCACCTGCAGAAGAAATCGTTGAGGTAGAAGGTAACGATTCATTGGAAAACGGATTGAAACATCCTGACGATGTATTCAAAGGATCAGAAGCCATTCTCTCAGATCGCTTAAAGAAAATCGAAAATATAATACCGATGACATTGAATGCACGAACTAAAAGTTTCATGCATTACTTCACGGTGAGAAATCGTCGCTATGCCTTAGTGATGGAAAGACGCCGACGTTTGTTCTTCCCTATTTTTGAACAGGTCTTTAAACAAATGAACCTGCCGGATGAATTGAAATATCTGGCGATCGTTGAATCGGGATTGAACCCGAAAGCGATGTCCCGTGTAGGTGCTGCAGGCTTATGGCAATTCATGCCGGCTACAGGTAGAGAATTTGGGTTGTATCAGGATCAATACATCGACGAAAGATTGGATCCTTACCTGGCCACCATCGCTGCCGGAAAATACCTGAAGCAATTATTCAAGACATTTGACGATTGGGAACTGGGGATCTCTTCTTACAATTGCGGACCAGGAAACGTACGCCGGGCCATTCGCAAATCAGGGTATAAAAATTCTTTCTGGGGTGTCTACAACAACCTTCCCGCGGAAACGAGAGGCTATCTTCCGCAATTGGTAGCGTTGACCTATAGCATGAACTACCTCGAAGCTCACGACATCATTGCGGATTCCATCGAATACCCTGTGGTATTTGATACCATCACCATTCGTCAATACCTGAACCTAGAAGTCTTCAGCAAAGAACTCAATATGCCCGTGGAGGATTTCATGAAAATGAATCCTGCTTTCCTGAAAAATTATTTTCCAGGACACCGTCCGGTAACCATTCGCATCCCTGCGGATAAGATGGTATACTATGCACAGAACGAATACGACATCCTGGATGCGGCCGGCAAAAAAGATGTCACCGTAAAAGAAGTACCGGTGATCGTAAAAAGCTATTCTCAAAAAGCCTCTCAAACCAAAACTGTCACCACTACTCAGAAAAAGAAAATCATTTACATCGTAAAACGTGGAGACGTATTGGGCAGCATTGCAGACAAACACAATGTGGGTTTATCGGAACTAAAAGGCTGGAATGGCTTACGATCCAATAGTATTCGCCAGGGGCAAAAGTTGATCATTTATAAAAAAGGCACGGTTTCCAGCAGCTCTTCTTCCCAAAGTACAGCTTCTTCATCCAGCAAAAAAACACCTGCCTATCATTACGTAAAACAGGGGGATACCTTATGGACCATTTCCAAAAAATACGACCTCTCGATTGATAAAATCAAGAAACTAAATAATTTGAAAGACGGGAACATCAAACCAGGTCAAAAAATAAAATTAAGCTAGCCAATAATTCCAACTTTTTTACATCATGTCGATCAACAAGGAAGATGCTCTTAATTACCACTCTCAAGGACAGCCTGGAAAAATAGAGGTTGTTCCCACCAAATTATTAAGCTCTCAATTGGATCTGGCTTTGGCTTATTCGCCAGGTGTAGCGGAACCCTGCAAAGAAATTGCCGCAAATCCCGATGATGTATATAAATATACTGCCAAAGGAAATCTCGTGGCGGTCATTACCAATGGTACTGCCGTACTGGGCCTTGGCAATATTGGTCCTGCTGCTGCCAAACCAGTGATGGAAGGTAAAGGCGTCCTGTTTAAAAAATTCTCCGGTATAGATGTATTTGACATTGAAATCAATTCAACCGATCCGGATGATTTCATACGCATTGTAGAAAGTTTGGAACCGACATTTGGTGGCATCAACCTGGAGGATATCAAAGCGCCAGAATGTTTCAAGATCGAAGAAGAACTTCGTAAACGCATGAACATTCCTGTCATGCACGACGATCAACACGGTACAGCCATCATTTCTTCAGCAGCATTACTGAATGCCTTACAAGTAGTGGGTAAATCCATTTCCGAAGTGCGCATTACCATAAGTGGCGCAGGAGCTGCTGCCATTTCCTGTACACGCCTTTACCATTCCCTCGGTGCCCGTAAAGAAAACATTGTCATGGTCGACATCGACGGCGCCATTCGCATAGACCGCCAGGGTATGCCTGCAGCGCAAATGGAATTCGCCACACACCGTGACTTACATAACTTATCTGATGCAATAAAAGATGCCGATGTGTTCATTGGCTTATCTGCAGGTGGTGTATTGAAAGCAGAAATGCTAAGCAGTATGGCAGCGAACCCTATTGTTTTTGCAATGGCCAACCCTACCCCTGAAATCGATTATAACTTAGCCATCGCCACGCGTCCCGATGTCATCATGGCTACAGGACGTTCTGATTATCCGAATCAGGTCAACAATGTATTGGGCTTCCCTTTTATCTTTAGAGGAGCCTTAGATGTCAGAGCAACGGAAATCAACGAAGCGATGAAACTCGCCGCCGTGAAAGCCATTGCAGAATTAGCCAAAGAGCCGGTACCCGATATCGTGAATAAAGCTTACGGAGACAATACCATTACATTCGGCAAAACATACCTGATCCCAAAACCGCTTGATCCGCGCCTCATCACGAGCATCTCTCCTGCTGTAGCTAAAGCAGCCATGGATTCTGGTGTGGCCCGCAAGCCTATTACCAATTGGGAGCAATACGACATAGAATTGCAGCAGCGCATCGGCATCGATCAGAAACTGATGACGCGTATGATCACACAGGCTAAAGGACATCCACAAAGAGTTGTCTTTGCAGAAGCAGATCATCCTAAAATATTAAAGGCCGTTCAAGTCATACAGAACGAACGCATTGCAATTCCTGTATTGTTAGGTGACGCTAAAAAAATTGCAGAAGTAGCGGAAGCCATTGGTGTGAATATTCAGGGCATAGAAATTCTGGACCCCAACAAAGCGGAGGAAAATATCCAGCGCTACGCAGAAGTGTTTTTCAAAAAACGTCAGCGCAAAGGCATTACTCTTTCCGAGGCCATTGAAATCATGCGCAACCGCGACTACTTCGCTGCAGCCATGGTAGAGACAGGCGATGCGGATGCCTTCATTTCCGGATTAACGCACGACTACGCGGAAAGCATCAAACCTGCTTTGCAATTGATTGGCTCACAGAAAGACATCAAACGCATTGCAGGAATGTACATCATGATCAACAAGAAAGGGACATTCTTCTTCTCTGATGTGACCATGAATGAAAATCCTACCGCAGAAGAACTATGCGAGATTGTTTCGCAAACCGCAAAGACCGTCCGCTTCCTCGGATTTGAACCTAAAATCGCCATGCTTTCCTATACCAACTTCGGTTCCAGTAAAGGAGAAGTTCCCAATAAAGTAGCCAAAGCTACAGCACTTGCTAAACAAAGATTTCCGGAATTGATCATTGAAGGAGACATTCAGGCAAACGTGGCATTAGATACGGCGCTGCAACAAGAAATGTATCCCTTCAGCGCATTGGCGCAAGATGGTGCGAACACCTTTATTTTCCCGGATCTGGCCTCCGGTAACATTGCCTACAAACTACTTCAGGAAATTGGAGGCACAGAGGCCATCGGCCCCCTGCTCTTAGGAATGGAGAAACCGGTACACATCCTTCAAATGGGTAGTTCGGTAAGAGAAATCGTAAACATGACGGCCGTAGCAGTGGTGCAAGCAGCAGATCTATCTAAAAACATTAAGCCATGATCGCATACATCAAAGGCAAACTTACCGTGAAAGATCCGGCCTATGTTATTATTGAGGCTAATAATATAGGTTATCACGCTCGAATATCCCTGTATACTTTTACTGCCATTAAGGAAATAGAAGATACCATGCTTTACACCTGGGTGCACATCAAGGAAGATGGGCATACCCTGTATGGTTTTTCATCGGAAAAAGAACGCAATGTTTTTTTGGACCTGACTTCCATCAGTGGCATTGGTCCGGGTACGGCTCTGGTGATGCTTTCGTCTCTGAATCCTAACGAGGTGCGTAAAGCGATCGCTCAAGAAGATGTGAGAACGATACAAGCAGTGAAAGGCATCGGCCCCAAGACCGCACAACGCGTGATTCTGGAGCTGAAAGACAAAA
>Ga0247813_10002790_pt1 | contig 11651 bp, 12 predicted proteins | sample UWRJL169409C1_FD_180719 | JGI IMG/M metagenome (GOLD analysis project Ga0247813, IMG submission 180719) | Plant litter microbial communities from Arlington Agricultural Research Station in Wisconsin, United States - UWRJ-L169-409C-1 | ecosystem: Environmental > Terrestrial > Plant litter >... | reverse complement strand
CGGGTCACCCGGCGCCTATGCCGGATCTTTGCTCGGGCTTGCCAATGCTAAACTCGACCAGCAGTCGGGTCGGACCGCATCGCCGCCTCCACCGCCGCCCCTTAACGAGACCAAATAACTGGAGGCCGATCCGTCATGACTGGGCCCAATCCGCTCGATAATCCCGATCTTGCCAATCCCTATATCGCCGCCCGCAACGAATGGAACGAGCGCTATGGCTCGTACGTCAGATCCGCCGCCGCATGGCGCATCGTCGGCATAACTGGCATGACCATGGCCGTGATTGGCTTTGGCTATGCGCTCTACCAAAGCACGCAGGTCAAGCTCGTTCCCTATATCGTCGAGGTCGACAAGCTCGGCACGGCCGTCAACGCCGGATTTCCTCAGCAGATCGAATATGCCGATCCGCGGGTTGTGCGCGCCACCCTCGGCAGCTTCGTCTCGAATTTTCGAAGCGTCACGCCCGACGCCGTGGTGCAGAAGCAATATATCGACCGGACCTATGGGCTGCTCAGGACATCCGATCCGGCGACCGAGAAGGTCAATGCCTGGTTTCGCTCCAACTCACCGTTCGAGAAAGCGAAGAACTCGACTGTCGCGATCGAGGTGAACAATATCGTCGCGCTGTCGAACCAGAGCTACCAAGTGGACTGGACAGAATTCGAGCGCGACCGGCGCGGCAAAGAAACCGCCGTCCGCCGTTTCCGCGGCATTGCCACCGTGACGCTGACACCGCCGCAGGACGAGGGCGTTATCCGCTTAAACCCCATCGGTCTGTATCTCCGCGACTTCGACTGGACAGCACAGCTTTGAAAGGCATGGCCCTAAACATGATCATCCCACTTACACGAACACGGCTCACGCTGACGTCTGCGCTCATCTCGGCAATGTTGGCGTCTTCAGTGGTCGCTCCTCTGCATGCATATGCTGCCGATGGCGTCACCGCCAACGAAGCAAAGGGCATGGGGATCTCCACGCAGTGGCGCGGCTCGCGCGGGCTGGTCACCAAGGGCGCCGACGGCAAGGTGATTTTCCTCTACGGCGAGGTCCAACCATCCGTCGTCTGCTCGCCGCTTCAGGTCTGCGATATCGAGCTTCAGGGCGGCGAGGTGGTCCGCGACGTGCTGGTCGGCGACACCGTGCGCTGGAAGGTAGAGCCTGCGACTTCAGGTGCTGCCGGCGGGCAGGCAATCCACCTGATCGTCAAACCATCGGAACCTGGACTTGTGACCTCAATGGTGGTGACGACGTCCAGGCGTACATATCACATCCAGCTCAAATCCCATTCCACCCAGTATATGGCGCGTGTTGGCTTCGAATATCCGGAGGATGTTTCGACAAAGCTCGCCGACATCAATGCCCGGATCGAGGCAAGCACCATTCCGGGCGCAGGCGTCCCAGCCGAACAGTTGAACTTCAGCTATTCCGTTTCGGGCAACGCAAGCTGGCGACCGACACGGGTCTATTCCGATGGGCTCAAAACCTACATCCAGTTTCCACGCTCGATCAACGGCCAGGATGCACCGGTTCTGTTCGTCACGTCAGGCGGGCAGAACCGGATCGTCAACTACCGGATGAATGGCGACATGATGGTCGTCGATTACCATGTCGATCGCGCCGTGCTCGTGTCAGGGGTCGGTTGGAAACAAGAAAAGATCACCATCAAGCGGGGAGGGCGGTAATGAACATCCCTCTCTCCAATTTGCGCGCCTTGCAACCTCTCCGCAACTTTGCCGCAGCCTGCGCCCTAGCCGCCCTTTTTTCGGGATGCCAGTCGACCGGAATAGAAGAGCTCGTTTCCAGCACCGCGCCGCCGGAAATCTCCGGTCCCGCCGCCAGCGCAATCGCCGGCGACATGGTGAGCCGCCTTGCCGAACAGATCGGGCCCGGGAAGGCGACCGTTGCACTGAAGACTGATACCTCGCCCTTCGGACAGGCTTTGGAAGCGGCGCTAAAGGGATGGGGTTATGCCGTCGTCACCGACCAGAAGACCGATAGCGGCGCAACCGTCATCCCGCTCGCCTATGTGATCTTAGACGTCGATGGTCAGGTGCTGGCCCGTCTATCGACAAATAGCGTCGAGCTCGGCCGCGCTTATTCCGTCACGGCAAACGGCGCGACGCCCGAGAGCGCCTTGTCGCTCATGCGGCGCGGGTGAGGGAGGATCATATGGTGCAATCTCTCAATCTCGGTGCAGCGCACAATAGCCAGGCCCAATCCACTATCCGCCGGATCAACCGTCTGCCGATTATCGTCATTATCTTTCTGGCGGTCACGTTTCTTGGCGTGATCTTTTATGGGCTCGCCTCGCGCGGGCTTTACTTCGGCAAGGACAACGGTCCGGACGCGAGTTCGGGCAACCCGGCCTCAACCTTTGCCGACCAGATCAAACGCGGTGTCACCGATGGAATTATCGGCGAGCCGCATCAGCAGATCACCTACCAGCCGACACCGGTCGAGACAAAGCAGGCGGAAGACAAGACCAACAATCCCTTCACGCCGCAGCCGGGGCAACGCGAGGTAAAGCAGAGCGGTCAGGAGCTCGAAGCGGAAGCCGTCTGGCGGGCTCGTCTTCTGCGAGAACAACAGGAACAGGTTCTGCGGGAGCAGCAGCGCCAGCGCATGGCCCGATTACAGGCGAACAACGCAGCCTATGATGCGCCGCTTGCTATCGATCGCGGCAAATTGGACGGGCGTGCTGAAACGCATGATGGGACCGCAGACACGGCGGCAAGAGCCTCGACAGTCCCGACAAACAACGGAAACTCTCCCGATCTCTATGCAGCAGCGCTCCGCGCCGGGCTCGGTGGTCAAAACGTTGATCCCAATGCACAAGGCGCCAAGGAAGAATTCTTCAACGCCGACCTGAAACAGCTTGGCTACTTGCCGAACCGTATCGTGCCTCAACAATCGCCCTTCGAGCTAAAGCGCGGTTCGGTCATTCCGGCGACACTAATCACGGGCATCAATTCCGATCTACCGGGCCGGATCACCGCACAGGTAAGCCAGAGCGTTTACGACAGCGCGACGGGCCACCGTCTGCTCATTCCGCAAGGAACGAAGCTCTTTGGTCGCTATAACAGCAAGGTGTCTTTTGGTCAGAAACGCGTTCTTGTCGTGTGGACCGACATCATCTTCCCGAACGGCTCGACTTTGCAGATCGGCGGCATGTCGGGGACGGATGCGCAAGGATATGGGGGTTTCAGCGACAAGGTGAACAACCATTATTTAAAAACGTTCGGCTCGGCAGTGCTGATCGCCCTGATCGGGACCGGTATCGACATGGCGGTTCCCCAAAGCTCGACGCTCGCGACACAGGACACTGCCTCGGACGCGACGCGGCGGAATTTCGCAGAGACGTTCGGGCGCGTTGCCGATCGAAGCATCCAACGGAACATGGATGTCCAGCCAACCCTCGAAATCCGACCTGGCTACAAGTTTAATGTCCTTGTCGATCAGGATGTCATATTTACAAAAGAGTACCGGTAAATCCCGCTGGCACACTTATTCAAACGCATTAACTTATCTGAAAACAGGCGAATGTTGTTCAACGCTGCGCGTTTTAGTATCAACGCGCCCCCTGGCGACGGCCACAATAAAATGCGCCCGCTCCGACCGCCACTCCCATTTTTGCAGTCATCTTAATGCGCCCCTTGGCGAAACCCTAACAGCGACTTGCGCGTCGGCGTTTCGATTGCCCCCACATCTATGTTGATGGATAAATTTCTGTCTCATTTCGAAGTCCTGCGATCCTTGAAGCAGGCTCAAGCACCTCCACGGGGGTATGAAGCCGCCGCTAGGTTGGAAAATGACATGCAACCATCTGGCCTCGGACCTGATGCAACTCTGGCTGCTCTCTCGCACATATTGCCTCACTCTTCGGGCAGCGGCTACGAAACCGACAACCCGATGGCGGGTTCAGTGGGCTAGGTACATCTCCGGTCAGCACCATACGGTCGCGCTGGCGTTCTGCTCCGTGCGGTACGGGCACTGCGGAGAGTAAAGCGTTGCTGTAGGGATGGGCGGGCGTGGAGAACAATTGCTCTGTTGGTCCTTGTTCAACCACTTTCCCCAAGTACATTACCACCGTGACACTAGAAATCTGCCGGATCACGCTCAGATCATGTGAGATAAAAATACAAGCAATGCCAAGCTTCTCTTGTAAATCCATAAACAGATTGACGATTTGCGCCTGAACTGAAACGTCAAGTGCAGAGACGGATTCATCTGCCACAATCAACGCGGGGTTCAACGCTAGCGCTCTAGCGATGCCAATCCGTTGTCTTTGTCCACCGGAGAACTCGTGTGGAAAGCGTTGCAAATGGTCAGGCGAAAGGCCAACCAGATCGATCAACTCGTCCAAGCGGGCCGCTATTTCCATCGAACTGCGGCGTGTGCCATCGTCTTTGCGATGAACACGCAACGGTTCAGTGATAATATCCCGCACCCGCCGGCGCGGGTTCAGCGAGGCATAGGGGTCCTGGAACACCATCTGCATACGGGGTCGCAGTGGGCGCATCTCGAATGAACTTAGCCGGGTGATATCTCGCCCTTCAAACTTCAGAGTTCCAGAGGTTGGGTCTGAAAGTTTAAGCAAACAGCGCCCCAGCGAGGATTTTCCACAACCGGATTCACCGACGACGCCTACAATTTCACCCTTGCGAACGGTCAAGGAAACACCGTCTACGGCGCGCAGAGACTGCCCCTTACCGCTACCGAATGAATTTTTGACTGTAAATACCTTAGTCAAATCAACTGCTTCGAGGATCGTATCATTCACAACAGGGTTCTTTCTTGAACAAGGTGACAGCTTACTTGGCGGCCTTGGGTGGAGAACAATGGGGGATCAACCGTACAATCGTTGTGACGCAACGCGCATCGCGGGGCGAAGGGGCAGCCTGGCTGGCGTGTTGTTACTGAGGGTGGCAAGCCGGGAATAGCTGGCAGGCGGCGTGGCTTTTCACCCGACATTGGCGGGATTGAGGCCAACAGCCCGGCCGTATAAGGATGCTTTGGACGTGACAGGACATCCGTCACCGTACCATATTCGGCAATCTTGCCCGCGTACATCACCATGACTCGGTCCCCGAGTTCAGATACAACTCCCATATTATGAGTGACAAAGATGATGGATGATCCGTGATCTCTGCGCAGTCGCCGGAACAACTCCAATATCTGCGCCTGCACCGTCACATCCAGCGCCGTGGTTGGCTCGTCCGCAATCAGCAGTGAAGGATTGCAACTTAGCGCCATGGCAATCATCGCGCGTTGCCTCATTCCGCCAGATAGCTGGTGCGGATAACGGTCGTACTGAACATCGGGCGCGGGCATCCCCATCTCACCCAACAGATCGATGGCGCGGGTTTTCGCCTGGCGCGCGGTCACTGGCAGATGGGTAAGAATTTGTTCGGAAATTTGCCAGCCGATTGTATGCACTGGTGTCATCGCACTCAGTGCGTCCTGAAAAACCATTGCGATTTTAGAACCCCGAATCCGCCGCATCTGCGCCCGCGATTGCCCTATCAACTCGGTACCGCGATAGCGGATAGATCCCGTGATTACGGCGTTCGGATTGTCGATCAACCCCATGATCGCCATGGACGTCATCGACTTACCCGATCCGCTTTCACCCACGAATGTGAGGATTTCGCCTTGGTGAAGGGAAAATGTCATCCGATTGATCACTCTGATCAACCCGCCTGGACTGCGGAACGATACCGTCAGGTCCTCCACTTCGAGCAGCGGTTCTACGTCGTAATTAACGAGATTTTGCATCGCGAACCCTTGGATCGAGGTATCCATAAATGATGTCGACCAGCGTGCTGGACGCGACAACGAAGAAAGAGCCGTACATGATAGTGGTCATCATGAAGGGCAGGTCTAACCCTTGCAGTGCACGAAAGGTCAACATGCCGAACCCTTGCAGGCCAAACACAATCTCGATCAAGATCGTGGAGCCGGCAATCAGGGCCCCAAGATCAAGTCCGAACAGCGATACAAAAGGAATCATAGCTGTCCGCATTGCGTGGCGAAATAGGATGCGAGTTTCGCTTAGGCCTTTGGCGCGAGCAGTTCTGATGAAATCCTCATGGTAGGACTCGATCAAGCTGGATCGCAGCAAGCGTCCATAAATGCCAACATAAAGTATCGATCCTGTTACCCAAGGAATAATTAAGCATTTGAACCAGCCGACGGGATCCTCGGTGAATGGGACATATCCTAGTGGCGGTACCCACGAGAACAGCCATGAATCGTGAAACTTGTGCTGGGTAACCATATTCGCCACTTCGCCAACCCAGAATACCGGCATGGAAATGCCAATTAACCCAAGAGCCATAAGCACCTTATCAGTCAACTTGCCTTGGTTCATGGCCGCCACTACCCCGATGACGATGGAGGCGATTAGCCAAATTACGACAGTGCCAAGGATCACCGAAAACGTAACGGGCAAGGATTTTAGGATAGCCGGCAACACCTGATAGCTTCGGTTCGAGTAAGAGGTCAGGTCCATATCAATCAAAAGATGCTTCATCAGTTGCAGATATTGGATGTAAAACGGTTCATCAAATCCGAAAGAATGGCGAACAGCGGCCAGAACTTCTGGTGATGCACCCCGCCCGGCGATATTTGCTACTGGATCAACGCCAGGTGTGGCAAAGAAGATCAGAAACTCGATCATCGACATTCCGACCATTACGAAAGCCATTTGGCCGATGCGTCTAAAGATAAAATATACCATCTACTTACAACTTTACCTTGGCTTTGGGATCAAGCGTGTCGCGGATGACGTCTCCCAGCAAATTAAGCATTAAGACCGTCAGTACGATGGCCAATCCCGGCGCAATGGTTGTTAAGGGGCGGGAATACAGCAGACCCTTGTTATCTCTGATGATAGTTCCCCAAGAAGCCGCGGGAGCCTGAACACCGATGTTAAGATAGGACAGGGAGCTTTCAAGGATCATATTCAAAGCCATCATCATCGGCGCGAATACAATAAGGGTAGAAAGGACATTTGGGATGATATCCATCAGCAATATGCGCCAGCGCGGAACGCCAATTCCAGTTGCAGCGAGAACAAAATCACTTTGCGCAATCTGCTGCGTTTGGCCGCGGACGGGCCTTGCCACATAGGGAACGTTTACGATGCCGATGATTAGGATCGGAACGATTATGCTATCTGCGCGGAGGGTGAAAAACCCAAAGGACAGCTCCCGGCCAATGGTAACGACAGATAACGAGGTCGCCAGCAGGAAAACCGGAAATGCCCAGATGATGTCCAAAAAGCGCGACAAAACGGTATCGATTACGCCGCCGAAAAACCCGGCAGCCAAACCAATTATAGCTGCAAATACCAGCGTGATTAGCGTGGCTGCCCCAGCGATTACAAGCGAGTTTTGTCCGCCATACAGAATGCGCGCCATGACGTCGCGGCCTTGCGAATCCGCACCGACAAAATATTGCCCGGTCCACGTCGGACCAATCGGGACTGTTCCAATTCCCAGGCCACCAGTGACGGGTTGGATAACCTTTACTTCTTCGCCGTCCAGCGAGATTTTGGCTGTAAGGGATGACGTAAGTGGGTCCGAGCGTGATACATACGCGGCAAAGAGGGGGGCCGCAAGCGAGGCCAGCAGGAGTGCAGCAAGCACAACAATCGGGATATAGGCCGAAGGATCGCTTATAATCCTTCGCATAGCTGTAACCCATGGACCCCTGCTAGCAGGCGATGATGTAGATGAGGTCAATTGAATTGCTCCGTCAACAGGGGTACTCATCGGCTTACTGCACCCAAATAGAGGCAAGAGTGACAGAGGTCAGGCTTGGGAACATTATCGGCGCGCCACCAACACGACTCGAAAATACATCGACATTTTTGGGCTGATACATCCCGATGCCGGGTGCCTCATCTGTGATGTAGCGGTCAATTTCAGTCCAGATCTTGTTCGAAGCGGCCTTGTCGGTAAGGGCGAGCGTATTGGCTTCCTTCATCTTTCCTTCGACCCATGGGTCGCAGAAGCCCGAGATATTGACGTTCGAACTGGAGCTAGGAATGTGGCTTGCACACCCGTAAAGCATGTTGATGAAGTTCGCAGGTTCAGGATAGTCCGCCATCCAGCGGATGACAGCAATCTGAACGTTGTTGTCTGTGTTGTTAATGTAATGCCAATAAAGGCTTTCTGACAGAATCTTTAATTCCGCATCATATCCCAGATCTTTAAGCAGGCTTTGAAGGTATGTTGCATTTGCTTTTACGTTAGGGCGGTCATCGCCAAAGACGGTCACTTTTGCACCTTTGGTCCCCGACTCTTCGATCAACCGCTTTGCCGTCTCAAGGTCAGGTGCCGTCCAAGTCGTTCCGGGGTTGAGGGTGTAGGGGCAGTAGTCCTCGTGTCCTGGCACACCGGCAGGGAGAATTTGGCACGTGGGTGAAGCAAGGTTTGAGCCGCCATACTGATCGATCAAGGCCGAACGGTCGATCGCAAAGGCAATCGCTTGGCGGGCCTTTTTGTTGTCGAATGGCGCGATCTTTGTGTTTAGGTCGACGTGCCAAAAGGACATGACGTTATGGATGTAAGCACGGTCGGAATAGACAGTCGAAATTTCTCCCAACCGTTCAGTCGGTGGACGCTCGAACATCCAATCGGCCTGATTATTCATTACCGCGTTAAGTTCGGCATTCGCATCAAGGCCAAATGTATATTTGATTTCGTCCACATAACCATCGGGTTGTGCTGCTACACTCCATTCTTTAAATTTTGGGTTGCGGACAAGTTTGATACCAAGTGCTGGATCGTATTCTGTGATCATGTAAGCGCCAGTGCCTACTACGGGCGTAGCGCCCTGATCCACCGGCGGAATGCTGGCGGGTAGGATCGACGCATGTGGCATAGCGACTTTGCTGAGGAACTCGGCGTCGGGCTTAACCAATTTGATGGTAATTGTGTAAGCATCTGGATCTGCGATAACGCCATCCTTGAGCGAGCAGGTTACAGGTTTCTTGAGGCAAACGTCGGCACCGATGATCTGGCTGTAGAAATAGCCTGATGTCGGACTGGATACCTTGAAGATCCGCTCGAAGGAAGCAACGACATCAGCAGGAGTAACCGCCTGACCGTCGGAAAACTTTACTCCCCGGCGCAACTTGAAGACGTAGGTTGCTCCGCCATCCTGAATCTCTGGCATCGCTTCCGCAAGATCAGGAACGATCACGTTGCTGCCTTCCGCATCAGCTTTCTGAAACGTCAGCAGTCCATCATATACAGCCGCGTGGAACTGCCAAATCAGTTCATCATAGGCAATTTGGGGATCGATGCTGGCATCGAACCCGCTGGCAAGCAGATTTAACGTGCCGCCCCTATGCTTCGCCATCAATGCTGCTCGATCATCGGCGATAGCCGTCGTCGCTGTCAAAGCGAACAAGGCAGCTGTTGTTAGAAGTCTCCATGGAACGTTCATTCGGTTCTCCTCGTGTTCGACCTTATGCTGGCCGGCTAATCTAGATCAGCAGTATCATAAAAGATATTTCATACAAGATCTGTTTATATAATACTTTGCATGCATTCCCGCGCTGCTAAGCTGAGCCTACCTATTCCAACCTATCTTGCCTCCACGCGTCACCTGTCAGAGACTGCTTGAAACGCCTTGAACGGCTCGGTTTCTGTCATTGATGTTGCGGATACTAAGAACGCATGGTCTGAACGCATGGTCGAAGTCGAAACGCCACTCGGGTGAACTGATTTATAAGAGTGGGTCTCCATAAAAGCCTTTCCCACCCGCCGGTCGCAGGAACGGTAGTACAGTCGGGATGGAGTTGCGCGTGTCTTGAATTCAATCCGTCATTCGGCGCGCTCGCGAGGTTGGCACATTTTGCCTGCGGATAGGCCGTCTTGTCAGATCGTTTAATGTTGGTTACGTGATTCATAGTAATTAGCGTCAATAATGACCGACGCGCCCATCATCGGTCACCGATCGACATTTCCTTCCATGGCTGATCGACGAGCTTTTTCGAGGCAGCGCAGCCATGTTCGACGATGTCGTCAAAATGTTTGAAGATACGGTTCGTTAGCCAATTGTCGCGCATATATTGCCAGACGTTCTCGACGGGTTCAGTTCTCGTTGCCCATCGTCGTGTGATTTTCCTCTATGGGCTAATGCTGGCTTCGTCCTCCCACCACATTTCAATGTCCGTGCCTTACGGGAGCTTTGCTCTGTGCCAGAGCGGTTGGGAAAACTTTTTTAAAGGCCTACCCCTGCATCTCGTTCTGCGCATAATTATGGGGGCGAGCCGACAGTTTGGCTAAGCCGAGCGCCTCCAACTCGCGGCCAACCATCGTCTCGTCCAGGGAGATGCTTAATTCCCGGAATACCCACTGCACCAGGTCCTTGCGGCGCCAGCGACAACCCCGTGGACGGCAGGAATAGCGCCACTCTCGACCATCTTCGCAAGTGCTATCCGCTGGCCATCATTCAATTTCGCGCGGCCGCCGAGCGCTTTTCCATTCATCAGTCCATCAAGACCGCGGGCGTTAAAGCGCAGAACCAATCTCTAACAATCTACAGTTTAAGGGAGCATCCATGCGGCCTCGGAGCGAGAGCCGCACTAAGAAAAGGCAGTAGGGGTCAGCAAGTAAAGAGCTTGTTTTGCAGCCGACCCCGGCGGGATATTGCGTGATGCCGACACGCACGGTGTTGCGGCCGAGGTTGCAACGGATCAGCGCGAGCGCCTCGTCCGGCGTCGTGATTTCGGCACAAGCACGATACGGCTTCCCAAAGGCACGGTAATGGTCAGCGGATCCTGTGAACCTGCCCGCTCGATGAACATCTTAACTATCTCAGGCTCAATAGCTTGTCGGCGCATTGCTGAATAAGTGCCGCATCGATCATCGTTCCATTCCCCGAATACCTGAGTGAAAGCTGCTCTGATTGAAAGCCATGACGATCGGCACTCAGAACAGCCGCGACTATGCGAAAGCGCTAACCTGCTCGATGGCAATGATCGAGGTTCGGGAGGTCCACCAGCCATTGCCGATCACCACGATGACATCCGGAGTGTGAAGCATCGACTAGTAGATCACGGAGCGATCTTGAAGTGCCCTAGCCGTCAACGACCGGATTGGCAAAAACGTGAGCGCGCGCGCCGCCGACGCCGCGCATCCACGTCCGCCACGGCTGCCACATCGCCACGGGGACCGGTACGCGCTTTCGATAGAAAGCCGCGCCTCGGTGCACGAGATGGCGACTATGACGTTATCGTAAACCGGCAGCATCGATGACCGCGGCGCAGACGATCATGCTAATGCCAGATTCCCGCAAGCCATCTTGCCTGTCCGGATCTCGCCGGAACAGGGATCGATGATCGGGACAGTATGGCCGGCATAGTCGCATTCCATCGCGACACCAGCCACCTGACGACTTCGATACGTGGGTTTGGCGCGCCTCTCATAATCGGCAAAGCGGCAGCAGAATCAGGTGTAGCCGTATTCATCCGGGTGGGCCTCCCGGTATTCCTGCCATAGCAGGTTGAACGTAAGCGCGATTTTCCATGCGCATTGACTGCTGCTTTATGGCTGGATCGCTCCTGCATGGAGGGCGATATCCGGCTCGACTAGGCGGCAGAGTTTTTGGAGAAGTTGAACGGCAGCAGGTCGCCG
>Ga0247813_10002789_pt1 | contig 11653 bp, 11 predicted proteins | sample UWRJL169409C1_FD_180719 | JGI IMG/M metagenome (GOLD analysis project Ga0247813, IMG submission 180719) | Plant litter microbial communities from Arlington Agricultural Research Station in Wisconsin, United States - UWRJ-L169-409C-1 | ecosystem: Environmental > Terrestrial > Plant litter >... | reverse complement strand
GCGAAGCTTGAACGTCAGCCGCCCACCGGAGTTCCGACGCATGATATTTCCAGTTGTCACACCGGGTCAGGCCATCGCGAAGACAACATACAGCCATCGGATGAGTTAGCGCTGAACGCCATAGGGATAGGCTTGAGTTCGCTCTCTGCAATTCAATACAGTATTCGCGCCGTCGACCTCTGACGTCGCTCTGGATTAACGACACATAAACCTGAAGTTGCCTTGGCTGTGCGACAAAATGGTGCGCCGCACTCACGGATTGCGAATCAAACACATTGAGGCCATAAACGGATGGCTTAAGGCGCGACCTCGATGACCGGCCGTTCGCTGACCGTCGATTTCCGGAGCCGGATTGCGAGATATTCCTCGCCCGGTTGCGTGATCTACCCGGGGGCGACGTTTCCGCCCTGCTGAACAGGACTACGCCTTTGATTCATCCCTCGCAGCCGCGTGCGTCTTCGCATGTCGATCGTGTGGCCCGGATTCGGCCCATGACGGCGGCGGCGATGTTTGGCGGACTGGTGGGACTTGCGATCGGCTGCGCCTATCTGGGCGGGTCGGTGGCCAAGGCGACGACGATCCGCGCCCAGGCCGAGCGCCTCGAAGGCGCGACCTCCGCCGGCTTCACCGAGGAAGCGCTCGCCGCCGCCGCGGGCGGTCTGGACGCCAGCGCCCTTATGATCGCCCGTCGTCACGATCCCTATACGGTCGCCGGCGGCGCCCAGCGCGACCGTCAGGCCGAACTTCTGACAGCCCGTCTCGAACAACTGCGGGGCGCCCCGGCCGGATCCGGCCTTCGCCGCGTCAGCTTGACCGCCGCATCCGACGCCGCCCGCCCGTTCCGGATGGGCAATGCGCTGGACGCCTCGCGCGATCTGGAATGCCTGACCCAGGCCGCGTACTACGAAGCGCGCGGCGAGGGCCGCGACGGCATGCAGGCCGTGGCCCAAGTCGTTCTGAACCGCGTCCGCCACCCCGCCTTCCCCAAGAGCGTCTGCGGCGTGGTCTTCCAGGGCGCCGGCCGCCGGATCGGTTGCCAGTTCAGCTTCACCTGCGATGGCTCGATGCGCGGCGGCGTCAATCGCGGGGCCTGGGACAGGGCGCGGGATGTCGCCTCCAAGGCCTTGTCGGGCGCGGTCTATTCCAGCGTCGGCACCGCAACCCACTTCCACACCACCGGCGTTTCGCCCGGCTGGCGCAATTCCCTCATTCAGGTTGGCCAGGTCGGCCACCACCTGTTCTACCGGTTCGGGGGACGTTCGGGCTCTGGCGCCGCCTTCACCTACGCCGCCCGCCCGTCGACGATGGAGGAGCGGCCTCAACTGATCCAGGCCAGCCTCGACCCGACCCAGTCGGTGCGCCAGGCGGGTCAAGCCGTGGCCTACTCTCTCGTGCTGGCTCAGGAAGGCCTGTCGGCGGCCGCCGCTCCCGAAACCGCTCCGGCTCCGGAAGCCAAGGCTCCTGCCGTCCGCGCGCCCGCTCCGGCTGCTCCGGTCGTGACAGCCCCGGTTGCGCCTCGCGCGACGTCTAATGAACGCCCGGCCGTTTCGGCCTCCGTCGCGCCGGTCGCGAGCGCGCCCCAAGCCTGACTTTAGCTAGCGGTTCAGCGGTCCTGCACCTTCCAGTGCGTGGTCATGTTCTGCTTCAGGTTCCCGTAGCGGCCCTGTTCGTTCAGGTTGACGTCGGCGTCGCTCGGTTGCCCGGATTGAACGCCGGTAAGAGTGTCGCGGCGGTCGTCGGACATCGCCGCGTCCTCGACGGATTTTCCGCCTTGATCGGCGAAGCTGCGTTGTTCCTTCGGGATATTCGGCGACTTGGTCATTCCGGTCTCCTTGGTCTGCTGGAAAGATAAACCCTTCGCACGAGACCCCGTTCCGGATTTTCGGGCCTTACCGGCTTGGTCTGCCCTCAGACCGCGTCCAGTCCGACGTCCAGAACCATGACGGAATGAGTCAGGGCCCCCACCGAGATGACATCCACGCCGGTTTCGGCGATGCCACGCACCGTCGTCAGATTGACCCCGCCGGACGCCTCCAGCGTCACCCGACCCGCGACCCGGGCGACCGCTGCCCGCAAGTCGTCGAGGCTGAAATTGTCCAGCATGATGACGTCAGGGGCAATGCCTTCGTCAGCCAGGGCCAGCGCCTCGTCCAGCTGATCCAGCCCGTCGACCTCCAGCTCGATCTTCATCAGATGCCCGGCCGCCGCCCTGGCGCGCCGCACCGCCGGCCCCACGCCGCCGCACACGGCGACATGGTTGTCCTTGATCAGGATGGCGTCATCCAGACCGAACCGATGGTTGATGCCCCCGCCACAAACCACAGCGTGCTTCTCCAGCATGCGCAAGCCGGGCGTCGTCTTGCGGGTGTCGGCGATGCGGGCTTTCGTGCCCTCCACCGCCCGGACATAGTCGCGCGTCATTGTCGCCACGCCGCACAGCCGACCCAACAGGTTCAACGCTGTCCGCTCGGCCGCCAGCAAGGCCCGGGCGTCGCCCTCGATCTCGGCCAGCACCGCGCGCCCCTCGAAGGCCTCGCCGTCCCGCACCCGGATGTAGACCGAGGCCTGGGGATCCATGGCCAGCACCGCCAGCCGCACGCAGTCGATCCCCGCCAGCACCCCGGGCTTGCGCGCCGCGAACACCGCCCGCATCCGCGCGCCGTCGGGAATACAGGCCTGGGCGGTCACATCCCCGGCCCGACCGAGATCCTCGGCCAGAGCCATGCGGACAACGGGTTCGATCAGGATGTCGGGAAGCTGACGCATGGCCTACTCCGCCGCCAGAACGACACGGCCCACAGCGGCCCGGGAAGGCGTCGTGCGCACACGCGTATGCACCGCGACCTCAGCCGCCTCCGGATAGTCCGACCGATAGTGGCCGCCCCGGCTCTCATGCCGCGCAAGAGCCGCTTCGGCGATCAGCCGCGCGGTCGTCAGGGGCAAGGCTTGGCCATGGGCCGCTTCCAGCCGGCCGATCAGGGCCAGTAGCCGCGTCAGGCCAGCCGCGTCGCGGATCACTCCGGCATCGGCGCTCATCGCCATCCGCAGCTCCAGCAGGGCCTCGGCGGGCAGGTGGGCGGACACGACAGCCGCGAAGGCCGGCGATCCGGCACCGCCCGCTTCCGCCGCCGCCGCCCGTCCCGTGCGCCGCCCGAAGGCCGCGGCCTCCAGCAGGGAGTTGGACGCCAGCCGGTTCGCGCCATGCACACCCGTCGCCGCGCATTCCCCGACGGCGAACAGGCCAGGCAGGCTAGTGCGGCCGTCAGGGTCGGCCGCGATCCCGCCCATGTGATAGTGGGCCGCCGGGGCGACCGGGATCGGGGTCAGGCGCGGATCGACGCCAGCCGCCATGCAGGAGGCGAAGACGGCCGGAAACTCTTTCGGGAAATGCGCCCCGATCGCCGAGCGGGCGTCGAGGAAGGCGCCGCGCCTCTCGGCCCGCGCCCGGTGCACCGCTCGCGCCACCACGTCGCGCGGCGCCAGATCGGCGTCGTCCGCCGGCCCGAGGATGAAGACCCCGTCCCGATCGATCAGACGCGCCCCCTCGCCCCTCAGCGCCTCGGTGGCCAGGGGCATGGGGTCCAGACCGACGTCGATGGCGGTCGGGTGGAACTGCACGAACTCCGGATCCAGCACCTCGGCGCCCGCGCGATACGCCAGCGCCAACCCCTCGCCCAGCAGGGCGGCGGGGGTCGTCGTCATGCCGTACAGACCGCCGGCGCCGCCGGTCGCCAGCACTACGGCCGACGCCAGAACCTCGACCTGTTCGCCTTCAGCCCGCTCGATCACCGCGCCGCAGACACGGCCCGTGGCGTCCTGAACCAGACCGCGCAGCCGGCCGTCTTCCCAGGCTTCGATCCCCGCCGTCGTCCGCACCGTGGCGACGAGCGCGCTCAGGATGGCCCGACCCGCGCCGTCGCCGCCGACCCGCGCCACACGCGCCATCGAATGGGCCGCCTCGCGCGAGACGGAGAAGCCGCCGTCGGCCTCGCGGTCGAACGGCGCGCCCAGCGACGCCAGCCACTCCACCGTCGCCCGGCCTTCGTCGGTCAGGACCTCGGCGGCATGGTGATCGACCAGACCCGCCCCCGCCGCTTCGGTGTCCTTCAGATGCAGGGCCGGTGCGTCGTCCGCCGACAGGGCCGCCGCGACCCCGCCCTGGGCCCAGGCGCTGGACGCGGCCTCCAGCAGGGGCGCGGGCGACACGACCAGCACCTGTACCGGTGCCGCCGACAAGGCCGCCGACAGCCCGGCCAGACCGCCGCCGATGATCAGCGGCCCGTCGTGAACGATCCGCCTCACCGGCCGAACTCCAGATAGCGCATGGCCAGCCCCTGCGCCGCCTCGACCGAACCGGCCAGCGGCAGCAGGGCCGCCAGCGCCACCCCGACGCAGGCCGCCGTGGTGATCAGGAACAGGGCCACGCTTGCCGCCGCCTCACGCCCGGTCAGCACCCGCCCCTCGGGCCGCCACGCGCCCCGCCGCAGATGGCCGTAGAGCGCCAGCGCCAGAAAGGCCGCGAAGATATAGCTGCCGTTGGAAAAGCCCCACAGCACGACCACGACGCCCACCAGCACCATGGCCGCCTTCTCCACCATCGGATGGATCCGGGCCAGGACGGGGCCCAGCGCCTTGGATCCGTCCAGCGGCGGCGCGGGGGCCAGGTTGACTAGATTGATCATTGCGATGGCGAAGGCGCCGACCAGCCAGGGCGAGCCCCCGCCCATCGCATACCAGCCGATGAAGAAGGGAATGGTGGCCAGCAGGCCGAACGCCGGCCCGGCCAGCGACACCTTGACCCCGTCCCACTCGCTGGACGGCAGCCTCTGGCTTCGCGCCATCCCGCCCAGGAAGGGTACGATATAGATTTTCGCGGGCCCCATGCCGTAGCGGTTCATCGCCAGCACGTGGCCGTACTCGTGCACGAACAGGCCCCAGATCGCGGCCACGGCTACGACCCAGCTGCCGCTGAAATACCAGATGAAGCCCGCCAGAAGCAGGGTCGAGACGACCGCCCAGACCGGATGCTGCCCCTTGTCGAGCGGCTCGACGCCGTCGGTCTCAACGGGCCGTTTCTCCACCCTGACCCCGATCGGACCCAGCCGGTACTGGCGTGTGGAGGTCGCCGCAGGCACGGCTGTCTCGTCCGTCGGAACCGGATCCCACGGACCGCGAGGGCGCGCCTCGTCGGTCATCAGATCAGCTCCACGGCGACATGGTGTTTCGCCTTCACCAGATCGTACCGCGCCGGGATCGCCGGTGGCGGCAGGTCAATCATCCGCTGCACCGCCAGACGCGCGCGCTCCGACATCTCGTCCGGCACCGTCACCTCGAACTGCATATGCAGCAGGCAGTCGCGGATGTTCTCCAGCGTGATCCGCTTCATGTACGGGCACATGTTGCACGGGCCGATGAAGCTCACCTCGGGTACGTCGCCGGCGATGTTGGCGGCCATCGAGCATTCGGTGATCAGAACCACCTGCCGCGGCTTCTTCGCGGTGATGTAGTCGGTCATGGCCGCCGTCGATCCGGCGAAGTCCGCTGCCGACAGCACGTCCTCGGGGCACTCCGGGTGAGCCAGGATTTCCGCGCCGGGATAGGCCGCCCGCATCTCGACGATGTCGGCGCCGGTAAAGCGCTCGTGCACGATGCAGCGGCCCTTCCAGGCGATGATGCCGATGTTGGTCTGGGCCGCGACGTTGCGGGCCAGAAACTCGTCAGGGATCAGAATGACCTTGTCGACGCCCCATTCCTTCGCCGCCCACTCGACCACCTGAACGGCGTTGGCGCTTGTGCAGCAGATGTCGGTCTCGGCCTTCACGTCGGCCGTCGTGTTCACATAGGTGACGACCGGCAGGCCGGGATAGCGCTGCTTGATCAGCCGCACGTCGGCGCCCGTGATCGCCTCGGCCAGCGAACAGCCGGCCTTCAGGTCAGGGATCAGGACGGTCTTGTCAGGCGACAGGATCTTCGAGGTCTCGGCCATGAAGTGGACGCCCGCCTGGACGATCACCTTCGCGCTCGACCGCGCGGCCTCCTTGGCCAGACCAAGGCTGTCGCCGACATAGTCGCCGGCCCCGTGGAAGATTTCGGGCGTCATGTAGTTGTGGGCCAGAATAACGGCGTCGCGCTCCTTCTTCAGGCGGTTGATCTCGACGATCAGCTCCGCCTGGGCCGGCCACTCGATCGGGGTGACGTGGTCCTTGACCTTGGCCCAGACGGGCGCGGTCTCGCGCGCCGTGCTCTCGGACAAGCCAAACATTCCGTCCGCCATCGCTTCATCTCCACCCTTATGCTCAAAGTTAGCATAAGCAGGAACAATGTAGTCCCGTGATCGACGAACGCAAGGGAGGAGCAGGCGATTCCGCAGTGCGGCATGAGTTTCGCGCCTGCTGCGAAAAGACAATTTCCTTTCAGTTCCTGGCGCGCTGAATGCCGAAGTCAGGAAAAATCGTGCAACTTCCCGCCACTTCCCGATGGCCGATTGCGCCTCATCGGCTAAAGGTCACGCTCGATCCTTCGCCTGCCCGAGCCCGCCGACCATGCAAGACACCATCCGCCGCATCCTGACGGCCCGCGTCTATGACGTGGCCGAGGAGACCGCGCTCGATCCGATGGCGCGGCTGTCGGCCCGCCTCGACCGGCCCGTGCTGCTGAAGCGCGAGGACCTGCAGCCGGTCTTTTCGTTCAAGATCCGCGGCGCCTACAACAAGATCGCCAGCCTGACCGAGGCCGAGCTGGCCCGGGGCGTCATCTGCGCCTCGGCCGGCAACCACGCCCAGGGCGTGGCCATGGCCGCCGCCACCCGCAACGCCCGCGCCGTCATCGTCATGCCGGTCACCACCCCCGCCATCAAGGTCGCCGCCGTCCGGTCCCTGGGCGGCGAGGTCGTCCTGTTCGGAGAGGGCTTCGACGACGCCTACGCCCACGCCCGCGAGATCGAGGCCCGTACCGGCGCCACCTTCGTCCATCCCTTCGACGACCCGGACGTCATCGCCGGCCAGGGCACGATCGGGCTGGAGATCCTGCGCCAGCATCCCGATCCGATCGACGCCGTCTTCGTGCCCATCGGCGGTGGGGGTCTGGCCGCCGGGGTCGCCGCCATCGTCCGGTTCCTGCGCCCCGAAACGAAGATCATCGGCGTCGAGCCCATCGACGCCCCGACGATGCATGCATCGATCAACGCGGGCCACGTCGTGACCCTGGATCAGGTCGGCCTGTTCGCGGACGGGGTCGCGGTGCGGCGCGCGGGAGACCACACCTTCCGCCTCTGCAAGGACCTGCTGGACGACATCGTTCTGGTCGACACCGACGCCATCTGCGCGGCGGTGAAGGACATCTTCGACGACGTCCGGGCCGTGGCCGAACCCGCGGGCGCCCTGGCCCTCGCCGGGTTGAAGGCCTGGTCCGCCAGGAACCCCGGCGCGGGTTCGCTGGTGGCGATCAACTCGGGCGCCAACGTCAATTTTGACCGGCTGCGTCATGTCGCCGAGCGGGCCGAGATCGGCGAGGGCGCCGAGGCTCTGCTGGCGGTCGCCGTGACCGAGGACCGCGACGCCTATCGCCGCTTCCTGCGCGCGCTCGACGGCCGGTCGGTGACCGAGTTCAACTATCGCTGGTCGGGCGCAGGCGCGGCCCACTTTTTCGTCGGCGTCGCCCTGCGCGACGGCCCGGCCGAGAAGGAGGACCTGATCGCCGCCCTGCGCGCCGATGGCTATTCGGTCGAGGACATGACCGACAACGAGACCGCCAAACTGCACGTCCGCTACATGGTGGGCGGCCGGGCGGCCGGCCTCGACGACGAGCGGATCCTGCGCTTCCAGTTTCCCGAACGGCCCGGCGCCTTCCTGCGCTTTCTCAATGCACTCCAGCCCGCCTGGGCCCTGACCTTGTTTCACTATCGCAACCACGGCGACGACGTCGGCCGGGTGCTGGCTGGCGTCTCGGTCGCGCCCGGCGATCGCGATGCGCTTCGCGCCGCCCTCGACGGCCTCGGCTATCCCTACATCGATGAGACGGACAATCCGGCCAGCCGCCTGTTTCTCGATGGCGCGCCGGCCTAGCGCTGCCGACGCTCGCCTCCCGTCACGGCGCAATGCACCCTTTTGGACAGAGGCGGGTTCAGTCCCTACGGGCCTGTCGCTCGAACGAGGTCGCGATGCGAACCCCACGTGAATGTCTGACTAAGGCCCTCGAAATGGAGGCGCTGGCCGAAAGCGACGGTCGCCCGTCGGTACAGGCCGCATGGCTGACCATGGCCGCCGAGTGGCGTGCATTGGCCAACCGCGCCGTCTTCCAAGACCACGCAGGACTGATGTGGGAACCCTCGCTCTAGGCCTTTGGCGATAGCCGTGTGTTTTCGCTCGCTATATGTCGGCTAACCGGCCTACAGCTTGGCTGTGCACGCCCATCGGGGCCCGCGCGCCGGACGTCCTCCGTCATGACCGTGCCGATCCCCGGGATCGCCGACGCCCAGACGCTCGCCCAGGCGATCGTCGATACGATTCACGAGCCGCTCCTGGTGCTTGATGCGGACCTGCGGGTCCTGGCCGCCAGCCGCGCCTTCTATGAAATCTTTCAGGTCGATCCTGATCACACCATGGGCTGTCTGCTCTACGATCTCGGCGACGGCCAGTGGAACATCCCGGCCCTGCGGCTGCTGCTGGAAACCATCATCCCCGAGAAGACGGCGATGGACGGGTTCGAGGTCGATCACGACTTCCCCGGCCTCGGCCACCGCATCATGCTCCTGAACGCCCGCAAGGTGCTGTATGCGGCCAGCGCTAGCACGACGATCCTGCTGGCCTTCACCGACATCACCGCCCGACGCGCGATCGAACTGGAGCGTGCTGACCTTCTGGCCCGCACCGAGGAACTGCTGAATCAGAAGCAGATCCTGCTGCAGGAGATGCAGCACCGCGTCGCCAACAGCCTGCAGATCATCGCCAGCATCCTGATGCTCAAGGCCAAGGCGGTCACATCCGAAGAGACCCGCCTGCACCTGAAGGACGCCCATCAGCGCGTCCTGTCGGTCGCCGAGGTCCAGTCCCAGCTTCACGCCTCGGGCGGCGTCGATCAGATCGAGGTCGGAGTTTATCTGACGAAGCTGTGCGCCGGCCTCGCCTCCTCGATGATCGGCGAGAACCAGCCGATACGCATTTGCGTCGATGCCGACCACGGCATGATCGGTTCGGACAAGGCGGTCAGCATCGGCCTGATCGTCACCGAACTGGTGATCAACGCCATCAAATACGCCTTCCCCGACCGCCGCGAGGACGCCCTTGTCGTCGTCGCCTTCGACAGCACGGGCGACGACTGGACCCTGACCGTCAGCGACAACGGCGTCGGCAATCCCGGGAAATCGGTCGCCAAGGGTCTTGGCGGCCTCGGCACCGCCATCGTCGAAGCCTTGGTCAAACAGCTCGAAGGCCGCGTCGAAACCCGCGCCAGCCCCGGTATGACCGTGACGATCTCGACACGGACGCCCTAGCTCGAAGCCGGTACCGGCAACGGCTCCCACACCGGCATGACGAAACGGAATCGCGTCCGCTCGACCGAGGAATCGGCCTCCAGCACCCCGGCGTGGCCCTTGGCGATCTGGGAGGCGATGTAGAGGCCCAGACCCAGTCCGGCCTGGGGGTCGCCCGCGCGCGGCCGGGTGAAGGGCTTGAACAGGTGCGGCAAGGCGTGGTCCGGAATCGGGTCGCCGCTATTGGTCACCGACAGTTCGAACAGGTCGCCCTCGCAGCGGGCGTGGACATGGACCTCGCCATCGACGGCCCCATGGGTCAGGGCGTTGGCCAGCAGGTTGGACAGCAACTGCGCCACCCGGTCCGGGTCGCAGGCGACCGGCCGAGTGACCTCGATGTCGCTGACGATGGTGCGGTTGGGCCAGGCGGTGCGCAGCTCGTCGACCACCTGTTTGATCACCGCATGCAACTGGGCCTCGGCCTGACGGGCCAAGGGCACGCCGCCGCCCAGACGACCGCGCGCGAAGTCCAGGACGTCGGCGATCAGCCTCTCCATCCGCTGACCGCTGCCTTGCATCTGATCGACGATCTGGCGGGCCCGGTCGGTCAGGGGCGTCGATTTCAGCAGGGTCGCTCCGGCCTGGATCGAGGCCAGGGGGTTGCGCAGATCGTGGCCGAGAACGGCGATGAACTGGTCGCGCAGCACCGCCGCCTCGTCCGCGTCGATCAGGGCCGCCTCGCTGATCGCAAGCTTGTCGGCGGCGTCCAGATGAAAGGCGATCAGCTCTGCGAACAGCTTGAAGGTCGCCATCGTCTCGGGCCTGGACACGGTGTGCGGGTTCGGGTCGATGGCGCACAGCGTCCCGAACATCTCGCCGTTGGCGCGGATGATCGGATACGAAATGTAGCTTTGCAGCCCATAGGTCTCGGGCGTGTGATGCGTGCGATAGACGGCGTCCTCGGCGACGTGATCGATGACGATCGGCGTGCGGCTGTCGCGGATCTCGTCACACAAGGTGGTCCTCAGCGGCAGTTCGCCGCCCGGCCCCAGACCGAAGCCGATGTCGTCACGCACGGCGCAGGCGGTCCAGGTCGTGTCGGTGACCCGGGCGATGGCGGCGAACCCCATCCCGGTCAGGCTGCAGACGACGTCGAGGATGTTGGTGATGGCCTCGATCCCGGCGATCGCCGCGATGTCGCGGTCGATCTCGGTCGGGCTGACGGATGAGTCCTCAGAAGGCATCCGGAAGCCTTAGCGGACGCTGAGGCGCAATAATACGACCGTTTCCATATGTACGTTTTCCGACAGAGCAAGCGATAATTGGCGGCTAGACGGCTCTCACGCCGCAGTTTGAACCGATGTCTGTTGTTCGTGCTGCAGCAGCCAGCGCTTGCGTTCCAGGCCCCCGGCATAGCCCGTCAACGTCCCGTTGGCGCCGATCACCCGGTGACAGGGCACGATCACGGCGATCGGGTTCTGGCCGTTGGCCAGCCCCGCCGCCCGCACCGCCTTCGGCCGGCCGATTGCCGCCGCCAGCTGGCCATAGGTCCGGGTCTCGCCCGCCGGTATGGCCCGCAACGCCGCCCAGACCTCGCGCTGGAAATCCGTGCCGCCCGTCGCCACGGCCAGACCGTCCAGGGCCCCGACGGCCCCGCTGAAATAGGCCTCGACCGCTGCCCGCACCGTATCCGGCGCCCGCCCGTCAATCAGCGGCGTCCCGCCATAGTGCCGGGCCAACAGCCGCATCATGCGTGGCTCATAGTCGTGGAAGTCCAGCGCCCTCACGCTCCCCTCCCCGTCCACCACCAGCAGGACCTCGCCCACCGGTGTGGCGATCCGGTCCAGGATCAGCCGTTCAGGCCGCTTGCTGGTCATCGTCGCTCTCCATCAACTGGTCCGCGCCCACCCCTGCCGTCCGCAGATGCAGCGCGCCATAAGCCCGCCAGGGCCGCCACCGTTCCGCCCGGCCGGTTAGCCGGGCATCGAAATCCGCTGGCAGGCGATCACTTGGCGTCTCGACGCCCGCGTCGATCCAGTCACCCGGCAACCGCAGTCCCGCCCTCGCCCTAACCAGGGGCGCCAGAGCGGGGTCCGCGCCCAGATCCAGTGCGATGGCCTCGGGGTCGGCGGACAGGTCGAACACCCGCCGCACCCGCGCCAGCACGCCGGGCAAGGCTTTCAG